>WBZL01004302.1_pt1 | contig 12445 bp, 11 predicted proteins | sample 5204291 | NCBI WGS metagenome assembly WBZL01 (sample SAMN12344345, study PRJNA552823) | activated sludge metagenome | biome: Activated sludge suspended growth; feature: Nitrification reactor; material: Wastewater; isolation source: activated sludge from nitrification reactor of wastewater...
AAAGTTGTCTCTCCAAAACATTGGCCCTTTCATCGAAGCCGAACTCGATTTTTTCAACGAAACGGATGAAAAACCACCCGTTGTGCTAATTACAGGCGAAAACGGAACTGGCAAAAGCATCATCCTGGATGCCATTCGTGGCATGTTTGGTGAACATTTTTGCAAATTAGAACGAGACCTTCCCAGAAGAGGACAGGTCGATAAGGCAAACATTGAGTTAAGCCTGGAGCCAGAAAATTCCTTTCTGCAATTAAGCTCCAAAGTGTTTGAGCGGCGAGAGACGAGTACAGTGATTCATACTGACTCAATTCAAATTTATGAAATGCCATACCAGGTAGCGCGGGGAAATTCGGCACCTGATTGGCTCGTTGATTACTGGCCTTCTACAACAGCAAGTGGATCGTATAACGTGCATTCGCTCATAAGCCCCAAGCACGAGCAGTATTTAACAGATTCCTTGAATGGAATAAAAGCTAAATATGAGATTACGCAACTAATTTGCCATTTTGATTATCTTCGAGATAGTCGAGATACCACTGAACGCAATATGGGCATGAAGTTGTACAGCATGCTAGAGCAAATAATTGCTAACAGTCTGATCGATGGAGGTAAATTAAGTCATGTTACCCGTGCTACCTATGAGCCAATCATTATCCAAAATGGACAAGAGGTTGGTTTAGAAAATCTTAGCAGTGGCAACTCATATCTAATTCAAAATCTGGTTGCTTTGCTTGGAAAAATGTATTCCGTTCATTTTTTGCGGAAAACGCCTTTGTCGGAATTGGGGCAAACACCAGGGCTGCTGTTAATTGATGAGGCAGAGAACCAACTGCACCCCAAATGGCAGAAGCGGTTTATTAGAACCATTCTGGAGCTTTTCCCCAATTTGCAAATTATTGCTACCACGCACTCGCCGTTCATCATTTCGTCGGTACCCAATGCCCGTCTGTTTGTCTGCCAATCACGCGGGGATCACTGCGTTGTCGTAGATGAAACGGATGAGTATAGCAACAAACCTGTTGATGAAATTTTGATGTCGCCACTTTTTGAAGAAACGCAACCGTATAACGAAGAAATTACGCAACTGCTTGAACAGCGGGAAGAGGCTATTGCGTCAAATAACCATCGCTTGCAAGATGAAATTGAAGCGCAGTTGAAGCAGCTAAATCCTGAAGCCTTTTCCTATTTTGATGTTGACAAAATGATCCAGTCGTTGGCCCGTGGGGGATTTTGAGCTTGAGAACATTGTCGAGACCACCAGAACCAGCTATTTTGACTAAAAACAAGGCGAGATGGACGGAGGCGTATTTAAAGAAACGCCAAGCATCTCCTGCCAGTCGTCCCCCTTCCAGCCAATATCGTCATGTAGAGATTCGTGAAACGCTGGCCGCCATGAGTTTCCGCAAATGTTTTTACTGTGAACGCAAGCTGGCTGAGAGCGAGGGGGAAGTTGATCACGTTATGGAGGTTGCAGAACGCCCAGACTTGGCCTTTGCATGGGAGAATCTATGCTGGGCATGCCGGGAATGTAACCGTAAAAAGCAGCCAAATGCACGAATTCCCTTAGCTGATTGTCTTGATCCTTGCAACAATATTGACTTACCCGAAGATCATTTATCATTTGAGGATGAATATATTCGCTCTCGGTATGGCTCATTCAAAGGGAGCCAAACGATTCGGAAATACCATTTGGATCGTGAGCAGCTAAATTACTTGCGTGTTAAACAGCTACGCGAGTTTGATCGTTTGTTACGGGCAATTCGGGAACGCCAATTACGTGAAGGCAGGCCAGGAATAACAAAGCTGGAACGGGAGTTTGTCCTCAGTTTTGGGCAACCAGCTCACGCCTTTTCGCTTATGTTCCAGGTTTATCTAGCTGAGTTGGGGTGGGTCTGATGCCCTCCTTTGCTGTTTTTCCTGAACGTATTTGAAGCGAGATTGTCAAACGGCCGTTACCGTTGCTACAATGTTCTAATGGGTATCTGGATTTGGCGCTTGGGCATAACGGCCGTTTTACTCACCACCACCTTTTGTTATGGGCGGGGGCGGCGGCTTGTGCCTAGCAGCCAAATGCGGGCTGCATCTTTTACGGCCGGAATCGGTATTTTGCTGCTTGCCCTGGCTACCCCACTGCACCAGCTTGCCAGCCAATATTTTTCCTTGCGCGTGGCGCAGCACCTGCTGCTCATCGCCTGGATTCCGGCACTGCTGATGGCGGCCAATCCGCTGCCGCAGCTTTTGGCCGGGCTGCCGGCCGAGTGGCGGGGTTGGCTGGAGGAAAAACGGCCGTTTGTGGCAAAAATACGGCCGTTTACCAATCGTGGCATCGCCTGGCTGCTCTTCATCTCCACCTTTTGGCTTTGGTACGATCCCGCCATTCATCAAGCCACCCTCCTGTATCCATTGCTGCGTTGGGTAGAAATTCCCACGCTTCTGGGTGCTGCCCTGCTCTACTGGTGGCACATTACCCAGGCCTATCCATACTGGCACGCGCCGCTGCCGCCTCTGGCACGCGCCGCCTATACCATCATCGGAGCCACACCTATTAAAATTGTGGGGTTAATTCTGCTTATCAACCCCCAAACTGTTTTTTTGTACCCCCAAACCTTCCGCTTTTCCGGGCTGGACATCAACGACTATAATGTGGGTTCCATGCTTATTTGGGTGCTGGGTGGCATCGTTTTCAGCACGACTACCATCCTGCTAATGCGCGGCTGGCTGAAAACGGAAGAAGACAAGCCGGCACTCCCCATTGCTACCTGGTCAAGCGATGAAGCATTGGCCGCGCCCGGTCTCCGGCGAAACCAGTAGGGCGTAGATTTTCCTGATGTGGCCGATTGAGGCCATCAGAATGGCGAAGATGTTGACATGAGTAAATTTGAAGAAATTTGTCAGGCGTATAGCCAAGCTCGACGCACATTTAATGAATACGAAGAGACATGCCGCGACTTTGCGCGGGAGCTGGTTTTTGGCATGGTGGATTATCTTGAATGGCCGCAAGACCAAGAGATCACCTACATTCCGCTGGGCGAAGAGTTTGACCCGTCAAACCGCTTCTACGCCCTTGCTGGAGCCATGCGGATGGGGGATGAGTCGTTTTGGCATTTTGGCGTCGAGCTGGCGGTGCATGATCAAGGCCGTTCTCACCTGCGATCCTTTGTCCTCAGCTTCTTTATCAAGAAAGTCGGCGAGCATTTCATTGTAAAACTGGGCAAAAATGGCCGCGAAATCCGCATTCCTGAAGGGGCGAGGGGGCAGCTTGACCCGTTTTATGAGGCAGTGTTCCTCCAAATCAAAAACTTTTTTGCTAAGGATTACGTCAAGGCGTTGACGGATTCCGAACGGGAGTTTGGGTTTATTACCTTGCTTTGAAAGGGGATTGGAGATTGGAGATTAGGGATTGTCAACCTTCATCAATCTCCAATCTCCAACCTCCAATCTCGACAAATATCCGCCCCTCATGCTAATCTCCAGCTTGCAAAACGGCCGTATTAAACAGCTTGTCAAACTTAACAACCGGCGGCAGCGGGACGCAGCGCGGCTGACGCTGGTGGAGGGGGAGCGGGAGGTGCTGCGAGCCTTGGCGGCGGGCGTGATGCCAACGGCCGTTTTTGTCTGCCCGGAACTGCTCACCAACCACGAACTGGTGGCACAATTGCAGCAGGTGGCGGCGCGGGGGGCAGAATGGGTGGAGGTGACAACGGCCGTTTTTCAAAAAATCGCCTATCGTGGTGACAGCGGCGGCGTGGTGCTAACCGTTCCCTACTGGCCGACGCGGCTGGCCGACCTGCCGCCAACAGCCAACCCGTTTTATGTCGTCGTGGACAACATCGAAAAGCCGGGCAATCTGGGTGCCATTCTCCGCACCGCCGACGCTGCCGGGGTGGATGGGGTGATTGTCACCGGCGACAGCAGCACCGATCTGTTCAACCCCAACGTGGTGCGAGCCAGCCTGGGGACGCTGTTTCATGTGCCGGTGGCGGTGAGTGGGGTGGAAGAAACGGCCGTTTGGCTCCACCAACGCCACATCCAAATCATCGCCGCCACCCCCGCCGGGCAAACCAGCTACACCCGCGTCCCCATGCACGGCCCCGTCGCCATCGTCATGGGCAGCGAAGCCCACGGCCTCGGCCACGACTGGCTTGCCCAAACCGACACCCACGTCGTCATCCCCATGCACGGCATCGCCGACAGCCTCAACCTGTCCACCGCTACCGCGTTATTGCTCTACGAAGTCGTCCGCCAGCGGGGAGCAGTAAACAGTAATCGGTAAACAGTAATCAGTAAACGGTAGCACACCGATTACCGATTACTGATTACTGAATACCGTTTGCCACTTTTCGCCAATGGGCGATAATTTCATTATCCAAAAGATTACCTTTACAAATCACGATTGGGGTTACAAACGGGCAGATGCGCCAGAACGGAGTTTGGCAACCCCAACCGATTCGATTAAGGAGAAAAACATCATGTCACGAGTTGTTAAAGTTGCTGTTACAGGCGCGGCTGGGCAGATTGGTTACTCACTATTACCGCGCATTGCCAACGGCGAAGTGTTTGGCATGGACACCAAGGTCCATCTGCACCTACTGGAAATCACCCCGGCCTTGCCCTCGCTGGAAGGGGTGGTCATGGAAATGGACGACTGTGCCTTCCCGCTGCTGGAAAAAATGGTCATTACCGACGACCCCAACGTCGCCTTTGACGGCGTAAACTGGGCGCTGCTGGTTGGTTCACGCCCGCGCAGTGCCGGCATGGAGCGCGGCGACCTGATTTTGGCAAACGGCCCCATCTTTACCGGGCAAGGTCAGGCACTCCAGCGCGGTGCCTCCGATGTGCGCGTGTTGGTGGTGGGCAACCCGGCCAACACCAACTGCCTCATCGCCATGAACAACGCCCCCGACGTTCCGCGTGAACGGTTTGGCGCTCTCACCCGGCTCGACCAGAACCGCGCCTATGCCCAACTGGCGCAAAAAGCGGGGGTGTCCATTAACGAGGTGAGCAACCTCACGATTTGGGGCAACCACAGTGCTACCCAGTATCCCGACGGGGAAAATGCCAAAATTAACGGCCGTCCCGCCCCCGAAGTCATCAACGACATGGCTTGGCTGCGCGGCGAATTTATCAGCGTCGTGCAAAAACGGGGTGCTGCCGTCATCCAGGCACGCGGCAAATCCTCCGCCGCCTCCGCCGCCTCCGCCGCCCTCGACCACGTTCGCAGCTTTGAAGCCAAAACCCCGGAAGGCAACTGGTTCTCCGCCGCCGTGGCCTCCGACGGCAGCTACGGCATTGACCCCGGCCTCATCTTCTCCTTCCCGCTGGTCAGCGACGGGCAGGGCGGCTACAGCATCGTGCAGGGTGTGCCGCTCAACGACTTTGCCCAAAGCAAAATCCAGGCCACGCTGGACGAACTGCGTGAAGAGCGCGACGTTGTGGCGCATTTGTTGCAGTCGTAATTTGTTTGGACGTGGGGAGTAGGGTGTAGGGTGTGGAGCGTGTTTACACCCCACACCCCACACCCTACTCCCCACACATCCCCATGAGCGTTAACAGTGAACTAGACCAACCGTACCGCCGCCGGCCGCAGTCGTGGCTGGTGACGGCGTGGGCGTGGGTGTTTAACCTGACGCTCTACGGGCTGTTGGGGCTTGTGGTGGTCAACGTCAACCGCATTGCTATCCGGGCGCAACTGGCCGGGGGAAGCAGCTTGTTTGGCAGCTTTTTGCGGCTGCTGCTAGTGGGGGCGGCTCTGCTGCTACTCACCTCGGCCGTGCATGAGCTGGGGCATTTGCTGGGCGGTCGGCTGGCAAAATTACGTTTTCATTTGCTGGTGGTGGGGCCGTTGAAAATCAGCCGCGAAACGGGCAAGCTGCGCCTTGGCCTGAGCCGGGGCGGGGCATTTAACGGGCTGGCGGCCTGTATCCCGGAAGAGATTTATGATTTGCGCCGCCGGATGCTGCTGTTTGCCCTGGGTGGGCCGGTGGCAAGTTTGCTGCTGGCGCTGCTGGCGGGGGCGTTGTTCTACGGGCTGCCGTCTACGGCTCCGGCCTGGCTGGGGGAAGGTGCGGCAATAACGGCCGTTTCCTCCCTCATCTTCTTCCTCACCTCCATGAAACCCGGTACCTATCCCAACGGGATGCCCGCCGACGGGGGCCGCATCCTCATGCTGCTGCAAAACGGAGCCGAAGCCCAACGCTGGTGCGCCTTGGTTGCCCTCAACAGTGCCGATGTGCAGGGGCAGCGCCCCCGCGACTGGGATGAAACGATGGTGCAGCAGGTGCTGGCAGGGCTGGATGCGTCGTCGGAAGGGATGATGGCGCGGCTGCTGGTGTATCAGTGGATGGTGGATAACGGCCGTTTTTCCCAAGCCAACCTCCTCCTCGACGATGCCTTCACTCTCCGCGCCAGCCGCTTTCCCGGTGCCGTCGGCCGCTTTACCCTGGAAAAGGCATACCTGCTCGCCATGTACCAAAACAACCCGGCCGAAGGGCGGGAATGGCTGGAGCGGCTGCACCGCCGCAGCCACAAACATCCCCTGTCCTGCCGCGCCGAAGCCGCCGTGCTGCTGCGCGAAGGCGACCACACCGCCGCCCACGCCAGAGCCACAATTGGCCTCGACATCCTGCGTCATCATCCCCAAACCGGGGCCAACCTGGCCGAAGCGGCGTGGCTACAGGCGATTTTGGATCAAGCAAAGGGAGATTAGAGGTTGGAGATTGGAGATTGATGAAGGGTTTCAATCTCCAATCTCCAATCCCCAATCTCTATTCCCCTCATGAATTTAATCACCCTGGAAAACATCAGCAAACAGTTTAGCGAACGGCCGTTACTCACCCAGGTCACCCTGCGAATCAACAGCGGCGACCGGCTGGGGCTGATTGGCGTCAACGGCAGCGGCAAAACCACCTTGTTGCGCATCATCACCGGGCTGGAACCCGCCGACAGCGGCGAGCGCACCGTCTGGGGCGGCGTTCGCATCCGCTACCTGCCGCAGGAGCCGGAACTCAACGACAACTTCACCGTGCTGGAGCAGGTGTTCACCAGCGATGCCCCCCACATTCGGCTGTTGCGCGACTATGAGCGCATTGCCGCCCTGCTGCAGGCCAACCCGCGCCAAAAACAGCTTCAGGAGCAGTTTGCCGCCATCAGCGACGAGATGGACAGGCGTAACGGCTGGGCGGCCGAGGCCGAAGCCAAGGCGGTGCTGACGCGGCTGGGCATTACCCAGTTTGAAGCCAGGGTTGGCACCCTCAGCGGCGGCGAGCGCAAGCGGGTGGCGCTGGCGCAGGGGCTGGTTGACCCCGCCGACCTGCTCATTCTGGACGAACCGACCAACCACATTGATGCCGACACTGTGGACTGGCTGGAAACCCATCTGCTCAACCTGCCCGGCGCACTGCTGATGGTGACGCACGACCGCTACTTTTTGGATCGGGTTGCCAATGGCATCATTGAGCTAAATCGGCGCGAACTGGTGAGCTACCCCGGCAACTACACCCGCTATTTGGAGCAGCGGGCGGAGCGGGAGGCACTGCTGGCGCAGGGAGAAGAAAAGCGGCAGGGGATGCTGCGGCGGGAGTTGGCGTGGCTGCAGCGCGGGGCGATTGCGCGGGGGACAAAGCAAAAGGCGCGGATCCAGCGGGTGGAGGAGCTGCAGGATATTCGCTATGACCGCGCCGATGACCGGGTGATGATGTCGCTGGCAAGCCGTCGGCTGGGAACCAAGGTGCTGACGGCCAAAGGGTTAGCCAAATCATTTGGCGCAAACGACCTGTTCCGTGACCTGGACTTTACGCTGGAAAAGGGGGATCGCATTGGGCTGATTGGCCCCAACGGGGTGGGCAAAAGCACGCTGCTCGACATACTCACCGGGCTGTTGCCGCCCGATGCCGGGACGGTGACGTGGGGGGAAACGGTGGTGGTGGGGTATTACGACCAGCACAGCCGGGAGCTGCCGCTGGACCAAAAGGTGCTGGACTTTATCAACGACCGCGCCCCGCTGATTCGCACGCAGGAGGGGGAGCGGATTGAGGCGGCGCAAATGCTGGAATGGTTTCTTTTTCCCCGGCCGCAGCAGCAGGCGTGGATTTCGTCGCTGAGTGGAGGGGAGAAGAGGCGGCTGTATTTGCTGAGCGTGCTGGCGCAGCAACCCAACGTGCTGATTCTGGATGAGCCGACGAATGATTTGGATGTGCAGACGCTGGGGGTGCTGGAGGCGTTTCTCGACCAGTTTGCGGGCAGTTTGATTGTGGTGAGCCACGACCGGTATTTTTTGGACAGGACGGTGGATTTTTTGGCGGTGTTTGAAAACGGCCGTTTTTCCCCCCGCTACCCCGCCCCCTATAGCACCTACCAGCAGCTTCGTCAGGAAGACGAGCAAGCGGCCGCTCCCGCCCCCGCTGCCAAACCCCGCCCCGCCGAATCCGCACCTGCTGCCAAACCGCGCAAGCTCACCTGGAAAGAAAAGCGGGAGCTGGAGGAGTTGGATGGTCAGGTTGAAGCGTTGGAGCAGGAAAAAGCCGACCTACAGGCCGCCATCAACGCCATTGGCGGTGATTATCAGCAGCTGCAAATCCTTTCCGGCCGGCTTGAGCAGTGCGAAACGTCGCTGGAAGCCATCATGGAGCGCTGGCTGGAACTCACCGAAATTGCGGAGGGGGAATGAAATTCTCTGGAATTTTCTGTTGGCCTATTGCTACCGGCATTTGGCCGATTATGACTTCATCTACTGGCTCCCGGCCGATGAGCCGCCGCCGCACCCCTACCTCCTTGTTCCCAAAGCTGGTATCATGCCCCCTCATTTTGGTTGAGGTAACACAGTATGAGCAAAACACACGACCCATTGGGTGAATTGGTGGCGGCGGCGCAGGCAGCGGCGGCAGTAGGTGATTACGAAACGGCCGTTATTCACCAGCAAGAAGCCATTGCCCTGGTACAGCAGGCGGGCGAGTCGGATGAGCTATGGGTGGCGCAAAGCGTGCTGCTGTTTAATCTGGCAAATTTGTATGAGGCAAACGGCCGTTTTGCCCAGGCCATTGCCGCGCTGGAACAAGTGGTTGCCCTTGATGAACGCACCCACAACCCCGATCTGGAGCAAGACCGGGCGGCACTGGTGCGTATGCAGCGGCTGGCCGCGCTTTCTCCCGCCGAACGGGAGCAGGTGGTGCTGCTGGAGCTACAGGCAACCGTTGCGGCATTGGGCGAGGAGGCGCAGGCCGCAGCACAGAGGGGAGAGGGAGAAACGGCCGTTTCGCTGCAAGAAGAAGCCGTGGCGCTGGCGCAAGCCCTGGGCAATTCTGTCCCCGCCCTGACCCAGCTTGGCATTTTGCTCCACAATCTGGCCGGTTATTACCAGGACGCCGAACGATACGACGATGCCGTGGCGGCAATGGAGGGGGTGGTAGCGCTGGATGAGCAAATTGATGCGCCAGAGCTGGCTGAAGATCAAGCTACGCTAAAGCAACTGCGCGAACTGGCGGCCATGCCACCCCAGGCCCGTGCCGAATTGCTGGCGGCGGCGCAGGCCACGGCCAGCCAGCTTGCCCAAATGAGCGATGCTGAAAAGCAGTCGCTGGCCGAATCAGTGCAGCGAGCCAACGAGAATTTGGCGAGCATGAACCCGGCAGAGCGGCAGATGGCAATGTTGGGGGCGGCGAAGGAGACGATGGCGCAATTGGCAAAGCAGGTGCGGGAAACGGCCGTTGCCGTGCAGCGCGGCCAGCAGCATAAATCCATTTTGCTGGCTCAAACCAAACAACTGCGTGACCAGATTGGCGACAACACCCGCTTTGGCGTTGCCCGCTATGATTTTGTGGCCTATCTTGATGTTGTGGAAGCGTTGGTCAGTGGCAACCCCGTGAAATCCATCCCCAAACCCTATCAAGCCCACGTCAAGGCCATTCGCAAGGCCAAACGCAAACGGTAGGGGCGTATCGCATACGCCCTTTCTTGAGGCCAAACACAAACAGGCGTTGTGCCTATGTCTTGCTCCAAGATGCCAATCAACCTGCAAAAGTAACCAGTTGCCAATGATTCGCCGCCAGCTAGTGGAGCCGTCTGGCGGCGAACCATTGGCAACTGTTCGCAAAGTGGTTGCCAAACGGCACCACTGTTTGCTACGGTAATGAATCGCTGCGCGAAGGGGACGTTTTTAGCCCACCCAGGGCAGGGAGCCGCTTGAGGAAGTCGTCAATGAGATATTTACGGCCGTTGACCCACAGCCATTTCCAGTGCAGCAGCACATGGGCACCGACTGCCGACAAGGCCAGTTTGCTGGCTATTTCGTGAATATCTTTCCACAAGCCCCCGGCATCCCCCAGCCCGATAATGGGCATGATTGATTCCGAAATCATGAGGCCGCTTATCCCCATTAGCACAAAAGCCCCCGCCAGCCCGCCGTTGAGCACATAGTTTAGCCGCGTTTGTGGCGGCAGTTTGGCCGTAAAAAACCGTTTGGTGATGTTGACCACCCATTTCCAATGAAAAATGATGTGGGCGATGACACCCGCAAATAAGGCCATTGCCAGCCATTCATGCAGCGTTTTGCCAGTCATGTCCTGGTTAAAAACAACCAGAAAACCCAGTCCGATACCAATATCCCAAATAAGATTACGCTTTGTGGGGCTTATGCCCCATTTTCTTGCTACGTTGTGTGCCATGTTTCCTTAAAACGATTTCGCTCCCGTATGGAGCGAAACCGTTTCTTTTCCGATACAAAACCAGTAAATCACTTGTTCACATAGTATTCGATTTTGTTGATACTTGCTTAAAGTTGGGCTTAAAACAATGTTAAATCTGATTTAACATTTCCGGCACTGTTTTGCAGCATTTTTTCCATTTCCAATCCGTCGTCGCTGTAGCCCAGGCGACGGTAAAAGGCTTGGGCATTGCGGTTATCCAGTCCTGTCATCAGCCCCATACGGGTTGCGCCTGCTTGCTGCGCCACGGCTTCTACATGGGCAAGCAAGGCTCGCCCCACGCCTTGCCGCTGCGCTTCTTCCAGCACAAATAGTTCGGTTAGCTCGGCATAGGGGTGCGGGTCGCACACCATGGGGATGAGGCGCAGGCAGGCAAAACCAACGGGCTGGGTGTTGAGAAAGGCGAGAAACGGCCGTTCTACCCCCCTCGCCGCCACCATCTGCCGCCGCATCTGCTCCACATCCCCATCCCCGCCGTTAAACAGTTGGTTCAGCCACGCCAACGCCGCGCAATCGTTTACAGTCGCCTCACGAATCATTAGTTCTGCCATTGTGTATATTCCTTGACGACGGACAACCGACGACAGACAACTTCCGTCGTCCGTCGTCCGTCATCTGTCGTCCACTTTGTCCCCAGCCAAACATTGTTTACAATACGCCCATATGCCACCCAAAAAGGATGACCCGATGTTTGCCCACACTTCATTAACCCAACTGGCCGCTGAGTTGAGAAACGGCCGTTTACCCCTTCTCACCTACCTCGACCAACTCGAAGCCTATTTTAACCAGCGCGAACCCGACGTGCTGGCCTTTGTCCCCGAAGAAAATCGCTTTACCCGCCTGCGCCGCGATGCCCAGGCCCTGCTGGCCCAATACCCCGACCCCGCCGCCCGCCCACCGCTGTTTGGCATTCCCATCGGCGTGAAAGACATTTTCCACACCGATGGCTTTGTCACCCAGGCGGGTAGCCGCGTCCCCGCCAGCGCCATTCAAGGGCAGGAAGCCACCAGCGTGACCCAGCTCAAAGCGGCCGGGGCACTCATTTTAGGCAAAACCGTCACCACCGAATTTGCCTACTTTGCCCCTGGCCCCACTCGCAACCCCTACAACCTGGCCCACACCCCCGGCGGCTCCAGCAGCGGCTCGGCGGCGGCGGTGAGCGCGGGGCTGGCTCCGCTAACCTTTGGCACGCAGACAATTGGCTCCATCAATCGCCCGGCTGCTTTTTGCGGCGCAGTCGGCTACAAACCCACCTATGACCGCATTTCCCGCGCCGGGGTCATCCCGCTGTCCCCCTCGGTGGACCACATTGGCCTGTTTGCCAGCGACGTGGCCGGGTGCGAACTGGCCGCCAGCCTGCTGTGCGCCGATTGGCAGCCCGTTGCCGCCAGCCGCCCCACGCTGGGCATTCCCGAAGGGGCGTATTTGCAGCGCACCTCGGCGGTGGGGCTGGCGCATTTTCGCGCCACCTGCGACAGGCTGGCGGCGGCCGGGTTTGGGCTGCAATCTGTGCCGCTGATGGCTGATTTTGACGACATCTACGCCCGCCATAACGTGATTGTGGCGGCGGATGCGGCGCAGGTTCACGGGCAATGGTTTGCGGAATATGGGGAACGGTATCATCCCAAAACGGCTGATTTGATTGTGCGGGGACGGGGAATAACGGCCGTTTCTCTCCAAACTGCCCTGGCTGGGCGGGCGCAACTGCGCCACGAACTGGCCGCTGCCGCCGCTGCCCACGGCGTGGA
>WBZL01004303.1_pt1 | contig 12445 bp, 9 predicted proteins | sample 5204291 | NCBI WGS metagenome assembly WBZL01 (sample SAMN12344345, study PRJNA552823) | activated sludge metagenome | biome: Activated sludge suspended growth; feature: Nitrification reactor; material: Wastewater; isolation source: activated sludge from nitrification reactor of wastewater treatment...
GCCGATCAGGAAGCCGAGTCCCTGACAGGCGAGGCCCGCACCGAGCGGGAGGAGCAATCGGTGCGGACGGGTCAGTACTGCATCGCGCATCGCTGCTGCACTCCTGCCGTCGAGATAGAGCAGCCCTGTGGCCAGTGCCGCGAGGCCGGCAATGGCAAACACCAGTCCGAAGGGAATCGCCGCGACGCCCTCGTAGATGAAGTAACGGTACTCACGCCGTGTCATCGTGCCGCCACGGATGAACATCAGCCGGCGCTCCGTGATCGCGAACCACGCGACGAGCAGCCCACTCAGCCCGAGCCCGACCAGACCCGCAGCGGCGAGACGTGGCCAGCCGAGGCTGAAACCACCACCGAGCGCGGCCAACGAGAGCGCGGGGGCAACGAAAAACTGCAGCATCACGCGCCGCTCGACGAAGCGCCACTCGGCCTCGTCGGCCGGGATGCGGCCACCTGTGAATGGCAGCGGCGGGTCAGGGATACCCGGAGTCCTCGTGGGGCTGCGCTCGTCGCACTTCACCGTGCGCAACCCCGACACCAGCACCTTTCGCGCGTCAATTCCGGCAGATCTCGTTGTCGGTGATCCAGTGGCATTCCTCACGGATCGAGCTGATGCGCGTAATGCACTTGTCATAGGTCTGGATCACCACGCCCTGCACAACCTGCAGCGCACCGGCCTTCACCTTGTCACAGGATGTCAGGTTGGATTGGAAAGCCGAGTCGCAGCGCGCATGCAGCGCTGCCCGATCGCCGTCGTTCCGGCATTGCAGTGCATCCGCGTTGGCGCCTGCCGGTTCGCTGCCACCGCCGCCGGCCGTCGGGTCGTAGCGCCGCAGCGGATAGTCGTGCTTGATGTCGCACTGCTGCCAGGCCGAGAGCAGCGACTGGTCGTAGCTGGCCCGGTCAGCCGGTGTACCGCGGCGCATTGCGATCAGTGGCGCCTTGGCGGCCGGCTGCGTCATGCAGACTCCGTCGACGCCCTTCGGCAGGATCTGCCCCCACCACTGGCCGAGCGCCTGCGCCCGCAGCGCCGGCGCCTGCTGGTCTTCCTGATAGATGCCCTGCAGCGCGCCAGCCCGGATCGCACTCAGGATGTGCGAGGCCTCGCTGCGCTGCCGGGCATCACCCTTGAGCAGACGAAGCAGCGCGTACTGCGCCTGCACGTCGATGTTCGACCGGATCACGTCCTTGGGTGTCCAGGGAGGTTCGCTGTACACCGGGGCCGCTGGCGCGGGTGGCTCAGCCGGCGGTGGCGGTTCGTCGGGCAGCAAGCCCGGAGGATAGTGTGGTTCGTCGCCCGATGACGGATCCACAGACTGACCTTTCGGCGACGGTGGTGGTGGCAATTCCTGCTGCGGGGGTTGCGAGGGTGGCGATTCGCGCATCCCGGGCAGTTTCAGGCGGCCCGGTCGCGGCTGCCCCGGCGAGGTCGGGCTGCTCAGGGGACCGGGGCCGGGTCGCGTGCAGGTGATCGACTCGAAACCGTCGCAGAACTGCTGATTGCAGATGCCACCGTCGACGAGCGTCCGGGTCGCCGTCGCACTGCCGATGTCGTGATCGATGGTGAAACCTTCGGCGCTGGTGTAGCCCTGGCGTCGGCAGAACTCGTCCGCTGCCGGCTGGCCGCATTCGCTGCCCCAGACACGGCACAGGTCGATGCGGTGGCCCGCGTATTCAGGCAGCGGGAATACCTGCAGCTCGGCCAGGGCCGGGGCGCCAGTGAGTGCGAGCAGAATGGCCGAAGCCATGACGATCCTCTTCATATCATTCTCCTGGGTGTCGCAGGCGGATGCGATCGATCCCCGCGAGCAGACCCGTCGACGCGCCTTGATGCCCGATGATCTTCAGTGACAGCGATCGGCGTCCCTGCCTCATCGCAAATGTGCCGAGGGTGAGCGTGACCGGCGCGTTGACCGCCGGCGCATAGCCATCGAACGGCTGCGCAACCGCGTGCTGGTCCATCTCGAAGGCCAGTTGACCGTAATCGGGCGCGCGCGTGAGATCGATCTCGACGATCCAGGCGCCGTCCTGCGGCACCTCGATCAGGAGATCCAGCACCGCGCCGACTCCACCGCCGTGCCAGAAGAGCTGCGCATCGCCGCTCCAGCCCGGCCCGAAGCCGGCCATTGGCTGGACATCCACCCGGCCGCCTGCAACCTTGACCAGATTCGACGCCAGCAATGACTCGGCCTCGATCGTGACCGCCCTGGCCTTCAGTCCCGCCGCGACCGCGGCCGACAACCGACCCGGTGGTGCAACTACCTGCGAAGTGACCGGCCGGGCCGGCACGTCCACTGCTGCCTGTGGCGCCCGCGGGTCGATCCGCGGCTGATCCGACCTCCGCATCACCACGGAGGCCGGCGGCTGGAAGTTCGCGCTGCGCCGACAGCGGCTCTTCGGGTTGGCGTCGGGCAGCAGGGCATGGCATGCCACCAGCGCCGGGGCGTTGTCGCAATCGAACTTCAGCGATTGGTCGCCGGTTTTGGCGAGCACGCAGCCGGTCTTGGTGAGCTGCGGGATGACCTGCGCAGTGAGGCGTTTGCGCTCCGCACTCATTGCCATGGCGAGACGCATGCCCGACTGGGCGCAGACCCAGCCCCACAGGCTGGGCGGATTCAGTGGACCCGTGAGTTGCGGCGCCAGCGGCACCGGAAATGCGGCCCGCGTGGTCTCGTAGCAGTTGCCGAGCACGGCCGAGAACGGCGAGGGCAGCGACTGGAACCCCTCCGCGGACCAGCTCTGCCTCGGCAGCGGCTGGATCCCCGCCGCCGACTCGTACGGCACGGGCAGAAACCAGAACGCGCCAATGAACTGATGGATCTTCTTGTTCCAGAAGTTGGTCGCGAGCAGCAGCGAGGCGCTGGCGTTGACGTTCCCGAAGTATGCGGCCGGCGCCACACGCACCAGGTTCGCGAGCGCGGTCGCCTCATCGTGCAGCTGCTGGCTCTTCTGCTCGCACGACTTGATGTCGAAGTCGCTCGGCGCCTTGTTGATGGGCCCCATGGACACGTGGGAGATACACGCCTCGACTGCCTTCCGGTCGAGTCCCAGGAAGGGCTTCCCCGATGACATCACTCCCTGCAGAGCGCGCTGATGCAGCAGCGGCCGGACGTAGTACCGGTCGAAGGTGCTGATGGGCGCCACGCCCGCCCCGCCGAGCCCGAGACTCTCCAGTCCGCCGAGGGCCACGTTGCCGAGGGTCTGCACTCCGCTCTCGAGCGCCTTGATGCCGGCCTCCGCACCCTGCTTGACCAGCTTCGCACCGGCCACGAGCGTCTGCGCCAACGCGCCGCAGGTGATGTCCTTGCCCGGGAACGACGGCACCACCGCGCAGGCGACGGTCGGATCGCCGATGACATAGATCACCGTGAGCCAGTCGCCCTTGCTCGCCGCACCGTAGATCTTCGCGGCCTTGCCGAAGGCCTGCGAGATGATGGGCCGGATCGCGGCCCCACAGAGGATGTCGGCCGGAGGACCGGGCGGCAGCAGCTTGCAGGCCACGACCGGTCCGGCGAGCTCGATGAGCCGCACGTAGTCCGGCTTGGTCGCAGCACCGTAGATGGCGATGAACTTCTGCGCCTCGGGATCGTACTGCGCGGCGCACTGTTGCATGCCGTTCGTGCTGCCGCCGCTCTGGACGAGGCAATCGATGACGGCCTTCGCCGAGCAGGTGTCGCTGTCCAGCACATGGTACTGGCACAGGTCATTGAACAGCGGTTTGATATCCACGGCCCGCGCGGGCGTGCTGGCGACCGACAGCGGCACTGCGAGCATCACTGCCACGAGGAACTGCCGCGGGCGGCGGCCTGCGTTAACAGCTGACAAACCCGTGGCGACAGACATCGGCGCCCCCATTGTCGTTATTTTTCCGTGACTTCTACTCCTGTGGCCGGCGAAAAGCCAGCGACACGCCGCGAACCGGGGCGAACCTGCATTGCAACCCTGGGGCCCTCAAGCCCTTCCAGCGGCTGACGCCCCCCTTGGTCAAGATCCCCGGAGACATGGCAGCGGCGCTGCACTGAAACGATCTCCGAACCCGATCACGGCATCACCGTCGTGGAGGATCACGCCCGATAATGCGGATGGCGAAGCCGCGTTCGCACGCTGTCGTACCCGCCTCAGTGAGCGCCGATCTAGCGATCGCAAATCCTCACGTCGCCGCTCATGGTCTTCGCACGGATCCGCGCGCTGCCCTCGCCGCGCGTCAGGGACATGCGCTCGCCCGGCCCGAACTGGCTCGCCGCTGCGGATTTCACGCCGAAGCAGTTCGACAGCGAACCGCTGAAGGTATCCGCCTCGACGCTGAAGCCGGCGGCGGCGGTCAGCTTGGCCGTCAGATCCCCGCTCACGGATTCGAAGTCGACGCGGGCCCCTTTCGCGAGACGCCCGCCGAGGCGCGCGTCGCCCGAGGTGCTGCGCAGGCGCAGGTTCGTGATGGTGCCCAGATCGAGCAGCAGGTCGCCGCTCACAGTCGTCGCCTCGAGCTCGCCTGCGAGGTCGTCGACGACGAGGTTGCCGCTCACGCTGTAGGCGATCAGCCTCGCAGCCGGTGCGGCGGCGGTCACGCGGATGTCGCCGCTGACCGATTTGAACTCGCTGTCCTTCATGACGCCTTGCGCCACAATCTCGCCGCTCACGGACTTCAGGCGCAATGCGCCAGCCACTTCGCGCACACCGATGTCGGCGCTCACCGCGGTCACCTCGAGCGCCGACCCCTTCGGCACGCGGATCACGAGATCGGCGTCCGCGTCGCGGCGCGAATTCGTGGTCGGCAACACGACCCTGACGGTGACACGGCTGCCGTCGCGCAGGACATCGACGCGCTCGACCCCGGAATCGATCGAACCCGTGACTGCGACCTCCGCCTTGTCCCACCCTTCAACATTCACCTTGCCGACGACGTTGTTGACGACGACCTGCCCGCCGGGGTCTGCCGCGACGCGCTGGTCGATGTCCCGCGCCTGCACGCCCGCAGCTGCCGCGAGGCCCGCCACCGCAAGCACCGCGCCCATCCACACACCACTGGTCGTCTTCATGTTCCGATCTCCCGCACTGTTGTGAGGACGCGCATTTCATCCTGGTAACTGTTCACCAGCATCTCCTGCAGCAAAGCATTGCCCGGGTCGCGACCCAGCGCACTTTCGATGTCGGCACGCGCGCGCTGCACAGTCGCGAGGCTCGCCTCCACGCGGGTGCGCACATCGGGCGGGAGCTGCGCGAGACGCTCGCTCACCTCGCGCAGCAGCCCCTCACGTGTGCGCAAAAAGCGCGCGCCCGGCCTGTAACTCACCTCGCGCGCCACGCCGTCCTGTACCATCCCGCTCCGCGCCAACGTGGCGGACGGCGGCGCCAGAGACGCGCGACCGATCCACACCCCGACCGCTACACACGCAACCGCAGCCGCCAGCGCCCAGACCGGGCGCGCGCCGACCCACGACCGCCGGTGCCGTGGGGCCGCAGCCGCGCCGATCGCGGCCGCGATGCCTGGCCAGAGATCGCGCGCGGGCGCGATGTCCCGCGGCAATTCCCCGATCGCGCCGACCTTGCCTTCGTTGTCGCCACTCATGATCGTGCTCCACTTTCGAGCCGCGCGCGCACCAGGGCGCGCGCGCGGTGCAACTGCGCCTTGCAGGTACCCTCGGCGATGCCGAGCATCCTTGCGACCTCTTCGTGCGCGTACCCGTAGATGCCGCAGAGCGTCAGGACGTCGCGCGCGCCCTGCGGCAGCGAGGCGATGGTCGCCTCGAGCTCGGCCTCCTCCACCGGCGTGTCGAGCGTGTCGTTGTCGCGGTCATACTCCGCGGCGTCCTCGACGTACTCGACCGGCAATTCACGGCGGCGACGGCGCTCGAGGATCACGTTCACGGCGATGCGGTGCAGCCAGGTCGACACCCGGCTGCGCGCCTCGAAGCGATCGAGCGCGCGCCAGGCGCGAATGAAGGTCTCCTGGGTATAGTCCTCGGCCAGCTGGGTATCGCGCACCATGCGCAGGCACAGCCCGTGCACACGCCCGACATGTTCGCGGTACAGCCGCTCGAAGGCGCGTGTATCGCCTGCGCCGGCGCGCGCCACCAGGGCTTCGTCCATGTTCGCCACACCACCGTCCGCCAAGGGGTCCTCCTGCATGGCTTGGACGCGTCGCGGCGCGCAAGCGTTTGAACCCGGCGGATCAGGCCCCGCCGCGCGACGTCCGGTCGAGGGTCAGGGCGTACTGCAGGAGCTGCGCGTTGTTCGTGAGATTGAGCTTGCGCTTGATGCTCTGACGATGCGACTCGACCGTCTTGACCGACAGGGTCAGGTCGGTGGCGATGGCGCGCGATGACAGGCCGCGCCCGAGTTTGCCGAGCACCTGCATCTCGCGGTTGCTCAGGCGCCGCAGCGGATCTTCGGTCGTCTCGCCCGTCGACGCCGCACCGCGCGCGCGCAGGCGTGCCGTGAGTGCTTCACTCAGATAGACCTTGCCCGCAAGCACGCGGCGCAAGGCGATCAGCAGCTGATCCGATGCGGCTTCCTTCATGATGTAGCCACGCGCGCCGGCTGCGAGCATGCGCTCGGCATAGATCGATTCCTCGTGCATCGACAGCACGAGCATCGGCAGACCGGATCGCTGCGCCCTGACGTCGCGCACGAGCTCGAGGCCGTCGCCCTGGCCGAGCGTGAGATCGACGATGACGACATCCGGTTCGAGTGTCCGGATCGCGTGCTTCGCGTCTGCAACCGTCTCGACCTCACCACAGACCGCGAGATCGGGCGACGCTTCGATCATGCGCGCGAGCCCATGCCGGACGATCGGGTGATCGTCGACGATCAGGACGCGGCGGCGCGCAGGTTCGGCGTTACGGGACATACGCACTCCACGCGAACGCCCTGCGCGCCCGCCGGCCCGACCTCGCACGTGCCGCCGAGCATCTGCGCACGATAGCGCATGATCCTGCGGCCGAGCCCGGCGGGCGCCGCGGCGGCCGCGCCCAGCCCGCGACCATCATCGACGATGCGCAGCCGGATGCGCCCGTCGGACAGCACAAGCGAGATGCCGACGTGCTTCGCACTACCGTGCCGTATCGCATTGAGCACCGCTTCCTGCGCGATCCTGTAGAGGTGATTCAGCGCCGCGTCCGCGAGCACGAAGGGCGCATCGAACCGCGTCGTGACCGATACGTCAACCCCGTGGCGGTCCTGCAGGCGCGCGGCGAGCGTCTCGAGCGCTGCGACCAGCCCACCCCGCTCGGCGTTGACCGGTGACAGTCCCGTCGCAAGTACCCGGGTGCTCTCGATCGCGGCATTGACGAGTCCGATCACCTCCTCGATGTCGGCGCGCACCTCGGAGTGCTCCTTGCGCAATTGCCCCGCCACGCCGCGCAGCATCAGTGCGATGCCGGTCAGATCCTGCGAGAGGCCGTCGTGCAGATCGCTGCCCATGCGTTGCTGCTCGCGATGCGCAATCTCGAGCAGCTCGCGCTCGAGCGCCTTGCGGGTCGTGATATCGGTGCCGTTGATCACGATGCCGCGCACGCTGGCGGCGCCCGCCTGCTCCCAGTCCACGGATCGAACGCGCAGTTCGAAGCACCGCTGCACACCGTCCGGCGCGATGAACTCCTGCTCCAGCGTGCACGACTTGCCTGAACGCAGCACCTCTTCCGCCAGCTCGCGCACGTTCCCGCCACGCTGCTGCGGCGCAAACTCCCGGAGCGTGCGGCCGATGATCTCGGCCGGCTCGCGGCCGCCGAAACCATGGTTGATGAACACGTAACGCAGCTTGTCGTCGAGCATGACCAGCCAGTCCGACGTCGCGTCCGCGATCGTGCGCAGCACCGACGCGGTTGCCCGCGAACACGCCTCGGCGATGTGCTGCGCCGTATTGTCGGTGATCGCCACGCTGAGCCCGGTGACGGCGCCAGATTCCCCGACCGGCGACGCACGGCTCACGAGATAACGCGGCGATCCGGTTCCGACGCAGTTGTCCGTCAATTCGACCTGCTCGGGACGACCGGAGTCGAGCACGCGCTGGAAATGCGCAATGAACTGATTGCGACAGTTGGCCGGCAGGAAGTCTGCAATGGGTGCGCCGGTGATCGTCTTGTCCAGATGCGGCGGCCAGCTGCGATTCGCAAACTGCACGACGAGGTCGCGATCGAGCAGCAGCAGGTGATCAGGCGCATGCTCCGTCACCGCATGCAGCGTGCGGACGGCTCGCTCCCGCGCTTCGATCTGCTCCTGCATCTGCGAGACATCGACCAGGAAGCCGGCCATGCGGGCGGGGGCGCCTTCGGCCGTGCGTGCGGTCACCTGCCCGCGCTGCAGAACCCAGCGCCATTCCCCCTGCGCGTCGCGCAAGCGGACACGCACCTCGAACTCGTCACGTTTGCCGGACCGGATTTCGTCGTCGAGCACACGCGCTTCGGCCGCATCATCCGGATGCGTGCAGGCGGCCCGCCGCTCGCGCCGTGCGTCGCTGGTTGGCGGGCAGGGGCCGCCGAATGCGTACTGCGCGTAGAGCGCGTTGCAATGAAACCGGTCCTCGGCGACGTCCCAGGCCCAGATGCCGATGCGCGCCACGTCGATCGCGTGCTCGAGTCGCTGCTGCATTTCGCGTGCATCGTGCTCGGCGACCGCGCGATCCTCGATGTCCATGCAGACGCCGACCATGCGCAGCGGCGTTCCATCGGGCGCGCGCCCCACGACGCGGCCGCGTTCAAACAACCAGCGCCACTCGCCGCCGCGTGTGCGGATCCGGTACTCCGCGTCGTAGTGATCCGAGCGGCCGGCGACATGCGACGAGAAGCTGCGCTGCGCCTCCCCGACATCGTCGGGATGGATATTGTCGTCCCAGCGCTGCACGTGGTCAGCGCCGTCGCAGGGCTCGATATCAAGTCGCTCGCACCAGTCGTTGTGCCAGCGGGTCCGTTCGGTACCGAAGTCGAGTTCCCACAGACCGATCTTCGCACCCCACAACGCCGTCTCGAGGCGCGCTTCGCTGCTGCGCAGTTCGAGCTCCGCCTGCTTCTGCGCCTCGATGTCGAGCGAGACGCCGATCGCCACGGTCGGATTGCCCTCGAAATCCCACTCGCTGACCCGGCCACGGTCCTGGATCCAGCGATACTCGCCCGAGGCGACGCGGATCCGGTATTCGATTTCGAGCGACTGGGTACGTCCTTCGAAATGATCCCGGATGGTGCGTTCGACGCGCTCGGCATCGTCGGGGTGCAGCCGCGTGTACCAGGGCCGCGCCTCGCGCTCCCACTCCTCGCGCTGGTATCCCGTCATCGCGAACCACATGGAGCTGCGCGCCTGCACATCGCTCGTGACGTTCCAGTGCCAGAAGGCGGCACGCGCGCCCCATAGCGCGGTCGCAAGCTTCGATTCCTTCTCCTGCAGCACCACCTCGGCGCGCTTGCGTGCATCGATTTCGATGCAGATGCCGGCTGCGCACAGCGGTTGACCTGCCGCATCGAATTCGGTCACCTGGCCGCGCTGCAGGAGCCACACCCAGCGTGCGTCTTCGGTCAACACGCGATATTCCACTTCGAAGGACGGGGCTTCGCCCTGCACGAGATCCTCGCCCCTGGCGCGGTACTCGGCGGCGTCGTCGGGATGGACAAGCTTCTCCCAGCGCGCAAGGTGATCGGGACCGATGCAAGGGTCGAGGCGCAGCGCCCGGCACCAGAGCGGGTCGACACTGGCCTCGCCCGTCTTGAGGTTGCGATGCCAGGCGCCCACCTGCGCGGCACTCAGAGCCGTGGCGCGCGCGGTGTCAGCCACGGACGGCGCCTGCACGACGGTCGATCCTTCGACGCCGGGCACGTCCTCGATGAACAGCAGCGCACCACAAACAGCCTGTCCGCGGCGCAGCGGCAGGAGCCGCGCTCCGCAGTGTCGCTCGCGTCCGCGCCGATCGATGAGGGCGCAGGGGGGGAACTGACGTGCCCCGCCGCCGAGAACCACGGCAAGGACATCCGGCTCGCGCAGCCACGGCAGGGCAAGGTCGCCCAGCGAACCCCCGACGAGTGCGCCCGCGCCGGTCGGTGCCCAGTCGTGGGCAAGCGGGTTCGCCCAGCGGATCACGCCGTCGCGGTTGACCATCACCACGGCACCCGGCCATTGCTCGGCGATGTCCCGAAAAAGCTCGGGCGCAAGCTCTCCGCTGGACACGGCGCGCAGGGCGGGTTTCATGGCTGGATGGTCGAGCAAGCCGGTTGGGATCAATTTGACGGAATTATCGGCCGGCATTATGGCAGCCTCGCGTGACTCAGGTCGCACTCTGGCTTTTGGGTGGGCATTTCCGTTACAAATGCGTACAAAGCCAAGGGGATACGGGGATTGTCTGTGGTCGATTCAAGATCGCCGGAGGGCCTTGCTGACTATACGGCGTGGCGGGCCCGCGACTACTTCGAGACCTACTACAGCGAGGTGGTCCTGCCGGACGAGCAAGCCGTGCTCGCCTATCAGCTCGAGGTGATGCGGCGCGCGGAGGGTCGCTACGGGCGCGCGCTCGAATATGGCTGCGGGCCGACCCTGCATCGCGCGATCGCCACGTCCGCGTATGCCTTTCGCATCGACATGGCCGACTGGCTCGCCGACAATCTCGTGTTCGTGCGCGAATGGCTGCAGACCGATCGGGAAGAGAGCGACTGGAGCCGCTTCACGCGCTACATCCTCGCCTGTGAGGGCGAGCCGGATGCCGATCGCCCGCGTATCGCGCGCCGTGAGGCGCAGACCCGCAAGTGCGTGCGCGGGCTCTATGTGAGTGATGCACGCTGGCACGATCCGCTCGGCCCCGAACGCCGCGCGTTCTATGACCTGATCGTCTCCGGCTTCTGCCTCGATGCCGTTTCGAGCGATCGGGGTGTGTGGCGCGCCTGCATGCAGAATGTCCTCACGATGCTTGCACCGGGCGGCACCGTCGTGATGCACGCACTGCACGACTGCACGGCCTACAAGGTGGGCGAGCGCATGTTCCCGGGCGCCGGCGTCACGGTCGACACGATGGCCGAATCGCTGCTCGAGAACGGCATGTCGCGCGCGAGCATCGATGTGCAGATCATTCCTTGCCCCACGAACGCGGTGTACGGCTATTCGGGCATTCTCACTGCATCAGCGCGCAAGATCGCGGCGCCCTGACATCCGGCGACTCATCGTGACTGGCAAAGACGCGTAAGATCGCGCGGGTACGGGAGGGAGATGTCATGGTCGACGCACCGATCGCGTATTCGATCGTCAAGTTCGCTCACATTCTTCTCTTCGTTTACTGGCTGGGTGGCGACGTCGGCGTCTTCTACTCGAGCCGCTTCGTGACCGATGCGAAGCTGTCGCGCGACGCGCGCCTCACGGCGTTCAGGATCTTCGTGGAACTCGACCAGCTGCCGCGTTACTGTCTCGCGCTCACGCTGTCGGTCGGCGGTCTGCTGGCCTACTACATCGGCGTGCCCCACCTGCCCGGCCAGCTGCCGCTGATCCTCGTGCTCGGACCCCTGTGGGCGCTGCTCGTCTGGGCCGTGCACCACTATCAGGACGAACCGCTCGGCCGGAAGCTCGCGAAATTCGACTTCTTCTTCCGCTGTTTCATGATCGTGGCGCTGATCGCCTCGGTCGGTTATGCCTACGGCGACGGCCGCATGCGGCCCTATCCGTGGCTCGCTGCGAAGCTGCTCATTTTCGCGGCGCTCATCTTCTGCGGTCTCGTGATCCGCACGAAGCTGCCGCGCTTCATCAGTGGCTACCGCCAGCTGCTGACGTCCGGCGCCACCCCCGCAAGCGATCGCGACATGGAGCAGGGTCTCGGGTCCTGCCGACCTTACGTGCTCGCGATCTGGGCCGGGCTCGCGCTCGCCGCCTGGATCGGCATCGCAAAACCCGGATCATTGACGTAGCCATGCCCGTCGCCCTGTCGATCGCCATCGCGCTGCTCGCGCTTGTCGCCCTCGCCTTCGTGATCGCCCTGCGCCGTCGTCGCGGCGCGCAGACGGAAAGTCCCGCACCTGCCTCATCGCCGTCCGCCGCTTCATCAGTGACCGCGCCGAGCGGGAACCGTCCAGGTGCGGGTGGTCTGCCGGCGCGCGAGGCGTGGACGGCGCTGCATCGTCTCGCGTTGACAGCGCCCCGCCTCGAACCGCAGATTCCGCCCGGCCACGAGCGTGTGGCGGCGCAGGTGGCCGCGGACGTCGGCAGCGCCGCGACGCGCGCATCCCTGCCGCGCAGGCCGCTGCTGTTGCCGCAGTTGCTGCGTGCCGTGAACGACCCCGAGACCTCGCGGCGCGAACTCGCCGGCATCATCGCCCGCGATCCTGCGCTCGCGGGCGATCTGCTGCGTCTCGCGAACAGCCCCTTCTATCGTCTGACGGCGAAGCCGGTCGAGAGCATCGATCGCGCCGTGGCAGTGCTCGGAACCGAAGGACTGCGCCGGCTCGTCGCTGCTGCGATCCTGCAGCCGGTGTTTCGCGTGCGGACGG
>WBZL01004305.1_pt1 | contig 12438 bp, 13 predicted proteins | sample 5204291 | NCBI WGS metagenome assembly WBZL01 (sample SAMN12344345, study PRJNA552823) | activated sludge metagenome | biome: Activated sludge suspended growth; feature: Nitrification reactor; material: Wastewater; isolation source: activated sludge from nitrification reactor of wastewater...
CGATCAGACGACATCTGCCGGAGCGAAGAAAGCCAGCGCGTCAGCGAGTTCGCGGGTTCTCTTCATCGGTGGCAGACTCCGCCAGATACGCTTGCCATAGGGTTTGCTGAGCAGGCGCGGGTCGCAGATCATCAACACCCCGCGGTCGTTTTCATCGCGGATCAGGCGGCCTGCGCCCTGTTTGACGTTGATGACCGCGCGCGGCAACTGGTACTCCATGAAGGGATTGCGGCCTTCGCTCCGGAGCTTCTCGATACGCGCCGAAAGCACCGGGTCGTCCGGCGGCGCAAACGGCAGCTTGTCGATGACCACCAGTGACAGCGCTTCGCCACGCACATCGACCCCTTCCCAGAAACTCTGACTGCCGATCAGGATGGCGTTGCCCAGGCGACGGAAACGTTCGAGCAACTCGTTCTTGCTGCACTCGCCCTGCAACAGCAAAGGCAGATCGAGTCGGTCGCGCTGCAGCCGCTCACTGAGCAACTCGTGTATTCGGCGCATCGCGCGCAGCGAGGTGCACAGAAAAAAAGCCCGGCCGGCGCTTGCCTTGAGCACCGGGAAAGCGGCTTTGACAACGGCCTCGGCATACTCCGGGTGATTCGGATCGGGCAGGTTGCGCGGCGCGTAGAGCAGCGCCTGTCGCGGGTAGTCGAAAGGACTCTCCCAGCGCGCCGAATCGGCATCGTCAAGTCCCATCTCGGCACAGTAATGGGAAAAACTGTCCTGCACGGCGAGTGTCGCCGAAGTGAATATCCAGGCGCGCGGATGGCCGTTCATCTGCTTCTGCATGATCTCGGCAATCGCCAGTGGCGTCGAATTGAGTTGTAGCGAGTGATTGAAGGTCTCTGCCCAGCGAACGAAATCCGGGTTCGCTCCGCTTTGCCAGGACTGCAGGCGCGCCTGCAAATCAGTGGCGCGCCGCCAGCAGCTTTCCAGACTTTCGGCACGCTGCGCCTGCGTCTCGAGCAAGGCAGCCAGCGCTGCAAGTTCCTTGAGTACGTCGTTCAATCGATCGGCAAAACCGGCACGCGCCTCAAGTTGCTGGAGCGGGTAGCGGGCCGGTTCGACCGGCAAGACCAGCCGCAGGTCGCGAGCAACCTTTTCAAGCAGGGCACAGAACTTGGGTAGATCCAGGCAGTCACGCGCCGAGGCCAGGCCTTCAAAGTGTGTATCGCGGGTCAGTTCGAGGAGCTGCGCAGTCGAAACACTGTCGCCAAAGAACAGGCTGGCGACTTCCGGCAACTGATGCGCTTCGTCAAAGATCACCGTATTGCAGGCAGGCAGCAGTTCGGCGATTCCTTCGTCGCGAAGCATCACATCGGCGAAGAACAGGTGATGGTTGACCACTACCAGATCGGCAGCCATCGCCTCGCGGCGTGCAGCGAGGACGAAGCACTCCTTGTGCTTCGGACAATCCTGGCCAAGACAGTTGTCGCGAGTGGAAGTGACCATCGCCCATACCGTTGCGTTCTCGGGAACACCGGCACACTCGGCCTTGTCGCCGCTCCGGGTCTTTTTGGCAAAGCGCGCGATACGCTGCGCATGGGCCGCATCGTCGCGCGAGAGGAAACGGCCATCGGCCAACGAACGTTCGAGATGGTAATGACACAGGTAGTTGGCTCGCCCTTTGAGCAGTGCCACCTGGACCGGTGACTTGAGCGCCTTGCGGAGGGTCGGGATGTCGCGTGTGAAAAGCTGATCCTGCAGATTGCGTGTGCCCGTCGACACAATCACCTTGCCCCCCGCAAGCAGTGCGGGCACCAGATAGGCATAGGTCTTGCCCGTACCGGTCCCGGCTTCGGCAATCAGCACCTGATTGCCCGCCATCGCGGCAGCAATGCGCTCAGCCAGTTCGAGTTGCTGGGCGCGCAGGCGATAACCGGGAACAGTGCTTGCCAGCGGCCCGGCAGCGGAAAAGACATCGGAGAGCAGAACAGTCATGGACGGATCGTCAAAAGCAGCGCGCATGCTAACAGAAGCCGGTATTGCCGACACGCCCCGCCACGCCGGGGGTGAATGAAAGTGTTGGGAGGGAGCGATAACTTCCCCCTCGCGGGGCTGTGGTTGCATCTGCCGCCACCGTTTCGCGCCGAGTACCTGCGGCTGATGGCGCTGGCCAATCCGCCGCGCTCGCTGTTCATCTTCTCCGACGAACTGTCGTTTCCGTGGGAGATCGTCCGTCCGAGCGGCCAGATCCATGGCGCCTACTGCGAACTGCCGCCGCTCGGCGTCAGTCACCTGCTCGGCCGCTGGCGGCCGGTGCCCGGCCGCAGCCGCAGGCGCTGCCGGTCAACCGCATGACGATCGTCGTTCCCGGCGCGGCGCACAGCGGGCTGCCGTGGGCAGCCGACGAAGTCCAGCAACTGCGTGCCCTGCTGCCGTTCGCCGAGCGCCTCACGCCGGTGACGCGCCGGCAACTCGGCCGTCTGCTCGACGACGGCGACGCGCAGATCGTCCACTTTTCCGGCCATGGTTCAGTCGGCGCCAACGCCGACCTGACGGCGCTCGAACTCGAAGGCGGCGAGTCGATCACGGCGATGGCGTTTGCCGCCAGCCGCCTCGGCAGCACGCGGCAACCGCTGCTCTTCCTCAACGCCTGCACCGTCGGCCGCGGCGGCCGCGTTCTCGGCCGTGCCGGCGGGTTTTGCCGGCAACTGCATCGAAGCCGGCTGGAGCGGCGTCGTCGCGCCGTACTGGCCGGTGCTCGACGCCAGTAATCGAGAAGGGCCAAATCCCAACGGCACCAATCTGGCGCAAGGGCATGAGCATGTCGGGCTCTGGAGTTCTCAAGAGCGCACAATAGCCCGAAAGCCCGATAGGCCCTGTGTTTGAGCGCACGCAGTTGACAATTCGGCAGGCCGCAGCGTCCAGGCTCTACGCCCATGTTTTCTACCGATACAAGCTCAAGGTAGGGCCATTGTCCCTTGACCCCTTCTCGCCCTTGCGTTGCGGGCAAACCTCAAGGCACAATGCCAAGGCCTGCTCTGCCGGAGTCGATATCATGGCCTTGCCGAAAGCCACGGGACACCGCTTCACCTATGCCGACTACCGGCAATGGCCCGGTGACGAGCGCTGGGAACTGGTCGACGGCGTGGCCTACGCGATGGCACCGGCGCCGACGATAACTCATCAGTCTCTGGTACTCAGCATCGCCAGACAAATCGACGATGCGCTCGATGGCACCCCCTGCCGCACCCTGATGACTCCAGTCGACGTCCTGTTGCCGGCAGCGAACGAGGCGGATGATCAGGCGACGACCGTCGTCCAGCCCGATATTCTGGTGATCTGCGACCCGGCCAAGGTCACCGAAAACAACATCCGCGGCGCCCCGGACTGGATCATCGAGGTCCTCTCCCCGGCCACCGCCCGCCACGACCACCTGACCAAGCGCGCCCTTTACGAACGCGCCGGCGTCCGCGAATACTGGCTCGTTCACCCGGTCGACCGCCTCATTACCCTCTACGTGCTGAAGGACGGCCGCTATGGCGGCCCGGAAATTGTCGAAATGACCGGAGAACGGTCGCCGGTCATCTTCCCTGAAGTCGTCATTCGCTGGCAGGCGATTCTGGACAAGCTACCGGATGGTTCAGCCAAGTCGGTCGATCAGTACGCTTGATAATGACTGTTGAAAAACGTGGCTCCCGTTAAAACGGGGATAGTAAGCGAAACCCATCGCCAACCCCACGGAAGGAAAGAGATGTCCATGCTTGCGCGGATTGCTGCAGCGGGTTATCGGCAGCAGACGCTTTGTTGCGATGACGACCATCGTAGTACTCGCGAGTAAGGTGTGCTTTCCCCGTACTGGCAGCGAAGCCCGATTCGCCGATCTTCGACAAGGCGCTGATCAAGAAAGTGGTGGCTGCGCAAGGCAGTTCTCAAGCTTTTTCAATCCTGTGTGTTGGCAACAAATAGATCTGTCCGGTTTTGTAGCAAATGAATTGTCCGCTTTGACCGGGGTGGGGAAAGCGGTGGAGTGCGTAGCCTGGAACCGATTGCCCCGCCCCGTGCGGCCGCGGTGGACCTACGCAGCCACCTTCAGATTCAGAGGCACGATGTGGCCAGCCTAGTCATAGTCGGCCAACTTGCGTGGGCCGTGCAAGATCGCCAGCGTGTGGTCCCGGCGCACGCTGCCTTCTTCCATCGCTGGTTTCGCGTGGTCCATCGTCACGATCAGATCCCAGTGCTGCCCAGCAACCCATTCAACCCTCCATCCCGCCCTCTTCATACCGCGACAAATACCTCCGGAATGTCCGCTCGCATACCCCCAGCAGACTCGCCGCCTCCACCTGCGTCAGCCGACCCGCTTCCCATCCTCCATACGCTTCTTCAAACCACATCTTCCTGATCTCCTGTAGCAATTCCGTCCGCTTCATCTCCGTCCTCCTTCAGACCAAGATAAACCGGACAGATCATCTGCTACAAACTCGGACAGATCTCCCACGGCTGTCCTGTCTGCGGGCTTCCTCGGGTGCGGATCGACAGTTCCTTCCGGGCTCACCGAAACCTCGTCCGCCGCCGGGTCTCCCGCCACTTCGTCTATCTTTGTCTTCCTGGCTTTCGGCTGGAGCACAGGAGCAATCACGCGCGTTTGGGTGGCCACCGAATCCATCTGGTCGTGCGCCGGAAATCCGCCATCCACCCGCCAGTCGTCGGGTGCCCGTCCGCAACGGCTCCCCCCTGCTCCCCCATCGGTGCCCTCTGCCCCAAGTCACTGCTCGTGGTGACGACCTCGACGCCGACCATCCCCTGACTGGCCGTGTCACTGCTAAATTCGATGTTGTACGCCGGCTGGAATCCGCCCTCCTCCTCTTCATGACCGTCGCTTCAGCGTCAGTCGTCGAAGCACGCGCCTCTTCGGGTTTCTGGTCTGGCCGCTTCTGGAGGTCGGCCAGTTCCGGCAAGCGCCCCCAAGCGGCTTCGATACGGGCTTCCCGAGCCAACACCGCGCGGGCTTTAGCCGCGCGGATTCTTCGACGGAGGCCCAACCCTCACCCGATAGCAGTGTTTTCGCTGTACTCGTTTTGGTGCTGTCCAGTTCCATGAACCTATTTTCCTCAGTTGACCCTCCTCGATTTGCTGCAAACTTAGGCGTGGAGCGGGTTTGCCACGGATAAGGGAGGTCACCAAATGGGTGAATGCGAATTGAGTAAGAAGCGGCTAATGGTAGCGGTCGAGCAAGCGATTGAAGAGCGGTTTGTGGATACGGACCCGATGAGCGTACTGACGCCCGGAGGTCGTTTTCAAGTGGTCTGAGATCCCAGAGGTAACGTCACGGCGATGGCGCAGTTGGGTTTTTTTGGCGAGTACCTGGCCACGACAGAGCTCTTCGAGAACTGGGTTCGTGACTGCCCGCTGGTGTACGCTAGCGGGAATGCCCCGGCGGTACGCGATGTACTGGGCACGTGGATGTTGTCGATTCTTGACGGACAGTGGCGCTATGCGCATGTCGCGAGTTTGCGTGGTGACGGCGTAGCGCCGGATATTCTGGGTATGACCGCTCTCGTGGGCGACGAAAGCTTGCGCCGTGGATTGAAGCTGATCGCGCCGGCCCCGAAAGTCAGTCACAGCGAGGAACCGCAGGCGCAGCAGGAGGCCCAACTCAAACGCGCCGAAGAGTGGATGGAGCGCTCGTTGCTGGATAGCGTGAAGCCGGCGATGACCCACGACTGGATACTAGATTGCGACACCACGGTCAAAGTTCTGTATGGGCATCAAAGCGGAGCGGAAGTCGGCTACAACCCAAGCAAACCGGGTCGCCCAAGTCATACTGTTCACACCTACTGGGTAGCCAATCTACGGTTGGTGCTCCTGGCGCAGGTTCAAAGTGGCAAGTCGAACAGCGCCGCACATGGCCTGCCCGGCCTCACGAAGCTGATTCTCGGATTTGCTCTCAAAGAGCGTCCGCGCCTGGTGCGCGGAGACTGCGCGTATGGCACGGACAGGGTGATGTGCGAACTCGAAGAGATGGACCAGCCGCACCTGTTCAAACTCAAGCAAAGCGCCCACGTCAAACGGCTCGTGCTTCGCCATTGGCCACGCGACGGCTGGTGCAACGTGGGGCAAGGCTGGGAAGCCCACGAAGACCAGTTGAGGCTGGGAGGCTGGAGCAAGACCCGACGTGTCATCGTGATGCGCCGCCAAGTGACAAAAGACGCTCTCGCCGAAACTCCCAAGCGCAAGCGGGCAAGGCGCAATGCCAACCCCCAAAGCAAAAAACCGCAGCAAGCCTGCCTTGATCTGATCGATACGAACGATCCCGTGAAGGCATGGGAATACGCCGTACTCGTCACCAACACCCAGTACCCTTTGGAAGCCATCGGACAGTTGTACCGAGACCGGGCCGACTGCGAAAACGGTTTTGATGAACTGAAGAATCAGTGGGGCTGGGGAGGTTACACCACCCAGGACATCGAGCGATGCAACCTGAGTGCGCAAGCGGTCGCGCTGGTCTATAACTGGTGGAGCTGGTACATGCGGCTAGCGAATCCGAAGGCGCGACTGGAAGCGATCACCAGCCGCCCCTTGCTGCTCGCCGCGGTGGGACGACTGACCGAGCATGCAGGGCAAAAACGACTTCTGATCAGCGTCACACACACCGCCGTAGATCAGGTCAAGGCGCTAATTTCCAATGTTCGCGAGGGGTTAGACCATATCCGAATAACTGCGCCTCAGTTGCCCCAGGGCAATCGATGGCGGGCGTTGATCGGCTACATCGCCGCCAAAATCCTCGCCGCCAAAGCCTCCTGTCATGACCACGGGAACGCTCTACCTGCTCTGCTCTCCGGCTAGCGAAAAAATCCCAGATTATTGGGCTGTGTGGCCACAGACCCAGGAAGTCGAGTGATGCAACCTGAGTGTGCAGGGTGGTCCGCGGCTGCTTCAGGCTGGCGTATCCGAAGGCAGAGCTGGCTCCGACCACCAGCAACAACGCGCTGTGCAACAGAGGAATCTAGGATGAAGCGTTCCAGCCAACCGATTTGGATTTTCAAAGCCGCCTGTTTCGCAGCATTCCACTCGCGCAGGTGAGTGCTGGCGTGGATTTCGGCTTTTTCCTACTGATGCGCGATGTCGCAGCGGAACCGCGATGCGCAAGACGTAGATTCCGCTGGAGCGGCGGTAGAGGTATGGGTTCCCAGCCATCTGATGACTACCTTGTAGTAGTCTTGCTGGGTACCGCCTGCTCAATCAATAGAAACCGTTATGGCTCAGTTAATTAAGCAATCGGTGGAGCGGGCGAAGGGAATCGAACCCTCGGCTCTAGCTTGGGAAGCTAGGGTATTGCCATTATACGACGCCCGCCAAGGCCTCTATTCTACGACGGTTGTGTGCATCTCCACAATGTGGCGATCAAGTGATCCGATCCTGGCCTGCAGTCTGAAAACGCCGGTCTCCAACCAGATCGATCCGGGTACGGTACAGGCGATGGCCAGAAGCCCAATATTTGCGTTCGAACGGCGTCATCGGTGGCTCCGGAAGATATGGCTCGTACACCGCCGCGCGTTGTGTCATCTGCTGCACCGCAAGGCAGAATTCCGCCAGATAGACCGGCCAGTTGCTCCGGCACTCAAGCCTCCCGCCAAGCCCGAGCAGCACCGGAAAAACCGGATGGCCATGCCAGCGTCGGCGCAGTTGGGTGATCTTCGGCCAGGGATTGGGATAAAGAAGGTAGTGACGATTGAGCCGAATATCCGCCGCGTGTAGCAAGCGCCAGTAATCGACGACGTCGGCACGCACCAGATCGAGGTTGGCCGGCCACCCGCAACCCTCCTGCCAGCAGCGCTGTCCGCGCGCCAACCGCACTGCCGACTGGTCCACGCCGATCACGTAATGGTCCGGAAAAGCCCTGGCGAGAATCCGGCTGCTTTCTCCTACCCCGCAGCACGAATCGAGGATCAACGGCCCCCCCGCCGCCGTGCGTTGGTAACGTTCCAGGCTCGCCGTGAATGCGGCGCGATTGTAGTCGGCATACGGTTTGAGAAAGGAGGTACCGGCATGACGATCAACCAGCATCGACAGATGCGGGTGAATGTCGGTCTGGGTGCTTGCAGGAACGCGGGAGTTGCCGTACATCGAGTAGCCCTAACGGTTATGACTCATGACTTTTCCAGCCACTCCCCGATCATGAAAGTCATGACCGTTGCCCTCACCCCCGTTCCCTCTCGCGCAGGCAAAGAAGGGGGTTTTGTGCGTCGCTGACGCGACTTTGACCATCATCGATCGCTGGCAGCACCGGCACGCCATGTCGCAACAGCTCGCACGTGACTTCAGCAACGCCGTAGAGCGATCGAACCGCGATGAACAGCGCTTCGGCTTCGACGAAATTCCGCCGCAGCGCCCCCAGCCAGAGCTTCAGGCGACCCGGCGCATGGCGTGCCGAGACCTTGGCACAGACCTGCTGCCAGTAAGAAGCCAGCAACGGCAGCAATCGGCACCAGTCGTGCGAACGATCGGTCGCGATCGCCACACCGACCGCCAGCGCACGAATGCGCTCGGCGAGAAAGGGATCGGCGACCGCACCACGCCCGATCATCACATCCTGGCTGGCGCTCACCGCACAGCAGCGGCCATGGTCGTCGGTTGTCCAGACCTCACCGTTGGCGACCACCGGCGGCTGTACGACCTCGCTGATGCGCGCCACCCATTCCCAGTGTGCCGGCGGTCGATAAGCCTCGGTTTTGGTGCGAGCATGTACCACCAGCGACACGATGCCGCCTGCGGCCAGCGCCCGTGCACAATCCAGTGTCCTCGCCGTGTCGCTGATCCCGAGCCGCATCTTGGCGCTGAAGGGGATGGCCTGCGGAACCGCACGCCTGACTGCGGCAGCGATGCGGAACAACTGCTCGGGATCGGCGAGCAAGGAAGCGCCGCCGCCGTGACGGTTGACCGTTGGCGCCGGGCAACCGAAGTTGAGATCGATTCCTGCCGGTGACAGCTCGGCCAGTTGCGCCGCGTTCTCGGCCAGACAGGCCGGGTCACTACCCAGCAGTTGCACGACCACTGGCGTACCCGCCCGGGTGCGGCTGGCCTGCGAAAGTTCGGGACAGATGCGGCGGAAAGCCCGAATCGGCAACAGGCTGCCGGACACGCGGATGAACTCGCTGACCGCCAGATCGTAAGTGCCGGCACGCGTCAGCACGTCGCGCATGACGTCGTCGACCAACCCCTCCATCGGTGCCAGCAGCAATCTTCCCATGTTCAATTTGTGGTCGTTGCTATATTCTATGCTCTATGTTCCATGCGGGCAGCGCCTGATACCTGAGTTGCCTGCGACCCATTCGAACTTCCCCTACTCCCTACTGTTTGCCGTTTCGCAATGGCCTTCCCTATCCGTGACTTCTTCCCCGATGATCGAGCAGAAGAACCCCTTTGAAATTGCGCGCGAAGCACTGAAGCAACTGACGGCCAACAAGCTATCACCGACGCCGGCCAACTTCCAGACGTATTACAACGAGGTGGCCAAACTTCCCAATGTCGCGGGTTTCCCCGAAGCCCAACTACGGCAGATCGCGTCAGCACTTCCGGTCAGTATTCCGGAACAGAAGCCACATCTCGATCGACTCGAAGCTGCCATCGGCAAGCGCAGTTGGCGGGGCGTTCAGGACGCGCTGAACGACTTTGCCAGTGCCCATACAATAGTCAGCACCGCCAACGCCGAGCCGGCGACCGGGCCTGACTGCCAGGTCTCCGAACACCAGGTCGCCTTGCTGGAGAGAATCACCCAGTGGCTTGAAAGCCTGTTGCCGGCGCTCGGTAGCGACGATCAATGGTTATCCGATTTGGGACTCAAGCTGCTGCAAGCGTTCAAAGGCCCGGCAGAAGACGGGCAGGAGCTGCTGACACTGCTCGCCAGCTTCAGCCGGGGCGTCTCGCTGGCCACCGAAGAACAGCGGGAAATCAGACAGACCCTGCTCAAGCTCCTGCAGTTGATCATTCAAAACATCAGCGAGTTGACACTGGATCAGGAATTCATCCAGGGCCAGATCGACTCCCTGATCCAGGCAACACATCCGCCACTCACCTTGCGCCGCCTGGACGACGTCGAGTGCCGCCTGCACGAGGTCATCTCCCGACAGCGACAGGCCAAGGAGCGCTCCCTGGAAGCCCAGGAAAGCATGCGCCAGATGCTCACCGCGTTCATCGACCACCTGAGGATGTTAAATCAATCCAGCAGCAACTTCCAGAATGACCTCGAGCAAAGTTCACGGCAGATAGCCGAGGTCAGAACGATAGAAGACCTGGCGCCGCTTCTGAAACAGGTGATCGATGCCACGCGCGGGATGACCGAAGACACCGCCAACGCCTGCAGGCAACTCGATGACTTGCAGGACAGAGTTCTCGCGACCAACGCCGAGCTGCGCAGGCTGCATGCAGAACTTCACCACGCCAGCATTTCGGCTCGCCACGATCCACTCACCGACGTACTCAACCGCAGAGGATTCGACGAGGCTCTGGCACGCGAGATCGCCAGCGTTCGCCGCAAGAATTCGCCACTCTGCCTGTCCTTGATGGATCTGGACAATTTCAAGCGGATCAATGACCAACTTGGCCACCTTGCCGGCGATGCTGCCCTGGTTCATCTGGTGAAAGTCCTTCGCCAGCACATGCGGTCGATCGACACCCTGGCGCGCTACGGGGGGGAGGAATTCGTGATCCTGATGCCCGATACTCCACTCGAAGAGGGAATCGAAACGATCAAACGTTTGCAGCGGGAACTGACCAGGAATTTCTTCCTTGCCAACAATGAGCGGGTCCTGATCACTTTCAGCGCCGGCGTGGCGCAACTGGCTTCCGACGAGTCTGGCGAGGACGCCATGCTGCGCGCTGACCAGGCCATGTACATGGCCAAGCGAATGGGTAAAAACCGCGTTATCGGTGTTTGACAGCGCCGTCCTTCGCCGCTTGCGCGGTGGCTCGACCAGGAGCACATCAGCCAGCAACTGCCGGCTGTCCTAGGAACTGGCGCACAACGCACGGGCAGAGCGTTCGTGGCGGGGAAAAGGCAGTCGTTCCATCAGGTAGCACAGACAGTCCTGGCGAACGACCCGCTCATCCAGCGTCAGCATCGCCGGCATGGCCGCACGCCGCAAGCGGATCATCCCCGCGCGGCAGTCGAAGAATTTCGCCGTCACGTCGCTGCCACTCTCGTCGCGAACCTCGACTGGCAAGGGCAGGCGTGTTCGCCCGAAGAGCGTGCCGGGATCGAGTTGCCGGAAGTTCATGTGGTCGAGCTGGGGATCGAAATCAATATCGGCCAGCGCCTTGCCAAAGCCGAACGATGCCGTGATCGGTACCCGCACCGTCGCGACCGTATGGTAGAGATCGATGTCGTGCTCGTGCACGTCGTGTGACGGAAACTGCGCGAGATGCAGGCAGGCTTCGACGAAACGGGCAGCGTGCGCTTCGTTGGCGGCGATTCCGGGCTTGCCGCATTCGATGGTCAGGGCCGGACAAAGTGGTGAAAACGCCATCGTCTGTGTCCCTGCAAGGCCACGGAAGCAGACGACGGTGCGAGAAAACAGCAAGGCCAGGTGCAAGACCGTCTGGTCGATCTGATTGACCACGCAGTAATGCGGATTGAGACCGGTGTTGTTGTGAATATCGATGCTGGCGAACAGGCCGCGCGCCTGCATCAAGCGATGCACCTCGCTCATCGCCGCGTGCTCTGGCGAATCCGTGTGGGCAATCGCCCCTGGCCAGACGCGGTTGTAGTCGGGTTGCTGGTCGAGCCGGCGCATTCCCGCACGCGCGGCAGTGACGTTGCCGATCAGCATTGACAGCGCCCGTGGCAGCCGCCGTCCGGCGTAGGCGCGCAGAACACTCTGCAGCGCGACGACACCGCTATCTTCGTTGCCATGCAGCAGCACCGAGACGAACAGCGGCGTCGGGCGGCGTCCGGACAGATGGATCAGGGTCGGTCCGGGCAGAATGCGATGCAGTTCGCGGGCGGGGGTGTCAAGAAAACGTTCGGGCAGGGTGTCGAGGACGGTCAGCATGAAGCACTCATATGTACGGCGCCGTAATGATAGGCCGCATTGGCGATCATGTCGATGATGCTGGGCCCGGCGGGCATCACCCGTTGTTCAACGCGCCAGGGTGATTACTCGTTGTCGTCAAAGCCGATGAGCAGGCGATCGGGGACTCCGATACCCTGGTACGCCATCACCCTGCTCAATGTCGTCGATCGCTGCATCCTCTCCGTTCGGGCCTGAACCGAGGCCCGATGATCATCTGCCGCACACCCGGCGAGCCAGGGCGTCGATGCCGGCGGGCGTCAGGTCGTCGGTGTCGAGCCTCAGTGGCGCACTGAATCCGGCGTAATTCTGCTTCTGCGAGCGCTGGTAGAGCGGGTCATAGTGCAATGCCAGCAGTTCGCCGACCAAAGGACGCCAGCACCCCTGGTGGATGTACGCTCGCCAGCGCAGCAGCGTTTCCGTGCTC
>WBZL01004306.1_pt1 | contig 12438 bp, 15 predicted proteins | sample 5204291 | NCBI WGS metagenome assembly WBZL01 (sample SAMN12344345, study PRJNA552823) | activated sludge metagenome | biome: Activated sludge suspended growth; feature: Nitrification reactor; material: Wastewater; isolation source: activated sludge from nitrification reactor of wastewater...
CATTTTTCTTTTTTTTTAAACCTTTTAGATAAATAGATATAAGAAGAAAATTATATAAAGGTTTGAAGTCGAAAAATATGGCCTCCAGGTCATTTTTTATCTAAACAGCTTGATATCATTGGTAAATCCCGTGCCCACACCCCCCTCCCTGTGGACACAGGTCCCTGTCCTTTCTTGTCCGTGTGATAAAAGTCACATGTGTATTTGATTAGTTATCATTTTCTGATACATTATTTAAATGCAGCGTGACGAAGCCAAAGAGCGGGAAAAAATCCTGCGCCACCGAAAAGACAGTAGGTGGGTAGACCCTGAGTCAGCGGAGCTTTTCGAAATGCTCTATGGCGATGCGGGGCCGGTGGTTCTCTCTCAAGCGGAGCGGGTGCTCTACAAATTTGGTGGCCCCTGCCGCTTGCAGAAAATCCTAAAAGAAGTCTCTCCCCGCACTTCTGGTCCAGCGACGTACTACAAGTGGCTTGAGAAAGGCCGTATCCCAAGTCATGCTTGGGACGACCTTTTCGCAGCCGCGGAATATCTGGGCTTGGTTTTTGAGCCTGAAGATTTTGACCCACGAAAAAGAGAGGTCGTTTACAGCAGAGCTTTGGCTTTGCAGTACACGCCCCAGAAAAAAGAGAAAGGCCCCATCTTGTGAAACCACCGAAAACTGCCCGAAGAAACCGATTTAACATGCTGCTTCAGAAAGAAGCGGTGAAAGTTGGCAACCAAACCTTTCATGACCCTAAGCTTAACGCGGTGTCTTTTGCGAATAACAGGCCTCTGGTGCTTGGAATCGACCCTGGCTATAGCGGAGCGCTATCGCTCTTCAATCCCACCACGAAAGAGCTTTTAACGATAAAAGAGATGCCGCTTACGAACGATGGATTTGGGAAAAAAGAGGTGGTGCTTAACGAATTGGTCCTTTTCCTGGAAGAATGGTCCGAGCAAATAGCCTTTGCCGCGATGGAGAAAGTTCACTCCATGCCCGACCAAGGTGTGGCCTCCATGTTTAATTTTGGGATGTGGTATGGCGCATTGAGGGGGCTTTTGGCCGCAAATTTCATCCAAACGTTTTTGGTTAGGCCGCAGGATTGGAAGCAAGCGATGAAATTAATCAACAAGGACAAATCCTGGTCGCGCAATATGGCGATGGACATGTTTCCAAAAAGCAAAGATGAATTCAAACGAGCAAAAGACGATGGCAAAGCGGAGAGCGCGTTGATTGCCGTTTATGGAGCGTTGTATTGTGGACGAGAAATTAGCCCTGGAACTATTCCCCCATCAGCATGAAGCGATTGAATGGATACGAAATCGAAAGGTAGCGCTCCTAGCGCTCGACATGGGTTTGGGAAAAACCGCCGTCGTGATAGAGGCGGCAAAGAAGATAAATGCGGCGAGTGTTCTAGTTATCTGCCCTGCGATTGCGACGGGGAATTGGGAGAACGAATTCCAAAAGTGGAATGCAACGCACATCAAACGAAAAATCGTCAGTTACAACCTGGCATCGAAGTTGGGAACGGATGAGTATGACCTTCTTATCGTCGATGAAGCGCACTATCTCAAAAATTTTGAGGCACAAAGAACCAAAACCGTATTCGGTCGCCAAGGACTTGTACGAAAGGCAAAACGAGTTTGGGCCCTATCCGGTACACCGGCCCCAAATCATCCAGGTGAGCTCTGGCCAATACTTTTTACTTTTGGCACCACCAATCTCTCTTTCTCCAGGTTCGTGGAACGGTTTTGCGAAGTACGGACCGTACGCTTCGGAGGAAGAAGCGCAGAGCAAATATCAGGAACTAAGAAAGAAAATATTTCCGAGCTAAAAGAGATGCTTTCCCAAGTCATGCATCGAAAGACCCAAGGTGAAGTCTTGCATCAGTTACCGTCGATAAATTACGAAACCATTATCGTTCCCCAAGGAGCGGTCGATTGGGAGGCGGATCCGCTGTGGTCACGCTTTGCAGTTCCCTCTGACCGTTCGAAAGAACTCTTCGCCATGCTCGAAAAAGAGCGCGACATTTTACAACACGTTTTAAAAAATACGGCTGGTATCGACGATAAATCAAAAGCGATAACGACACTGGAGCAGGGCTTAGCTAATCTTCGTAAGTACATTGGGCTACAGAAAGTCGATGCTGTGGCTGAATTGGTTGACGACGAGCTCACCAACAATCTCTACCCAAAAATTGTTATCTTCGCACACCACCAAGCCGTTATCGAAAAGCTGGGACAAAAACTAAAGCACCACAACGTAAGTTATCTCTATGGCAAAACGCCAAAGGACCGAAGAGAGTCAAACATTGAAAAGTTCCAACGCTTTTCTTCGTACCGCGTGATGATTTGTAATATCCAAACAGCGGCCACTGCGATTAATCTCACCGCAAGCAACCAAGTTTTATTTGTCGAACAGGACTGGGTGCCAGCGAACAACGCGCAGGCCGCCAAGCGCTGTCATCGAATTGGGCAGACGAAGCCCGTGTTCGTGCGCTTTGTGGCGTTAGAGAATTCCATTGACCAACAGGTGACGGAAACGCTGAAAAGAAAGGCGAGAGATTTATCGCTGTTCATGAAATCGGATGCTCCTCCGCCACCTAAAATCCACGCCCTGGACCGGATGATAGAAAGACCTGAAAAAGTTGAGAGCGAAGGCCCTGGTATCGACGATAACTTGGCTACGAGTCCTGTTGACTTTGACGCTCTATGTCAGTGAATTTCCTCGAATTTATATTTGCGCAAATTTAAAAGCAGTGTACAACCAAAACACAGCAGAGTTTTGGGGAGTAAAAAACATGGCAGTAAAGATTCATCTCGAAGCGGATACCGTTTCGGAGTTGCACCAACACATCATCGACCTATCTCGAATTTTCACTGGGCAGAGGATGCCCGAACTGGAAAAAACTAAACCCGCTCCGACTCAGCAAGAGATTGAGCAAGCAGAAGCGGCAACTAGTTACGAAATTACTTTGAAAACAGAAGTGGTTGGCGAACAACCAAGCGCTCCTAAAAAGCGTGGCCGAAAGCCAAAGAGTGAGGCGAATGTAGCCGAAGCTCCAAGTGAAGTGTCTTCGGATTCAGAGACGACTGCGGTTTCCGATCTTCTAGCACCACAAGCAGCATCCGAGTCTCAACCAACGAGTCCACAACCTCAATATCCAACACGAGAAGCCGCAGTCGATGCTTTACGAAAGATTACGGATAAGTTTGGCAAAGAGGAAAACGGAAAAGGGATTTTGCTTTGCCGTGCCATCTTAGAAAAGTTTGAGGCGAGAAAGATTTCCGAAATTCCGGAAGAAAAACGAGCGGAATTTATCGAAACGTGTGCCCAAGTCGTAGAGACTGGCGAAATTTAACTCCGTAACTAAAAAAGAAAACCGTCATGGCAACTAGTCACAGCATCATTGGGGCTTCTGGGTATTACCGTTGGTCAGAATGTCCTGGCAGTGTCGCACTCACCAAAGACCTGCCACCAAAATCAAATGAGCACGCCGAAGCGGGAACTTTGGCGCATCATTTTTCTGAAAAAATTCTTCGCAATGAAATGACGTGGGAAGAGGCAGCTCTTATCTACGACGAAGAGATGGTGAACGCGGTTAAAGTCTACGTCGATTTCGTTCGTAAAATCGAAAGCCAGTCCACTTGGTCGAAGGTCGAACACGGCTTTGACATGAGCCATCTCCATCCTGGTTTGTTCGGCACTTGCGATTTCGTCGCTTACGACGAGCACTTCAAAGGGCTAACCGTGGTCGATTTCAAATACGGCAAAGGGCATTTCGTTGAAGTCGAAAACAATCCGCAGCTTCTTTACTACGCGCTGGGCGCTCTACTCACTATCCCCATGCGAATTGAAAAGATTTTACTTTATGTGGTGCAGCCTCGTTGTCCACGACGCGGCAATGTGATTCACGGCTGGGTAACGGACCTTGTGCCAAACGGAATTGAGTTCATGATGGAGCTCGTTCACAACGCCAAGCGCACGGAGCTTCCCAATGCGCCGTTGAAAGAAGGCAGTTGGTGTTTCTTTTGTCCGGCCGTGGGGTTTTGTCCGGAGCAGCATAAGAAGCGAAACCTTCGGGCGGTAGAACAGTTTAGTGAGTTTCCCCTTGCGGAGTCGTAAGGGGATTTAAACAACGTAAAAAAGTGGGGAACTAACATGGGTGAAAAGATAAAAACAACCGGAGTGATGACGCCTGAATTTCGAGTGTCATTTCCAAATCTCTTCAAAGCAAAAAAGAACGACCTCAGTGGCGAAGACGAGTACAGCGTGCAGGCGCTATTCTCGAAAGATGCTGACTTAAAAGTCCTCAAGATGGCGGCAGAAGCGGCGATTGCGAAAAAGTGGGGCGATGACAAAAAGAAGTGGCCCACCAATCTTCGTTCTCCGTTTCGTTTGCAAGATGAACGCGCAAAGGTGAACGATGAAGGAAAGAAAGTTCTCCCTCCTGGCTACGAGGAAGGTGCGGTCTATCTCAATCTGAAATCTAAGCAGCGTCCCGGTGTCGTGGATAAAAACGTCCAGCCGATTATCGACGAGACGGAATTTTATCCCGGTTGCTATGCCAGAGCGACAATCTCGGCGTACGCTTACGACGCTAAGGGAAATAAGGGCGTTGCTTTCGGCCTTGGGAACATCCAAAAGACTCGCGACGGTGAGCCTTTGGGTGGAAGGATGAAAGCAGAAGATGAGTTCGCACCGATTGAGGGGGCATCTGAAGGCGATGCTTCAACGGTGTTCGGATGAAGCGCTTCGACTACGTGCCCTACGACGAAGTAGGCCGTCACAAATCGCGAGTTCTTAAAGACGCTTACGAGCTTCTTGAAGAACTAATTCACAAAACCATTCCAAAAGAATCGAGAGAAAAGTCACTAGCCCTGACGAAGCTCGAAGAGTCTTTCATGTGGATTGGTAAATCTATCCGCAACGAAGTTGTGGAAAACGGACAATTAGAATTAGGCATCTAGGTTCTCTGACGGTTTCCTAGTGCCTTAAAAGAACCTTGGAGAGGGTGTTGGGAGACGCCCCCAAACACCCTCTTTCAAGGGTAGGGATAGTTTTGCCTCGGGGATGGGGGAGTTACGGTGGAATTGCATCTGGATTTTGAGACAAGGAGCACTTGTGACTTAAAAAAGTCTGGCCTCTACGTCTACGCAGCCTGTCCTTGGACCGAAGTCATTTTGATTTCCTACGCTTTTGGTGAAGGTGAAGTAAAGACCTGGGTATTGGGAGACAAATTTCCCGAGGAATTAACAGAGCACGTTCGAAATAACGGATTAGTCGTGGCGCACAACGCCCATTTCGAATTAGAAATTTGGAACACCACCTTAGCAAATCAGATTGGTGTCCCTCCAATAAAATTAGAAAACATCCGATGCACTATGGCGCAGAGTTATGCCATGGCGCTACCTGGTTCACTCGAAAAATCGGCCGCTGGGTTAGGAATCAACCAGCAAAAAGATATGAAGGGCCAAAGGCTCATGCTCAAAATGAGTAAGCCTAAAGGCGAAAAACCAGATGGGGAGATTATTTGGCATTGGAATCCGGAAGCAGTCGCAAGGCTCGCTGAGTACGGGCGGCAGGATGTCATTGTGGAAAGGATGGTCGATAAGCGGCAACTAAAACTATCGCCAAGCGAGAGAAAGCTTTGGGAACTTGATTACAAAATAAATACGAGAGGGATTTTGATTGATGTTCCTTCTGCGAGTAACGCTCTAGCCCTTGTCGAAAAAGAAAAAGACCAGCTCAATGTTCGGATGCGCGAAGTGACGAAAGGGGCAGTAAGTACGTGTACGGCAACGGCGCAACTCACCGACTGGCTTCATTTCAATAAAATTAACACCGAAGGCGTTGCGAAATCCGATGTCGTAGAACTCTTAAACGACCCTTCTCTTCCCAGTGATATCAGAGAGGCACTGCTTCTTAGGCAGCTCGCCAATAAATCATCGACCGCAAAACTAAACAGCATGGTTCTTGGAACGAATGACGATTGGCGTATTCGAGGCACGCTACAATTTCATGGCGCAGGCACGGGGCGATGGGCCGGTAGGAAATTGCAGGTTCAAAATTTTCCGCGCGGCAGATATTCAAAAGATGAGATAGAGCATATTTTCGAAATTATTAATTCTCCGACTGCAAGCGAACAGCTTTCTATCTTTTACGACAACCCCATTGCGGTAGTCTCTGATGTGCTGCGCTCTTTCATCTGTGCACCAAAGGGAAAAATATTAAGGTGGTGCGATTTCTCCGCTATCGAAGCGCGTGTTTTGGCTTGGCTTGCGGGGGAGCAGTCCGTACTTGATATCTTTTTATCCGGACAAGACATCTACAAATTTGCCGCGATGAAAATCTTTGGCGTCCCCTATCACTTAGTGACTAAAGCACAAAGGCAGATTGGAAAAGTCGCGGTTCTCGCCCTTGGGTACCAAGGGGGAAGGCGCGCTTTTAACGCCATGGCGAAAAATTACGGCGTTAAAGTGAGCGATAATGAAGCAGAAAGCATCAAAGCCAACTGGCGAAACGGCCACCCCAAAATAGTTAAGTATTGGGAGCAATGTAATCACCAAGCCACTCGTGCGGTGAGAAATCCCGGTACGAAATTTAGCGCTGGGCCAAAAGAGAGAGAAGTCACATATCTTGTGAAAGGTTCTTTTCTTTTTTGCCAACTGCCGTCGAAAAGACTTCTCACATACCCCTACCCAAAAATTGAGCAAGCTGAAACTCCGTGGGGCGAGATGAGAGATGTTCTTACTTACATGGGGGAAGATTCGCTTACGAAGAAATGGACGAGACAAAAAGCATACGGTGGGCTTCTCGTTGAAAATATCACTCAAGCTGTCGCGCGCGATTTACTCGCCGAAGCGTTATTTCGGCTCGAAGAGAAAAACTACCCCGTCATCTTCCACGTTCATGATGAAGTGGTCTGCGAAGTTCCCAAAGGCTTTGGCTCAGTGAAAGAGATGGAAGATATCGTGAGTGAAGTTCCGTCCTGGGCGAAGGGGCTACCGATATCCGCAGAGGGCGATGAAGGTTTGAGGTATCGAAAATGAGTTTACTACAACAGGCATTAGCATTAGCAGAGATGGGGTTTTATGTTTTTCCTTGCCACGAAAATACGAAGGTACCTGTCATTAAAGATTATTCGAATCGTGCTACCCGAGATTCGAAGACAATTACGACCTGGTGGACTGATCCGGTCCTTGGTTACGAGCGAGATTTCAATATTGGAATCGCGTGTTCTCGATATGGAAGAGGAGATGAATCGCTTATCGTGGTTGATATCGACCCGAAGAATGGAGGACGAGATACGGAGCTACTCCTCGAACTCGAAGGAAAAGAGTTCGGTGATACCCTTTCCCAAAAGACGCCCTCTGGAGGGCAGCATTTCATTTACGCAACTAGACAACGATTGCGACAAGGGACCCATACGCTTGGCCCCGGAATTGACTCAAGGTCTACAGGCGGCTATATACTCGGCCCTGGATCAAAAGTTGGTGGGAAACCATATCTGTTTACGAATCGATGTGAGCTTAGACCGCCCCCAGCCTGGGTCGTCGAAGCCTTAAAATTTGCGCCCGAAATAAAAACAGTCGATATCGACGCTGAAATCAACGAAGAATACGCAGAAGAACGCGCCAAATTTTATCTCTATCACGAAGCCCCCGAAGCTATCGAAGGCCAAGGTGGAAATTCCACGACTTATAAAGTCGTCGCTCGGCTTAAAGATTTAGGCGTCAACGAAGTCGTCGCAAAGACTTTGATGGGAGAAATCTACAACGCCTCCAAAGCAATCCCACCATGGTTTCCGGATGAACTACACCGAATCGTGGATAATGTTTACCAATACGGTAAGCACGACGTCGGTATTTCGGCTCCAGAAAAACAGTTCGAGCCGGTCGTTGAAAAGAAAGAGGAAGAAAAACTTTCCCCGATTCAGGAGATGAATAGGAAGCACGCCTACATCATTATCAAGGGAAAATACGCCATCGTCTACGAAACTAAGGACGTATCGGGACGAGATACGGTGGAATTTTGGGACGAGGCCGCTTTTCATTCCTACTACCTTTCGAAGAAGATGCTACTCACCGTTGGGGAAGACCAGAAAGAGGTTCAAATTACAAAAGAGTGGATGAAACATCCAAAACGTCGTACTTATTCAGGCATTGTTTTCAAACCAGAAGTGAGGGTAGGCCCCGAGTGGTACAATCTTTGGAAGGGCTTTAGTTTCACGCCATCACCAAAAGGAACAGGGGAAGACCATGCTTCGGTTCAAGCTTTTCTCAAACATGCCAAAGAAAATGTCTGCGGCGGTGATTCGCAACTCTTCCGATGGCTTATTGGACATTTCGCACACCTTATTCAAAAACCCTACGAAAAACCGATTACGGCTTTGGTTTTCAAAGGTAAAAAAGGCACTGGCAAAAGCACTTTAACGGACGCAATTGGAGCACTTGTCGGTAACTACTACCGAACGGTTTCCCACCCCCGATATCTAAGTGGGAATTTTAATTCCCATCTCGAAAACTGCTTGGTTCTTAACCTTGAAGAGGCCTTTTGGTCTGGGGATAAAGGAGCCAACGGGGTTTTGAAGCACATGGTGACTGGGAAAACCCACCAAATCGAACGTAAGGGGCTGGAGAGTTACGAAGTTGAAAATCTTACCCGCGTTTACATCGTCGGTAACGAGGAGTGGCTTGTCCCCACTTCCGAAGATGAAAGGCGGTATGCCGTTTTCAACGTAGCCGAAACGCAGCGCGGAGATTGGCGCTTTTTCAAGCAGATGCGAATTGGCTTTGAAGAAGGCGGCTACTCACATCTACTTCGCTATCTTTTGGACTACGACCTTTCTGAGTTCAACTTCGAAGAAGCTCCCAACACCCAAGGGCTTTACGACCAAAAGGTGGCGTCACTCGACCCTTTTGCGCAATGGTGGTTTGAGTCCATTTCAGAAGGAGAGATTTCACATTTGGGCCAAGAGGGGTGGCCGGAGCAAGCAACGAGGAGGGAGCTTCACGAAGCATACATTTATTTTTGTGGCAAGCAACGCAACAAGAGGTCCCATTTTGATACTCTTTTGTCTTTTGCCCATCGGCTACGCCAAGAATTCGTGGAGGTAGAGGTCTTTCGTCGTCAAACGGATAAAATTAGGCACCGATTTATCCAGATACCTCCTCTTCAAGAAGCGCGAGATAGGTGGAACAGAAAAATGGGCTTTAAGCATAAGTGGGACGAGGATTAAAAGCTGGCGGCGGCGTGGAAGGTCACGCTCGTTTTCGCGGAACGGGATGGGCACGTAGGCCGGTCATAGCGAACAAAACTACGTGCAACGAATGGCCGTTACCATGCGGCTTAACCTGTAGCCGGTATCAAGCCCGGCCCGCCAGCTAATTTTCGCAGCTGACGTTTAACGCACCATCGACGGCATCTTCGATTTTCTTCCGAGTGGACTTTGACCAAACGCCACTGGTTTTGAATACGATGTTACCTTGGCAATCCATGACGTAGGTGGAAGGGTAGCTTTTTGTTCCCAGTTGCGAGATGATTTTTCTTTCAGAATCTTTCACCACAGGATGGTTAGGCTGATGCTTAGAGATCCACGCAGTATAATCGCTATCACGCCGGTCAACTCCGAGGTCTATGACTTCGACCCTGGAGTTCTCGCTGAAAAACCCACTCAAATCGTCAACCTGGGGCGCGTTCTGATGACAGTAGGGGCAGGTATTGAAGTAAGCCTCGATGACGAGAACACTGTTCTTTTTCGGTGTAAACACTGCGCCGACATTGCCATTCATGAGGGGGAGACTAAAGGGAAGAAAGACGCTAAGAAGTAATTCCATCATATTTTTATTCTCCTAGTAAGCTCCATCTTTGAGGAGCTCCTTTTTCTCGACGAGAATTTCGTCGTCAGTTTTCATCTCTCTATAATACTCGCCCATACCGTGTTTTATCTTTCGCTCGCCGTCTATCTCGTACCAAGTGTCTAGCGGATTTTCATGCCAGAAGCTTGCGTACTGCGCCGTGGATGTTGGCAGCACTCGAAACTTCATGCCGCAACCGCACTTACAAAGTCGTTCTTCTAAAGGCCAATTGTGGGGCATATCGGTAAATTCTATCACAGGCCCGCGCGCGAAAAACTTTTTTGGTTTCCCTCTTAAGTGAAAAACCAAAAAAGTTTTATCCAATAAGTGTGCGCACTTGCGTCAGGCATTGACACGGGGGTCCACTTTTGGATAGGAATCAGACGTTCAATCAGACGCCAAAGGAGTACACATGCCGATGCGAGTTATGGTGAAAGACGGAGTCGAACTCCGAATCGTGGAGCACATTATTCTCAAAAATATGTGGGAGTACTACGTTACGGACTTCCAACCGGACCCCGAACAACCCGATGTGATTCACGCTTTGGTGATGGGGTTTGAAACAGAAATGGGCGATGTCTACTTACCCGAGATAAAGCCGTACATCATCAGCAGAACCAAAGACCTTCACACGATTTTTCCTGCCGAAGGATGGCGATGGAAGGACCAAGTATGAAAAAAGCATTAAAGGAACTTGCGGAAGAGGCGATTGCTTGTCAGGACGCTTGTAACCTGTCGGGGGTTGTTCATTGCTATTCCACCGCGATGACACAGCTCTGGGCCATAGCTCACGAACAAAAGAAAGGTACCGATTGGGTTAATACCCATCCGGTTGCTTTCCTTTTTGCTTACAAGTGCATGGCTTTGGCCGGTTACGAACCTTTAAGTGCTCCGTTCGAAAAGGCGTATTTGGCTTGCGAAGAAATTCTGAAGGAGGACTAATGCCGCTCAAAGGGATGTCCACACTAAAGAGGCAAGCTGTCGGTTATCTCATGTACCGCTCACTAGACGACGTTCGTCTCATGGTGACGACAAGCGGCGAGTACGTCGTTCATTTGGAGCGGCGGATAATTGGTGGGGAGAAACAAGAGTTCATCATCTACCAAGGCAAGGACCTTGGGATAGCCAATAAAATGTACAACGCTTACACAGGAGCTGATAAATGAGCGAAAAGTATAACGGCTACATTAACTACGAAACGAGGCTGGTCTGTCTTTGGCTAGATAACAAGCAAGCCGAATACGAGTATTGGAAAGAACAGGCAAAGATTACCTCGGACGATTACGAGCTAGGCCAGAACATGAAAGCGCATTACCAAGAGCAAGCTGACACCATGATTTCTGCTCCAGGGTTAATATACGACTTAGTGCATGTCTCACTGAACCAAGTGAATTGGACGGAAGTTGCTAAGACTCGGAGAGACGAATGACTACCTGGGACCAACACGTCAAAGGGCTTCACTCGATAACTCGCAACGGCAAAAGTTCGTGGTACGTCTACTACCGTCTTCGAGATGGAAAGCAGCGCCGTTCGAAGATAGGTAGTACGACGGTTATTTCATTGAAGCAGGCGCGAGAAATCGCCAAAGAAATTTTGGCCAAGGTTGCATTGGGGCAGGATCCGTTTGGGGACAGAAAGAAAAAGAGCGTCACCACCGTACACGATGTCTTTACCAAGCTTTTCCTAGACCACTATTCCCAAGAACGTTTTGCCCGAAGTGGGCATCGAAAGGACGTACTGTACCTATATGAAAAGCACATCGAACCGACGTTCGGCAAAAAGCCGATTGAAAAAGTCACAGCCCCGCAAATCCTTGAATGGCACAGAGGATTTCGAAAAACTCCTATCCTTGGAAATCGAGCTAAAGCTGTTCTATCAAAGATATGCAATTTTGCAGAATCAATTGGACACTTACCTCCAGGCTCTAATCCAGCAGGTTCGGTCCCAGGCTTCAGAGAGAATGTTCGAAAGCGTTACGCTACCGAAAAGGAAATTGAAAAAATCGTTGAGGTCCTAAGCTTTTACGCTTTGATGAAGCCAAGGCAAGCCGCCTTTTTGAAAATTCTGTTACTCACTGGCAGCCGCATTAATGCATTGGAACGAGCCAAGTGGGTAGACTTAACTTCGGTGGGGGGAGGGGCAATCCTTCGAGTACAAGGAAAGACCGGCATCGACGAGATAGTCATAAGTAAAAAAGCACTAGCGGTGATTGAAGGGTTGCCCCGCATCGATGAGTATGTTTTTGGTAAATTCCCAAGAGCGCTTTGGAAGAAAGTGAAGCAGCAAGTCGGTGCTAAAGGGCTTTGGGCAAGAGATTTGCGCCGAACCTTTGGGACGGTGGGTTTATCTAACGGCATCTCAAGAGGAGCCATCTCAGAGCTTTTAAACCACCGTTCTGAGCAGACGACCAAGATTTATTCGTTACTTGTGCCAAAAGCTAAAATGCTTGCGGCGAATGCGATATCTGAAGAGATAGAAAGGGCGAAATGAGCGAAGCGAAAAAAATAATCGACGAAGTTTTGGATGCCTACAAGAGTCGTAAAATGGATGGTGTCAGGCGCACTGTAAAACTCAGAGAAGCCGCGCCCATTCTCG
>WBZL01004308.1_pt1 | contig 12436 bp, 8 predicted proteins | sample 5204291 | NCBI WGS metagenome assembly WBZL01 (sample SAMN12344345, study PRJNA552823) | activated sludge metagenome | biome: Activated sludge suspended growth; feature: Nitrification reactor; material: Wastewater; isolation source: activated sludge from nitrification reactor of wastewater treatment...
CCTTCGGCGACGACGATGGCGGTGAAGGGCCAATTCTCGGCCGCGCGTCCGCCCAGCGATTCCAGGTCGGTCTTGATCTCACGCACGATGGCGCCCGTTGGCGAATACTCCTTGACCTTGAAGGCCAGCAGATGGGGGACGAGATAATTGCCGCTCGGCAGTTTCCTCGCCATCCGAGTCTGCATGTGCGCGTTGTTGGTTTCGGGTTGTAACGCGATCTGGACGGCGATCTTGCCGGTCGAGTCGATTTCGAGCAGCCGAGGTTTGGCTCCTAGTTCAGTGACTAACGTGTTGCCGTTGGCCAGTCGTTCGACGGTTCCAATTTCCGCATTCTCGGGCGACTTGCGGTACTCGAAGACGACTTTCTTTTCCGGAGTCAGCTCTTGGACTACATCGTTCCAAGCGATTAACGCATTACCGTTGGGCAGAATAAAACCATCGCGAGCGGCGGGGCGACCTGCGTCCCAAGTCTCGCGACCTTCCTCGTCAATGATGCCAGTAAACGTCGGACCGGCGATGAAGAACGAGTGCTTGATCGGCGTCGGCTTCGCCTCTTGCGCGGTCGCCCTGCGCGGCCCCTACCTCAACGACGGTTCGCTCTATCTGCTGACGGTGACGATCGGCCCCTTCGGCACCTGCCCTGGACCGCAGGACGTCGACCTGGCAGGCGAGATCGGGCCGCTCCCCGCCGGGAGCTATCCGGTCTACCTGACGGACGACGACGGCCCGGCCAGCTTCACGCTCGCGGTGACCGACCCCGGGCCAGAGCTGCAGCTCTGGGGCGGCCGCTTCCGCCTCAGCGTCGAGTGGGACCCGCCGGGTGGTGCCGAACCGCGCCTGGCCGGCAGCCTACGGGCGAGCGACCAGGCCGGCTCGTTCTACTTCTTCGACGAGGGCAACCTGGAGCTCAGCCTGAAGCTGCTCGACGGCAGCGCGGTCAACGGTCGCTTCTGGCTCTTCGTCGCCAGCCTCACCAACCTGGGCTTCCGCCTGCGGGTCACCGACACCGGTGACGGCAGCTGCCTCGCCGAGCCGGCGAGCTGCCCTACCTACGTCTTCAGCAACCCTGCCGGCGTAAACTCCAACCTGCTCGACTTCACCACCCTGGGCGGCCACGAGGCCAGCTGGGGACCGTCATAGGGGCCGGCTTCGCCGCCGGGCCCCAGGAGAGGCCCTGATGAGCGATCGCTCGCTGCACCACCGTGCCTTGGCGCCGTGCCGTCCCCGTACCCGGCTTCCCCGTCCTCAGCTTCTCGGCCTGGTGGCAGGCCTTTTCGTTCTCACCGCCTGCGGCAGCATGCACGTGCCGCCACGCCTCAACCGCAGCGAAGCCGCCACCCTGAGCGCCGCCCACCTCGACCTCAAGGTCGGCGTGCGCGAGTCCAGCTGGTCCCCCCGCCTGATCGAGATCCTCAGCGGCTCGGGGCTGTTCCGCGAGGTCCAGCCGTTGGCCGCCGCGGGCGACGTTGACCTGATCGCCGAGCCCGCCGAGCGTTGCAGCTACCACCGCGGCGGCTTCATCCCGATGTTCACCGCCTTGAGCCTGGGGATCATCCCGCAGTGGCAGCACACCGAGTTCGGCTACGCGATCGCCTTCTCGACGCCGGCCCAGCCGGAGCGCAAGGTCGTCATCCCGTGCGGCCCGGGGGGCACGATCGTCGTCGGCTGGCTGGGGACCCTGCTCAACCCGCTGCCCGGCTGGACGCTCGCCGATCCAGAGCAGAGCCCCGGCTACCGCGAGCGCGTCGCCCTCGAAATCGGCCGCGCCGCGCCGGCGCTCGCCGAGCTGATCGCCGGCCGGACATCGCCGTAGGCCCTGCGCCTTGGGCCCCGCGGTTGATCGCCGGCAGCGAGTGCGGGAGACTTCTCCCTCGCGCCGTCAAAGCGTTGAGACCGCTCCCAAGACCACCAGCCGAGACGCCATGCCCGCCGCGAGCCGAGCCCCAGAGATGTGCCCGCGGCCGCTCGCGCGCTCCGGCACGAGCATCGCCGCGGCCTACGATCGCTGGGCCGCGACCTACGACCACGACCACAACCGCACCCGCGTGATGGCGGGCGAGGCCCTGCGGGCAGCCGAGCTTCCCGTGGCCGACGCGCGGCTGATCGAGGTGGGCTGCGGCACCGGGCTCAACACCGGCTGGCTCGCCGAAAGGGCGCAGGAGGTCGTCGCCCTCGACTTTTCTCCCGAAATGCTGGCGCGCGCGCGCCAGCGGGTGGCGGCGCCCCAGGTGCGCTTCGTGGAGCATGACGTCACCCACCCCTGGCCCGTGGCGGACGCGGCGGCCGACCTCGTGGTGGTGATGCTGGTCCTCGAGCACGTGGCGGAGGTCGCAGCCGTCTTCGCCGAGGCGGCGCGGGCCTTGGCCCCGGGTGGCACGCTCTGGCTCTGCGAGCTCCATCCGCTCCGCCAGCTGCTCGGCCGCCAGGCGGTGATCACCGACCCTGCGACCGGCGCGCGAGAGCCCATCGACGCCTTCCTGCACGACGCTTCCGAGCTCGTGAACAGCGGCCTTGCGGCCGGGCTCACCCTGGTTCAGCTCGACGAGCGGCGAGACCCGAGCTCGAGCCGTCCGCTACTGCCGCGCCTGCTCGCCGCCCGCTTCCGGCGGCCCTGAGGGAGAGAGGAGAGGACCATGCGACGGGTGATCTACTCGGCCGCGGTGAGCGCCGACGGTTACATCAGCGGGCCGCACGGCGAGATCGACTGGATCCCGCAGGACCCGGAAGTCGACTTCGCGGCCCTCTTCGGCCGCTTCGACACGCTGCTCGCCGGCCGGCGGACCTACGAGGCCGCCCAGGCGATGGGCGGCGTGGGCACGCTCGGCATGGCGGTGTACGTGTTCTCGCGCACCCTGAGGCCCGAGGACTGCCCGGGAGCGACCCTCAGCGACAACCCGGCCGGGGTGGTGAGGAAGCTCAAGGAAGCTTCCGGCAAGGACCTCTGGCTGTTCGGCGGCGGCGAGCTCTGCCGCAGCCTCCTCGCCGCGGACCTGGTTGACGGCGTCGAGATGGCCGTGACTCCCGCTCTCCTCGGTGGCGGCACGCCTTTTCTGCCTTCCCCCGCCGAGCGCCGCCGCCTGCGCCTCGAGAACCATCGGGTCTACCCCCAGAGCGGCATCGTCCGTCTCGAGTACAGCGTCGACCCGTCGAGGTAGCGCGCGCCGTGGCCGCTCGGCGCCTGCAACCCCTGGCCGGCCGCGGCGTATGAGGCCGCGAACACAACCGCACGCGAGGAGATGATGAGACGCCACGGATCGCTCGCCGCCCTGCTCCCCCTGCTCGCCCTCACCGTCCATCCCGCCGCCGTGGCCCAGACCCCGCCGGCAGCCACCGCGGCCGCTGAGGCCCCGGCGCCGCGCAGGATCGTCAGCCAGCACCACCTCACGGTCGGCAAGACGGACCTGCGCTACACGGTGGCCGCCGAGGACGTCTACATCCGGGACGCCGCCGGCAAGCCCACGGCCTCCTTCTTCACCCTCTCCTACACCCTCGACGGCGTGGCCAAGCCCGAGGACCGGCCGCTCACCTTCGTCTACAACGGCGGCCCGGGCTCGTCGTCGATCTGGTTGCACTTCGGCTTCGTCGGCCCCAAGCTGGTCGACCTGCCGAGCGATGCGAGCGACCCCGGCCCGCCGCCCTATCACCTGCGCGACAACCCCTGGACGCTGCTGCGGGCGACCGACCTGGTGTTCGTCGACCCCATCGGCACCGGCTACAGCAGGGCGCTGGGCGAGAAGAAGAACGCCGATTTCTGGGGCTACGACGAGGACGCCGACTCGGTCGCCGAGTTCATCCGCACCTTCATCACCAGCCACCAGCGCTGGAACTCGCCGAAGTACCTGCTCGGCGAGAGCTACGGCGGCATCCGCTCGTCGCTGCTCGTGCCGCGCCTGCAGCAGGGGCTCAACGTGCGCCTCAACGGCGTCATCCTGATCTCGCCGGCCCTGAACCTCGGCACCCTGCCGTTCTTCAACAGCGGCAACGATCTGCCCTTCGCCACGCACCTGCCGGCGCTGGCGGCGACCGCCTTCTACCACCACAAGCTGCCCGACAGCTGGCCCGGCCTCGAAGCCCTGCTCCAGGAGGTCGAGGCCTACGCCGGGGGCGAGTACCTGACGGCCCTCTTCCAGGGTGACAGCCTGCCGGCGGCCGAGCGCCGGCGGGTCGCCGAACGCCTGCACCGCTATTCCGGCCTCGCCACCGAGTACATCCTGCAGAGCGATCTGCGGATCAGCGCTGGCCGCTTCCTCAAAGAGCTGCTGCGCGACGAGGGCAAGGTCCTCGCTCTGCTCGACGGCCGCTATGCCCAGGGCGAGCTCGACCAGGCCGGCGAAGCGGCGAACGGCGATCCCTTCTCGGCGCGGACCGGCCCCATCTACGTGCCCCTCTTCCAGACCTACCTGCGCAGCGACCTCAAGGTCGACCTCGACGAGCGCTACATCGACTCGAACGGCGAGGCGGCGCCGAGCTGGAAGCGGCCGGCGACGGGGACCAACGCCTTCGCCGGCTACGTCGACGTGACCGGCGCGCTGGCCCAGGGCACGAAGGACAACGAGGCGCTACGGATCTTCGCCGCCGGCGGCTACAACGACCTCACCACCTCGTACTTCGCGACCTCCTACATGCTCCACCACAGCGGCATCGACCCGGCGCGGCTGACGATCAAGGACTACCCGGGTGGCCACATGATGTACCTCTACCAGCCCTCGCTCGAGGCCCTGGCGGACGACATCGTGGCTTTCATCCAGGGCCGCTGAGCCTGCACCTCCCCCGAAGTCGGCGATCTCGCATCTACCGTAGAGCGAGACGAGGACCCCGGGGAGGATGGCATGCAGGCTTGTGTCAAGTGCGGCGCCGAGATCGACGATGCGTGTGTGGAGTGCCCGAACTGCGGCGTGATCCTGGCCAAGGCGCGGGCCACCACTGCCACCGCACCAGGGCCGTCACCGGTCCTGGCGCCCGCAGCCGCACCGCCCGGCGCCACCGCGCAGGCGGCGCCCTCCCGCCACATCACTCTCGCCGCGGCGCTCAGCCTGAAGAACATGCGGCTGGGCCAGCGCCTTACGCAGATCTACCTGCTCGTCGGGACCGTGCTCTGCTCGCTCCTGGCTACCATCTCCTTCGCCCTCGCGCCGCTCACCGAGAAGGCCGGCCTCACCGCCCTTGCCTTGAGCTTGGCCTACGGTGTCTACGCCCTCATCCTCGCCGCCTTCTGGGCCCCCCTCGGCCGCTCCGTCAAGGTCCTCGGCCAGATCGATGACCTCCCCACCAGCCTACAGCTCGAGACGTTCCTCCACGAGCAAGGTACCTTCTGGCGCCGCACCGGCATCGCCTCGGCCTTCCTGCTCGGCGCCACCGCCCTCGGCATCGTGGCCGCCATCGTCCTGCCCTCCCTCCTCGCGACCCTGCGCTGAGCCGCCGCTCTGCCGCGGCGCGAGTGGTGCTATGCTCTCGCGCCGCAGCCCCATCGACTGATTCTCTGTTCGTCCCTCTGCCCAGCTCGACCCAAGGGACCATGCCGTTCCGCGCGGCCCGACCGGGCTTTGCTCGGACTTTTCTTGTCTGGGGATGAAAGATGCGTCGATCTCTTCGTTGCTCATCGCTCGTTGCCCTCGCCGCCCTCCTCGCGGCACCCACCCTCCACGCCGTCGAACAGCCGGTCCCGGTGGGCGCCGAGCTCCTGCTCTTCGAGCAGCCCGAGCTGGCGGTCTCGGAGCTCAACTTCCCGGCCGCCCAGGTGCCCGACGCCGGCGCTCGCGCCCGCCTCGACCAGCTGCGCCTGAGCCCGCAGCAGGCACAGTTCGACCTGCGCACGGGCCGCTTCGCCACGCTGATGCCGGCCACCCCGCTGCTGCCGGGCTCGGGGGTGGGTAATCACCTCACGTGGAGCGCCCTCGGCCGGCGCCAGCCGGCGACGACCGTCGAGCTCCAGGCCCGGGCCTGGGAGGCCTTCGCGGGCTGGGTGAAGGCCCACCGCGACGCTCTGGGCCTCGATCCCACCGAGCTGGCCTCGCCCGGACGGGTGACGGTGCTCTCGGCCGACTACGTGCAGATCTACAGCCCGCGGGTCGTCGACGGCATCCCGGTTCGCGGTGCCTACGTGACGGCGACGATCAAGCACGGCAACCTGATCCTCTTCGGGGCCAGCCGGTGGGGCGACCTCCAAGGGCTGGCCGTAGCCGAGATCAGCGAGGTGGAGGCCGCAGACTCCCTGGCCCGCCGGGCCGCACCGTTCGAGCTGGGTGCCCACTGGAAGGCGAGCGAGCTCGCCTGGGTGCCAGTGTCGACGGCGGCGAGCCTGACCGCCGCCGAGATCGGCAGCGGCCTCGACCATCGCCTAGTGTGGGTGCTGCACCCGACCTTCGGCGAGCCCCAGGGCCGCTACGAGGCCCTCGTCGATGCCAGGAACGGTGACGTGCTGGCGATCAGCGACACTGTGCAACACGCCGCCACCACCCGCCTGGTCGCCGGCGGTGCCTACCCGGTCTCGAACGACGGTGTCGCCCCGGACGGTGTCGAGGTGGCGGGCACCCCGCTCTCCTTCTCCACCGTCACCACCCCGGCCGGCATTGTCACCACGGACATCGGCGGCAACCTGCCGGCCTGCGTCGACGGTTCGATCTCCGCCGGCCTCTCCGGCCAATACGTGACGATGACCGACACCTGCGGCACGGCCAGCCTGGCGGCCACCGGCAATCTTGATTTCGGCACCTCGAGCGGCACCGACTGCACCACTCCGGGCCTCGGCGGCAGCGGCAACACCCATGCTTCCCGCAGCGGCTACGCCGAGCTCAACCAGATCAAGGCGATGGCCCGCGGCCAGCTGCCCGCCAACAGCTGGCTCACCCAGCAGCTGACCGCCAACATGAACATCGTCTCTACCTGCAACGCCGGCTGGGACGGCGCCACGGTCAACTTCTTCCGCAGCGGCGGCGGCTGCAACAACACCGGCGAGCTGGCCGGCGTCTTCGATCACGAGTGGGGCCATGGCATGGACAACAACGACGCCGTGCCCACGGTCTCCTCGCCGGGCGAGGGCATCGCCGACCTCTACGCCTCGCTGCGCCTCGACACCAGCTGCATCGGGCGGAACTTCCGCGCCACCGCCTGCTCCGGCTACGGCAACCCCTGCACCACCTGCACCGGGGTGCGCGACATCGATTGGGACAAGCACACCGCTCATACGCCCTTCGGCATGGCCAACGCCGACGCCTGCGGCCCCGGCAACACGAACGGTCCCTGCGGTGGCTCGGTCCACTGTGAGGGGCAGATCTACTCACAGTCGGTGTGGGACTTGTGGAACCGCGACCTGCTGGGCGGCGGCTTCAACCTCAGCCTCGACGCCGCCCGCGAGGTGGCGACGCAGCTGACCTACCGTGGCGCCGGCGGAGTGGGCAGCTGGTTCGCCTGCTCGCCGGGCACCGGCGGCTGCGGCAACCCCAACGGCTGCGGCTGCGGCGCCACCAGCGGCTACCAGCAGTACCTGGCGGCCGACGATGACAACGGCTCGCTCGCCGATGGCACGCCGCACATGCAGGCCCTCTTCGACGCCTTCAGCCGCCACGGCATCGCCTGCACCACGCCGACGGTGACCACCGCTGGCTGTGCCGGGACGCCGACCCAGGTCCCGGTGGTCACCGCCACTGGCGAGGACCGCGGTGTCGCCCTCGCCTGGACGGCCTCGGCCGGGGCCACCGCCTACCGCGTCTACCGCACCGACAGCGTCTTCGCCTGCAGCTTCGGCAAGCAGCTGATCGCCACCGTCAGCGGCACTAGTTTCGACGATACCGGCCTGCGCAACGGCCACGCCTACCACTACCAGGTGGTGCCGATGGGCGCCACCGACGAGTGCTTCGCGGTGGCCAGCACCTGCGCCACCGGCACGCCGACGGCGGGCGCCAACCTCGCCGCGGTGCCGGCCCTGGCGAGCGTCGCCGCACTGACCGGCGACGGCGACCCCTTCGTCGACAACTGCGAGACGGCCCGCGTCAGCCTGCCGATCTCGAACATCGGCACCGCGACGCAGACCAATCTGCGGATCGTCGGCGTCAGCTCGCCCAGCCACCCGACGACGACCTTCCTCACCAGCTTCCCGGCCCTCGTCGCCGCGACCTTCGCGACCTGCGACACCGCCAACGCCACCTTCGACTTCATCGCCACCGGCCTCGACCCCGGTGAGACCTTGACCTTCGAGGTCGAGCTCGCGACCGACGAGCTGGGGCTCGAGAGCCGGTTCGCGACGGTCTCCTTCACCACCGTCGAGGGCGACCTGCAGACCTTCGCCAGCAAGACCTTCAGCTTCGACTCCGACAGCGAGGGTTGGACGACGACGGAAGGCACCTTCGTGCGCGACAGCAGCGGCGGCGGCGCCAACTCGACGCCGTTCTACCTGCGCTCGTCGACCTTCCTCGACAACCAGTGCGACGCCGTGCGCTCGCCGCTCATCCGCCTGCACACCGACTCGACGATGACCCTCTTCAACAACTACAACATCGAGAACTTCTCCGGCGGCCAGTGGTGGGACCGCGCCAACATCGGCATCCGGCCCCTCGGCTCGAGCAGCCGCACGGTGGTCTCGCCGTCGAGCGGCCGTACCTACAACGCTTCCGGCACGGGCGGCACCTGCGGCACCGAAGGCCAGGCTGGCTGGGCGAACGCCAACGCCACCTGGGGCTCGGCGAGCTGGACGGCCGCGGCCCTGCAGTCCCCAACCTTCGCCAACCAGCTGATGCAGCTCGAGGTGCGCTACGGCACGGACGGCTCGGTGAACAACTTCGGCTTCCGCTTCGACGAGCTGACGCTCACCAACGTCGACGTGCAGGTGGCCGACTCGGCGAGCAACGTCTGCACCTCGAACCTGATCTTCGCGGACGGCTTCGAGACGGGCAACACCAGCGCGTGGTCCCTCACCTTCCCATAGAACGACGCCCTCCCCTGCCGGCCGGGGCTGCCGCGCGGCGACGCGCGGCGGCCCTGCTGGCGGGCCTCGTCCTGGCGGCCCCCACTCTCACTGCGGCCCCCGAGCTCGCCGCGGCCCCCGGCCCCCCCCGCCGGCCCGACCTCCTCTTCGTCACCCTCGACACCACCCGAGCCGACGCCCTCGGCTGCTACGGCAACCCGGCGGCTCGCACCCCCGTGCTCGACGGCCTGGCGGCGACCGGCCTGCTCTACCTGAGCGCCTGGTCCGCCGTACCGCTCACCCTGCCGGCCCACGCCTCCCTCTTCACCGGCCGCGACCCAGCCGAGCACGGCCTGCGCGACAACGGCTGGGGTCGCCTCGATGCCGGCCTGCCCATCCTCGCCGCGACCTTGCGCGCCGCCGGCTACCGCACCGCCGGTTTTCCTGCGTCGTTGGTGCTCGACGCCCGCTTCGGCCTCGACCGTGGCTTCGACCTCTACGACGAGCGGCTGGCCGCCGAGCGCCTGGGCCAGTACGGCTATGCCGAGCGGCCGGCCGACGCGGTGGTCGATGCGGCTCTCGCCTGGCTCGCCGCCGCGCCGCCCGACCGGCCGCTCTTCGTCTGGGTGCACTTCTACGACCCGCACGCCCCCTACCAGCCTCCCCCCGGGCTCGGCGGCACCACGGAACGCCAGCGCTACGCCGGCGAGGTGGCTTTCGTCGACCGCGAGCTGGGCCGCCTCCTCGCCGGCTGGCCCGCCTCGCGCGAGCGGCTGACGGCGGTGGTGGGCGATCACGGCGAGGCCTTCGGCGAGCACGGCGAGGTGGGCCACGGCCTGCTGCTCTACCGGCCGACGCTCGAGGTGCCGCTTCTCCTCGCCGGCCCCGGCGTGCCACACGCTCAGCGGGTCACCGCCCCGGTCGCCAGCCGCCGCCTGGCCGCCACCCTGACAGCCCTCCTCGGCGTGCCGTCGCAGCTCCCCGGCCCGGCCCTTCCCCTGAAGCCTGCGGGCGAGCCCGCCGCGACGATCTTCCACGAGACGATGCTCCCCGCCTCGGCCTACGGCTGGAGCCCGCTCGTCGCGCTCACTCGCGGCGACGAGCGGGCGATCGTGGCGCCGACGGCCACCGGCAGCAAGACCGAGGTCTACGCCTTGGCCGGCGACCCCGACGAGGGCCGCGACCTGGCGGCTGACCCGGCGGGCCTTGCCGGCACCCGGCGCGAGCTGCCGCGGCTCCTCGCTGCCTACCTCGCCCGCTACCCGCCGAGCGCCGGTGCGCCGCCGGACGCCGAGGCCGCGGCGGCTCTTCGCAGCCTGGGCTATCTATCCGGGCAGAGCGGTCGGCTGGGCAGCCTCCACCCGCGCGACGGCCTCGCCCTCCTCGGCGAGTTCCAGCAGGCGGGCGAGCAGCTGGCACTGGGCCGTGCCGGCGAGGCCCGCCGCCGCCTGAGCGCCCTGGTGGCAAGGAGCCCCGCGAGCGTCCCCTTCCTAGCCCGGCTAGCGGCTGCCGAGCAGGCCGACGGCGACCCCACCGCTGCCCTCGCCACTCTCGACCGCGCCCTGGCACTATCGCCCGAGCTCGAGTTCCTGCACCAGGCCAGCGGCGAGGCCCTCCTCGCCCTCGGCCGCACCACCGAAGCCGCGGCAGCGCTCCGCCGCAGCGTCGCCCTCGCTCCCCGCGCGGCCACGACCTGGCTACGCCTGGCCGAGAGCGAGCTGCGCGCGGGCCACCCCGAAGCCGAGCAGAGCATTCTCCGCGAGGCGCTCGCCGCCGGCGCCGAGAGCGCCTTCGTCCACGCCCGCCTTGCCGAGATCGAGCTCGCCCGCGGGGACCTCACGGCCGCCGACCGCCACCTCGCCGCGGCCACCGCCCTGCTCCCGGAATGGGCTGGCGGCTGGCGACGCTGGGCGGAGGTGGCCCGCCGCCAGGGCCGCGCCGACCTTGCCGCTGACCGCGAACGACGGGCCGCCGAGCGGCCCTGAGCCAGCACGCCCGAGACCACCCCCACCTCGCCCTCGCCGGCCCGTCACGCCCGGCCGTTTTGAAGCACTAGTCTTGGTATTGATCTGCCGCTCTCAGAGCCCCTCCCGAGCGAGGGGGGGACGTTCCTGTGCGTTCAGTGTTGGAGGCGACCCGCGGCCGGGCGCGTGCCCCGGTCCGCCGCCGCCTCGTGACCGACAGAAGGAGGTTGGAATGCGTCTCACTCGTCTCAGGGCGACGGCGAAGGCCGCGCTGCTCCTCGCAGCCGCGGCCCTTCTCACCCTCGGCCCGCCTGTCTCTGCCGCCTTCCCGCAGGCCCAGTTCCCAGAGTCCGTCCCCTTCAACGGCACCTCGCTCGACGCCAACGGCCAACCGCTCGCCGGGGTCCATGACCTCACGCTGCGCTACTACGACGCACAGGGCAACGCGCTCCTCGCCGAGAGCCTGCCGGCGGTCACCGTGACCGACGGCCAGTTCGCGGTGAGCCTCGGCACCGGCAGCCTGCTCGCGGGCGGCCAGTATCCGTCGCTCCAGGCCGCCTTCGCGAGCCATGCCGAGGTGCTCCTCGAAGTGAGCGTGGACGGCACGGTCTACGAGCCGCGGCTGTCGGTCCTGCCCGCCGGGCACTCGCTCAAGTCGCGTTTGGTGCTCGCCGGGGTACGCCAGGAGCAGGACAACGAGGTGCATTGGAAGGGCTACGAGGCCCAGGGTGGCGCCACGGCCATCCAGTCCGGCGTGCTGGCGCCGCGCGGCCTGCGCCCGGTGGTGCCGGCCCAGGAAGGCTCCGTCTGGCGGCGCCCCTACACCCTCCCCATCGTCGGCCCGATGCTCTCCCGCGACATGCGCTCGCTGCCCAAGGCCCAGGAGCGCCCGGCACCCGTCGAGTCCAAGGTCACGGCGATCAACCCGCCCCGCCACGAGACGCTGTTCGACGACCAGGGCCGCCGCTTCGGCACCGCGGCGCCGAAGGTCGACGACGAGCTCGCCGGCCCCACCCGCACCTTCACCCGCACGCCGCCGCTGACCGCCAACTTCGACGGCCTGACCAACATCACGGGCGTGCTGCCCCCCGACACCGAGATGGCGGTGGGCCCCAACCACATCGTGCAGGTGGTCAACAGCGTCTTCGCGGTCTACAACAAGTCCGGCACGCTGCTCGCCGGCCCCTCGAACACCAACACGCTGTGGGCCGGCTTCGGTGGCCCCTGTCAGACCGACAACAGCGGTGACGCCATCTTCCTCTACGACAACCAGGCGGACCGTTTCGTGCTCACCCAGTTCGCCGTCGCCGGCAGCCACCAGTCGGTGTGCTTCGCGGTGTCGCAGACCGCCAACCCCACGGGCGCCTACTACCTCTACGAGGTGGTGACCCCGCGCTTCCCCGACTACTACAAGGTGGGTGTCTGGCCGGCGGCCAACAACAACGCCTACTTCTTCGGCACCAACTCCGGCTTCCAGGGCCAGTACGACGTCTTCGCCGTCGACCGCTCCCGCATGCTCTCCGGCCTCACCGCTCGCTCGATGCAGTTCTTCCAGAACTTCCCCAACCTGATG
>WBZL01004309.1_pt1 | contig 12435 bp, 9 predicted proteins | sample 5204291 | NCBI WGS metagenome assembly WBZL01 (sample SAMN12344345, study PRJNA552823) | activated sludge metagenome | biome: Activated sludge suspended growth; feature: Nitrification reactor; material: Wastewater; isolation source: activated sludge from nitrification reactor of wastewater treatment...
CCGAGGTTGATCGCCGCCACGATGGTGTCGGGATGCGCGGGACCCAATGTGCGCTCGAGGATGGCGACCGAGCGCTCGAGCAGCCGCAGCGACTCGTCCAGACCGCCCTGCGCGTTGAGGGCCGCGGCGAGGTTGCTGAGCATCACGGCCAGGCCGGGGTCGTTGGGACCCAGCGCCCGCTCGCGGACATCCAGGGCCCGGCGATACGCTGCGATTCCTTCGTCGGTTCGACCGAGGCCTGCGAGCACCACGCCGAGCTCGTTGTCGGCGTCAGCGACCTTGGGGTGGCTGGGTCCCAGCGTGGACTCGGCAAGGGCCCGCGCGCGCTCGAGGGTCCCGAGCGCCCGTTCGTTCCCCAGCACCCCCTGGATCCTCCCGAGGTTGATGAGCGAGTCGGCGATTTCGGGGTGATCGGCGCCAAGCCGCTGCTCACGCAGCGCGAGCGCGCGCTCGTGGGCTTCGAGCGCCTGCTCGGGCCGGCCCTCGACGTCCTCCAGCTCTCCGAGCATCACGAGCAGCTCGGGATCGAGGTCGGGGTCCTCGCCCGACCGCGCGAGATCGGTGCGGGCGTGCTCCAGCCACACCCGCCCCTCGCTCGGCCGTGCCAGTCGAACGCCAACGACCCACGCCAGGTCTCGCGCCGTCTGGTGGGCCACGCGGTCGTGCTCGACACGGCTGGCGAGGAAGTGCCCCTGCTGGAGGGTCAGCTCGGCCTGCGCGAGCTCGGTCCGGCGCCACTGCACGGCGCCGAGCTTGGCCAGCGCCTCGGCCTCGACCACGGGATCGCCCTCGGCTCGCGCCTGCTGCACGGAGCTGCGGGCCAGCATCAGCGCCTCGTCGTACTGGCCGGCGCGCTCGAGCGCGAGGACCCGCGCCAGACCGCGGCGCAGCGCAATTCCCTGCGCCTCCTGCTCGGGCTCGACGGGCTGCAGCGAGACGTCATCGGCGAGCCCGGGCAGATCGCTGCAGCGCTCGATCGCGGGCAGGTCGGCTGCGGCCGTCACCGCCTCGAGCACGATCGTGCGATCGGGCGCGCCGAACACGTCGAGCAGCGCCTCGAGCTCCCACCGACCGCGATCGAGACAGGCCGCCCGACGACGCGCCGGCTCGGGCTCGTCGTACGCAGCCAGGCACGCGTCGGCCCGAGCCTCGCGCCATGCAGCGGTCCACGCGTCGATCCGCGGCTCGACACGGGTCCATGTCGATCCGCCTCCGACCTCGGCGAAGGCGGCGGTCAGTCGCTCCTTGGTCGGGGCGCCCCAGTGCTCGCCGATCGAGGCCCCGAGCGCCTCGCACTCGGAGCTACGCCGAGCGTCGCGGACCTCGAGGCCGATCCCGATCCCGGCGAGGGCGATCGTCGACACCGCCGCGAGGCCCCCGCTCACCGCGAGCGCGATCCGCCGTCGTCGTCGCGACCGCAGGTGATCCTCGACCGCCTCGAGCAGCGCCTCCATCGTCGCGAAGCGATCGTCGGGCCCGGTCGCGAGGCCTCGCGTCAGCACCTGCCGCAGCCAGCCGGGAGGGCGAGGCAGGTCGGCGTGGCTCGGTGCGATCTCGAAGGTCGGTGGCTCGTCGTCGTTGCGCTCGAACACCCCCCTGGGACCCGAGAAGGGTCGCTGACCGTGAGCTGCCTCGTAGAGCGCAACGCAGAACGCATACTGGTCCGAGCGTGCGTCGACGGTCGCACGTCGAGCCTGCTCGGGCGCCATGTATGCGGGCGTTCCGAGCAGCGTCCCGGTCTGGGTGAGTCGCTCGTCGATCACGCGACGCGAGGACGTGCTGGCGAGGCTGGCTCCCACACCGGGCTCGTGCACCCTGGTGAGCGCAGAGGCGTCGAGCGGCTCACCAACCTCGAATTCCTCGGTCTCGGCGCGGCCCCGCGCCAGCCCGAAGTCGAGCACGCGCACGCGTCCCGCGTCGTCGATGATGCAGTTGGCCGGCTTGAAGTCCCGGTGCACGATCTCCACCCCGTGGGCGGCCGCCAGCCCGCGTCCCGCCTGCAGGTAGACCTCGAGGCACTCGAGCCACGGGTGCGGCTGCTGCTGCCAGTCCTTCAAGGAGCAGCCGCGGACCAGCTCCATCGCGATGAAGAGGCGCCCGCCCGCCTCACCGGTCTCGAAGACCTGGACCACGTTGGGATGCGAGAGCTGGGCCAGCGCCTGAGCCTCGCGCATCAGCCGTTGCTCGTGCCCGCCATCCGCTCGCTCGTGCAGCACCTTGATCGCCACGGGGCGATCGAGCTGGGGATCGTGGGCCTCGAGCACCGTGCCCATCCCGCCGCGACCGAGACGACGCACCACACGAAAGCGACCGAAGCACTCGGGCTCCCGGTGATGGCGGCGCGGCTGACCGACGTGCAGCGGAGCATCCAGGCGGCCCGTCGGCAAGGCCCCGGAAGGAGCTGGCGACGATGCTGGGTCGAAGGGACCGCGTCTAGTCGTGCGCGCTCGGGCCCCACGCGGCGCCGCCGCGTGGCCGAGACCGGGGAGGAGCGCCCACCCGCGGCCCCGTGGGTACTTGCGCTCGCCCGCGTCGTCGACCCGTCCGTGTTGCGCTACCGTGGACCGATGACGCGCGTGCGTGCTTGCGGGTGGCCGGTGGCGGGAATGGTGGCGCTGATGGGCTGCGGCGAGCCGCCAGCCGGCTCGTCCGACGCGCCGGCGATCATCCTGCGCTCGGGCGTCATCCACACGATGGACGCCGCCGGCACGGTCGCGCAGGCGCTGGTGGTGCGCGACGGCGAGATCGTCTACGTGGGCGACGACGAGGGCAGCGCGGCCTTCGACGGCCCGCACGCCACCGTCGTCGAGCTGGGCGGGCGCGCGGTGCTGCCGGGCCTGCACGACGCCCACACCCACCTGGTGTGGAGCGCCACCGACCTGCTCGACGTGGACCTCTACTCCGCCACCACCGTCGACGCGCTCACCGAGGCCGTGCGCGCGTGGGCCGAGGCGCGCCCCGACGCGCCGTGGGTGCGGGGCGGCGGGTGGAGCATGGCCGACTTCGACGGCCTGCTGCACGCGTCGCTGCTCGACGCCGTGGTGCCGGACCGGCCGGTGCTGCTCTACTCGGCCGACGGCCACACCGCCTTCGTCAACAGCCGCGCGCTCGCGCTGGCCGGCATCACCGCGACCACCCCCGATTCCTAGGACGGGCGCATCGAGCACGACGCCGACGGCGAGCCCACCGGCGTGCTGCTGGAGGACGCCGCCTCGCTCGTGGCCGACCTCATGCCCCTCCAGCCCGAGGCCCAGGTAGACGAGGGCCTGGCCAGCGCGGTGGTCGAGGCCAACGCGCTGGGCCTGACCACCATCATCGACGCCAGCCTCGAGCCCTGGATGCTCGACGGCTACGCGCGGGCCGACGCCGCGGGCACGCTCACCCTGCGGGTCCACGGCGCGGCGCTCGTCGAGCCGGGCGAGCCCGACCCGGCCGCGACCGTACAAGCGCTGCGCGATCGCTACGGCTCCGAGCGCGTGGTGGTCGACGCGGCCAAGCTGTTCGTCGACGGCATCATCGAGTCGCAGACCGCCGTCATGCTCGAGCCCTACGTCGATGGAACGAACGGAACACCGGTGTTCACCGATGCCGAGCTGCGCGAGGCCGCCCTGGCGCTCGATGCCGCGGGCGTGCAGCTCCACGCCCACGTGATCGGCGACGGGGCCGTGCGCCAGCTCCTCGACGTGCTCGACGCCGTGGTCGCCGCGCACGGCCCCCGCGACCGTCGCCCGCTCTTGGCCCACCTCGAGGTGGTCGACCCCGCCGACGTCCCGCGCTTCCAGGCGCTCGGGGCCCTCGCCGACCTCCAGCTGCTGTGGGCCTACCCCGACGAGTACGTCCAGGAGCTCACCTGGCCCGTGATCGGGCCCGAGCGCTCGGAGTGGCTCTACCCCGCGCAGGCCCTGCGCGACGCCGGGGCCACCCTCGTGGGCGGCTCGGACTGGTCGGTGAGCTCGATGAGCCCGTTCGAGGCCATCGAGGTCGCCGTCACGCGCCAGGACCCGTGGGCCGACGCCGGCCCCGTGCTCACGCCCCAGCACCGCCTCGACGTCGAGGCGGCGGTGCGCGCCTACACCTCCGACGGGGCCCAGGCCTCGTTCTCGGAGGACCTCGTGGGCACGCTCGAGGTGGGCAAGCGCGCAGACCTCGTGGTGCTCGACCGCGACCCCTTCACGATCGCGCCCGCCGAGCTGTCCGACGTGCAGGTGCAGCAGACGTGGCTCGACGGCGTGCTCGTGTTCGACGGCACCGCGCCGCGCACGATCACCGCCGCGGCGCGACGCCGCGACCGCCGGCCGCACCGCTGCGCGGGCGAGGGCTAGCGTGCGCGGAGGGGCTCGGGCCGGCGCGCGCGGCCGGGCGCGCCGACCGGCCCGCGCCTCAGGCGAAGCCGCTCGTGCTCTTGCTGCGGTTGATGGCGAACATCACCTGCACCGCGCCCGTCACCCGGATGCTGCCCGGCGTGGTGGGCTGGAGCGCGTCGCCCTCGCTCTCGAGGCTCGACGCGTCGGCGCCGTGGGACTCGCGGCGGCCGAGGTTGTCGGGGTTGACGTCCTCCACGTGCAGCACCTCGCCCACGCGCACGCCGGCCTCCTCGGCGTAGAGCTCGGCCTTGCGGCGCGCGGCCGCGAACGCGCCCTTGCGGGCCTGCACGCGCAGCTCGGCCAGGCGCGTGGTGTGGAACTCGGTGCCCTGGATCTGGTTGGCCCCCGCCTGCACCACCCCCGCGAGGATCTCCTCGAACCGGCGCAGGTCGACGAGCCGCACCGACAGGCTCACGCGCGCCTCGTAGCCGAGGAACACCCGCTCCTTGCCGTAGCCCTGCCAGTCGGCCGTGAGGCCGACGACCGACGTCTGCACGTCGGCGGGCGCCACGTCGGCCGCGCGCAGGTAGTCGCGCACCTCCGCCAGGGCCTGGCGCGTGGCCGCGAACGCAGCGGGCGGCTCGGGCTTGGTGTGCGCGACGGCGAAGGTCACCAGCGCCACGTCGGGCTCCACGCGCACCACGTAGGAGCCAAAGACGCTGAGGCCGGACGGGTTTCGGATCGACTGCGTGACGAGCATCGAGGCCCGAAGGTAGCAGCTCGGGGCGGCCGCAGGGAGCGCGGCGGCTACGCCCCCGTGGACACGACCGGCTGAGCGTCGTTCTCGGAGCAGAGCACGACCAGCAGGTTGCTGACGAGCGCGGCCTTCTGCGGCTCGTCGAGCGCCACGACCTCCTTCTCGCGCAGGTCGTCGAGCGCCATCTTCACCATGCTCACCGCGCCCTCCACGATGCGCTGGCGCGCGTCGATGATGGCCTCGGCCTGCTGGCGCCGCAGCATCACGCCCGCGATCTCGGGCGCGTAGGCGAGGTGGCTCAGCCGCACCTCGAGGATCTCCACCCCCGCGTGCGACAGGCGCTCGGTCAGCTGCGCCATCAGCTCGGCGTTGACCTCGGCCGAGTCGCCGCGCAGCGACACCTCGCCCTCGGTGGGCGCGTCGTACGGGTGCTTGGCCGCCGTGGTGCGGATGGCCGACTCGGTCTGCGTGGCCACGTAGCTCTCGTAGTGCTCCACGTCGAACAGCGCCTGCGCCGTGTCCTTGACGCGCCACACCACCACCGCGCCGATCTCCACCGGGTTGCCGCGCTTGTCGTTGACCTTGAGCTTGGTGCTGTCGAAGTTGCGCGCCCGCAGCGACACGTGGCGCCGCCCGGTGAACGGGTTGACCCAGTGGAACCCCGCGCTGCGGATGGTGCCGCGGTACTTGCCGAACAGGAGCACCGCCTTGCTCTCGTTGGGCTCCACCAGCACCAGCCCCCGCATCACGATGATGCCCAGCCCGAAGAAGAACAGCAGCGGCAGCGACACCAGGAGCATCAGCACCCCCGGCATCACGAGCCCCCTGTAGGGCTCCTCGTGGGTGGGCGCGAGCTTCCACTGCGGGGCGAGCTCGAGATCCTTGACCTCGTCGTTGCGGTACGGCACGAACGATGGAGTACGCCCGGCCTGCGACAACAGGCAAGGGCGAGCGCAGAACGCCGTGCCGCCGCGCGGGAGCGCGCGAACGAGGATCAACCCGAACGCCGGGCGAGCGCAGGCAGGACGCGGTGGTCGACCTCGTCGAGGAAGGCCCCCAGGCCGTTCGAGGCGCCGCGCTGGCGGAGGAGATCGGAGTCGGCAAGACAGAGCCGCTCCCGGTCTCGATCGCCGCCGCAGAGCGCTCCCAGCACGCGCTTCGCATCGGTGGCGGCATCGTTCGGCCGGGAGGTCAGGCGATGCGACTCATGGGTGGGATCGAACGAGAGCGCGCGACGAAGCTCGTCGAGCGCGGTGCGCTCGTTGGGGTCCATCGGCACGTCCATGTCACGAACCAACACGACGACGTCGGGACGTGGCTCCCGGCGGCAGACAGAAGAGCATCAAGACCTTCCTCCACATCCCCGCCTCGCACTCGAGCGGCGCGCCGTCGATGTGGCCGTGCCACCTCATCGTGAGCCCGTCGAGCACCACCGGTCGGACGTCGTCGGCATCGCGAGGGTCGTACTTGTACCAGGGCTCGGAGTGCTCGAGCCCACGCCACGAGCCCTCAGGCTCTTGAAGCTCACGAAGGACACACGGTCGAGCACGACGAGCCTCGCGGAGGACTGAGGCCAGCGAGCATGGGAGAGGCACGCGCACGGCACAACCGACGCGACCACCCCACGCAAGCCGGGCCGAGCCCGTCGCGCCCCTACCCCTTCCGCCCCGCCCGTCGCGAGGCCCACCAGCCCTCCACCGAGAACACCGCCACCGCGGCCCAGATGCAGCCGAAGCCGCGCACGTGCACGTCGGTGAGCGGCTCGCCGAACACGAGCACGGCGAGCGCGAACTGGCCGGTGGGGGCGAGGTACTGCATGAAGCCGAGCGTGCGCAGGGGCAGGAGCCGCGCAGCGTTGGCGAACCACACGAGCGGCGCGGCGGTGATGAAGCCGGCCGAGACGAGCAGGAGGTCGATGCTTGGGCCCGTGCGGCCCATCGTGCCGGTGCCGTCGACCGCGAGCACCCCGAGCCATGCCGCCGAGACGGGCAGCAGCAGCACCGACTCCATCGTCGCGCCCAGCAGGCCGTCGACGGGGGCGACCTTGCGCAGCAGGCCATACCCGCCGAAGGTGACCGCGAGCACGAGGCCGATCCACGGCAGGCCCTCGGCGAGGCTGGCCATGAACCCTACGCCCACACAGGCGAGCGCCACCGCCACCCACTGCGCAGGCCGCAGGCGCTCGCCGAGGAACACCATGCCGAGCACGATGCTCACGAGCGGGTTCAAGAAGTACCCGAGGCTCGCGTGCAGCACCCGATCGGTCGAGACGGCGTAGATGAACACCAGCCAGTTGGTGGCGATGAGCAGCGCCGAGGGGCCGATGGCACGCAGCGTGGCGCCGCTCACCAGCGCCCGGGCAAGCTCCCGCCCGCGCCGACGCACGAGCACCAGCACCAGGTACGCCGTGCACGACCACAGCACGCGGTGCGCCACGAGCTCGAGGGCGGGGACGTGCTCGAGCAGCTTCCAGAACAGCGGGAACAGGCCCCACGCGCCGTAGGCGAGCAGGGCGTAGCCGAGCCCTGCAGCAGTGCCGGCCTGGGTCATCTCGCCGCCAGCGTAGCCGTTTTCGTCGCCGTGGGCGGGCGACCGCGTGGGGGCTCCGGCCCTGGCTCGGGCGGCCGCAGCCGCGCGTCTGGTGCACGCGCCGCCGCGACTGGTGCACGCGCCGCCGCGTCGTGCGACCGTTGCCCGGCATGAGCAAGGAGCCCCGGCGGATCTACGTGCTCTACACGGGCGGCACCATCGGCATGGCCGGGCGGCCGCTGGCCCCCATGCCCGCGGCCGAGCTCGGGGCGCTCCTGGGCACCCTGCCGGGCTTCGATCCGCCGTGGCTCGTGCTGCACCCGCTCGGCCACGGCGACGTGCGGATCCACTACACGCTCGACGCGTTCGAGCAGCCCATCGACAGCTCGGCGATGACGCCCCAGCACTGGGTGCAAATCGCCCGCCGCGTGCTCGAGCACTACGGCGACCACGACGGGTTCGTGGTGCTGCACGGCACCGACACGATGGCGTGGACCACGTCGGCGCTGGCGTTCCTGCTCGAGGGGCTGTCCAAGCCGGTGGTGGTGACCGGGTCGCAGGTGCCGCTCGTGCAGACCCGCACCGACGCGCTGCGCAACCTCGTGACCGCGATGCAGCTCGCGGCCACGTCGGGCGTGCCGGAGGTGGTCCTCTTCTTCGACGCCGCGCTCTACCGCGGGTGCCGGGCCGCCAAGGTGAGCACGAGCGCGTTCGGGGGGTTCGCGTCGCCCAACCACCCGCCGCTCGGCACCGCGGGCATCACCATCGAGATCGCCGAGGGCCTGGTGCGCATGCCCCCGCCAGCCGAGCTCTCGCTCGAGCACCCCGAGGCCCGCGCGCGCCTCTTGGCCCGCCTCGACGCCATCATGGCCGCGCTGCCGACGTTCACGGTGCTGTCGCTGGTGCTGTGGCCCGGGATCCAGGCCAGCAACGCGGTGGAGGTGGTGCTCGGCCACACCGAGCCCCCCGTGCGCGGCGTGGTGCTGCAGGCGTTCGGCGAGGGCAACGCCCCCTCCACCCCGTCGTTCCTGCGCGCGCTGCAGAGCGCCCACGATCGCGGGGTAGTGATCGTGGACGGCACGCAGGTGGTTCAGGGCTCGGTCAACGTCGACGCCTATCAGTCGGCCTCGGGCCTCGAGCAGGCGGGGGCGATCAGCGGCTACGACATGACCCCAGAGGCCGCGCAGGCCAAGCTGGTGGTCCTGCTCGCGCTGGGCCTGCCGCCGAAGGAGGTCGAGGCGCTCATGCAGCAGAACCTCCGCGGCGAGCTCGAGCCGAGCCGCGGGCCCGCGCAGGGGCTGGTGTTCGCGGGGCACTGAGCGACCCTTGCCCGCCGGGCGACCGCGACCGCCACGCCACGAGGGCCCGGGGCGCCCGGGCGATGGTACGTTCCCCTCGGGGTCGAGCGCGGCCTCGCGGGAGGAGGGAGCATGACGAGCATGACGATGGGCTGGCTACGGGAGTGGGCGATGGTGGGGACGTGCGGCGTGCTGGCGGCGTGCGGCGGCGCGAGCGACGACGGCGGCGGCGACGGTGCGGGCAGCACGGGCGAGAGCCGCGGCAGCACCGGGGGCGCCGAGGATCCGCTCGAGCCCACGACCGGCGCCACCACGTCGGCGGACACCGGCAGCGGCGAGGCGGACAGCAGCGGCGGCCTGGCCGACACCACCGACGGCGGTGAGGCGAGCACCGGCGAGCCGTCCGGCGAGTGCCAGCCCACGCCCACGCGCATGGTGGTCCTGGGCGACAGCATCGCGGCGTGTGCGGTGGTGGGCGGCAAGGACTCGGACGACTGCGGGCCCAAGATCGTGCACGACCACCTCGCGGCGACGTACGGCCCGGTCACCTACGAGAACCTCGCGGTGGGCGGCGCGGTCACCCGCGACGTCCCCGACGACCAGCTCCCCGACATCGAGGTGGGCATCCCCGGCCACGTCTTCGTCATGATCTACGTCGGGGGCAACGACCTGGCGGCCTACATCTTCGGCACCGACCAGGCGGCGATCGACGGCTGGAACGACACCACCGGGCCCGAGGTGGCGGCGGCGTGGGAGGAGATCCTGGCGTTCCTCGGCGACCCGGCCAACTTCCCCGACGGCGTCACGCTGCTGATGAACACGCAGTACAACCCCTTCGACGATTGCACCGCGCCGCCGTACTTCGTCACCGAGACCAAGATCGAGCTGCTGCACGCGCACAACGACGCGCTGGTGGCCCGCGCCCAGTCGCAGCCCTGGGGCTTCATCGCCGATCAGCACCCCTCGTTCCTGGGCCACGGCCACTACGTGGACGACGCGGGCTGCCCCTACTACGACGAGAGCTTCGACGGCTGGATGGGCGACCTCATCCACCCCAACGTGGCGGGTCACCGCCACCTGGCCGACGTGATGATCGAGGTGGCCGACACCGAGATCTTCGGCGGCTGCGGGTGACGCACGACGGCGAAGGCCCGAGGCCCACGGGGCCTCGGGCCCTTGGTCCGAGTCACACGGCCGCGCTCGCGCTCAGCCCAGGCCGTCGCACCAGACCTCGTCGAGGTCGAGCGCGGTGGTGGAGTCGCACATGAGGGAGCCGAACCGCACCACGCACTCGCCCCAGCACTGGTCCGAGTTGGCGCACGCCTGGCCGGGCCGCTTGAGCTCGGCGCAGGTGCCCATCACCGCACCCGCGGCCGCCTCGCAGTACGAGCCCACGATGCACGGCTCGGAGGAGCCGTCGGTGGCGCACGGCGCCCCGATGACGGCGCCGGTGGTGCACTCGCCCATGTAGCAGGCCCGCGAGGCGCACTGGCTGTTGTCGAAGCACGTGGTGCCGTTGGGGAACGGCTGGCGCAGGCACACCGCGTCGACGCAGTAGAGGTCTTCGTCGGGGTCGCACTCGCTGCCGTTGGGGCAGGGGCCGCCCTCGGCGGCATAGGCCGCGCAGGTGGAGGTCATGAAGTCGCAGTAGCCGTCGGTGCACTCCTCGTCGAAGCCGCTGGCGCACGGCATGCCCACGCCGAACGAGGGGTTGCAGGTGCCGCCCGAGCAGAAGCCCGAGGCGCACTCGCTGTGGTCGAAGCAGCTCTCGCCGGTGGCCAGGAGGTCGGCGCAGACCTCGTCGAACGGATCGCAGAAGGCCGAGGCGCAGTCGTCGTCCTTGCTGCAAGGGTTGCCCACCGCGCCCGGGAGCTGGCAGGTGGCCTGCGTGAAGAAGTTGCCCACGCAGTAGAAGGTCTCGGGGCAGTCGGAGTCGGCGAAGGTGTCGAAGCACGGCGAGCCGGGCGAGCAGAAGCCGCCCGCGCACACGAACGCCACCGGGTCGCACGACAGCCCGTCGGCGCAGCGCACCGTCTCGGTGCCGGGGATGGGGTTGGTGGGATCGGCGTAGGCGCAGGTCTCTCCCGACAGCGCGCCCGGCCGGCACAGGCCCTCGGCGTAGTTGCACACCAGGCCCGAGGCGCACTCGTCGTCGGAGAAGCAGCTCTTGCCCTCGGCGGCCCGCAGCGCGCACACGCCCACGATGCCGAAGTCGGCGCAGCGCAGGCCCTCCTTGCACTCCCACGGGCCCGCACACTCCTCGCCCACCTCCTGCCGGCCCCGGAACATCTCGTTGGGATCGCAGGGGTCGGCCTCGACCGCGGTGGCGCTGGGGGTGCAGCGACCAACGGGCCCCTCGCTGATGACGCGCGCGTTGCAGGCCCGGTCCGACGTCCCGTCGGCGCACTCGCGCACCGCCGCGGAGCTCACCTCCACGCGGCCCTCGTTGATCGCGAGCGCGAGGGTGAGCAGGCCCTCGGCCGGGTCGTCGCTCAGGCCGCCCTGCACGAGGTCGAGCGGCGTGCCGGTGGCGATGGCGTCGAGCAGGCGGTCGCTGCAATCCTCGGCGTCGACGGTGAAGTTGCCCACCTGGTACACGAGCTCGTCCGACGAGCAGCACCCGAACATCCAGTCGCATGCCGCATCGACCAGCGGCTTCATCTGGCTGCGTGCGGTCGCAATGCCCGAGCGCTCTTCCTCGGCGCAGGCCGAGACGAGCAACAACGCCAGGGATCCGAGGAGGCCGGCTTTACGCATCATCGTGCCCGAGTAAACACAATCGCCGCCGCTTTGCCCAGCCGCGCCGGGACGCGTCGCGCTGGTTGTGCCCAGGAACGGCCGCGCTTCGGGCGGCCTCGGGAGGGCCGGCGCACGCGGGTGCCGGCTCGGCCTGCGAGGCCCCCCAGTGAGGCTGGCCACGCGCGGCGCCACGAGGCCCGCACGGTTCGATTCCGGGCCCGGGGGCTGCTACGGTGGGATCCCATGCGACGAACGCTGCTCGCCCCGCTCATGGGCCTGCCGCTCGGCCTGGGGGCGTGCCCCGCCGACGACGCGCCCCCGGGCGATGCGCCGTCGAGCGGAGCCTCGACCGCGCCCGACGATCACGCGACCACGAGCGTCACCTCGGCCGACGGCTCGGCGAGCGCCCCGGGGCCCGACGTGGACAGCGACACCGGCGGGCCCTCGGCGTGGCTCGAGGCCGGGTGGGGCACCTCGGAGTGGAACGCGTACGACGGCGTGCTGCCGCTGGTGGTGGGCCCGCAGGGCCTGTCGATGTTCTCGGTGCCGCTGCGAGGCCGGGGCTTCTACAACCCGCCCGACCCCGGCGTCGACAACCCCGACAGCCCCATGCTGCAGGCGTGGATCGACGTGCCCGGCCACGCCGAGAGCCCGGGCGGCCACCTCACCGAGGTCGTCGACTACCCCGCGCTCTTCTACCCCTCGTTCGTCGAGCCGGGGGTGCTCGAGGGCGCGGCGGTGTGGCTGGTGCTGCCCGACGAGGTCACCCCGCCCGAGCTGGTGGGGGCGCCGGCCCACCTGCACGTCG
>WBZL01004310.1_pt1 | contig 12434 bp, 8 predicted proteins | sample 5204291 | NCBI WGS metagenome assembly WBZL01 (sample SAMN12344345, study PRJNA552823) | activated sludge metagenome | biome: Activated sludge suspended growth; feature: Nitrification reactor; material: Wastewater; isolation source: activated sludge from nitrification reactor of wastewater treatment...
GGTTCCTCCGCGAAGCCGGGCATCGACACTGGCTGGGCCTCGAACGACTCACGGGGATCGAAGCACAGCACTGGGTCAACGAGCGCGGCGATCCACTCTACGCAACGTTCGTGGCCGCAAGACTCCACGGTCCGCTGTTCGCGATGGCGCGCCTCGGTGATGCGGTGACGTGGTACTCGACCACGCCACGTCACGCAGCCCACGTCATGGTCAGCTCGCACACCCTCCAGCGACAGGGCGATGGCGCCATCGCGCACGTCCTCCTGGCGAGCACGTTCGTCGCCCGGACAAGCGACGGCAACCATCGGTTCGCCCGACACAGCATGCGTGGCGTACTGCCGCCGATGCCTGCGACCAGCCAGGTCGGTGCGTGCATCACGAGCCTGCTAGAAGCTCGTCGGCACAGTCGTTCCCTGCTCCCCGACGCGCAGCCGTGCGACCATCGCCTGACGATTGTGCCGGGCGAGGACTTCAATGCGGCCGGAATGGTCTACTTCGCGACGATGCCACGCCTGCTCGATCGCGGTGAGTGGTATCGCGTCGCCGCCCAGGATCCCAACCGAGGGCGATCGCCCCTGCATCCGCTGATCCAGCGCGAGCTGTTCTGGTATGGCAACGCCGACGCCGGCGACTCCGTCCGTGTGCGTCACGCCTGCGACGGACCGATCGGCGTGAGCGCCCTGACGCGGGACGACGGAACGCTGATCTGCATCGCACGCACACATCGCACCTGAACTCGATCATCCATGGCCTCCCTCACTTTCCCGACTCCATCCCGATCACACGGTCCACGCGCGATGGCGTGCCCCGACACCGGGGACTTCGATGCCTTTCTCGATCGGATCACCGAGGAGCTCAACGCCAAGGGTGTGGATCATCACGCCGTGATGGACCGGCTCAGTGATGGCCTCTGGTGGTTCCGCCACGAGCAATCGGCGACGTGGCCCGATCTCGTCGCACGATCACTGCAGCATCCGCTTCGCGAGATCGTGCGCGAAGACCCATTCACACGCCACTCGTTCGATCAGCCCCGGGGGTACGCTGGCGATGCGGCCCTGTTGGACTACATCTACTATGATCAGGGTGGTGTCGACCTGACGCGGCTGACACCGCGCGGGCGCGAGATCTACAGGCGGAACCGTGACGCACCGGCGCCTCGCGCGGTCCGCGAGCGCCGCGATCACCTGGCGCACCTGATTGACCGCACTGTGATGCGGAATCCCGGTGCCCGGATCCTCGCCGTCGCCTGCGGGCACCTGCGCGAAGGCCTCCAGAGTCACGCGCTTGCTGCGGCGTCTCTCGCGCCACGTTCAAGCGAGGGGCGCTCTGACGCGGAACTGCCGTGCCACATCGAGGCACTCGACCAGGATCCGCGAAGTCTCGAAGAAGTTGCGCGTTGCTTCCGCCGCGGCGTCACCGTGCGGCCAGACACCATCCGCTCCCTCCTCGGCGCACCCGAGGCCGGAGAGCGCTACGACCTCATCTACGCAGCGGGACTCTTCGACTACCTCAACGATCGCACGGCCGCACGACTGACTGCACGGCTCTTCGACCGCCTGAGGCCGGATGGGGAACTTGTGGTCGCGAACTTCGTCCCCGACGTGGCGGACGCCGGCTACATGGAATCGTACATGGGGTGGCGACTGCTCGGGCGCACCGTCGAACAAGTGCAGGCGTTCGGCGCAGAACTCCCGCACAGCGTCGCCACCAGCTCGGCGACCTATCAGTTGACGACGCCGGACATCGCGTACCTCAAGCTCCGTCGAGACTGATTCCAGTTCGCTCGCGGGCCGAAAGATCATGGCAGTGGTCGGCATCCATGAGATGACCCTTCCACATCTGCCTCGGCCCGCAAATGATAGAAGTCATTGAAGCATCGGACGAACACGACCGCCGTGGCGCCCTGGCACTGCGATACGCCGTGTACGTCCAGGAGATGGGCCGCCGGCAGGTTCACGCGGACCACGTACGCCGTGAGGTCGCAGAACCGGAAGACGCGTCCGCTCGCCTGCTGGTTGCCCGACGCGCGGACGGTGCGATCGTCGGTACCGCGCGTGTGCACCTGAAGGCGGACATCCCACAAACGCTCGTGGACATGTACCAGCTGGAGCGATTCCACCCGTTCCACCCGGCCCAGACGTCGACGACAACAAAGCTGATCGTGGACTCGCGTTACCGGCGCACGCCACTCGCGCTCCGTCTCGCGCAGGCGTGTTATGACATCGGGATGGAGGCAGGTGTTGCCTTCAACTTCATCGACTGCAACGCACATTTGCGCCCGTTTTTCCACCGGCTGGGATTTCGACAGGTGTTCCCGGACTTCGAGCACGCGGAGTACGGCACGGTCACGCCTCTGGTGCTCGCGCTCCGGGGGTTCACCTACCTGCGGGAGATCGCCTCGCCGTTCCGCCTGCCTCATGGCCCGGACGATAACGCCTCGGTGGCCTTTCTCGACGACCTGCTCGCAGCTCACCAGCAACCATCGCTCACATGACGACCGCAACGACTCCCATGCAGGACCCCACCACCGAAACCCCCGAGATCATCGGGCGGCTCCGCGACGGCATCGCTTCGCTCCTCAGAGACATCCAGGACACGGAGTTCTGGGGGGTTGTGACTGACCCTGGCGCTTCGCCACTCCTCGTTCGCGAAGTCATGAAGGAGGTGTATCGCGAGATTGCCTGGTACCAGCCCGACGTGATCGAGGCGACCATTGCCGTCATCGGGCAGTTCCCGCGGTCAGTTCCGACCAAACGGCTTCGCACGATGCTCCACCATCAGGCCGAAGAGTGGGACCACGGCGAGATGGCCGTGCGAGACTACGTGGCGCTGGGCGGCGATGAGCGGGAGGCCCGCGCCACCCGCATGAGCTCCACGGCGTTCATGACCGCGGCGTTCTGGCGCATGCTGGCGCACCGTCGCGATCCGTATGCCTACCTGGGCGCACTGTATCTCTTTGAAGGGTTGACGCCACTGGTCACGGGAATGGTCAAGGGCAACCTGTTGCACTGCGGCGTGCCATCCGGCGCGCTCGAGTACATCGAGTTCCACTCGACCGAGGACATCCGGCATGCGAAGGTGGTTGATCACCTGATCGCCGAAATGAGCGACGCGGATCCCGGTGCCACCGAGGCCATCCTTTTCGGGTTCGAGACGTTCCGACAGGTGTACCCGCTGCCCGGTTGGTGGGCTGCTTTTCGGCGAGGCACCGCGGCGTACGAGCGGATGCGCGAGGCCGCCCGCTGACAGGTATCGAGGGCGGTCGAGGAATCCAGCGAACGCCGCGTGATTCAGGCGATCAGACGAAAGGTGGGGGCGACCACAGGCATCTCTGTGGTCGCCCCCCTTTTCTGCTCGTCACAGGGGCCACGCGCGGACGCCGACAGGTCAGAACTGGTCGCCTCCCGACCGTCGGTCACTGCCAACCATCTCATCACACCCTGGAAGGTGCCTCATGAAGCGGATGTACGCAGCGCTCACCGCAGCAGCGGCCGGTACCCTGGCTGCCTGCTTCGACGATCAACCGATCACCCCGGTCGAACCGGTTCCGGCCCCGACGCTGTCGGTCGTAGCGGCCACCCCGGTTGGGGGTATCGACGGGTTCTACTTCCTGGCTCCCATCGCAGAGCCGCCCAAGTCCATCCAGACGGATCCCACGATCCTCGACCTGCTCGCCGTCGAGATCTGCGAATGGAATGGGTCGGCATGCGCAGGCCCACTCAGCTGATCGAGAATGCGCTCTATCGCGCCGAGTGGCACACGCAGGCGGATCGACTCGATCCGGCGAAGACGTATCGCATTCGGGTGTTGGGGAGTGGCACCGAACTGGGCTACACTGATGTGAACATCCTCGGGCCCGGGGAAGAGCGTGACAGGTCGGGGGTGGTCAACCTCCGTCCTGGCGCGTCACTGCCCATCCGGTTCAAGGTCCGGTCGGGTGCGGTACAGCGCATGGGCCCTGGCGGTGGCACGGTGCAGCTCAACAGTGGCGTGCGCCTCGTCGTCCCCGCTGGTGCGGTCGCCCAGGACCTGCTCCTCACCGCCACGCCAGCCGCCAACCTGCCGCCGGGTGCGCTCCCACTCATTCCGGGAACGGGGTGGGACTTCGGGCCTGATGGAACGGTCTTCGCAGCGCCCGTCACGATGACCATCCCGTATAGCGCGGCCAACCTGCCGCCGGGTGTCGTGGAGTCCGACCGGCGCATTCACAAGTTGGTCAATGGGGCCTGGCAGCAGCAGAACGCTGGCCAAGTCGACCTGGTGAACAAGACGGTCTCCGCGGAAGTGAACGGGTTCAGCGTGTACGTCGTGATTCCACGGAATCCGGTGACCCCAGAGGACCTGACGGCCCCGGTGGTACGAGCGCTCGAGGTGCTGGATCCGGTCACGGGCCGTATGGCAGTGCAGTGACCGTGCAGGCGGGCGCCGCTGACGCGCCCTTGACCATGCGCCTCCAGATCACTGACGACATCGCGGGCGTGTTGTTCATTGACGTGCGCCTGACGAGTCCATCCGGCAAGCAGCGGCGCTTTCCATGCTACACCGGGGCAGCGCCCAACACGGGCAGCGACACCAATGGGGAGTGGATCTGCTCCAGTCTCATCCCTCGCTACTCGGAAGATGGCCCGTGGACCCTGGAGACGGTGTGGGTGCGCGACCGGGTGCAGAACTACGACATCTACAGCCGCCGGCAGAACGGCCTTTGCAACAGCAACAACTGCATTGCCGGTGCGGCGCAAGTCACCGTCAGCAGCGCGCCGAGTGACGTCACGCAGCCCGTGGTCCAGTCTGTCATGGTGAGCCCGGACGTGACCCCGCGCCTGTACAACCCCTCCCTGACGATCCCATCCACGAACAACATCCAGGTCCTTCGCCTCGGCTTCCAGGCGTCGGATGACATTTCCGGCCTGGGGGGATACCAACCGTTCGATGGGCTCGGGCTGGAACTTGCGGCGCCCAACGGTCAGTTACAGGGGTTCCAGGGTTCCTGCACCATGACCAGCGGCACCAATCTCAGCGGCTTCTGGGATTGCCTGTTCACCATTCCGGCACAGGCACAGCCGGGGATCTGGAAGGTGGCGCGCCTTCGGGTGCCCGATCGCGTCGGGAACGGCGGCTGGCCCGGAATCTCGGACTACCGCGACAACGGCCGAGGTCAGCTCTGCAACCCGGCTGGTCACTGCGTCGGCACCCCCACGGTGACCGTCACGGGAACCGGGGACGCCGAGCCGCCGACGCTTCAGACGGTCAACATCCTCTCAGCGGGCACGAGTGTTACCACGGACCTCGGATTCACGGACAACCTGAGCGGCGTGAAGTTCGTGCGCGTCGTGTACAACTCGACCACCACCACGCAGTACCAGGAGTGCATCGCGACGCTCACCGGTGGCACCGTCACCAATGGTGCCTGGGGCTGCACCATCAACTTCTCGAGCGTTGCGGCCCGGGGTCAGTGGGCCCTCAGCATCCAGACGTACGACGTAGCGGGAAATCTCCGGCAGTACGGACGGCGCGCGACGGACGGCTTCCTCTGCTATCAGGATGTGGGCCAATCCCAGGTGTGCCAGGACTTTGGCGTGACGGACCTGATCCTGCAGTAGGCGTAACGAGCGCCGGACGGGTGAGAGGATCACCCGTCCGGCGAGCGTACCGGCGCGATGAAAGGATGAGGCGACCACAGGCATCTCTGTGGTCGCCCTCTGTCGTTTCCCCCGAGCAACCGCCCCCCTCATGTCCAAGCGCCTCTGGTGCTGCCTCGTCCTCGTCGCCTGCGGCGGCGAGACCACCAAGCCCGAGTCCCCGGCCTCCGTCGCCGTCTCCCCCGCCGCCCTCGACCTCACCCCAGGCGGCACCGCCCAACTCAGCGCGACGCCCAGGTCCGCTGCCGGCGCCACCCTCACCACCCCCGTCACCTGGTCCTCCTCCAGCGACGCGGTCGCCACCGTCTCGACGGCAGGGCTCGTCACCGCGATCGCCCCGGGATCGGCAACCATCACCGCGCGCAGCGGATCAGCTACCGGCGCAGCGACGGTGACCGTCGCCCCGGTCCCCGTTGCCACCGTGAGCGTCACCCCAGCAACGGCCACCATCGAGGTCGGCGACACCACTCGCGCGCGAGCCACCACGCGGTCCGCCGCCGGATCCGACCTGACGGGGCGCACCGTCACGTGGACCACAGCCGACCCCTCCGTTGCGACGGTCGCACAGACCGGGTTGATCACGGGTGTCACCGCTGGCACCACCACGATCACCGCCACGTCGGAGGGACGCAGCGGCACCCTGGCCCTGACGGTCACGCCGGCCGCAGTGGCAACCGTCAGCGTCACCCCAACGACCGGCACCATCATCGTGGGTTCGACTCGGCAGCTGGCCGCGACACTCAAGGATGCGCGCAATGCCACCCTCGCGAACCGCACGGTCTCGTGGGCGAGCGCAGACCCCGCCACGGTCTCCATCTCCGCCTCGGGCGTCGTCACGGCCATCAAACTGGGTGGGCCGGTGACGATCACGGCAACCAGCGAAGGCCAACAGGGGACCCTCGCGTTGACGGTCACCCCCGTCCCGGCGGCGCGTGTCACGGTCTCGACGCCAACGCCCGAAATGAACGAGGGCAGCACACTGCAGCTCACGGCGCTTGCCACAGACTCCACGGGTTCCCCGCAGGCGGGGAGAACGTTTACCTGGGTGAGCGACTCGGCACATATCGCCACCGTCGATGCGAATGGGCTGGTGCGGGCACATCGCACGGGGATCGCGCATATTCGCGCCCGGGCGGATAACGCCGTGGGTTCGGTGTCGATCGTGGTGCGTGGCCTGATCCATCGGTGGACCTTTGATGAGGTTGGAGGGACCGGCACCACCTTCCGCGACGATGTCGGTGGCCGCGTGGCAACGCTGTCTGCGGTGGCACAGGTGGGAGCACGAAGTGGATCAGCGGTAGGTGGCCAGGTCACGCTGCCCGGGGGCGCCCCCGGCCTCACGGACTACGTGGCGCTGCCCGGAGGGCTGCTCCGCTCGCTGCCGGACGCGACCATCGAGGTGTGGGCCACGATGCACTCCTATCAGGCCTGGAGTCGCGTCTTCGACGTGAGCGGCGACGGCAACCTGTTCATGGCGTGGTCGCAGAACGCGACGCCGGGGACCGACTACGTCGCCTTCAAGGTGGGTACGACAGAGAGTCGGATTCAGAATGCGATGGCGGGTTACACCACCGACATCCAACATCACATCGTGATGGCCATCGACCAGGGCGGCGGCACCGGTGGACAGACCAAGGTGACTCTCTACCTGGATGGCACGCGCACGGGCCAGTTCGACACTCCGCACACCCTCGCGGCCCTCAAGGATGCACGCTTCTGGCTCGGCCGTGCGTTCTTCGCCTATCCGACGGCGCACGCCTCGTACGAGGAAGTCCGCATTCATGATCGCGTGTACCCCGCGACCGACATCCAGGCGTCCTATCGACGGGGACCGGTGCGCACGGCCACGCCGACGACGCTCTCGATTGTCTCGCCGGCCGGCATCGGCGATACGATCCGTGGGATCAACACGACGCTGCAACTGAACGTCGCAGCTTCGGACGCGCAGAGCCGACGCTTCCCGGTGAGTGGCGCGCGATGGACCAGCGCCAACGCCAACGCCTCCGTGGACAGCACGGGCCGCGTGCAGGTGCTGTCCAGTGGCACCGTGGACATCACGGCAATGGTCGGTGCCACAAACCTGCGGTGGACCATGCCCGCCCGGCATGTACGGCGGCTGCCGCTGGACCCCTTCCTCACCACGCCAGCGGCTGGTGCGACGTGGGAGATCCCAGTGGTCATCGTCGCTTATATCCCAACAGCTGACGCCCGGACCATCGACGTGCGCAAGGCACCGGACTTCTGGGACCTGCTCCCCTTCTCGCTGGATACCATGGAGCAGCGTGTCCTGGACTATGCCCGCCGCATCAAGCTCGCGCGTGAACAGGGGAGCACGTTCCGCGGGTACAAGAATCCGCTCGCGCTGCCGTCGATCGGGATTCGTGTCACCGACGTCATCGTGACCTACGAGCACATTCCGGCGAGCACAACGCGCCACCCGCTCACCCAGGGCTTCTTTCCGGACTACCACAAGATCTTCGCCGATCACGGCCTTGTAGCGTACATGCAGGCGCGTGGCATCAAGGAGGTCTGGGACGCATGGACCGGCTTTGACGCGGGCTTTCCCTCTTACAACCCGAGCATTCACGACCTGAAGGACATTCGTGCAGGCAGTGAATCGAACATGGCCAGCCCGTTAACCGGTGACATCTCGAACAGCTACCGATATTCCAACGACCTCCCGCTACTAAGTCACACCTGGACGATGTACGGCATCAATATCCGGCGCTCCCAGGCCGAGGCAATCCACAACGTCGGGCACCAGATGGAGCACATCCTGACCTACGTGAACCAGCGGCAGGATGGGAACGACCTGCTGTTCTGGCGCGATTTCGTCGGGCGGACCACCCCAACAACGTTCGGAACCGGGCGTGCAGGGTGGACGCACATGCCCCCGAACACAACGGTCAACTATGGCTATCACGAGACGAGCGTCGTCCAGTCAGACATCGAGGACTGGACGCCGGCGAACACGGGCCAGAAGACCGCCATCAGTCGCTCGACCTGGTACAACCTGACGTATCCGTGGCCAGGTGCTGCGTCGTTTGGCCAGCGCGAGGAGTCCCAGTGGTACACCTACTGGTTCCAGAACTTCCCCGGCCGTGGCAATCGCATCCCGCGCGGCAGTAGCTGGATGACCAACTGGTGGGCCTTCGTCGGCGACTGGGACGGCTCGATCCGCTCAGGGCTCGGCCTGTACAGCAACACACAAGCGGCGCAGCGTGGCGCCGGAACGGCGTATCCGTTCACCGCATCGCGAGCACCCGCGCCGCGCCCGTGGGTCCATACTCCCGTCAACCGCGCACCACGCCGTTAGGCCCGATGTAGAGCGACGCTTTGGGAGAACGGCCTCGGGCCCATCGTCAACGAGCAACAGTTTGGGGATCAGGGAAGGCGCCTTGACAACCCAGAGTATACTTCGCGCGTCTCGAGGTGTTTCGTGCCCCCCCGCGGGTCACGAACACCATGACCCACCTCTTGCCGGGGGCGTTCCGGCAGAATCTTCGCGCTGCCGTCCGCTCACCCTGGCAACGCCTACCTTGCCGACACGACGCGCGCGAGGTCGTACTGCAAACCGCTCGAGCCCTCTCCCAGCCCCGCACTCGTCCGCCTGGTGACCCACACATGCGTCGAACCATCCGACCAGCGTGAGCGCTGCACCACGCGCCAGACACGCGTGCCTGCCCGGGTGACCTCCTCTTCGCGCAGCTGGTAGGGCGACACCCCGGTGGGACGCAGCACGCGGCTCCGAGGGGAGAGTGTGTAGACCGTCCCATCGGCGCGCGCTCGGGCTACCGCTCCGCGTTCGAGGGCGACGTCTCCCCGTATCGGGTCAACCTGGACCGGGAGCATCGGGATCCAGTGTTCGGGGACGAGGGTCTCCAGCTGGTAATACAGCTTTGGCCCACCGCTGTCGGGGCGTACGTCCTCCTCCTGGCGGTTGCTCCCCGCGCGCTCGTGCCCGGCGATGCCAACCCCCGTGCCGCCTTGTATCCGGTGCTCGATCCCCCACACCATGTTGGCCATCTCGTCCCGGATGAAGCGCACTTCTTCCAGCGTGTCTCCCTGCATGAGGGACGCCATAGCCGTTGGCGGAAGTGCGAGCCATGGAGCGAGGCGACCATCGGCGCCGGCATGTGCGTACATCGCCCACCGTCTGGCGGACTCGGTATCGCTCCCGTTCGCCCGCGGAACCGTCGTGCGCCCGCCGAACACGTCGTGGACCATCACAAGATCCACGGTGCTCAGCGTGCCGACCGGCAGCACCAACGGCGCCACAAACCAGTCGTTGCCTGCCACGGTCATGAAGTCGATCGCCAGCAAGCGACCCACATCTCGCGTATCGGGCGAGACGGCACCGAAGTCGGTCAGCGCCGACTCGAAGTCCCACCACCGATGATTGGGCATCCCGCGAAACCGAACATGCACCGGCAGGACGGAACTCGTGCCCGCCACGACGCCCGACGCGCCGTCCGCAGGAGTCCCCGCGCGCGATGATCGGACATCAAACGCATACCAGTCATAGGCTCCATCGGAGGACGGCTCGGCGTCCATGGTGACCACTCCACCGTTTCCATCGCGTGCGATGACGTCGACATCGTACTCCAGGCGGTCGGCACGCCACGCCGGGGCGTCGAACTCCCCGATGGTCTGGTACGTCGCCGTCACGTAGGCGAGCAGTTCCTGTAGTGCCGCGAGGGCTCCCGCGCGCTCGCCAACCGGGATGGCGAACGGCCCCGCGGTGAAGGCCACGGGAAGGTTGGGAGCCGCACCACCGGCCGCGCGCCCAAGGGCAACGCCGTCGCAACACCGGCCGGCAACGACGCGCAGCAGGCGCACTTCGCCCGGATCGGGATTGGCCGCCAGCGCCGTTTCATCAGGCAGGGGGATGGGGAAGGCACCACGCGCCGCAGTCACTGCACCCGGAGCCGCGTGCTGGAGAAACAGCTCCTCAGCCAGCTGACCCAGCTCCACCTTGAGGGCGAGGTGTTCCGTGAACGCCTCGCTCTGCGATACCTCTTCCAGCGGCGCGCCAGCCGGGAGGGCGCGGGGGGGCTCCCCCCGCGGAGCCCACTGCACAAACGGAGAGTGCCGCCACGCCATCTGCACCCATGCCGGTGAGCCCGCGTCTTCCCCCTTGAACTCCCCCATTTGCCACTGCCGGGAGAGAAACCACAGCGGGTCACGCACCCGCGCTTGCAAGCTTCCGAGGATGTCGCGCGACCTGGGACGGGGCTCGAGTCGACTCCAGTACGTGATGGATTTCATCGTTATGCCTCCGCGATGATTGCGCGGTCCCTGGCGAGGCGTCCGGTAATCGCGGTCGCGATGGTGTCGTTGCGCGCATTGGCCGCGAGGAAGGTGGCCGGGAGCAGCTGTTCGAGCTCGCCAAGGAGATCGCGGTCCACGGCGCGGAGCCTCGCCATCTCCAGTGTTTCCTGGAGCACGTCGCGCACCACCTCAATGGACCACTGCTGCCGATCGTCGGGGGCGACGGCGATCAACACGGACTGCGGCGCCTCGGCCCCCGGGTCGTCGTAGTGAAAGGCCACCGCCGTGCCCTCCTCCTGATTCGGGATCAGCTCGGTCCATTCGTCGAGCAGGAGGCCCGTCCACGTGCCACCCGGCGGCGGCACGGGACGTGCCTGATCGTGCAGAAGCGCGAGCCCCACGCTGCCGGACTCCGGTCGCTTCTCCGGCGCAAAGGGCAGCGCGACCCAGGTGGCCCCGGGCAGATGTGGCACCTGCGTGACCGCCGTCGCCGTCGCCGGCATGCCTAACGCGACACCCAGTTGCTTCACGGCCAGCCAACGATCCAAAGGCGGCCGCACCAGGGCAGCGCCACGGAACCATGCGCGCACTTGCGAGGGGGTCGGCGCCGGGCCGGCCGTCAGGGCCTGATCGAGCACCCCCGCCGGCGGGACAAATCGCGTGATCGTCGTGAACGATCCGCCAAACACCGCGTCCAGGACCTGCGAGGCGGAGGCGCCGGGTGCCGTGGCGGCCGCCATGCGTCGCGTCAGTTCGGTATGGACACCCACCGCGCGCAGCACGAGGTCGCGCAGGCGCGTGTCGAGGACCTCGGCATCGGGCTCGCTGTGCGGCGATGGCACAAACGCACGCGGCACACCGCAGGCTGCCGCCGCCCGAAGGGCCTGCACCAGCGCGGTCCGCTGGGCGAGCGCCACCGGGTGCGGGGTGACCGCGTAGGGCGCCAGGGCGTTCCCGAGGTTGGTTTGCGCCACTTGCAGCGCGGCGAGGGCCGCCGCGGCACGGGCCGCGAGATCCGCGGTGTCGACCACCGCGGTGTCCAGCGTGTCCTGCTGCGAGGCGGCAACGAGATCCTGTGGGCCGAGGGTGCGCGCCGTGGACAACACCGCCTGTGCCGCGCGCAGCACTTCGGCGATCTCCGGGAAACTCCGTGTTGCGCGACCAGTTGGCGCGTAGTTGATCGAGACCTTGCCATGGGGTGAAGCACCGGCACGTGCGAGCACGAAGGCGGCGATGCGGGCGTCGAGCTCCGAGCCTTGGGCGCTGGAGTTGGGCTCTGACGCCTGAGGTACCGCGGCGGCCGTATCACTCCCGATCACATGCAAGCAGTCGAGGGCGCGCAACGCGAGGTCACGGAGTGTCACCTCCAGTGGCGGCTGTTCCACTCCCCCCACGTTCGTCCACGTCACGGCACAACGAACGAGCGCCGGATCCCCGATGAGTGAGGTAAGCCAGGCGTCGAGGGCAGGCTCCGCCGTGGAACGCACGGAAGCAGGAATGCCTGCCCAGGCGGGGGGCTGCGCC
>WBZL01004312.1_pt1 | contig 12430 bp, 12 predicted proteins | sample 5204291 | NCBI WGS metagenome assembly WBZL01 (sample SAMN12344345, study PRJNA552823) | activated sludge metagenome | biome: Activated sludge suspended growth; feature: Nitrification reactor; material: Wastewater; isolation source: activated sludge from nitrification reactor of wastewater...
TCGGCACCTACAACGTCGCGGTCCTGGCCCACCACCACGGCGTCCCCTTCTACGTGGCCGCGCCCCGGTCGACCTTCGACCCCCACACCCCCGACGGCGCGTCCATCCCCATCGAGCTGCGCGACGGCGACGAGGTGACGAGCCTCGCCGGCGTGCGCATCGCCCCGGCCGGCGTGCAGGCGCAGAACCGGGCCTTCGACGTCACCCCCGCCGCGCTCGTGACGGGCTACATCACCGAGGACGGCGTCGAGCGCCGCTGACCGACCGGCGCGGGCCGGTCCGCCCGGGGGCGTGCTCACACAGATTTTCGGTGGTGGCCTCTAGGTTGGCCATCGCCCCCACGGACAGGAGCGCCCGATGGACCACGCGGCCGAACCGACCGCCAGCACCGCCCCCACCCCGATCACGCCGGCGGACGCGGCCGAGACCGCCCGCCTGCTCGAGACCGCCCTCTTCGAGGTCAAGAAGGTCATCGTGGGCCAGGAGCGGGCCCTCGAGCGCCTCACGGTCTGCCTGCTCGCCCGCGGTCACTGCCTGCTCGAGGGCGTGCCCGGCCTGGCCAAGACCCTCGCCATCGAGACCCTCGCCACCGTGTCGGGGTGCACGTTCACCCGCCTCCAGTTCACCCCCGACCTGCTGCCCGCCGACATCGTCGGCACCCGCATCTACCGGGCGTCGAGCGAGCAGTTCGACGTGGAGCTCGGCCCGATCTTCGCCAACTTCGTCCTCGCCGACGAGGTGAACCGGGCCCCCGCGAAGGTCCAGTCGGCGCTGCTCGAGGTCATGGCCGAGAAGCACGTGTCGATCGGCGGCCAGACCTTCCCCGCCCCCGACCCCTTCCTCGTGCTCGCCACCCAGAACCCGATCGAGAGCGAGGGCGTCTACCCCCTGCCCGAGGCCCAGCGCGACCGCTTCCTCATGAAGGTGGTGCTCGGCTACCCCTCGCCGGCCGAGGAGGTCGAGATCGTCTACCGCATGGGCGTGGCCCCGCCGGTGCCCTCGCCCGTGCTCACCCCCGAGGACGTGCTGCGCCTGCTGGCCGCCGCCGACGCGGTCTACGTGGACCGGGCCGTCGTCGACTACGCGGTGAGCCTGGTCCTGGCCACCCGCGACCCGGCGGCCCACGGCCTCGCCGACATCAGCGAGCTCATCGCCTACGGCGCCAGCCCACGCGCCAGCCTGGGCCTGCTCGCCGGCGCCCGTGCCCTCGCCCTGCTCCGGGGCCGCAGCTACGCCCTGCCCCAGGACGTGTTCGACGTGGCCCCCGACGTACTGCGCCACCGCCTCGTCCTCTCCTACGAGGCGCTGGCCCAGTCCATCAGCGCCGACCAGGTGCTCGTCCGGATCCTCTCGACCGTGCCGGCGCCGCGGATCGCGCCGTCGCAGGACCCGGCCCGGCTGGGCCGCCCCCACGACCACGCCCAGCCGGTGACGCCGGGCCCCGCCCCGGCCGCCGCACCCGTCCCGCCGACGCCCGCCGCCGTGCCTCCCGCTCCCCCGGTGCCGGCCGCGGCCGCCCCTGCGCTCGCGCCCGCCGAGGCACCGACCGAGCCCGGCGCCGCGGCAGACGCCAGCACCGCCGAGGCGGCCCCGTCGGCCGACGAGGCGACCGGCGACGCCGAGCAGAGCGCCTGAGCCTCCCCGTGCACACCCCGCCCGCCCTCGGCGGCGCCCCCGAGCAGATCCTCCGCCGGCTCGAGCTCGACATCACGCGCCGCCTCGACGGCATGCTCCAGGGCGACTACCGGGGCCTGGTCCCCGGCCACGGCAGCGAGCCCGGCGAGACCCGGGGCTACCAGGCCGGCGACGACGTGCGCCGCATCGACTGGAACGTCACCGCCCGCATGCAGGAGCCCTACGTCCGCGAGACCATCGCCGACCGCGAGCTCGAGACGTGGGTGGTGGTCGACCGCTCCCCGAGCCTCGACTTCGGCACCGCGAACTGCGAGAAGCGCGACCTGGCCGTCGCCGCGGTGGCGGCGGTCGGCTTCCTGACCGCCCGCACGGGCAACCGCTTCGGCGTCCTCGCCGCCGGCGGTGCCGGCATCGACACCCTCCCCGCCCGCGGCGGCCGGGCCCACCTCCTCGGCGTCCTGCACCGCCTCGTCACCGCGCCGACGGGCCACGACGGCCCGGACGGCGGCGCCACCCCGGCCGACCTCGGCGGCGCCCTGCGCCGCGTCAACGGCCTCGCCCGCCGGCGCGGCCTGGCCGTCGTCATCTCCGACTTCCTCGGCCCCGACGACTGGGTCCACCCCTTGCGCCTGCTCGCCACCCGCCAGGAGTGCCTCGCGGTCGAGATCATCGACCCCCGCGAGCTCGAGCTGCCTGCCGTGGGCGTGCTCGACCTCGTCGACGCGGAGACCGGCGAGCGCCGGGAGATCCGCACCAGCGAGCGCCTGCGCGCCCGCTACGCCGACGCCGCCCGCCAGCAGCGGGCCGGGATCGCCGCGGCCATCCGCAGCGCCGGCGCCGACCACCTGGTCCTGCGCACCGACCGTGACTGGCTGCTCGACCTCGTCCGCTTCGTGACCCTGCGCCGCCAGCGGGTCGAGACCCTCCCGAGGCCCCTCCCATGACCGCCCCGAACCCCGTCCTCGCCGCGTCGTTCCTGTCGCCGCAGTGGCTCCTGTTGCTGCTCGCCCCCCTGGCGCTGCTCGGCGTCTACGTGGTGCTCCAGCGCCGCCGGCCCGAGTACGCGGTGCGCTTCACCAACCTCGACCTGCTCGACAAGGTGGCCCCCAAGCGGCCGGGGTGGCGGCGCCACGTCACCGCCGGGGTCTTCCTCGTCGCCCTCGCCGCCCTCATCGTGGCCACGGCCCGGCCGACGCGCGACGTCCGGGTCCCCGTCGAGCGGGCCACCGTCGTGATGGCCATCGACACCTCACTGTCGATGAACGCCACCGACGTCGCCCCGACCCGCCTCGAAGCGGCCCAGGAGGCGGCGAACCGCTTCGTCGACCTGCTGCCCCCGTCGATCAACCTCGGCCTCGTGACCTTCAACGGCACCGCCCAGATCGCGGTGGCGCCCACGACCGACCGCGAGGCGGTGCGGCGGGCGGTGGACGGCCTCGAGCTGGGCGAGAGCACCGCCACCGGCGAGGCCATCTTCGCCAGCCTCGACGCCATCGACACCGTGCCCGACGACGGCACCGACGAGCCCGTCCCCGCCCGGGTCGTGCTCATGTCGGACGGCAGCCGCACGGTCGGCCGCTCCGAGCAGGCCGCGGCCGAGGCCGCCATCGAGCAGGACGTGCCCGTCTCGACGATCGCCTTCGGGACGCCCGACGGCACCATCGAGTACACCGACGAGACCACCCCGCCGACCATCGTCCCGGTGCCGGTCGACGAACTCTCGCTCGAGAACATCGCCGACGCCACGGGCGGCTCGTTCCACACCGCCGCCACCGAGGCCGAGCTCAGCGAGGTGTTCACCGACATCGGCAGCTCGGTCGGCTACCAGACCGAGGAGCGCGAGGTCACGCCGTGGTTCGTGGGCGGCGCGCTGGTGCTGTTCACCGCGGCGGCGGCGCTGTCCCTCGCCTGGTTCGCCCGCCTCCCCTAGTCGGAGGCCGGAGGCGCGGCGGGGCCCCGCCGTCGCCCGACTGCCCTGGCGATCAGCACCGCCAGCACCGTGGCGCCCGCGCCGAGCAGGAGGTGGGCGAGGACGTAGCGCTGGAACACCGCCCGCTCCACGGGGGCGCCGCCGAAGCTGACCGCGGCCACGCTGGCGTCGAACGCCGGGGCCAGGCCCGACAGGTCGGGCGCCACGACGGCGGTGGCGGCGAAGATCCGCTCCCACGGCAGCAGGAAGCCGGTGAACGTCGCCGCCGGGACCGCGAGCACGAACAGCGCCGGCGCCACCCACGGCCGCACGCCCGGCCCGCGACCGGTGCGGTCGAGCACCAGGGCCGCGAGCAGCACCCAGGACGCCGGCAGCAGGAGCGCCGACGCCCCGCGGTGGACGGTGCGCAGGAGCACCGGCTCGTCGGGCGGGGGCCGGTAGCCGACCGCCAGCGCGACGCCGGTGACGGCGAGCACCGCCACGAGCACGAGGGTCACGAGCAGGGCGACCCGCAGGAGCGGGCCGCGCCCGGCCTCAGGTGCCAGCGCCGACCTTCTCGGACAGCACCCGCGACGAGCCGCCGGGCTGCATGGTGACGCCGTAGAGCACGTCGGCGGCCTCCATGGTGCGCTTCTGGTGGCTGACCACGAGGAGCTGCGCCTCCTGGCGGAATTCGTGGAGCAGGTCGAGGAAGCGGTGCAGGTTCATGTCGTCGAGGGCGGCCTCGACCTCGTCCAGGACGTAGAACGGCGACGGCCGGCTGCGGAACACGGCGAACAGGAAGGCGAGCGCGGTCAGCGAGCGCTCGCCGCCGGAGAGCAGCGAGAGCTTCTTCACGTTCTTGCCCGACGGGCGGGCCTCCACCTCGATGCCGGTCTCGAGCAGGTTGTCGGGGTCGGTCAGGCGCAGCTGGCCCTTGCCGCCCGGGAACAGCGTCTCGAAGAGCGCCTCGAAGTTGGTCGACACGTCGGCGTAGGCCGAGGCGAACACGCTCATGATCTCGTTGTCGATGGCCCTGATGACCTTGCCGAGGTCGCGGCGGGTGGACTTCACGTCCTCGAGCTGGGCGGTGAGGAACTCGTGGCGCTCCTGGAGGGCCTGGTACTCCTCGAGGGCGAGGGGGTTGATCGGGCCCATGAGGCGCAGGTCGCGCTCGAGGTCGCGGGCCCGCGCCGCGGGCGTGGTGCCGTCGGGCAGCGGCGGGCACTCGGCGGCCATGGCCGTGTCCGGCTCGATGTCGAGGTCGCGCCGCAGCGTCTCGACGTGGGTCTCGAGGCGCAGCCGGGTCTCGGCGTCCTCGAGCTCGGCCCGCTGGAGCAGCTCGCGCGCCTCCTGCAGGCGGCGCTCGGCGCCGGCCCGCTCGCGCCGCAGGGTGTCGAGGCGGCTGGCCACGGCCCGGGCGGCTTCGGACTGCTCGCGGCGGCGCTCGCGCAGCACGGCGAGCCCGGCCTCCACGGCCTCCGAGCGCTCACCTACGAAGGCGGTGAGGCGGTCGAGGGCGGTCTGGCGGCGGTCGAGCTCGTGGCGCTTGGCCTCGGCTGCGCCCCGCTCGGCGGCGTCGCGGGCGAGGCGCTCCTCGAGCTCGTCGAGGCGGCGGCGCAGGAACTGGCGGCGCTCGTCGAGACCGGCGCCGCGGACCTCGAGGTCGGTGCGCAGCGCGCCGATGGCGGCGGCCTTCTCCTCGATGGTGCCCCGGGCCTCGGCCAGGGCGCGGCCCCGGGCGGCGTGCTCCTCGTCCACCCGCTCGAGCTCGGGGAGCTGGGCCTCCAGCTCGGCGACTCGGCGCTGGTCGCGCTCGACGCGGGCGGCGAGCTCGTCGACGTGGCCCTGGAGCGACTCGATCTCGGTGCGGGCGTCGGCGAGGTCGGCCTCGACCCGCCCACGGGTGTCGTCGGCGCCGCTGAGCAGACCGTCGTTCTCGTCGGCGGCACGGCGGGTGGACTCGGCGGTGCGGCGGGCCTCGTCGACCACGGCGCGCGCCTCGTCGGCCCGGGTGGCGGCGCGGGCGGCCTCCGTGGCGGCGGCGCCCGATCGCTCGCGGGCCTCGTCGAGCGCGGCGCCGGTGGCCCCGGTCTGCGCCGACCCGACCCGCCAGCCCGACGGCCCGAAGCGGTCGCCCTCGTGGGTGACGACGACCGCGTCGGGGTGGGCGATGGCGACGTCCACCGCGGCGGGCCAGTCGGCCACCGCCACGGCCCCGCCGATGAGCGCGTCGAGCAGCGCGTCCACCCCGGGGCGGCGCGAGCGCACGTGGCCCCGCACCGGCTCGCCGAGCGGCGGCGGCGCGACCGCGGTCCAGGTGTCGAGCAGCGGCACGACGGCGCCGGCCAGCTCGCCCTGGTGCAGGGACTCGAGGGCCCGACGGGCGGCCCCGGCGTCGTCCACGACCACCGCGGAGACGGCGCTGCCGGCCGCCGCCTCGAAGGCCGCCCCCCAGCCCTCGTCCACGTCGACGAGGTCGAGCAGCGTGCCGAGCACGCCGGACACGCCGGCGAGGTGGTCGGCGCCGGCGCGGGCACGGGCCTCGTCGAGGGCCACGGACAGGGCCTCGGCCCGGGCCTCCCAGGCGTGCTGCTCCTTCTCGGCGGCACGGCGGGCGTCCTCGGCGGCGGCCAGGGCGGCCTCGGCGGCGGTCAGGGCCGCGGCGGCCTCGTCCCGGGCGGCGACGAGCGCCGGGGCGGCCTGGGCGGCCTCGGCGACGGCGGCCTCGAAGCGGGTCAGGTCCTCGGCCAGCCGGGTGGCGCGCTGCTCGAGCGCCTCCAGCCGGTGGCGGGCCCGCTCGGACTCGGCGGTGTCGCGCTCGAGGCCACCCCGGCGGGCGGCCAGCTCGCCGCGGGCCTCGGCGGCCTCACCGCCGCCGGCGGCCACCACCCCGTCGCCCCACTGCTGCTCGAACGAGCTGCGGGCTTCGGCCAGCTCCGCCTCGACGCGGGCGAGGTCCTCCCACTGGGGCACGAACCCGGCGGCCTCGGCCTCGACCTCGTGCAGCTCGTCGCGCACGCGGGCGGCGTCGGCCTCGAGGCTGAAGATCACGTCCTGGGAGGCGTTGGCCATCCGGTCGCGCTCGACGCCCCGGCGGCGCTCGGCGAGGACCGCGGACAGGCCCCGGGCGCGCTCGCGGAGCGACTCGTAGCGGGCCAGCGCGTCGCCGAGGTCGTCGCCGCCGGCGGCGGAGAGCTGGGCCTCGGCGGCGAGGACCGCGGTGTCGAGCTCGACGAGCTCGCCCTTCAGCGCCGCCACCTGCTGGGTGAGGTCGGCCTTGCGGGCCTCACCCGTGGCGAGACGGTTGCGCAGCGTCGTGAGCTCGCGGCCGGCCATGAAGATGCGCAGCGCGGTCAGCTCGGCCACCACCGCCCCGTGGCGGCGGGCGGCGTCGGCCTGGCGCTCGAGCGGGCGCAGCGAGCGCCGCACCTCCCGCAGGAGGTCGGCCAGGCGGGTGAGGTTGCCCTCGGTGGCGGCCAGGCGGCGCTCGGACTTCTCCTTGCGGCGGCGGTACTTGAGGACGCCGGCGGCCTCCTCGATGATCAGGCGCCGGTCCTCGGGACGGGCGTTCAGCACCGCGTCGATCTGGCCCTGCGAGACGATGACGTGCTGCTGGCGGCCCACGCCCGTGTCCGACAGCAGCTCCTGGATGTCGAGGAGCCGGCAGGGCACGCCGTTGATGGCGTACTCGCTGTCGCCGGTGCGGAACAGCGTGCGGCTGATGGTGACCTCGGTGAAGTCGATCGGCAGCAGGCCGGCGGTGTTGTCGATGGTGAGGGCCACCTCGGCGCGGCCCAGCGCCGGCCGCTTGGCCGTGCCCGCGAAGATCACGTCGTCCATCGACTTCGAGCGCACGATGCTCGGCGCCTGGGCGCCCAGCACCCAGCCGATCGAGTCGACCACGTTGGACTTGCCGCTCCCGTTCGGCCCCACCACCACGGTGATGCCGGGCTCGAGCTCGAGCACGGTGGGGTCGGCGAAGGACTTGAAGCCCTTCAGGGTGAGCGTCTTCAGGAACATGCCGCGCCGACCTTACAAGCGCGCCCGCGGGGGCCTCAGACCTGGCACTGCGGGCAGTAGTACGTGGTGCGGCTGTTGAACCGGACCTTCTGGATCGGGGTCCGGCAGCGCCGGCAGGCGAGCCCGTCGCGGGCGTACACCTTGTGGTGCTCCTGGTAGTCCCCGGCCTTGCCGAACAGGTCGACGTAGCCCTGGTCGGCGAGCGTCGAGCCCCGGTACTTCACCGCGTCGTGCAGGGTCTCCACCACCGAGCGGTACAGGCGGCGGATCTCCTGGGTGGACAGCCCGGAGGCGGTGCGGTCGTAGCGCAGCCCGGCGGCGAAGAGGATCTCGTCGCTGTACATGTTGCCGAGGCCGGCCATGAACTTCTGGTCCATGAGCAGCGGCTTCAGCTTGGTGTTGCGCTTGAGCAGCATCTCGCCGAACACCGTCCACGCGATGGGCGTCTCGACCGGGTCGAAGCCCAGCTCGGCGAGCTCGGGCACCGCCTCGTCGAGCTCGTCGGGCGTGGTGACGAACAGCTCGCCCGTCGCCTTCGGGTCGAGGAAGCGGAGCTGGCCGGCCTGGGTGAAGGTGATCACCACGTGGGTGGCATCGGTGACCGGGTCCTTGGCCTGGGCCCGCCGGAGCTGGCCGGTGTTGCCGAGGTTGCAGACGAGCAGGTCGCCGGTGTCGAGCTTGAACAGCAGGTACTTGCCCCGCCGCTCGACCCCCGAGATCTTGGCGCCGTCCAGCTTGGCCGCGAACTCCTTGGCCGACTTGTGGTGGCCGAGCACCTTGGCGTTGGTGGCCTCGACGGTCTTGATGCGCTTGCCCACGACCTCGCGGTCGAGCTCACGTCGGATCGTCTCGACTTCGGGTAGCTCAGGCATGGTGTTCCCCTCCCGCCGGTCCCACCGGCTCGTCCAGCAGCTCGGCGGCGACGAGGCGCTCCCACGCCTGGCGCGCCGCTGCGGTCTCGGCTTGCTTCTTCGATCGCCCTTCGCCCTCGCCGATGACGTCGCCCGCGATGCGGACCGTGGCGAAGTAGCGCTTGTCGTGCGGGGGGCCGTCGTCCTCGGTCACCGAGTAGCGCGGCGGCGCCTCGAAGCGCCGCACGGCCAGCTCCTGGAGCTGGGACTTGTATTCGCCCGAGCCCGGCCCCTCGGCCGCCTCGGTGATGCGGTCGGCGAGCAGGCCGTGGATCACGGCGGTGACCGCGTCGAGGCCCCCGTCGAGGAAGACGGCGGCGAACAGGGCCTCCATGGCGTCGCAGAGGATCGACGGCCGGTCGCGCCCGCCCGTCTGGTCCTCGCCCTTGCCGAGCAGGAGGTAGCGCCCGAGGTCGATCTCGCGGGCGACCTCGGCCAGGGCCTGGCCGGACACCACCGCGGACCGGATCTTCGACAGCTCGCTCTCCGAGCGCTCGGGGAAGGTCCGGAAGGCGAAGTCGCTCACCACGAGCCCGACCACCGAGTCGCCCAGGTACTCCAGGCGCTCGTTGGACGCACCGCCGTGCTCCGCGCACCAGGAGCGGTGCCGCAGGGCGTGGGTCAGCAGCTCGGGGTCGGTGAACCGGTGGCCGATGCGCTCGGCCAGGGCGTCGGCGTGGTCGACCGGGGTCGTGGCGATCAGAGCCGGCCGACGACGTAGTCGACGGCGTCCCGGACGGTCTTCAGGTCTTCTAGGTCCTCGTCGTCGATGCGGAAGCCGGCCGAGCGCTCGCTCAGCTCCTCCTCGAGGGCCTCCACGAGCTCGATGAGGGCCAGGGAGTCGGCGTCGAGGTCGTCGGCAAAGGAGTCGCCCTCGTTGATCGTGGACGGCTCCACCTCGAGGATGTCGGCGAGGCGGTCACGGACCAGCTCGAACACGCCCTGGCGGTCGAGCGGACCTTGTTCCACATGGGTTTCGGCGGGCACGGAAGACTCCTCAGACGCTGATGAACGGCGGGAGTATAGCGGGGCCGCGCTTGTGCGCTTGTGAAAGGCGGGGGTCGGGGCGCCGGCTATTCGCCGATCGACACGGCCTCGCGCAGGCGATCCACGAGGCCGGCCTCGATCATCTCGTGGGCCACCTTCACCGCGTTGACGATGGCGGTGTCGTTCGACGAGCCGTGGCTGATGATGCACACGCCGTTGACGCCGAGGAGCATGGCGCCGCCCGTGTTGTTGGGGTCGAACTGCTCGGCGAGGGGCACCAGCGCCGGCAGGAGCACGTCGGCGGCCCGCTTGGTCTCCTCGGTGGAGGCGAACACGCCGTAGAGGGCGTTGATCAGCGAGCCGAGGCCGCCTTCGAGCGACTTGAGGGCCACGTTGCCCGTGAAGCCGTCGGTGACCACCACGTCCACGTCGTCGCTCATGATGTCGCGGCCCTCGACGTTGCCGATGAAGGTGCCGCCGGCGGCGTCGAGCCAGCCGGGCTCGGCCATGAGCTTGTGGGTGGCCTTCACGAGGGGGTTGCCCTTCGTCGGCTCCTCGCCGATCGAGAGCAGCCCGACCCGCGGCGTCTCGATGCCGTAGCGCTCACGGCAGAGCACCGCACCCATCTGGCCGAACTGCACGAGCCACTCCGGGTTGCACTCGGCGTTGGCGCCGGCGTCGAGCAGGATCGTCGGCGTCGTGTCCGGCACCGGGATGGGGGTGGCGATGGCCGGCCGGGCCACGCCCTTGATGCGGCCCATGCGCAACAGGGCGCTGGCCATGGTGGCCCCGGTGTTGCCGGCGCTGACCATGGCCGAGGCCACGCCGTCGCGGACCGCCTCGGCGGCGCGCACGAGCGACGAGTCCTTCATGGTGCGCACGCTGGAGCCGGGGTCGGCGTCCATGGCGATGACCTCGGAGGCGGGCAGCACCTCGAGGCCGGCGGCGTCACCCAGCTCCTCGGGGCGGCCAACCAGCAGGACGGGCACGCCGAGCTCGTCCACGGCGCGGCGGGCGCCGGCCACGATGACGTCGGGGGCGTGGTCGCCACCCATGGCGTCGACGGCGACGGGGAGCATCAGCGGGACCTCACCTTCCGGCCGGGGCCAGCGGGGATGAAGGGGGGATCAGACGGGTTGGTCAGTCGACGTCGATGGCCTGGCGGCCGGCGTACCAGCCGCAGTTGCCGCACACGATGTGGGGCTGCTTGGCGGCGTTGCAGCGGGGGCAGACGCTGCGCGACGGGGCCTCGAGCTTCCAGGCGGAGGCCCGGCGGCTGCGGCTCTTGGCCTTGGACGTCTTCTTCTTGGGGACTGCCATCTCGGTGTGTGCTCTCTCCCAGCGGCCGGCAAGACGGCGCTCTGCGGGGCTCGGCTCGTACGGGCGCGCCCGACCGGGCACGGACCGTCGATCCTACCGGGGTTCAGCCCTCTTGGTCGAAGTCGAGCGCGTCGAGGGCCGCCCACCGGGGGTCGCGCGGCGCCTCGCCGCCCCCGTCGGCGGCGTCGCCCTCCCCCGTCCCGTCGTCCACGAAGGCGTCGGGCACCGGACCACGGCAGTCGGGGCCGCACAGCGGCGCAACCGGCAGGTTGAGCAGGATCGCGTCCCGGGCGAGGGGCTCGAGGTCCACCTGGTCGACGTCGAGCGGGTAGAAGTCGCCCTCGTCGGGATCGCCCTCGGACGCGTCGCCGAACACCTCACGGACCTCGGCGAGGACCTCGCCGACCACGGGCTCGAGGCAGCGCCGGCACTCCCCCGTCCAGACCGTGGCGACCTCACCGGCGGCCACGACCGTGCCGGGCTGGGACTCGAGCACCAGGTCGACGACGACGTCGGCGTCGGGGTCGACCCGGCTGGCGCCGACGACGAGGTCGCCGAGGTCGACGGCGGGGACGACGCGCTGGACGTCGAGGCGGGTCCCGGGGTGACGGAGGAGCTCGGTGACCCCTACCCGCAGCGGCCGGCGGGCCACGGCGCTACTGGTCCTGGTCGAAGAACCCGCCGGAGCCCTCGGTGCTGGGCGAGAAGTCCTCGACACCGGCGAGGTCGTCGTGCTCGGGCTCGGGCGGGGGCGGCGCGGTCGCCTGGAGCTTCTCGCGTGCCGCGTGGACGGTGGCCAGGGTGCGGTCGAGCACGCCCTCGAAGGTGGAGAGGCGCTGGTCGCAGAAGTCCTCGACCTGGTGGCGCATGCGCCGGGCCTCCTCCTCGGCCCCCTCGACGATCTGGCGGGCGCGCTGCTCGGCGGCCTTCACGACCTCGGTGCGCTCGACCATGCGGGCGGCCTGGCCGCGGGCCTCGTCGAGGATGTCGTCGCCCTCGCGGCGCACCTTCACGAGGAACTCCTCGCGCTCCTTCAGCAGCCAGCGGGCGGCGCGCAGCTCCTCGGGCAGGCGCTCGAGCGCCTCGTCGAGCAGCTCGAGGATCTCGTCCTTCTGGATCATCACCGAGGTCGACAGCGGCATGGGCCGGGCCGCCTCGAGCAGGTCGACGACCCGACGCAGCAGGGGCTCGACCTCGGGCGCCTGGTGCGGGCTGGCGGGCAGCGAGGTCACGAAGTCGCCGCGGTCGCTCATCTCTCCCACTCCTGTCGACTGCGTCGACGGGCCGTTCGGGCCTCCGCTGCGCTCATCGCTCGTACTTCCCCTGGAGGCGCTTGGACACCGCCGGGGGCACCATCGTGTCGACGTTGCCCCCGAAGCGGGCGATCTCGCGGATCAGCTTCGAGGCGAGGAACGAGTGGGTGGACGCCGACGGGATGAACAAGGTGTCGACGCCGGAGATGGCGTGGTTCATCTGGGCCATCTGGAGCTCGCTCTCGAAGTCCGAGACGGCCCGCAGCCCCTTGACGATGAAGTCGGCGCCGACCTCCTGGGCCAGGTCCACGACCAGGCTGGAGAACATGGTGATGGTGACGTTGTCGAGGTGGCCGAGGACCTCGTTCAGGATCGCCTCGCGCTCCTCGAGG
>WBZL01004315.1_pt1 | contig 12425 bp, 8 predicted proteins | sample 5204291 | NCBI WGS metagenome assembly WBZL01 (sample SAMN12344345, study PRJNA552823) | activated sludge metagenome | biome: Activated sludge suspended growth; feature: Nitrification reactor; material: Wastewater; isolation source: activated sludge from nitrification reactor of wastewater treatment...
CAATTAATGGTCAGAATGGGTATTTCAACTATATACACTTTCGCACCAAGGATTCAGGTTGGGTAGTGTTTACAACCTCAATTGGTAATCAGACCGGTATCTATTTCACGCTGGACAATTGTAGTTCGTGGGTTCTTCAATATACAGATTCCTCTTCAAGCGTGCTCGTTCCTACAATGATTGAATCAACTGGTCAGGAAAAGGTTTATACCGGGGATTTCTTCTGGAATAAGATTCATGTAACGACAAATTCAGGATTAACCTGGGGAACCCAACAATCGGCAATATTTTATCCGATTCTCATAGATATCATTGACAGTATGAACGCTGTGTCAGGACTATATAGTCTGACCCGCACCACCGACGGCGGCGGTGTGATCACATACATCGGCAGTGATCCTTCAAACACAGCAACTCCCGGATCATTTGCATTGAATCAGAACTACCCTAACCCGTTCAACTCACAGACTGTGATAACATTTTCAATTACGGTATCATGCCGTGTGAGCCTGAAGGTCTATGACATGCTTGGGAAAGAAGTGATCGGACTCTTTGAAGACAAGGCCCTTAGTGCAGGAAATTATAGAGCTGCTCTTGACTTCGGCAAGGGAAGCCTGCCGTCCGGCACATATATCCTGAATCTCAGAGTAAGAGACAACACAGGGGATGAACTCTTCAGCAAAAACAGACGCATGATGTATTTGAAGTGATGAGTGACATTTGATCAGGAATAAGCTGATACACAGAAACAGATCTGAACAAAACAAAAAGTATTGTAACACAAGAACACAAATTCACGAAGATGAAAACTTCATACAGAATTTCACTGATCGCGGCGGCTTCATTGTCAGCGCTGATATCAGTGGTATCGGTAAATTCACAGAGCCCCGATTTCAGGGAGAGGTTCCATCTGGGTTTCTTTAATCATCCCTACAGACCGGATTTTCATTCGCAGGAGTTTCTTGACAATTATGGCAAGCTAAGCCTCAACTCGATGCAGGGCTACATGTCATACGACATTGAATACGACAATACCAATTATCAGGGCGGATTCAGGGATTCTCTGACAAGCTATGAGTCCAATGTGAAGGACATGGTAAGTGACATGAACAGCGTACTCGGAGAGAAGTCAATTTTCTTAAGCCGGGAGAAAATAAATCGTCCGGCATACGGGCAGCGAAGCACTTATGAAGCGGAGTATGACAGTTTGTCGCTTGTCAGCGGATCAATTCGCCCGGGCTATGGATATCTTGAAGGAGTAAGCAGCTTTTATGATGAAGATACTGCAAGCGGAAGGAATTGTATGACGGGAGTTCATTCGCCTCAATACATAGTAAAGACACTCTATGAAAACCGCGAACAGGTAAACTGTGCGGGAGGAGATTTCCGGATTTCAGACACAAAGCAGTCATGGTTCCAATCCGGACACAGCTGGTATATCAAACCAAGAATGCGGATACCACAGGCGTTTGCAATTGATACGGCAAACTGGAATAAGAAAGTTGTAAGGATTGAAATAATAGATTTCCGCGGAAACGCTGTAAATCCACCCATTGACATTTACGTTAGAAATTTTCGTCAGAATAGCACCAATTATCAAGGGCAGTACATCGAGAATTTTCATGAAGGTTCTTCACCTCTTCCCATTTCGGTCATAAGCAGTATACTTTCCCAGGGCGCAAACGCTGGTCCTGACGGTTTTACGTTAAACGACGACACATCAAAGGTTGACTTTAGGGTTTACTGGTACGGCGAAGTCGACGTATGGCTTGATTATGTCAGAGTGGATGACGAGTGGGCGCACGATTTGTTTAATCCCAATTTGGACCTAACCGGTAGAGACTACAGGTTCTATGACAAACTCACAGAAGAAGTGACCGCTTTTTCCGGTTCTGGGGGAGTTGCATATTTCTACATGGACGAATACATCTACAACAGCATACCGTGCATAGCAGAAGTGAACCGCCTTATCAGGTCAGTGAACCCGAACACAAGCCTTGTATCTGTCACGTGCGAAGCATGTACGATCTCATGGTCGCATTTTAAGAATCCTCCGACTGAAGCAGAGCTGAGGCAGAAGCTGAAGGATGAAGGACTTAATGATGATGTGATGATTGTTGACAAGTATCCGTTCACGACGGGATACAAATTGCCACACAACGTACAGCTTCCTGATTCGACAAGGTTTCCTGGTACAACAAATTACCGCAAAGCTCAGACACCGCAAGGTTACAATGATACGATGAACGGCAGCTCGATCCATTCGGGAAGGAGCTCGGAAAGTACTGCAAACATCATAGATTCCTGTATCGCTTTCGATTAAGTTTGTTCAAAGGAAGTAATCATGAAACACACCTCACATTCCCGCGCAGTCAGGTTTCTATCGGGCCTGTTTTATTTCTTCAGCATCTTCATGTTCATCAATGCGTTCAACTTTCAGCACAATCCTCCTTCCGGCTGGCAGCAGCAGTTCCTGCCGTTTCTGAATAATATGCCTCTTTCGGATATGGATTTTGTTGACAGCCTGACGGGGTATGGTGTTACAGGAGTAGGTGCATCGGCAGAAACAAACGGCGGCGATACAAACTACATAATCAAAACTACTGACGGAGGAGATAGCTGGGACATAGTATTCAGAGTGTATCGCTACTTGAAGAAAGTAACATTCCTGAATCCTGATACCGGCTTTGTCTTGGGGGCCGGTAACTCAATTGGGGGATATCTGACGAAGACAACAAACGGAGGTCTCACGTGGATTGATATACCAACACAGTTTGGCGGTGCATTCAATGATATGCATGTCCTGAACGAGGACACAATCTGGATTTCAGATAACATGGGTTTAATCGGCGGTCTCTGGCGCACTACGGACGGCGGAGTAAGCTGGCTTCGGCAGTACGGTGGCATCACGGGCAATCCTGACGGGATATATATGTACAACGCACGGCTCGGATTCATGAGCAGGTTAGACAAAACAATTCTGTCGAGAACAACTGACGGAGGGTTTAGCTGGAATGATATTTCGGGTGTTCTGGGATTCACGGATCTGCACTTTAGTGACTCTCTGAATGGTTGGAAAGCGGATGGCCATATTGAATTTACATCCGACGGTGGAGAATCATGGAATCGTCAGTCATTGCCTAAGACATTTATCCCGGCAATGAGTTCTTTGAAGGTCATGTCTATGGACACAATATGGGGAGTTGGGGGTGGTGAGTTTTACCCTCAGGCAAACTTAGTAAAAGCAATTATATACAAGACAACTAATGGAGGATCATTGTGGGGTTATCAATTGCCGGATACTTCATTTGGATTTCGTGTGCTTAGACAGATTGACTTTGCAAACAATATGGCAGGTTGGGCATACTTATTTAAATCGGGTGTTCATACAACAATAGGCGGCGATACTAATACTATCTTCACCGGCATTGAGTACCTGTCGTCTCCGGGTATGGTCAGGTCATTCGAACTGCTTCAGAATTATCCGAACCCGTTCAACCCCTCAACAAGAATAAGATTCATTCTGAGAGAAAGAGGTTTCTGCAGGCTTGCGGTTTATGACATTACGGGCAGAGAGGTCAGAGAACTCATCTCGCGTGAATACCCGGCCGGAGAATGGCAGGCGGAGTTTGACGGAACAGAATTACCTGCGGGTGTTTATTTCGCACGTCTGGAGTTTACAAGCGATAAGGGCATTGCTCAAAGCGCCACAAGGAATATGCTTCTCATCAAGTGAGCAACATGAAAGAAGATTAGCTGCTTATCTTCATAATTAATTGATCGAAATCGCACGGAGGACAATCATAATGAAAAGCAAAACAATAATATCAATTGCACTCACAGCAATCGCGATTGCACTTATTGGAACGGATTACAATAAAGAAAGACCGGGCAGGAGCTATTTGCTGCCTCAGTCAAACACAGACAGTATGTTTCTTATCTGTGCAATGAACTCTGGCAGGGATGTGAACTACTCTCATTATCGTCAGTTTGGCGCAAACGCGTGGCATATTTACTGCGGAGTATCCAACACCGGTGGAGGCTGGCCGGGAGTAAGCAATGATTACTACAATGTTCCGTTCACTACATATCAGAATGAACTGACAAGCAAAATCAGGCTTCATGACAGCATCGGATTCCGTTCCGTGATGGAGCGTCCGAAGACGGTTTACTTGTGCAACGGGCAGAGGAGCATATACGAATGCGAGACAGATGCGAATGTTGATCCTGATTACTGGTTTTATACATACAAGACACACGAAGCGGGAACCGATGTGACTGACAACAGCATACACGGCACAGGCCAGTGGGTGCGGTACTGCGATTCCGGCTCGGCTCCGGGGTATGTTGTAAAGGGGCTGATTTCAAACAGGGAGCAGGCCAGAAAACAACCGAATCTTAGCTTCCTGTCTGATGATTCTTACTCATGGTATGTGATGCCGAGGATAAGGATTGATTCGAATACCCCACAAAATGCAAAAGTATGTTCTATCATATTTTATGATTGGAACGGCTCAAAAATTGACAGTGTAATTCTTATGGCATCTACTTTCTGGCCGGACAGTGGAATTTACAGCGGAGGATATCTGGAGGAGTTCAACTTCACACCTGATGCCAATAAACTGATGATACCACCCGGGGTGATCTGTCCCGGCGCTCCGAAGAATTACACAGACTGGAGTTCGACAGATTCTACAAACACAATACTTACCGATTTCAGAGTTTACTGGTACGGTGAGTGCGATATGTGGATTGACTACGTGAAAGTTGAGAATCAGCCTGCGCATGAATTGTCTGATTCAATACAGTTTAACTGGAACGCGGAACTACGGGGCGAAGCGAACACAGCCCTTACCGGTTATGATTCGGACAATCCTGTCCCGAACAATTTCTACACGGAGGAGTTTGAGTTCAACAGTCTGCCCTGTATCGGTTATGTCAACAGGATCATTGAAGACGAAACTCAGGGCAGGCTCACGCTTATGGCAAATCTTCAGTACAACATGTTCCGCTACCATGTTCCGCCTGATGCAAATGGATATGTTGAGCAGTTCACGCCTTCACGGCTGAAAAAATATCTTGTTGATTCTGCGGGACTGAACATAATAGTGGATGTCGGTTATTATCTTACCGGCTGGACAGGGAACGAGCAGGGGGTGATGATCTTTAATCCTTCATTGCCTCCTCCGAAAAGTTATCACCCTTACACTTTGTATAGCGGAGATTACGACAAGAGCAGCGGAATACTGAGCTACAAGACATCCGTTTCAGATTATGAGGAGAAGCTGCAGAACCTTCTCGACTTTGCACACGGAACAGACGATGGTCTCATACCTGTATTCAGACGAAGTGATTCAATGTCTAAATTGCCCGGCGGTCCTGCCTTCATAAACCTGATGCAGGCTCATCTTTGGTGGGAAAACGGGCATAAGCTTAAGGAACCGTCAAATGAAGAACTCAGCCTTCTCGCGAATCTTGCCATAAGCTACGGCACAAAAGGGATAATGTATTTTGGCTATACCTCGGAAGGCAGTTTTGATTCAGAATTCTATATGCGTGGATTTGCCGATACTACATTACAGCCGAGGACATTAAGCGTGTATGGACAGAATAAGTGGAATGCTGCAGTATCACTGAATACAAAGCTGAGCAATCTGAGACCACATCTGATGAGTTTTGATGATGCAGGCAGGCAGTCATATATCTATCGTCTGCCTGATGAAAGAAGTCAAATGTCTTCAGACACATACATAAAGAGCCTGAAAGCCTTCCCCGCCTTTGAGTTTGCACCTGACCCTGTACCGGATCTCACGAATCATTCCCCCGACATATATTCAGAATCTTATCTTCAGGCTACAGTGTTTGAGAAAACCAATGAACCGCTTGACAGGACAAAATATTTCTTCATCGTCAACAGGCGTTGTTCGCCGTTCATCAATTACAATTCATCAGACAATATCGGAGGAAGAAGGCTTGTAACAATGAAAATCAATGAAACGCATCTTCACGGATTCAGGAACTGGATATTATATGATCTCGAATCAAATGATTCGCTGAGAACAATCAGCAGCAAAGACACAAATGACATCTTTCTTGGTGACTTCCTCCCCGGCGAAGGCAAGCTCTACAAACTTGCTCCCGTAATGCAAGAAGGAGGCACTCTCATCGCAGATGAAGACTGCGGAGGATTTGAGTTTGAGTGCAGAGGGGAAGTAATTAACAACGGCCATGATGTTACAATTGTGCCGAATACGACTATCCTCTTTGCCAATTCTTCTGCACGAATAATCATGAACGGCGGAAATTTCAAGAGTGGGATTTATCCGGAAGAAAGTTTAACAATTACGCTTAAGTCGGTAGGAACAGCTACATGGAAAGGTTTGAAACTCACCGGATGCGATGAAGTAGAAATGCATCAGACTTATTTCGAAGGCATATCGTCCTATCCCGTTGACAGCACTTATGCCGCTGAGCTTACCGATTGCGGCAGTATCACAGTATCCAACAGCACTTTTTCAGGCTTCGTCCACAGGCAGAACCGGCTCCCTGCTGTTGAGTTACTCATCTCAGTCCGACCCGGATGATGTTTACATCTTTAGTAACCATTTCAAACTTAACACCGGCTCATTGCCTTCGGTGTCGGTAATTGCAACTGGCTATGTCGGAATACCGGTCCTGTTTGAGTGGAATGAATTCGAATCGTCATCAGAAAATAACACGCTTGCGATTCTCCTAAGCAATGTCACCGGCGGAGCAATAAAGGAAAATAATTTCACGGGCTATGACAACGCAGTCATGATGCTTGGTTCATCAGCAGACTTTTACGGCAATTACATTCTCGGGAGCGACCAAAGCTCAAAGGGCATAATCCAATACTCTACATCAAGTGCAAACCTCTCACCGTCGGGAGGAATTTTCACAGGTGGATACAATACAATTGCTGTTGAAGGATCTTCGGCTGCTTGCATGCAGTTCAGCAATTCGTTCCTGCTCATCGATCAGGGCTATAATATATTTCGTCTTGCCGGGTCACAGACCGGCAATTGGCAGCTTGAGGGCATTATACTCGACGAGGTTTACGGCAACCCGTACCCTGCCGAACGGAATTGCTTCAAAATCGGAAACGATCTGATTGTAAAACACAATCTAAAGTATCCGGACGATGCTGCGGTTGTTTTGGACACATTGCCGGGAAGCTGCGATCCTGATGAACCGGAAGGATTGATGGTCTTTGATCTGGGAAACGGAGTATCAGATACGATACACTATTCATCAGGAGGATCAGGCTCGGGGAAGAACAATTCAAAATTAGAAATTAGAAATTATAAAAACGATGATGCCGCAGAGGCTGGGTCAATTTCTGAAACTGTTACTATAAGAGAATTAAGCGATTCCGTTTCTATCAATCTCAGAAAGCGGGACTATGAAAGGGTCTCGGAACTTTGTAATGAACTGCTTACAACTCACAGCGACAGTGTTGAAGACGCAAGCTTGATCTCAAAGCTGTATCTGGCCGAATTAAAACAAGACACAAGCGGCAGCAGAATGTCAGAACTGAAGTCATTCCTTGAGTCTTACATTCTGAACAATCCCGAAAAGGAAATGATGATCCGCCATGCATTTTACTTCATTCAGAAATGCAAAGTCTCACTCGGGCTTTATGAATCGGCCATGTCGGGTTTTCAGCAGATCATCAATCAGTTTCCATACAGTTACGAGGGCTTGCTTGCAAGCTGGGACTATGCTGCTACAAGCCTGTTGAACTCACAGGGCGGTTCGGGCGGAGGCGCAACAAGCAAGAACGAGCCTTCTTTTTTAGATGAAGATGTTGTCAGTTACATTGATGACCCGAATGATGTTTACGACAGCAGAAAGTTTTCAACTGATGACAGGAAAACTCTAAACGAAAATCTGACTAAAACATTTTTGAGTCAGACAAGTAAACAAACCCGCGAGATAAAGTCACTTGAAGAGAAGGTAACCAAGAATGAAGCATCAAACAGCGAGAAGAAGAAATATCAGGAAATGAGAATGCTTAAGGAAATTGTCAAGGCAAGAAAGCCGGCAAAAGTCGCTATACATGTTTCAATGATCTCGGATGACTTAAGCAGAATTATGAAGTCAACCGGCGGTGAAGTTTCGGACAAGTATGAGGCGAACATTCTTCCGACTGAATTCGCGTTACATCAGAACTATCCGAACCCGTTTAATCCTGCAACGAAGATATTATTTGATCTACCCCAAGACTCAAGAGTGAGTTTGGTTGTTTATGACTTGCTCGGAAGAGAAGTGAAATTGCTTGTGAAAAATGAGTCCAAAGTTGCAGGCAAGTACACTTACGATTTCAATGGCTCTTCACTCTCAAGCGGAGTGTATTTCTACCGGCTTGAAACTGAAGGGTTTACAAATACAAGACGAATGATGCTGGTGAAATAATCAGTAGTTGTCTTTTCTCTATAGATTTGTCGCCTGATTCAAACGGCATGTTCACAGTGAATCAGGCGGCTTTTTTTAAGAATTAATCTGCTGATCTCTTTCTCTTCTGTTACAGCACAGAGCAAAGTCGGATTTCTGACATGAAGATGGTGCTGACAATTAAGATGAAAAAGCATCTCAAACTCTGCGCCCTTTGCGATAACTTTGTGCCCTCCGCGGTTAACTCATCGTCTCATCGCATAGAACCAAGATTTTTTTAGACACCGAGAACACGGAGTGGGCATAGAGTTCACGGAGGGTGAAATTCGGAATGTAGATAAAAACGCACACTCAAAAATTTAACTTGGCTAATAAAAAGAACTTCGATAGTTTACGCCAAATCAATTCAGCATCATGAAAATTGTCATTGCCATTGTGATTACTGTGATCGCAGCCATTCCCGCGTATTCACAGAACATGAACATCACATACAAAGAAATCAAAAAGGAAGACAAGTCTCAAAGCTCAGAGATCTCGGCTTCTTTTCCGCAGGTTGACTTCGGTCCCGATGCGTTGATGGGAGTTAGAGGAATTGCTTCTGACATCAATGCAGATGTTGAAAGGACTGTGAACGGCATGATCTCGGATTTTGAAACCGGCGTGAATGAGCTTGAACACAAGTCAATCAACGGCAATGGAAGTCAGCTCGATATTTCGAGCGAAGCAAGTGTTACAGGTGGAAGTTTGTTTTCGGCAAGATTAACAAAGTTCAGTTATTACGCAGGAGCGGCTCACCCGATGACCACTGTTACCACATTCAACTACAGCACAATTGCTTACGGAGTAATTGATTCGATTGGCAAACTCTTCAGAAAAGATTCGGGATATCTGAACTTCATTTCGAACTACTGCATGACAAAGCTCCGCGAGCATGCTGTGAAGGAAGGTTATGACAATATTGATGATATGATCGTTGACGGCGCCTCGGCAAAAGAAGAGAATTATAAGAACTGGTATGTCGATAGCGACAGTCTTGTTATCATCTTTAATCCGTATCAGGCGGGACCTTATGTTATGGGTATTCAGACTGTATCAATCGCACTCTCTGAAATGACTGCCATGATCGATCCGAAGGGTCCGCTGGAGTTCATGTACAGATAAACTCACTTCACAAACCGGTACATAAGAATGCTGTCCATATAAGTGCCGTCCGAAAGCTTCATGTCGCGCGGGCAATTGCCTTCGATTATGAATCCGAACTTTTCATACAGACTTCTTGCTCTCGTGTTAGTTGAAAAAACAGCAAGTGTGAGTTTCTCGATAAGTGGATCATTAGTTCCCCATCTGATAAGCTCTTCAAGAAGCATTGACCCGATGCCTTCTTCACGGAGATCTTTGCGAATATACATCGAGAACATTCCGGAGTGTCTGATGCGTCTGAGCGAACCATTCATAAACTCCAGGAAACCGATAACGCTTCCCCCGCATTCGGCAACGATATAAACTGAACCTTCATTGTTCAGATGATGAGCAATGTCTTCCTTTTCCGAATCTTCAGTCAGTTTTGCTTCATCAGATTCCCTGAGCATGTAAACATCTTCGCTGATTACCTCAGTCTTGATGCTGATCAATTCAGCCGCATCTTCAGCAACTGCGTTTCTCAGCAGAATCTCTTTCCCTCTTTTGGATGTCTTTCGTGAAGGATTGATATATGACATCTGATTCTATTCTTCAATAAATTGAATGACCCTCTGAATATCTTCTTCATGAAACGATCTTATGATCAGATCTGCACCGCTCAGATCCTGCTTCGACTCATTATCACCTGCGTAACCGATACATCTCATGCCTGCAGCCTTTGCGCCGCAAAGTCCGTTGTATGAATCTTCAATTACTATGCAACATTCTGCTGGCACATTAACAAGTGAGGATGCCTTGAGAAAAATATCCGGCGCGGGTTTTCCGTTATCTATATCTTCACCGCATACAACTGTATTGAAATACTGTGCTATGTCGAGTTTCTGAAGAACGGTTTCAACATTCTTCCTTGCAGATGATGATGCAACACACATCACAATGCCTGACTGTTTCAATGATTCAAGAAGATTCTCCACACCGCTTATCGGAGCGCTGATCCTGTCTGAGCTGAGCAAATTATGGATCCTTGCCTTTTCCATGTTCATGAGTTCGGTTGCGCTTTGAGAAAGAGAGAACTTTTCCCTGATCATAGTCCACATCAGAGGTGATGACATTCCGACAAACTGATGGTATTCGGAAGGGTCCATGCTTATGCCAAGTTCCCCGAAGAGTTCTCCGTTCATTTCAACATAAAGCGGTTCGGAATCTATAAGCACTCCGTCCATGTCAAAAATTACCGCTCGCTTACTTTGGAGTGTCATACTAAAGCAGATTGCTTGCAAGTTCAGCGAGTTCGGATCTTTCGCCTTTGACAAGATTTACATGCGCATAGAGTTTCTGCCCTTTGAAATGATCTATCAGATATGAGAGTCCGTTGGATTGTGAATCAAGGTAAGGGTGATCGATCTGGTAAATATCACCCGTAAATACAAGCTTGGCTCCTTCACCTACGCGAGTAATGATTGTCTTTATTTCATGCGGCGTAAGATTCTGAGCTTCATCAACAATGAAGAAGATCCTTTGAAGACTTCGTCCTCTTATATAACTCAGCGGTTCAATTACAAGCTTATGATCTTTGATCATCTGAGTGATCTGCTGATGCTGCTTGTCGCCTTCTGCATACTGATCCTGAATCACTTTTATATTATCCCAGAGCGGCTGCATATAGGGCGCGAGTTTATCCTCAACGTCGCCGGGAAGATAGCCAATGTCTTTGTTACTAAGCGGCACAACAGGTCTTGCAATATATATTTGCCTGTAATTCTTTTTTGAATGAAGCGCCGATGCAATAGCAAGCAGAGTCTTGCCTGTGCCTGCCTTGCCTGTAATTGACACCAGCGGAATGTTGGTATTCGTCAATGCATCAACGGCAAATGTCTGTTCGGCATTTCTTGATCTGATACCGTAAGTTTCAATCTTGTCAACTCTTCTCATCACCTCTTTCTGCGGATCAAGATGCGAGAGAACCGAACGATTGCTGTTTCTTAAAATATAGAACTTGTTCGGAAGCACCTCGCCTTTGAGCTTCTTGCCAAAATCTTTCAATGGCACTTCAAACGGAGGTGAGTAAAGCTTCTGCAGGAGTATGTCGTCAAAGTCATCGATAGTCTCCTTTCCGCTGTAAAGCTCTTCAACACTGCTGATGCGGTCCGTAGTGTAATCCTCTGCAGGCAATCCCAGAGCCTTAGCCTTCATTCTCAGATTCACATCCTTTGAAACAAGGATTACGGATTTCTTCTTGTCAGCCCGTGAAACTTCGAGCGCCGTTGAAAGAATTCTGTGATCAGGATTGTCATCCTTGAATATCTCTCTTATCTCCTCACTGAGTCCCCGTGTAAGGGCAATCCTCACTTTTCCTCTTCCTTTGCCCAGAGAAATTCCGCCGTTGAATAATGCAGAGCCCGTCATCGTATCCAGGGTTCTGGCAAATTCCCGCGCATTAAGATTAATGACCTGAGAACCTCTCTTGAAATGGTCAAGTTCTTCAATTACGGTTATTGGTATTACAATGTCATTTTCTTTGAACTGATGTATGCAGGAAGCATCGTGAAGAATTACGTTGGTGTCAAGTATGAATGTCTTGCCGGCTTTTTTGGACATTAATTTGGGTTGATTCAAATGTATTTAAGCATGCCAATATATGATTTATAAATATTTTTTGAAATGAAGCATGAACAGACAGCAAAGGAATTCAGTCATAACTGTCCAAAACGTTTTTGCGTTTCGAAAATTCTTTGGAAATCAAACTGGAAACTTAGAAATTATTTGGTTCAGAAAGACAACCCGCCTCAGCCTAATTGCCGTTAAGAAATTGCGAGGGACGGCGTCAACGAGAATTTCCTGTTTGACGAACCCAAACGTGCTAACGTTTG
>WBZL01004316.1_pt1 | contig 12425 bp, 9 predicted proteins | sample 5204291 | NCBI WGS metagenome assembly WBZL01 (sample SAMN12344345, study PRJNA552823) | activated sludge metagenome | biome: Activated sludge suspended growth; feature: Nitrification reactor; material: Wastewater; isolation source: activated sludge from nitrification reactor of wastewater treatment...
CGATCCCGACCAGACCTGGCCGGCCAACCAGGACGGGCGCCATCGGCGGATGTCCGGCACTCTGGTCGCTGCCATCCGCCTGGCCCACGACAAGGTGCTGGGGGCGATCCGCGACAACGCCACGCTGCACGGCATGGGGACGACGGTGGCGAGCGTGATGGCGCTCGACGGCATGGCGAGCGTCGCTCACGTGGGCGACAGCCGGGTCTACCGCCTGCGCGAGGGCCGCCTGGAGCTGCTCACGCAGGACCACACCTGGGTCAACGAGCAGGTCGTCGCCGGCTTCCTCTCTGAGGAGCAAGCGAGGGTCCATCCGCTCAAGAACGTCGTCACCCGCGCCCTCGGTGGCGACAACGAGGTCGAGGTGGACGTCCGCGAGGTGGAGCTCAAGGCGGGCGACCTCTTCCTGCTCTGCTCGGACGGGCTCACCACCATGATGCCGGACGCGCGCATCCTCGAGAACCTGACGGCGAGCAACGGCCTCGAGGAGGCCTGCCGCCGGCTGGTGCAAGAGGCCAACGCCGCGGGCGGCCTCGACAACGTCACGATCGTCCTGCTCCAGGCCGAGCCGGCGAGCTGAAGCCTCCCAGAGAGCCGTTCTTCTGGCGCGGCTAGGGCCTGCCCCAGCCGGGGCGTCAGGGCTCGTCCGGCCGCGCGGCGCGCAGCACGCGGGCCGGCACCCCGACGACCACCACGCCGTCGGCGACCGGCGCCACCACCGCCGCCCCCACTCCCACCAGCGACCAGGCACCGATCGCGAGGTTGTTGCGCACGGCCGCGCCGACTCCCAGGTGGCTGCCCTCGCCGATCGACACCGTGCCGCCGAGGTGTACCCCGGGCGAGAGGTGCACGTGATCGCCGATCGCGGCGTCGTGGTCGACGCTTACCCCGGTGTTGAGAATCACGTTGCGGCCGAGCACGGCGTCCGGGTTGACGAGGGCGCCGGCGAAGACCACGGTGCCGGCGCCGAGGCGGGCGGTGGGGGAGACCACCGCCCGCGGGTGGATGACCGTCGCCGGCTGGGCGCCGTGGGCGAGCAGGGCGGCGAAGACGCGGGCGCGGATGCGGTTCTTGCCGATCCCGACGACGACGCGAGCCGCGTGCTCGCCAGCCCAACGGGCGGCGGCCTCGGTGCCGATCGCCACCACCGGGGCACCTGCCACGCTGGTGCCGGCGCGCCGCGGGTCGTCATCGGCCCAGCCGGCGAGGTCGAAACCGGCGGCGCGGGCGGCGTCGGCGATCACCCGGCCGTGGCCGCTCGCCCCGAAGATCAACAGTCGCTCAGACATCTCCTCCCCCCTGCCGCGGCGGCTCGTCGGCACCCGCCGGCTGCGCGGTCGCCGACTGGCTGCCCATGAACTCCGGCATGGTCGCCTCGCCGCCGTGGCGGATGCCCACGGCGCGCACGACCTGGACCAGCGTCTTGGCCAGGATCCGCAGGTCGAGCCCCAGGCTCTGGTGGTCCACGTACCAGACGTCGAGGGCGAGCTTGGTCTCCCAGTCGATCGCGTTGCGACCGTTGACCTGGGCCCAGCCGGTGATCCCCGGGCGTACCTCGTGGCGCCGCGCCTGCTCGGCAGTGTAGCGCTCGAGGTACTGCACCAGGAGCGGCCGCGGCCCCACCAGGCTCATCTCGCCCCGCAGCACGTTCCACAGCGTGGGGAGCTCATCGAGGCTGGTGGCACGCAGCAGGCGGCCGCAACGGCCGAGGCGCTCGGCGTCCGGCAGCAGCCGGCCGGCGGCGTCCCGCTGCTCGCTCATCGAACGGAACTTGACGAGGGTGAAGGGCCGGCCGCCGCGGCCGGGGCGGGGTTGGCGGAAGAGCACCGGACGGCCGAGCAGGAGGGCCACCGCGGCGGCCGTGGCGAGCAGCACGGGGCTCAACACGACGAGGCCGGCGAAGGCCGCGACGGCGTCGCAGGCGCGCTTGCCGAGCCACGCCGGACGGCGGCCGTGCCGGGCCAGAAGCTCCCAATAGGTGGCGGCGATGCCGGCCCAGATCACCTCCTGGCGGAAGCTGGCGAGCACCCGTGCCCGCCCCGCCTGGCCGTGGCGGTGGGCGAGGGCCGGATCCGCGAGGTAGGAGGCGAGCGCCCCGGCGAGCGCCGTCGCGTCTCCGGCCGGTACGAGTGTGCCCGTCTCGCCGTCGGCCACCGCGTCGCGGCAGCCGGGGATCGCCGTCGCCACCACCGGCAGCCCCATCGCCGCCGCCTCGAGGGGCACGTTGGGGAAGCCCTCGCGGTGGGTGGGCAGGGTCACGACGTCCATCGCCGGGTACCAGACCGCCGTCTCCGCGGCCAGGCCCGCGAAGTGGACGCGCTCGTCGCTGCGCAGTGCGGCAAGGACGGCGGCGGGAACGGCGTCCTCGCGTTCTTCCGGGCCCACCAGCAGCAGGTGGAGGTCGGCGAAGCGCTGGCGCAGCGCGGCCCAGGCGGTGGCCAGCTCGGCAACGCCCTTGTCGCGCACCAGACGGCCGACGAAGCCCACCACCCGAGCCTCGTCCGGGATGCCGGCCTCGCGCCGGCGGTCGGCGCGGCTGGCCGCCGGCTGCCGTGCTGGGTTGAAGCGCTCGGCGGCGTCGACACCGTTGCCGGACCCACCGGCGATGACGACGATCTTGTCGGGCGGGCAGAGCCCTGCGGCGAGGGCGGTGGCGCGCAGCGAAGGGCCGACGGCGATCACCCGCTGCGCGAAGCCGCAGGCGAGCCACTCCGTGTGGCGCAGCAGGCGGCGCCGCCAACCGGTCGCCGTCTCGAGCGGCAGGCCGCGCAGGTGGTAGATCCGCACCGGCACGCGGGCGAGAAAGGCGGCCAGCATGCCGAGGAGGCCCGCCTTCGGCGTATGGGCATGGACGATCGCCGGCCGCCGGCGCCGCAGCAGCCACCAGAGACGGACGAGAGAGACCAGGTCGCGGTGGGGGGCGATCCGTCGCTCCATCGCCACGGCATGGGCGGCCAGGCCTTCGTTGGCGGCGAAACGCTCGAGCTCGGGGCCGGGCGAGGACACCAGCTCGATCTCGAAGCCCTGCCGGCGCACGAAGCCCAGCTGGCCGCGCAGGAACATCAGCGTCAGCGGGATGGTGGTGATGTGGAGGAGGCGAGGTTGCGGCACCGCCGGCATTCTAGCGGCGTGGCGGTGGGGCGCCGCGGGAGAAAAAAGGGGCCGGCGTTGCCGCCGGCCGCAGAGAGGAGGAGTCGGTGCGTTCCCTGCTACCCGCCGTACTCGTAGCCCTCGCGGGCCTGGATGCGGAACTCGGGGTTGCGCGTCTTGACCTTCACGCGCTGGTAGCCCGTTTCCCCGGCGGGGTGATTCGCCTTGTAGCTCAGCAGGTAGTAGCCGTTGTTCTCGCTGGCCAGCTGCCGGAGCGGGGTGATGAAGGAGGTGAAGTTCTCGTAGTAGCGGCCACCGGTCTCGTCGGCCAGCTGATGCAAGCCGTTCGACTCGGCGTACTCGACCTCGCTCGGCACCAGGTCGATGCTGTAGACGGCGACGTTGGCGTTGTTGAGGGCCTGCACGGTGGCCGGCATGTAGCGCGGGTCCGGCTTGTAGAGGTTGAACGCCGTCTCATCGCCGAAGCCGGTGGCGAAAAGGACGAGGTTCTTGCGCCCCACGATGCCGTCCATCGCCCGCGCCAGAGTGCTGAGCGCCTCGTAGACGGTGCCAGTCTCCTTGCCCAGCTGGGCACCCGAGGGGAGCGCCGCGCGCAGCGAGGGCACGCCCTCCTCCTGGCTCTGGCGGGACGGCCAGTTGGCGCCCGGGTCCTTGCCGGTCGAGGCGCCGTCGACGGCGCGCAGGAGGGCGGCGGAGTCCTGGGTAAAGTCCTGGTGCACCTTGAGGCGGACGTCGTAGCTCACCACCGCCACGTAATCGTCGAGAAGCTTCTCCTGCTTGATCCAGCGGCGGCTCTCGCGGGCGGCCGCGAGCTGGCGCTGGACGAGGCCGAGCTCCGGCACGTCAGAGCTCTTCTGCTGCTGTTCCTCGAAGAACAGCACGAAGTAGCGATGGCTGGGGGCGATGCCGTCGGGAGAGCCGGCGGCGGCCTGGCCGCCCACAGCGTCGAGGAGCCGGCGGTTGCTGTAGAAGGACAGAGCGGCCACCTCCACGGGCTTGCCGTCCTCTTCGACGATGAAGTCGTCTGGCTGGAGGCCGACGATGACGTTGCCCTGGCGGTCGGTGACCAGCACATCGAGGAGGACCTCGGACACGGTCAGCTGCTCACCGAAGCCGCCACCCTGCGCCGCTTCTGCACTCAGGACGGGAGGGAGCAGGAGGCCGAGGACGAGGGCCAGGCTGACGGGGAAGGCTCTTCTCATGACGGGCTCCTTGGCGGGGTGTCCCCGCGATCAAGGTCCAGAAGAGCAAGCCCCGTGCCCGCGAACGAGGGCCGTTCGCGGGGAGGTCAGGCGAAAGAGCGTCCTCTCTCGGGGACGGTCGGCTAGGAGCGGGAGGCGTAGAAGCCGCCGGCTGCCGCCGCCTTGCGGAGGGCGTCGCAGGGCTGGAAGCGCTCACCCACCAGGCCAGCCAGGCGCTCGAGGCGGACGACGACCTCGTTGAGGCCCTCGCCGTCGGCCCAGCGGCACAGGCCGCCGCGGAACGGCGGGAAGCCGGTGCCCATGATCATCGCGAGGTCGAGGCTCCCCGGATCGGCGACGACGCCCTCGGCCAGGCAGCGGGCGGCCTCGTTGACCATCGGCAGCACCATGCGGTCGGCGAGCTGGGGGTGGTTGGGCGCCTTGACCCGTGGCACCAGGCCCAGGAGGCCGTAGATCGCTGGGTCGACGCTCAGGCGCTTGCGGCCCTCGTAGCGATAGAAGCCGAGGCCCGTCTTGGTCCCCAGGCGTTTGGGGTCGACGGCCTTGTCCAGCCACGGCGGGACGGGAAGCCGATCGCCGAAGGCGTCACCCAGGATGTGCCCGACCTTGACCGCGACGTCGATCCCCACCTCGTCGGTCAGGGCGATCGGTCCCATCGGCATGCCCCAAGCGGTCATCGCGCGGTCGATGTCCTCGATGCTGTGGCCCTCGTCGAGCAGCCACAAGGCCTCGGTCGAGTAGAACATCAGCAGGCGGTTGACCAGGAAGCCGGGTCCGTCCTTGACCAGCACCGGCGTCTTGCCTAGCTTGCGAGCGAAGTCGAAGACCGTCGCCACCGCCGTCGGGCTGGTGCGCCGCCCCTTGATCACCTCGACCAGCGGCATCTTGTCGACCGGGTTGAAGAAGTGCATGCCCACCACCCGCGCCGGGTTGGGGGTGAGCTCGGCGATGGCGTCGATCGAGAGCGACGAGGTGTTGGAGGCGAGGATCGCCTCGGGGCCGGTGGCGCGGGCAACGTCGGCCATCACCTGCTGCTTGATCGGCAGCTTCTCGATCACCGCCTCGATCACCAGGTCGACCCGCTCGAAGCCGCTGTAGTCGAGGCCCGGCCGCAGCAGGGCAAGGGTGCGCTGCGCCTCCGGGCGGCTGATCCGCCGGCGGTCGAGCTTCTTCTTGACCAGGCTGGCGGCGTGGGCCAGGCCGCTGGCCAGCGCGGCCTCCTGGATGTCCTTGAGGCGCACCGGGATGTTGGCCTGCTCGGCGATGATGTGAGCGATGCCGCCGCCCATCACGCCGGCACCGAGCACGGCGGCCTGCGCCAGCTTGCGCGGCTCGCCCGGCGGCCGGGCGCCTTCCTTCTTGAGGCCTTCCATCAGGTGGAAGACGTGGACGAGGTTCTTCGACACCCGCCCGGTCGCCAGCTCGCCCACGGCCTGGGCCTCGGCGGCGAAGCCGGCCTGGCGGCCGCGGCTGACCGCCGTGCGCACCACCTCGATCGCCTTGAGGGCCGCCGGGTACTGGCCCTTGGTCTGCGCCAACGTCTTCTTGCGCGCCTGGTCGAAGATCAACTTGCGGCCCAGCGGGTTGCCCTCGAGGAGGAGCTGTTGCCAGCCGCCGCGGCGCGCCGTCCCGCGCCGCCTGGCGTCGCGCTTGCCGAGGGCGAACTCGCGCACCTGGCCGAGAAAGGTGGCGTCCGGCAGCAGGGCATCCACCAAGCCCATGCGCAGTGCCTGCTTGCCGACCAGGTTGCGGCCGGTGAGGATGAGGTCGAGCGCCGCGGCGACGCCGACGACGGCCGGCAGCCGGGTGCTGCCGCCCCAGCCGGGGAGGATCCCAAGCTTGATCTCGGGCAGGCCGATGCGCAGGTCGGGGCGGTCGCTCGCCACCCGGTAGGTCGAGGCGAGCGAGAGCTCGGTGCCGCCGCCCAGGCAGGTGCCGTTGATCGCCGCCACGGTGGGGAAGGGCAGGGCCTCCCAGGCGGCGAAGATGCGATGCCCCAGCCGCGAGCCGGCGGCCGCAAGCTCGGGGTCGGTGACGCCGGCGATGGCCTCGACGTCGGCGCCGGCGATGAAGCTCCCCGGCTTGCCGGAGCAGAGGATCAGGCAGCCGATGTCGGTGCGGCGGGCGAGCTGCGGGATGGTCTCGTCCAGCTCCTCGAGCACCTCGCGGGTGAAGATGTTGACCTTGCGGTCGGCGAGGTTGAAGGTGAGTGTGGCGAGGCGGTCTTCTCCGACGACGAGGCGGAATGCGTGGCTCACGGTGGTCGCGGTCCCTCTCGGCTGGGGCGTCTCGGCTCGGTGCCTGGGCCCGGGGCGTGGCTCGGCCGGGGTGGCCGCACGCTCTTATGCCGGACTGCGGCAATCTTATCCCAGGGGACGGAAACTCCGTCTTGACCGCCTCGGCGAGGAACGCTATCCTTCCGGCTTCCCGCCCGGCCCCCAGCCGGGTCTCTCCGCCGTCGGGGCGTAGCTCAGCCTGGTAGAGCGCACGGTTCGGGACCGTGAGGTCGGAGGTTCAAATCCTCTCGCCCCGACCATTTCCTCGTTACAGACTGCCCTCGATCCAGGACGCCGCCGCAGCTCGCCTTGCGAGCCCTGGGGGCTTTCTCCTATCCTTCCCGCCGTTGTTCCATCACCCAGGAGGCCCGCGCCGCCAGCGCGCGAGGCCTTTCGTGGCTCGGGCAGCCGCCTTGCAGGGCGCCGCTGTACATCGTCCATGACCGGAGGCAGATGAGATGAATCAAGGTGCGGCGACGGACAAGCAGTGGTTCGGCCATCCACGAGGCCTCGCCACGCTCTTCTTCACCGAGATGTGGGAGCGCTTCAGCTACTACGGCATGCGAGCGCTGCTCATGCTCTTCATGACGGCGACGGCAGCGGTGGGTGGGCTCGAGTTCTCACAGTCGAAGGCCGGCGCCGTCTACGGCCTCTACACGGCGAGCGCCTACGGTTTGAACCTCGCCGGTGGCTGGATCGCGGATCGCATCCTCGGACAACGCGATGCCGTGTTTTGGGGCGGTGTGCTGATCGCGGCCGGCAACTTCACGCTGGTGTTCCACAGCGTGCCGACGTTCTACCTCGGGCTGGCCCTGGTAGCGCTGGGTACCGGCCTCTTGAAGCCCAACGTCTCGACCATCGTAGGCGACCTCTACCCCGAGGGTGGGGCTCGGCGCGATGCCGGCTTCTCCATGTTCTACATGGGGATCAACCTCGGTGCGATGATCGGCCCGATCATCTGTGGTCTGTTGCGCACGAGCCTCGGTTGGCATTGGGCGTTCGCGGCATCGGGCCTGGGCATGGTGATCGGCCTGATCCAGTACCGGCTTAGTGACCGCTACCTCGGCGACCATGGTCGCCTCAAGCTGGCGGCCGGCGGTGAAGCCGGCCGGGCGCGCAACATCAAGCAGCTGTGGATCTCGTTGCTGGTTGTAGGGGCCGGGATCGGTCTCGCGGTCTGGATGGCGGCCCAGGGGAAGTTGACGATCTCGGCCGAGCAGATCGGTCGTGCCACCGGCGTGATCATCCTGGTCTTGGTCATCGTCTACTACCTCTACTTGATGTTCGCTGGCGGCCTATCGACGGAGGAGAAGAAGGGCGTCAGCGTGATCTTCGTGCTCTTCCTGGCCGCCGCCGTCTTCTGGGGTGGGTTCGAGCAGGCAGGGACCTCCATGAACATCTTCGCCGACCGCCTGACGGATCGGGTGATCTTCGGATGGGAGATGCCGACCGAGTGGCTGCAGTCCGTGAACTCGATCTTCATCATCCTCCTGGCACCGGTCTTCGCCTCCATATGGCAGGCGCTGGCGGCTCGCCACCGAAACCCTTCGATGGCGGTGAAGTTCGCCTGGGGCCTCGTCCTGTTGGGGGTCGGCTTCCTAGTGATGATGTGGGCGTCGACCTACACGCAGCAGGGCGACAAGGTCTTGCCCACCTGGTTGGTGGCCACCTACTTCTTCCATACCCTGGGCGAGCTCTGCCTGTCGCCGGTTGGCCTCTCGTCGATCACCAAGCTGGCCCCCCGCCGGCTGGGCGGCCAGATGATGGGCATCTGGTTCATGGGCGCGGCGCTCGGCAACTTGATCGCTGGTCTGCTGGGTGGCGAGATCGCCGAGGCCCCGAAGCCCTCGGACTTCCGCTTCGTGGCCACCACAGCGATCGTGGCGGGTGCCTTGGTGCCGATCATCCTGATCGGTCGCTGGGCGAGAGAGGCGATGAAGAGGGCGGAAGGCACGCTCACGGCTTGACGGCTGGCGCGGGGAGTTGCCCATGCCGGGGCCGCTGCCGCCCGGGGTTGCCACCTCACCCGGGGTTTCCACCCCGCCCGGGGTTCCCACCCCGGGCTATGGGAGGTGGCCCCTGGCGGGGCTTTCGCTCTTCTGATGCGGCCGGGCTCCGCCCCGGCCGTCCTCGGTTTCAGAGATAGCCCAGCGCCTTGAGGCGCGCGATCTCGGCCGGCGAGAGCTCGCGGGAGAGCGCCTCGGGGGCATCGCGGCGGTCGGCGAGCCAGGCGTCGAGGACCCGCGCCAGCTGCGCCTCGATGGCGAGCCCCTGGCCGGCGAGATCGTGCTCTTCGCCGGGATCGCTGGTGAGGGCGTAGAGGTGGCTGCCGTCCGGCACCACCGGGTTGCCCTGGGCGCGCACCAGGCGGTAGTCGCGGCTGCGCACCGTCACGCCCAGGTGGCTGGCGTCCTCGGAGAACACGGCCCGCCGCCCGCCCTGGCCCGCCGCGGTCAGCTGGTAGAGGTCTTCGCCGTCTTGCGGCGGCACGGGCACGCCGAGGCCGCCGAGGAGGGTGGGAAAGAGATCGATCGTCTGCACCAGGCCGGTGAAGCGTTGGCCGGCGCCGCGGCCGTCGCGGCGCAGGGCCGCCGGCCAGCGGATGGCGAGCGGCACGTGGGTGGTGGTCTCCCAGAGGCCGATGTGCCGGCAGAGGATGCCGTGCTCGCCCAGGTTCTCGCCGTGGTCGGCGACCAGCGCGATCACCGTGTCGTCCAGTCGGCCGCGGCTGCGCAGGAAGTCGAGCAGGCGGTCGAGCTGGTGGTCGACGTAGGCCACCTCGCTGGCGTAGAGGCGCGGCTCGCCGGCGAGCACCGGTTGGGCGTAGCGCGGTAGCCCGCCCTCACGAAAGGGAGTGAGGGGGCCAGGCGGGCCGAGGCCGTTGGGGGCACTTGGGGCCACCCCCTCGGCGTAGGGCCGAGGCGGCGTGTGGGGGGTGTGGGGATCGAAGAGGTGGAGCCAGAGGAAGAACGGCCGCCGGCTTTCAGGACGCTGGCGCTCGGCGATCCAGCTCATCGCGATCTCGACGGGCGCCTCGGCGGCGAAGTGCTCGTCGGCGAGCTCGACGGCGCCGAAGCCCTGGCCGAGGGCCGAGTTGTGCGGCCCCAGGTGGTGCGCCGAGATCACCGCCAGGGACTCGTAGCCGCGGCCGCTCAACACCTCGGCGAGGGTGATGTGGGACTCCGGCAGCGGCGTCTTCAAGTCATAGACGCCGTGGTTCTTGCCGTAGAGGCCGGTCAGAATCGAGGCGAAGCTCGGGTTGGTGACGTTGAACGTCGAGTAGGCGTCCAGCCAGAGGTCGCTGTCCGCCGCCAGGCGGTCGAGGGCCGGAGTGAGCGACGGCGTGGCCTGGGCGCCGGAGCCGCGGAAGGCGCCGACGTGGTCGGCCCGCAGCGTGTCGACGCCGATCAGGATCAGGTTGGGCGGGCCCTGCCGCGGGCGCGCCGGGAGCGAGCCGCGGCTGAACACCGAGGGGCTCGCCCAGGCTCCCCAGAAAGGCTCGCCGCCAGGGGACGGGCTTTCAGGAGCCTCGACTTCGAGGAGCAGCTCGATCACCTCGCCGGCGGCGCCGGGGAGCTCGACGCGCTTGGCGGCCGGGGCGAGGGGTGGCAGCTCCGGCGGTGGCGGCGTGGGGGACACCGTGGCGAGCAGCTGCTCGCCGCCGTCCCGGCGAACCAAGACGCGGAAGCGGGCCCCGGGCGACTGCCGGGGGTCGAGGATCGGGGTGAAGGTGAAGTAGGCCTCCCGCCCCAGCTGCAGCGGGAAGCTCAGCCGTGAGCCAGCCACCTGTTCGAGGCTCCGCACCTGGCCGGCCGCCTGGTGGGGGTAGACGGTGAAGGTCTCGGGTGGTACCTCGGCGAGGTCTCGCACTTCCGCGGCGCCGAGGTAGCCGGTGGCATCCCGGTAGGGCGGCTTCGCGGGGTTGCGGAACGGGCTCGCCTCGACCCGTGGCTTCGCGGCCCAAAGGTCGGTGCGTTGCCAGGGGAGCTCCGGCGGCTGGCGGCAGGCGGTGGTGAGGCCGGCGGCCAGGGAGAGGACGGCAAGAAGGCGCAGCGGCGGCCGCATCAGGACGGCATGGTATCAGCGGCCTCCGTGGCCGCCGTCGCCGCTGCGCTGGACGGCGCTGGCTGGCGGCGCCAGCGGCGGTGCATCCAGACCCATTGCGCCGGGACGCGGCGGATCTGCTCTTCGATCGCGGCCGTCATCCGCGCCGTCGCCGCCTGCTCGTCGCAACCGGCGAGGTCGAGGGGTGGCAGGAAGCGCACGCGGTGGTGACCATCCTCCTGGCGTGCGATGAAGGCCGGCACCACCGCCACCCCCTGCCGCAGGGCGAGGCGGGCGGCGCCCAGCGGCGTGTAGGCGGGGCGGCCGAAGAACGGCACCCAGGTGCCCTCGACCTTGGTGTCCTGGTCGATCAGCATGCCGAGAGCGCCACCGGCCCGCAGCGTGCCGAGCAGCTGGCGGGCGGCGCCGGGTGCGCCGCGCTCGATCGTCACGGTGCCGAAGCGCTGCCGCAGGCGCAGCAGCAGGCCCTGCAGGCCCTGCGAGCCGAGGTCGCGGGCCACGACCTTCATCCCCAGGCCCCGGCAGTTGATCGTCGCCGCGAGCAGCTCCCAATTGCCGCAGTGGCCGGTGAGGATCACCATCGCGCGGCCGGCGGCCTGCAGGCGCTCGACCTCCTCCCAGCCCTCGACCGCGACGACCGCCTCAACCTCGGGGCAGCCGTGGCGCAGCAGGTGGAGGCCCTCGCCGAGGCAGGCGCCGTGATGACGGAAGGAGGCGCGGCCCAGGGCCCAATGCGCGGTGCCATCGAGCTCCGGGAAGGCGATCGCGAGGTGGTCGAGGGTGCGCCGGCGGTCGCGCCGCGAGAGGCGCCAGCCGAGATTGCCGATGCGCTGGCCCCAGGCCTGGGCGCGGCGGAAGGAGACCCTGGCGAAGAGCCACGAGAGGCCGGCGAGGAGGGCCCCGAGAAGGCGATCGCGTGACGCCCGCCGGCGGCTCAAGCCCCGCCCCGCGCGGCGAGCAGCAGCTCGGCGAGCTCGCGCACGGCGCCCCAGCCGCCACGGTTGGTGAGCAGCACGTGGACGGCGGCGCGCACCGCGGCGGCGGCGTCGGCGGGAGCACAGGCGAGCCCGGCGCGTGCCAGCACCGGCAGGTCGGGGAGGTCGTCGCCGGCGTAGGCAACGGCCGCGGCGTCGAGGCCACGGGCGGCGAGGAACTCGCTGAAGACGGCCGTCTTGTCGCCCTTGGCCGAGCCGGCATGGCCATGGAGCACGGCGTCAAGCCCCAGCTCGCGGGCCCGGTAGGCGACAGCCGGGTCGTTGCGCAGCGACAGCGTGCCCACGGCGAGACCGGCCTCGCGCAGCAGGCGGATCCCCAGCCCGTCGCGGGTATGGAAGGTCTTGGCGACGCCGCCATCGGCGCCGTAGGTGAGGCGGCCATCGGTGAGCACGCCGTCGACGTCGAGGAGCAGCCAGCGCAGCCGCCGGCAGCGGGCCGTGAAGTCGGCGGCGGCGAGCCGGATCTCGGCGCTGGCAGGCGTGCCCATGGCGATCTAGAAGAGCTCGAGGCCCCAGAGGTCGTGCAGGTGGACGATGCCGAGCAGCCGGCCGGGACCGTCACTCGCGTCTGCGGCGCAGACGAAGAGCGAGGTGATGCGGTGGGCCTCCATCTGCTGCAGAGCGACGGGGGCCGGCTCCTCGGGCGTGATGGCGCGCGGCGAGGGTCGCATGCAGTCGCCGGCCGTGCGCTGGAGAAGGCCGTCGTCGGTGGCGAGCAGACGGCGCAGGTCACCGTCCGAGATGCAGCCCACCAGGCGGCCGCCACCGTCGACGAC
>WBZL01004317.1_pt1 | contig 12422 bp, 7 predicted proteins | sample 5204291 | NCBI WGS metagenome assembly WBZL01 (sample SAMN12344345, study PRJNA552823) | activated sludge metagenome | biome: Activated sludge suspended growth; feature: Nitrification reactor; material: Wastewater; isolation source: activated sludge from nitrification reactor of wastewater treatment...
CTCGCGCAAGCAGCTCGAGGACATCGCCACCACCAAGATGCCCGACCTGACCGCCGCTGGCATGGATGCCGCGGTCCGAACCATTGCTGGCAGCGCCCGTTCCATGGGCCTGATCGTGGAGAACTGAGACCATGGCCAAGATCACCAAGCGTGCAAAGGCCCTGCAGGGTCTCGTGGTCCCGGGCAAGGCGTATTCCGTCGATGACGCGCTGCGCATCCTGAAGGACAACTCCAAGGTCAAGTTCGTCGAGTCCGTGGACGTCGCCGTGCGTCTCGGCATCGACGCCAAGAAGTCGGACCAGGGCGTGCGCGGTTCCTCGCTGCTGCCGAACGGCACCGGCAAGACCGTCCGCGTCGCGGTGTTCTGCCCGGCCGGCGAAAAGGCCGAGGCCGCCAAGGCCGCCGGCGCCGATGCCGTGGGCATGGACGACCTCGCCGAGAAGATGCAGGCGGGCGATTTGAACTACGGCCGCGTGATCGCGACGCCGGACGCGATGCGCGTCGTCGGCAAGCTCGGTCAGCTGCTCGGTCCGCGCGGCCTGATGCCGAATCCGAAGGACGGCTCGGTGACCCCCGATGTCGTGACAGCGGTGAAGAACGCGAAGGCAGGCCAGGTCAAGTTCCGTAACGACAAGGCCGGCATCGTGCACTGCACCATCGGCAAGGCCAGCTTCGAGATCCAGGCGCTGCGCGAGAACCTGAACGCGCTGCTCGCGGATCTGCTGCGCCTCAAGCCGGCGGCCGCCAAGGGCCAGTACCTGACCAAGATCAGTCTGTCGACCACGATGGGCATCGGCGTGATCGTCGACCCGTCGACCGTGCAGACCAAGTAACACCCAATTTTGAGGGCGCCCGGCCTGGCCGGGCCGCCGTCAAAGACCGCGGGCGCGGTCGGTAAGTCGCGCCGGGGAGACCCGGCAACGCGCACCGACTGCTTAATGGATGGATCACCCGCGCAGATGGTGCCGCCCGATCCGAGTTGTTGGGAAACGGCAGTACCGCAGTCAGGGGCCCGCAAGGGCTCCGACGCCGAAACCACTCGTGGACGGCGTAGTCGATGCAGGTGCCCGGCGGTCCGCCGCCGGCCCTGATGCTGGAGGAAAGCAATGGCACTCAATCTGGAACAGAAGAAAGAGGTCGTTGCCGAACTCGCCGAGGTGGCTTCCAGCGCGATGTCGCTGGTGGCCGCAAAGTACGACGGCCTGACCGTCGCCCACCTCACCGCTCTCCGCGTGAAGGCGCGCAAAGACGGCGTTTACCTGCGTGTGGTCAAGAACACGCTGGCGCGTCGTGCAGTCCAGGGAACCGAATTCGAGTGCGTCGCCGACGCCCTCACCGGTCCCTTGCTGTATGCCTTCTCCAAGGACGATCCCGGTGCGGCTGGACGGCTGATCAAGGATTTCGCGAAGACCAACGACAAGCTCGTCGCCAAGGTCGTGTCCGTGGGCGGAAAGCTCTACGGCGCTGCCGAACTGGACCGACTGGCGAGTCTGCCGACCCGCGAACAGGCCCTGTCCATGCTGCTCGGAGTGCTCACGCAGCCCGCCACCCAACTGGTGCGCGTGCTGGCCGAACCGGCCGCAAGCCTGGCGCGCGCAATCCGCGCGGTCGGCGAGCAGCGCCAGGAAGCCGCTTGAGCGAGTTCAGCAATCGAACTGCTACACCCGTTTTTCAATCAGGAGTTTTCAATCATGTCGATTAGCAACGATCAGATCCTCGAAGCCATCGCTTCGAAGAGCCTCATGGAGATCATGGATCTCGTGAAGGCGATGGAAGAGAAGTTCGGCGTCTCCGCCGCCGCCCCGGTCGCCGTGGCTGCCGGTCCGGCCGCCGCCGCCGCCCCGGTCGAAGAGAAGACCGAGTTCACCGTCGTCCTCGCCGCTGCCGGCGAGAAGAAGGTGGAAGTCATCAAGGCCGTCCGCGCGATCACCAGCCTGGGCCTCAAGGAAGCCAAGGACCTGGTCGAAGGCGCCCCGGCGACCGTCAAGGACGCCGTCAGCAAGGATGACGCTGCGAAGTTCAAGAAGATGCTGGAAGAAGCCGGCGCCAAGGTCGACGTCAAGTAATCGATCCTGGCTCGGTATTTCCACCATCGGTGGTTCTGGGCTGGGGATCGCAAGATCCCCGGCCCTTTGCTGTTCACGAGTGAAAAGTGAAATGTGAAAAGTGAAATGAGGTCCTGAAATGCCGCGCCTCGCGGCCGGATCGCTCTCTTTCACTTTTCACTTTTCACGTTTAACCGCTGTCGACACACAGCCCAAGGCGAGAGTACCCCCCATGAGCTACTCGTTCACCGAAAAGAAGCGCATCCGCAAGGATTTCGGCAAGACCGCCGCGGTGTTGGCCGTGCCGCCTCTGCTGGCGATCCAGGTCAATTCCTACCGCGACTTCCTGCAGATGGACTCGTCGCCGTCCGGCTACCGGGACGTCGGCCTGCACGCCGCGCTGAAGTCGGTATTCCCGATCAGCTCCTACTCGGGCTCCGCCTCGCTGGAATACGTGAGCTACCGTCTCGGCGAGCCGCCGTTCGACGTGCGCGAGTGCAAGTCGCGTGGCCTGTCCTACGGCGCGCCGTTGCGCGTGACCGTGCGCCTGGTGGTGTATGACCGTGAGTCGTCGAACAAGGCGATCAAGTACGTCAAGGAGCAGGAGGTCTACATGGGCGAATTGCCGCTCATGACCGACACCGGCACCTTCATCGTCAACGGCACCGAGCGCGTCATCGTCTCGCAGCTGCACCGCAGCCCGGGCGTGTTCTTCGACCACGACCGCGGCAAGACCCACAGCTCGGGCAAGCTGCTGTACTCCGCGCGCGTGATTCCCTACCGCGGCTCCTGGCTGGACTTCGAGTTCGACCCGAAGGACTCGCTGTTCACCCGCATCGACCGTCGCCGCAAGCTGCCGGTGACCATCCTGCTGCGCGCGTTGGGCTACACCAACACGCAGATCCTGCAGATGTTCTTCGAGATCAACCGCTTCGAACTGCAGAACGTCGGTGCCAAGCTGGAACTGGTGCCGGACCGCCTGCGCGGCGAAACCGCCTCTTTCGACATCCGCATCGGCAAGGAGCTGATCGTCGAGGCTGGCAAGCGCATCACCTCGCGCCACGTGCGCCAGATGGAGAAGCTCAAGGACAAGCAGATCGAGGTGCCGGACGAGTACCTGATCGGTCGCATCCTGAGCGAGGACGTGGTCGACCCGAAGACCGGCGAAGTGCTGGCGCTGGCCAATGACGAGCTGCATGACGAGCATCTGGCCGCCTTCCGCAAGGCCAAGATCGAGCAGATCGGCACGATCTTCGTCAACGACCTGGACCGCGGCCCGTACATCAGCAACACCTTGCGCATCGACCCCTCGCGCTCGCAGCTGGAAGCGCTGGTCGAGATCTACCGCATGATGCGTCCGGGCGAGCCGCCGACCAAGGAAGCCGCGCAGAACCTGTTCCAGAACCTGTTCTTCGCCGCCGACCGTTACGACCTGTCGGCCGTCGGCCGCATGAAGTTCAACCGTCGCGTCGGGCGCAAGGAAACCACCGGTTCGGGCGTGCTCTCGCACGACGACATCCTGTCGGTGCTGCGCGTGCTGATCGACATCCGCAACGGCAAGGGCACGGTCGACGACATCGACCACCTGGGCAACCGCCGCGTGCGCAGCGTTGGCGAAATGGCCGAAAACGTGTTCCGCATCGGCCTGGTGCGCGTCGAGCGCGCGGTCAAGGAGCGTCTGTCGCTGGCCGAGTCCGAGGGCCTGACCCCGCAGGAACTGATCAACGCCAAGCCGGTGGCCGCGGCGATCAAGGAGTTCTTCGGCTCCTCGCAGCTCAGCCAGTTCATGGACCAGAACAACCCGCTGTCGGAAGTGACGCACAAGCGTCGAGTTTCCGCGCTGGGTCCGGGCGGCCTGACGCGCGAACGCGCCGGCTTCGAGGTGCGCGACGTGCACCCGACGCACTACGGCCGCGTGTGCCCGATCGAGACCCCGGAAGGCCCGAACATCGGCCTGATCAACTCGCTGTCGGTGTACGCCCGCACCAACGATTACGGCTTCATCGAGACCCCGTTCCGGCGCGTCGTCGACGGCCAGATCACCGAGCAGGTCGACTACCTGTCGGCGATCGAGGAACAGGAGTTCGTGGTTGCCACCGCGAGCGCCCAGGTGACCCCGGACGGCCGCTTCGTCGACGACCTGGTGAACTGCCGTGAACGTGGCGAAATCCTGCTCAAGGTACCGAACGAAATCCATTACATGGACGTCGCGCCGATGCAGACCGTGTCGGTCGCGGCCGCGCTGGTGCCCTTCCTCGAGCACAACGACGCCAACCGCGCACTGATGGGCGCGAACATGCAGCGCCAGGCGGTGCCGACGCTGCGCGCCGACGTGCCGGTGGTTGGCACCGGCATCGAGCGCAAGGTGGCTTCCGATTCCGGCGTGACTGTGAACGCCCGCCGCGGTGGCGTGGTCGACCAGATCGACGCCGGCCGCGTGGTGGTCAAGGTCAACGAGGCAGAGGTCGGCGAGAACGATGCCGGCGTCGACATCTACAGCCTGATCAAGTACACCCGTTCGAACCAGAACACCTGCATCAACCAGCGTCCGCTGGTGCAGGTGGGCGATCGCGTGGCACCCGGCGACGTGCTCGCCGACGGCCCGTCGACCGACCTCGGCGAACTTGCGCTGGGCCAGAACATGCTGGTCGCGTTCATGCCGTGGAATGGCTACAACTTCGAAGACTCGATCCTGGTCTCCGAGCGCGTGGTCAAGGAAGACCGCTACACCACGATCCACATCGAGGAACTGACCTGCGTCGCCCGCGACACCAAGCTCGGGCCCGAGGAAATCACCGCGGACATTCCGAATGTCGGCGAGCAGGCGCTGTCGCGCCTCGACGAGAGCGGCATCGTCTACATCGGCGCCGAAGTCAACGCCGGCGACATCCTGGTCGGCAAGGTCACGCCGAAGGGCGAGACCCAGCTGACGCCGGAAGAGAAGCTGCTGCGCGCGATCTTCGGCGAGAAGGCTTCCGACGTGAAGGACAGCTCGCTGCGCGTGCCGCCGGGCATGGACGGCACCGTCATCGACGTGCAGGTCTTCACGCGCGATGGCCTCGAGAAGGACAAGCGTGCGCTGCAGATCGAGCAGGCCGAGGTCAAGCGCGTGCGCAAGGACTTCGACGACCAGTTCCGCATCCTTGAAGCCGCGATCTACGACCGCCTGGCCGACCAGTTGGTGGGCAAAATCGTCAATGGTGGCCCGCAGGGCATCAAGAAGGGCGAAGCGGTCACCCGCGAGTACCTCGCCAAGCTGGACCGCAAGGACTGGTTCGCGATCCGCATGAAGGAAGATTCGGCGGCCGAGGCCATCGAGAAGGCCCAGGAGCAGATCGAGCGCCACAAGGCCGAGTTCGACAAGCGTTTCGAGCACAAACGTTCGAAGATCACCGCGGGCGACGATCTCGCCCCCGGCGTGCTGAAGATGGTCAAGGTCTACCTGGCCGTGAAGCGCCGCATCCAGCCGGGCGACAAGATGGCCGGCCGCCACGGCAACAAGGGCGTGATCTCCAACATCGTGCCGGTCGAGGACATGCCGTACATGGCCGACGGCACCAGCGTGGACATCGTGCTGAACCCGCTGGGCGTGCCCTCGCGCATGAACATCGGCCAGGTGCTGGAAACCCACCTGGGCTGGGCCGCCAAGGGCCTGGGCAAGCGCATCGGCGAGATGCTCGAAGCCAAGGCGAAGATCGCCGACCTGCGCAAGTTCCTGGACGAGATCTACAACAAGGACATGCCGCGTCCGCAGGTGGACCTGGCCGAGTTCACCGACGAGGAGTTGATGAACCTGGCGAAGAACCTGAAGAAGGGCGTGCCGATGGCGACGCCGGTCTTCGACGGTGCCACCGAGGCCGAGATCAAGCGCATGTTGAAGCTGGCGGGACTGCCGGATTCCGGCCAGACCATCCTGTTCGACGGCCGCACCGGCGACGCCTTCGAGCGCCCGGTGACCGTGGGCTACATGTACATGCTGAAGCTGAACCACCTGGTTGACGACAAGATGCACGCGCGTTCGACCGGTCCGTACTCGCTGGTCACGCAGCAGCCGCTGGGTGGCAAGGCGCAGTTCGGCGGCCAGCGCTTCGGCGAAATGGAAGTCTGGGCGCTGGAAGCCTACGGCGCGGCGTACACGCTGCAGGAAATGCTCACCGTCAAGTCCGACGACGTGCAGGGCCGCAACCAGATGTACAAGAACATCGTCGATGGCGACCACCAGATGGTCGCGGGCATGCCCGAATCGTTCAACGTGCTGGTCAAGGAAATCCGCTCGCTGGCGATCCACATCGAGCTCGAGAACGAAGCGCAGTAATCGTCGAAGGCATTGGAGCAAAGCACCATGAAAGACCTGTTGAACCTGTTCAACCAGCAGCGTCCCGCCCAGGACTTCGACTCGATCCGCATCGGGCTGTCTTCGCCTGATTTGATCCGCTCGTGGTCCTATGGCGAGGTCAAGAAGCCGGAGACGATCAACTACCGTACCTTCAAGCCGGAACGCGACGGCCTGTTCTGCGCCGCGATCTTCGGACCGATCAAGGACTACGAGTGCCTGTGCGGCAAGTACAAGCGCATGAAGCACCGCGGCGTGGTCTGCGAGAAGTGCGGCACCGAGGTCACGCTGGCCAAGGTGCGCCGCGAGCGCATGGGCCACATCGAGCTGGCCAGCCCGACCGCGCACATCTGGTTCCTGAAGTCGCTGCCCTCGCGCATCGGCCTGATGCTCGACATGACCCTGCGCGACATCGAGCGCATCCTCTACTTCGAAGCCTATGTGGTCGTCGACCCGGGCCTGACCGCGCTGACCCGCGGCCAGCTGCTGACCGAAGAGCAGTTCCTGATTGCGGTCGAGGAGCACGGCGACGAGTTCGACGCGCGCATGGGCGCCGAAGCGGTCTACGAGCTGCTGCGCACCATCGATCTCAACGCCGAGATGGTCAAGCTCAAGGAAGAGATCGCGAGCACCAACTCCGAGACCAAGCTCAAGCGCCTGTCCAAGCGCATCAAGCTGATGGAGGCCTTCGTCGAGTCCGGCAACCGTCCCGAGTGGATGGTGATGACCGTGCTGCCGGTGCTGCCGCCGGACCTGCGTCCGCTGGTGCCGCTGGACGGCGGCCGCTTCGCGACCTCGGACCTGAATGATCTGTATCGCCGCGTCATCAACCGCAACAACCGCCTCAAGCGCCTGCTCGAACTCAACGCGCCGGACATCATCGTGCGCAACGAGAAGCGCATGCTGCAGGAAGCGGTCGATGCGCTGATGGACAACGGCCGCCGCGGCCGCGCCATCACCGGCACCAACAAGCGCCCGCTGAAGTCGCTGGCCGACATGATCAAGGGCAAGCAGGGCCGCTTCCGCCAGAACCTGCTCGGCAAGCGCGTCGACTACTCCGGCCGTTCGGTCATCGTGGTCGGCCCGACGCTGCGCCTGCACGAGTGCGGCCTGCCGAAGAAGATGGCGCTGGAACTGTTCAAGCCCTTCATCTTCAGCAAGCTGCAGCGCCGCGGCCTCGCCACCACGATCAAGGCGGCGAAGAAGCTGGTCGAGCGCGAGAGCGCCGAGGTGTGGGACATCCTCGAGGAAGTCATCCGCGAGCATCCGGTGCTGCTGAACCGCGCGCCGACCCTGCACCGCCTCGGCATCCAGGCTTTCGAGCCGGTGCTGATCGAAGGCAAGGCGATCCAGCTGCACCCGCTGGTCTGCACCGCGTTCAACGCGGACTTCGACGGCGACCAGATGGCCGTGCACGTGCCGCTGTCACTGGAAGCGCAGCTCGAAGCGCGCGCGCTGATGATGTCGACCAACAACATCCTGTCGCCGGCCAACGGCGAGCCGATCATCGTCCCCAGCCAGGACGTGGTGCTCGGCCTCTACTACATGACCCGCGAGCTGGTCGGCAAGCGCGGTGAGGGCATGGCCTTCTCCGACGTCAAGGAAGTCCACCGCGCCTACTCGGCGCATAAGGTGGACCTGCACGCCAAGGTGCGCGTGCGCATCGAGGAGACCGAGGTCAACGAGGACGGCACGCGCACCCGGAAGCGCACGCTGACCCAGACCACTGTCGGTCGCGCGCTGCTGTCGGAAATCCTGCCGGCGGGCATGCCCTTCGCGCTGGTCAACCAGCCGCTGACGAAGAAGGCGATCTCCGGCCTGATCAACCAGTGCTATCGCCGCCTGGGTCTGAAGGACACGGTGATCTTCGCCGACCAGTTGATGTACACCGGCTTCGCCTACGCCACCCGCGCGGGCGTGTCGATCGGCATCGATGACCTCAAGATCCCGCTCGAGAAGGGCGAAATCCTTGAGCGTGCCGAGCGCGAAGTGCGCGAAATCCAGGACCAGTTCACCTCTGGCCTGGTGACCGCCGGCGAGCGCTACAACAAGGTCGTCGACATCTGGTCGCGTACCAACGAACAGGTCGCCCAGGCGATGATGAAGGGCATCGGTACCGACAAGGCGACCGATGCCGAGGGCAAGGCGATCGACCAGAAGTCGATGAACTCGATCTTCATCATGGCCGACTCCGGCGCGCGTGGTAGCGCGGCGCAGATCCGCCAGCTGGCCGGCATGCGTGGCCTGATGGCCAAGCCGGACGGCTCGATCATCGAGACCCCGATCAAGGCCAACTTCCGCGAAGGCCTGGACGTGCTGCAGTACTTCATCTCCACCCACGGCGCGCGCAAGGGTCTGGCCGACACTGCGCTGAAGACCGCGAACTCGGGTTACCTGACCCGTCGCCTGGTCGACGTGGCGCAGGACGTGGTGATCACCGAGGTCGATTGCGGCACGCTCGAGCACCTGACCATGGCGCCGATCGTGGAAGGCGGCGACGTCATCGAGCCGCTGCGCGACCGTGTGCTCGGTCGTGTGGTGGCCGCGGACGTGTTCGCGCCGGGCAACGACGAGGATCCGGTGGTCACCCGCAACACCCTGCTCGACGAAGCCTGGGTCGCCAAGCTGGAAGAGCTCGGCGTGCAGGAAGTCAAGGTGCGCTCGACGATCACCTGCTCGACGCGGTTCGGCGTCTGCGCGATGTGCTACGGCCGCGACCTGGCGCGTGGCCACCTGGTCAACATCGGCGAGGCGGTCGGCGTGATCGCTGCGCAGTCGATCGGCGAGCCGGGTACCCAGCTGACCATGCGCACCTTCCACATCGGCGGCGCGGCCAGCCGAGTGGCGGCGCAGGACCATGTGCAGATCCGCACCACCGGTACCATCCGCCTGAATAACCTGAAGACGGTCGAGCACAGCGCCGGCCACCTGGTGGCGGTATCGCGTTCCGGCGAAGTCTGCGTGCTGGATAGCCACGGTCGCGAGCGCGAGCGCTACAAGGTGCCTTACGGCGCGGTGCTGACGGTGCGCGAAGGCGAAGCGGTCAAGGGCGGGCAGACGGTCGCCAACTGGGATCCGCACACCCACCCGATCGTGTCCGAGGTCTCCGGCCGCGTGCGCTTCATCGACTTCGTCGACGGCGTCACCGTGAACGAGCAGACCGACGAGCTGACCGGCCTGCAGAGCAACGTGGTGACCGATCCGAAGCGCCGCGGTGGCGGTGCCAAGGACCTGCGCCCGATGATCCGCCTGGAAGGCCCGAACGGCGAGAACCTGGTGCTGCCGGGCACCGACATCACCGCGCAGTACTTCCTCCCGGCCGGCGCGATCATCTCTCTGCAGAACGAGGCGGAAGTGGGCGTCGGCGACGTGGTCGCACGTATTCCGCAGGAAACTTCCAAGACCCGCGACATCACCGGCGGTCTGCCGCGCGTGGCGGACCTGTTCGAGGCGCGCAAGCCGAAGGAACCGGCGATCCTGGCCGAATGCACCGGCGTCATCAGCTTCGGCAAGGACACCAAGGGCAAGCAGCGCCTGCTGATCACCGACAAGGATGGCAACGTCCACGAGGAGCTGATCCCGAAGTGGCGCCAGGTCATCGTGTTCGAAGGCGAGCACGTCGAGAAGGGCGAGACCGTGGTCGATGGCGAGCGCAATCCGCAGGACATCCTGCGTCTGCTCGGCGTCGAGCCGCTGGCGGCATACCTGGTGAAGGAAATCCAGGACGTCTACCGCCTGCAGGGCGTGAAGATCAACGACAAGCACATCGAGACGATCATTCGCCAGATGCTGCGCAAGGTCGAGATCACTGCCTCCGGCGACACCCGCTACCTGCGCGGCGAGCAGATCGATCGGGTGCGCGTGGTCGAGGAAAACCAGCGCGCGGCCTCGCGCAACGAACAGCCGGCGGACTATGACCGCGTGCTGCTCGGCATCACCAAGGCCTCGCTGGCAACCGAGTCGTTCATTTCGGCGGCATCCTTCCAGGAGACCACCCGCGTGCTTACCGAGGCTGCCGTCCGCGGCACCCGCGACACGCTGCGCGGCCTCAAGGAGAACGTCATCGTCGGCCGCCTGATTCCGGCGGGCACCGGTCTCGCGCACCACGACAAGCGTCGGCGCAAGCACGAGGAACTGTCCACCGCCGAACTCGAGGTGCTGGGTGGCATCGGTGGTCGCGGCAACCGCAGCGAAGACTTTGCGGACAGCATGTAAACCGCTGATGGCGGCGCCCGCGTGAACCGCGCGGGCGCTGTCCAGCCAGCTTCCATTCACGCGGTGAGTTGACAGCTAAAATAACGGCGGCTTAAACTCCCGCTTCTCGACAGGTCGCTTTTCGCCTGTCGTTTCGTTTCTTAGGGATCCTGCAATGGCGACAGTCAATCAGTTGGTGCGTAAGCCGCGGTCTCCGAAGACCTTCAAGACCGCCTCCCCGGCGCTCGAGAACTGCCCGCAGCGTCGTGGTGTGTGCACGCGTGTCTACACGACCACGCCGAAGAAGCCGAACTCCGCGCTGCGCAAGGTGGCCAAGGTTCGTCTGACCAACGGCTTCGAAGTGATCAGCTACATCGGTGGCGAAGGCCACAATCTGCAGGAGCACTCGGTGGTCCTGATCCGCGGTGGCCGCGTCAAGGACCTGCCGGGCGTGCGCTACCACACCGTGCGTGGCTCGCTGGACGCCTCGGGCGTCGCCAAGCGCAAGCAGAGCCGCTCCAAGTACGGCGCCAAGCGCCCCAAGTAATCGAGAGATACCGCCATGTCCCGCAAAGGTTCGCACCCGTCCCGCGAGATCCTGCCCGATCCGAAGTTCGGAAACGTGGTCATCGCGCGCTTCGTCAACATGATCATGCGTCACGGCAAGAAGGCCGTCGCCGAACAGATCCTGTACGGCGCGATCGATGAGATCAAGAACAAGAATGCCGATGCCGTCGGCCTGATCGAGAAGGCGCTCGGCAACGTGGCTCCGGTGGTCGAAGTGAAGTCCCGTCGAGTCGGTGGTGCCACCTACCAGGTGCCGGTCGAAGTGCGTCCTGCACGCCGTTCCGCGCTGGCGATGCGCTGGCTGATCGATGCTGCGCGCAAGCGCGGCGAGACCTCGATGCCGCGCCGCCTTGCTGGCGAGCTGATGGATGCCTCGGAGAATCGTGGCTCCGCGGTGAAGAAGCGCGAAGAAACCCACCGCATGGCAGAGGCCAACAAGGCCTTCTCGCATTACCGCTGGTAATTCCAGCACCCCGACAAGAAAGGATTCTTTGCCGTGGCCAGAGAGACCCCCATCGAGCGTTATCGCAATTTCGGCATCATGGCTCACATCGATGCCGGCAAGACGACGACGACCGAGCGCATCCTGTATTACACCGGCGTCAATCACAAGATTGGCGAAGTCCATGAAGGCGCTGCCACCATGGACTGGATGGAGCAGGAGCAGGAGCGCGGAATCACCATCACCTCCGCGGCCACGACGTGCTTCTGGACGGGCATGGACCGGTCGTTCCCGCAGCACCGCTTCAACATCATCGACACCCCGGGGCACGTCGACTTCACCATCGAAGTCGAGCGTTCCTTGCGCGTGCTCGATGGTGCGGTGTTCGTGCTGTGCGCAGTCGGCGGCGTGCAGCCGCAGTCGGAAACCGTCTGGCGTCAGGCCAACAAGTACGGTGTGCCGCGCCTGGCGTTCGTCAACAAGATGGATCGCGCCGGTGCCGACTTCGACAAGGTGGTCGGCCAGCTGAAGGCCCGCCTGGGCGCCAATCCGGTGCCGATGCAGGTGCCGATCGGCGCAGAAGACAACTTCGAGGGCGTCGTCGACCTGCTGAAGATGAAGGCGATCCACTGGGACGCCGCCTCGCAGGGCATGACCTTCGAGTACCGCGACATCCCGGCCAACCTGGTCGAGAAGAGCAAGAAGGCGCGTGAGTTCATGGTCGAGGCAGCGGCCGAGACCAGCGAGGACTTGATGAACAAGTACCTCGAGGAAGGTGATCTGTCGGAGGCCGAGATCATCGCCGGCTTGCGCGCGGGTACCATCGCAACGGCGCTGATTC
>WBZL01004321.1_pt1 | contig 12409 bp, 18 predicted proteins | sample 5204291 | NCBI WGS metagenome assembly WBZL01 (sample SAMN12344345, study PRJNA552823) | activated sludge metagenome | biome: Activated sludge suspended growth; feature: Nitrification reactor; material: Wastewater; isolation source: activated sludge from nitrification reactor of wastewater...
TTAGTGAATTATCAATGTTTTACCTGCTTTATATTAGTTAGTGAATTATCAATGTTTTACCTGCTTTATATTAGTTAGTGAATTATCAATGTTTTACCTGCTTTATATTAGTTAGTGAATTATCAATGTTTTACCTGCTTTATATTAGTTAGTGAATTATCAATGTTTTACCTGCTTTATATTAGTTAGTGAATTATCAATGTTTTACCTGCTTTATATTAGTTAGTGAATTATCAATGTTTTACCTGCTTTATATTAGTTAGTGAATTATCAATGTTTTACCTGCTTTATATTAGTTAGTGAATTATCAATATAGAAAAAATAAAATAAAACATAAAAAAAAGTATCAAATATTTATAATAATATATCTCTGATAATTTTATATATCTAGAAGTTAAAAAATAAGTTTTAAATAAATGTATTAATTCATTTACCATAAATTTAATTAATGTTTAATATTTTCAATTTAATAATCTTAATTTAAAAATAGATAATGGATAGTTGTTAAAAAATTTATTTATTGAAAAATTATTTAAAACTAAAATTGATAATGTAATATAATCAATTTCATATTTAATATTTTTTTTTGTATTTAAATATATAACATTATTAAAATATTTAGAATAAAAAAACACTTTATCATTTAATGATAGTTTTTTTATATGCCTTCATTTAAATTTATATAAATTATTATAAATATTTTTTGATTTATTATATAAGTAAAACAAATAAAATTTATTAATTTTAATTTTTATTAAATCACCTATACTTATACAACTGTACTTACTAGAAATTAAATTATTGTTTATATACAATAATCTATTGCGTAAAATATAGTTTAAATCGCTAAAAGAAAAAATAAATTTACTTTGCATTAAAATTTTAAATAAAATATTTGTAAATAGGTTTGATTTTTTTACAAATAATAAAGTCTTATAAAATTTAAAAATAAATTTTTTAAATTTATTTTTTTTTTTTTTAAAATTAAAGATAAATTTAAATAACTTTCTATTTAAGTTTAAATATTTAAAAAATTTTTTTTTGTAATCGACAATAAAATTATTGTTATTTTGTTTATTTTCTAATTTTATATATTTTTTTTTTTTTTTAAAAAATTTTAAATTAAAATTATTGAAATAATAAAAAAAAAAGTTTTTTTTTTTTTTTAAAAATATATTATTTTTTTTAAAATTTAAAAAAATAAAAACATTTATAATATTGTAAATAAAATTAGAATATAAACTAAGACTGTAATTATTAGAAATAAAATTTTTTTTTTTTTTTAAAAAAAATAAATATATATATATATTATATATTTTTTAAATTAATTATACATTTTAAATTTTTAATTTATTCTCAAGACGATTTTTTTTTTTTTTTTAAAACTTTTTTTTGTAAAACTTTTTTTTTTTTTAAGACTTTTTTTTTTACTTCAGAAAAAATATTTACTTTAATTTTACTTTTAATAATGTTATCTTTAAGAAAAATATTAGATTTAATTAAATTTTTTGTAAAGCCTGGCTCAAAACCTAAACAAAAAGAAGTTTTTTTTTTTTCTTTAGTTTTTTTTTTTTGTTTTGAGTAAACAGGATTAACAATTTTTTTAGCCATTGATAATAAATCAATAGTTATAATAGAGTTTTGCTTTAAAAGAACTTGTTTTCGCTGCTTCTTTACCTTTTTTCATTCTTCATATCATTGTAATTTTCATAATAAATTAATTTGCTCGGCTAAAAAAATAGTATTAATAATATTATTATCTAAAGTACTATATTTTTTTTTTAACATATTTAATTTATAATTTTTAAAAATACTATTTTGCTTTCTAGCAATATTAGCATTACTATGTGTTCTTTGATTATTAATTGGATAACCTTGATTAGCTCTAAAACTATCTTTAGTTTGTAGATAATTAGCAAATAATAAATTAATTAATTTTTTATTATAAACTGAGGTTGACAACGGAATTATAAAATTTAATACATTATAGAAAATTAAAAATTTACTTTTTTTAAAAAATATAAAGTTTGTAAATTTACTTAATTCAAGCTTTTTTATTATAGATTTATTTAAAAAATATCTAATTGACTTTAATTCTTTTTCTATATAAATATTTAATAAATAATCATTTTTGTATAATTTATTTAAAAACATTAAAAAACTTTTTTTCATTTTATAGGAAATTTTTAATTCTAAAAATCATATTTTAATTTTTTATATTTAAAATTATTTACTAAATATAATTTTGAAATATTTAAAAATTTATTTTTTTTTTTTTTTTTTTTTTTAAAAAAATAGTATAAAATAATAATAATCCACTTTTTATAATATAAAAACCAAAAGTTACCTAAAAAAAAAAAGAACTTTTTTAAATTTTTATTAATTTTAAAATAAAAAAAAAAATTATAATAGAATATGTTATTAAATAAATAAGTAATAATTTTTTTATATGTATATATAAAAAAAGTTAAATATTTTTTATATTTTATAGAAAAAAAATTATTAAAAGGAAATAAACTAACAAGTTGTCGTTCAGAAAAAAACAATTTTGATGATCCCATAAAATTAATTAACGTTTAAAAAAATTTTTATTTTTTTTTTTTATTGGATAATTAAATGGCTTTTTATTTATTAAAAAAGTTTTTAATTTTAAATTAGTATGATACTTAGAGACTAAAATTTTTTTAAAAATGTTGCCTTTATGAATAAATAATTTTTTATTAATTAATAACGAATTTATACTATTAAATTTATTGAATAATATGCATTTTTTGGTTATATTTAATTTTATTAAAAAAATTAGATTAATTAGTTTTTTATCATAAAAAACTTTTTTTTTAAAAAACTTTTTTTCCATTAATTTATTTAATGATTATTCTTAGTAACTCAACCTCATGGAGAAACTTCTGGTGAATTAGTTTTAGTTCTACCTCCATGTGGGTGATCTACTGGATTCATGGCAACACCTCTAACCTTAATATTTTTACCTAATTTCCTTAATTCACCAGCTTTACCATAAACAATAAATTTTTTATAAATATTAGCATTTCTACCTGCATTAACAAAAGTTTTAAAAGAAATAGCTATTTTTTTTTTTGTAGGTAATAAAATTATTACTATTTGTAAATCATTATTATTTAATAAAATTTGAGCAAAAGTGCCACTTGACGTGACAAATCTTGGCTTATTATTAATAAATATATTTGAAATAATTGAACCTTTTTTTAAATACATAACGGGTAAAAAGAAACCTAAAATATTATTAAAGTAATATTTAGGTTTAAATATACAAATTTTAAAAAAATCAGTAATAAATAGGCCTGCTGTAGGTTTTATTAAAGCAGTTGAACCATTTGAATATTTTATTAAAAAATAAAATAAATGATTAGATTTTAAATATATTATATCTTTTATTATAGATAACGATTGGTTTCATAAAAAATTGTTGTTTCTTTTTACGCTGTCAAAAAACATTGAATGTTTTTTAGTTAATATAATTTTTTTACCGCTTAAATTTCTAGAACTATTATTTTTCTTTTTTATTTTAAAATAGCTGCTAGAAGTTTTAATTAAATAGATATTTTTTTTATTTCTATTAGAATTAGAAATAGGTTTATTATGTATTAATAAAATTATTAATTACTTACTAATAAAATAATACTAAAAAAATAAATAATTTATAATAATTTTTAAAACTAAAATTAATAAAATGAAATAAACTAAATAACTTTATTTTGCTATAGTTTAATGTTACAATATAATTTTTTTGTAAAAAAAAATCTTTATTTAAATTAAAAATAAAAAAAAATTTTCATAAATTTAAGTTTATTGATAATAAATTTTTTATAAAAAAATTGCTTTTAAAAAAAATATTGTTTTTTTTCATTCTCATTTATTTGTTTATACAATGTTTTTTGTAATTGTAAAACGCCGAACATCAAGGCTTCAGCTGTTGGTGGACAACCAGGTACATAAATATCTACAGGAATAATTCTATTACAACCTCTAACAACTGAATATGAATAATGATAATAACCACCTCCATTTGCACAACTACCCATAGATAAAACTCATTTTGGATCTAACATTTGCTCATATAATCTTCTAATACCTGGGGCCATTTTATTAGTTAATGTTCCAGCTACTATCATTAAATCAGCCTGCCTTGGTGTAGCTCTAAAAATAACGCCAAATCTATCAAAATCATATCTACTTACTGTTGCGTGCATCATTTCAACAGCACAACATGCCAGTCCAAATGTTAATGGTCAAAACGATCCTTGTCTAGCTCATGATACTACAGCATTTGCTGGTGTAACTATATAATCTACTCTCATTAAATTACTAAAATATAACTGAATGTTATTAAACTCTTAATTTTCTTCTTAATTTTTTTATCATAAATTCTGGCCTAGGAATTCCATATATTGAACGTCTATTAAATCTATTTGGGACACAAATTAAATCATGCTTACCTCTTACACATGAAAATGAAACACCAGGTAAATCCCTAGCTCCTCCTCCTCTAATTAAAACAGTTGAATGTCTACGCAAATTATGGCCTATACCGGGTATATGAGCTGTGATTCTTTTTTTATTTGTTAATATAACTTTTGCAATAGGTCTTTTAGCGGAATTAGGTTTTTTAGGTGTTAGTATTCTAGCTCTCATTACCACGCCTTTTAAAAAGGGATTTCCTTTTAAAGGATTATGGGAAAATATTAAAAAATTTTTATTTTTTTTATACCTATATAATAATGACATCAAAATAAAAATAAAACTATCATAAATATAATCAAGATGAAAATAGATTTAAAACTATTAAATAATCTTCAATAAAAAAAATATTTAATATATTAAAAAAATTTAATATACAAATTATATAAATTAAATTAAAATCAAGTAAAATAAAACTATTTTTTAATTTTAAATTAGTTAAGGTATTGCTTTTTTGTAAAAATCTAATATTTTGCGTATAAAAATATATCATAAATAAATTTACAATACTAAATAGTAAAAAAAAAAAAAAATTATTAAAATTTAATAAACTAATAATAATTAAAAATTTTCCTAAAAAACCTGTTAAAGGTGGAATACCTGCCAATGATAAAATAGAAAATATAAAACTAATTAATAAAAAATTTAGATTATTAAAGTTTTTTATTTCGTTTAAATATTTAAAGTTATTTAAATTAAAAAAAAAAAATAATGCAAAAATTAATAAAAGTAAAAATAAATAAAAGATAATATTTAAAATTAATATACCTAAAAAGTATTCATTATAATAACTAAACATAATAATTCATGAATAGAAGTATATTTCATTTATGACAACCACAAAACCCATTAAATCAAAATTCATTAAAACAATTAAAAACAATAAATTTAAACTTTGGTCCACAACACCCAGCTGCTCATGGAGTTTTAAGATTAATAGTGCAATTAAATGGTGAAATAGTAGAAAAAACAGATCCTCATATAGGTTTATTACATAGAGGAACTGAAAAACTAATTGAAGACAGAAATTATCTACAGGGTTTACCTTATTTTGATAGATTAGACTACTGCTCAATGTTGATGCAAGAACATGCTTATTGCTTAGCAATAGAATCATTGTTAGGTACTACAAATTATAGCATTTCTTTTTCTCAAATAAGAACCCTTTTTGATGAGTTAACAAGAATATTAAATCATCTATTAGCTATAGCGTGCCATGCTTTAGATGTAGGTAGTATGTCTAGTATGTTCTGGGCATTTGAAGAAAGAGAAAAAATAATGGAATTTTATGAAAGAGTATCAGGAGCAAGGATGCATGCGGCTTTTTATAGACCTAATGAATTAAATATATTTTCAATCTCTAATTTCTTACTAGAAGATATAATAAATTTTAATAGAAGTTTTTTATCAAGTTTAAATGAAATGCATAACGTATTAACTTATAATAAAATATGAAAACAAAGATTGATAAATATAGGTGTTTATTCTACTGAAACTTGTTATGAATATGGTTTAACAGGAGTTATGTCTCGTTCTACAGGAATAAAAAGAGATTTGAGATTAAGTAAAATAGAAACGTACGCAAATTATTATTATTTAAATTTTCGAAGTTACATAGGACAACATGGAGATTGCTTTGATAGGTTTTTAATAAGAATGAATGAAATGAGTGAAAGTTTAAATATTATTAATCAAGTTGTAAATAAATTAGCTTTAAAAAATTTAAATAAATATAAAAAAAATAATCAACACTTATTATTAAACTATTTAAACAAAAATCAATTAAATAAACATTTATATAAAAATAATTATAATTCAATGGAAAATTTAATTAATCATTTTAAATACTGAAGCGAAGGTTTAAATATAAAGTCAAACTTTACATATCAATCTGTAGAGTCATCTAAAGGAGAATTTGGCGTTACATTGTTAAGCGATAACTCTAGTAAACCCTATAAATGTAAAATAAGATCACCCGCTTTTCACCACTTACAATTAATACCAGCAATTAGTAAAGGTCATTTTTTAGCTGATTTAGTAGCTTTGATAGGTACTGTAGATATAGTTTTTGGAGAAGTAGATAGATAATGATAAATAATAAAAGTTTAAAAATTCTTTTAAATAAAAAATATAAAATTATAAATTTAAAAAAACAAATAAAATTAAATTTACAAAAATTTATAATTCACAATAAAAATCTAACTAGTAATGAAAAAAAAAAAAATTATTTATACAATTTTTTAAATGCATATAAAAAAAATAATAACCTAATATGTCAACTTACTGGTAGGCAAAAAAATATAAAAAAACAATATATGATGTCTAGACATGAATTAAATAGATTAGTAAAAAATGGAAATATATCAAATTTAAAAATTAAAAGCTGATAAATGATAAACATTATTTTACCTAATTCCATTACACTAATATTAATAAATAAAAATATAATTATTTTAAATAATAAAAAATTTTTAAATATATTAAATAATAATAATAATTTGTTCTATTTAAAAATAATAAATTCCTTAATAATTAAAAATAAGCTAATATATAATCAATCTGATTTTAGTAATAAATTAAATAATTTTTTTTTTTTTTGAAATTTTTTAATTATTAACAAAATAACTTTTCAAGGTAAAGGATATAAAATAAAAATAAAATCTAAAATATTTGAGTTAGCTTTAAATAAATCTAATAATGAAGTTTTAAAAAAAACAAATATTATAATAAAAAAAATTCAAAAATATAAATTTTTATTAATCTTTAATACAAACCTTAATAATCTTATAAAAAAGACTTTAAAACTTAGATATATAAATATTTTTACTAAAAGAGGATTAAGATTAAGTAAGCAAAATATACTAAAAAAAATAGGTAAAAAAAATACAAATTAATATATAATTAATATTTTTATAACTTTAACTATAAAGAAATATTATTTTCACACCTAGTGATCCAGATAAAGTTGATACAGAAAAAAAATCATAATATAATTTTAAATTTTTATTATATCTAGCAAACTTACCACATTTAATCGAATAAGAACGTTTTTTTGAATTTCCACCTAATCCTATCTTACCCTTTACTTTTATATAAAATCCTTCTAAGTTAAACTTTTTAATATATGGAAGAAATAAATTAATCAGAAAAACTTTTAAATAATATAAAAATCTTCTATGTTTTTTAAAAGACATTTTAATCATTTTTATTCTTAGTCAATTTTTAAATAAATAAATATCTTGAAATAAAAAAGAAGAAAACAATAAACTATAATCCTTACCTTTAAAAAACCTAAATGACTTAATTTTATTTATAAAAAATAAATTTTTTCTTATAAATTTATAAAATGCCATTTTATTTAAAAAATATCTATAATTTTTATATAAAAGTATAATATTTTTATTTAATTTTTTTTCTAAAAAATAATAAATAAAGTAATTTATAGATAAAATATAAATATTATTATTATTAAATTTTTTTTTTATTTTTTTAAAATATGTAAAAAAAAAAAAAAAAAAATTAATGTTAAAATTTAAATATTTTTTTATAAAATTAAAGTTATTTATAACTCTAGTATTAGAATAAATAAAAAGTAGATTATGTTTTGAAGAAATATTTTTTTTTTTTTTTAATAAAAGTAATTTTAATTCTAATATTTTTTTTAAAAAAAAAATAAATTAATAAATAATTCATTTTAAAATTATACATTTTTTAAATTATTATTTTCTTCACTTCTAGTATTACTTCAAATATTTCTATTTGTTCTAAATCATAAAATATAACTATTTTTTTTAAATAAAGGTGTTCATAAATTATTAGAATTAAATATAAAAAATAGATTAATTAGTTGTTTAAATAAATTGCTTAATAAAATAAAATAAAATTGTAAATAATTACTAATTATAAAAAAATTTTTTTGTTTAAAAAAAAAATTTATTATTAAAAAATCATTAATTAATTTATTTTTCTCATATATAGAATTAAAAGAAATAAAGATAAAAAAAAGAAAAAAAAAAAATTTAATTATATCTGAATCTAGAAAAGAAAAAAAAAAACCTGAAGATAAACAAATAAGATATAAAAATAGTAAAACTTTAATAAAATGAAATTTAAAATAGTTAAAATTTACTCAAGTAAACATAATTAACGCTAAAAGCAATAATATTTGCTTAAGAATGGAATTGAACCAATGGCCTTTAGGTTTTCAGCCTAACGCTCTACCACTGAGCTACTTAAGCATTAAAAATTATGTTATATAACATATGTTAAACTAATTATTAAAAAGCCAACTCAAATAAACAAAAAGTGTTTTCAATTAAGTTGAGTAAATTGATCAAATCTGTATCTAGGTACTGTACCTCTTATCATTATAGCAAAAACACACATCAATAATATTTTAATTATTAGAATAATATACGGCATTCATTTTTAATTTAATTACATAGCATAAATGACATAACCTACTACAAATGATAAAAAAATGAAAGTTTCCATTAAAGCAAAACCCATTAAAGTGGAGTTAAATAAATTTTCTACTTCTTCTGGATTTCTTGAAACTGCTAAATTATAACCTGCAAATAAAATTCCTGTACCTAAAACACCACATGCAATAGGTAACATACAACCACCTAATACTAAAACTTTTACTGCTAGTACTAGTAACATGTTAAATTAAAAAAAAATTAAAGAAATTTAAATATTTTATTATAAATTAAAAACTTTTGTTTATATATTTTTGAGTTTTTGTAATTTAAAAATAAATCAATATAAGAGTATAATATTTTTTGCCTAATGTTTAAATAATTATTATATAAAATAAAACTTGCTAAATTTCTATATGAAAAAGTATACCTAAAATTAGTTTTTAAGTATTTTATTTTGTATAGGTAAGACGTTTTTAAAAATTTTTTATATTTTTTATCAACTTTAGTACATTTTATAAAAAATGCAGGTTTTAATAGATCTAATACTCAAAGATTTAGAAAATAAACATCATATAAGTGTGGGTTAATTGATAGATTAAAATAAAAATAATTTTTATAAACGTATTCATCTACCGTAGGTATATATTTATTTATATTAAAAAAAAAATATTTCCAAACATTATTTAAAATTAACCATATTTTATTATTTAAAGATTTTTTTGTAATTAAGCTTATGTTTTTAAGAATAACTTTTTCTGATTTATTTATTAAATCTAATGATAATAAAGTAGACTTATAATATGTAAACTTATTATTTTTTATATATTTTATATAATATGATTTTTTCAATTTCTACATTAAAATATAATTTTAATTATTTAGTTATTAAATTAAATTAATGAAAATAATAATATAAAAAAGCTTACTGAATTAATTACTGAACTATAAGCAAAAAAGGCTTTAAAATAATTTACGTCAAATAATAAACTTATTACAAATAACATACTAAAAATAAATAATATATAAAATATTCATGAATAGTATAAATAAATAGAATTTAAATTTAATAATATTATTAATAAAAAATAAAAAAAAAATACTAAAAAAAAAAATGTAGTATAAAATAATATAGCTATATAACTTAATCCCTTGTAAACCTCGATTTTATAAAAATGAATTGGAGAAAAACCAAGTTTAAAAAAAAAGGCTATATTTAATGAAATAAATAAAATTAAAAACTGTATGTAATATACATTAGATATATTTATATTGTAGAAATAAAATAAATAATTTACTATTACTCATTCAGTAGAATTAAAGTAATATAGAAAGTTTATTATTGAAAATATAAATAATATAGAACTAAAGAAAGCTGTTCAATATTGAAAAAAAAGCATAGATAAAAATTCATTAGTTTTTGAAAAAAGTTTAATTGAAATTTTTTTTTCATTATTTCTATAAAAATAAGAAGAATTAACAAAATTAAAAAATAAAATACATGAGCAAACTTCTAAAAAAAAAAAAAAAACTAATAAATTATTAGTTAAAAAAATTAATGGTAAAAAACAACTAAGATTTATTAATGAAAAAAAAAAATCTACTTTATAAACTTCGTTACTAAACTTTAAGGATGTAAGTAAATACAAAAATGTTATATTTATAATAATTAATACAAAAATTAAAGAAATATTAAAGTTAGATAATTTTAAATTACTTCACCATAAAGTATCAGAAAATCCTTTTATAATAAAAATAAAAAAAAGCATTAAGATTAATATTAAAAAATTAACTCTAGTATAAAAATCTATTGATAATTTTTTAAAAATATGTTTACTAGTTATATTTTCTGTAAAAAGAAAGTTTAAGTTTAAATTAAAAAAATTTACCTTATAAAATAGTATTCAAAAAAAAAAAAATATGTATATAAATATAAATGGTAAGTAATATTCGGAAAATAAAATTAACATCAAAATAAAAATAATAAAATTAAAGTTTAATGTAAATAGAGCTATGTAAAATTAATCTAATATTAAATAAACTTAAAGTATTGAACTCAAATAAATTTATTATTCTAATATGTTTTAATATTATTAATAAATCAAAAAATTTAATATTAAATTTTTTTAAAATTAATATTATTTCTATTTTAAATAAATTTTCTTTTAGATTGTATTGATGTTTTTTATGTCTATTAGGACTTTTTAAAATATTAATACTGTTAATAGAGAATTTTTTTTTTTTTATTATAAATTTGTTTATTAATTTAATACGTAAAAAATAAAATAATATAATATTTATATAAATATTATATTTAAGATTTATTTTTTTTTTATTAAAGTTACTCAATGGTGTTATATAAGATAACATTAGTTTATTGTTATTCAAACTCTACAGAATTTACAAAGTAGTTTTATTATCTAATAATTTTGCTAAAGCAATTATAATGCTCTTAATAGGTAAGTTTTTATTTTTGTTTTTTTTTTTTAAAATTTTAACATTTTTGAAAAAATATAACATATCAAAAAATTTCTAATTCTATGTTAACTTTTATATAAATAAAGTTTTATATTTGATTTTCGTTCTAATCTGTCCATTATTCTTTTAAAAAAGATAAAATAAAATTTAACTTTAAAAATTTTAAAATTTTTAGGTATTTCAACTCCTCATTTCTTTAATGAACCTTTACCTTTACCCATTCTAGAGTTTTTTGATTTTCTTGTTATAGGTGTATTATATTTTAAGTATATTCAAAAATTATTTTTAATTAAATTAGATTTATATTTAATAGATTTTTTTATTAATTTTCTTATAAATTCGAAATAGACATATTCAATAAAATAATTTTTTTTCACAATTCAATATATTTCCTTATTATTATAAAAAAGACTTTTAGTTTTTTTAAATCTTTTTTTAAATGATATTTGTTTTTTTGTATTTAAATTTTTTAACCTCAAAATAAAACATTTTATTAAATTTTTATTTAAATTTTATATATAAAAATAAAAATTTTTTTATAAAAATAAAAAAGTAAAAAATTTATTAGACTTAAAGTAATTATATATATATCATAAGTAAATATATTCAAATTTTTTGAATATAAATAACTATTATCTATAGAAAACGAATTTTTAAAAATATAAAAAGTGTAAAATAAAAAATTACTATTTTGTTCTAGGAAATTTAAATTATCTGTGAAAATATTAAAGTAATATGTATTATTTAAATATTCATTCATATAAAGATAAGAATTTTTAGTAAATTTAGTTAAATTTTTTATATTTAAATCATTAAAATAATAAAAATTAGTTAAATTTAAAAAATGAATATTTTTAAAGCCAAAAAAATAATAATAAATTAAGGTTAAAAAAATAGTATAATGAATAAAAAAAATAAATTTTTTTTTTTTAAAAAAATTATAACATTCTATAATTAAAATGTTTAATGTAATAGGTATTATTATATATATATAATTTTTTTTTTTTTTTAAA
>WBZL01004322.1_pt1 | contig 12409 bp, 9 predicted proteins | sample 5204291 | NCBI WGS metagenome assembly WBZL01 (sample SAMN12344345, study PRJNA552823) | activated sludge metagenome | biome: Activated sludge suspended growth; feature: Nitrification reactor; material: Wastewater; isolation source: activated sludge from nitrification reactor of wastewater treatment...
TTCAGAATTTTGTGTCAACAGGATTTTCAGCATGCGCAGCATGTTGAAAATCAAATCTTTGTGTCTTTGCGAGAAAAACACTTTATTTAACGGCCTCAGTCAAAATGATCAAATCACCGAATCACCCTCCGACGGACGCAGACAATCGAATCAATTGAATCAATCGAACCAATTGAAAAACCTCCGCCGCTCCATCCAACTTCTCCTCCTCGCCGCAATCCCGCTCGTTTTTCAGCATTGCCGGCAGGATAAGACCGACGAAGCCGTCGCGCGCCGTTATTGCGGGAGCTGTCACCTGTTTCCGGAACCGTCGCTGTTGCCGAAACAGAACTGGGAAAAGGGCGTATTGCCCGCCATGATGCCGCTGCTGGGGCTGATCAATGACCGGAACAACCCTTACGGCAGTTTGTCCATGGATGAGGTGATGTACCTGGAAGGCGCCCATTATTTCCCGGATCAACCCGTGTTGAGTGAAGCGGAATGGGAACAGATCAAGGCGTTTTACCAGCAGAATGCGCCCGATTCCCTGCCGCAACCCGAAGGGCGGCAACCCATCCGCGACCTGGAAACCCGGTTCGAATTCAAGCCGGTAACCGGGTTGACCCGGCTGCCCTCCACTACCCTCGTCAAGTACTTTCCGGAGGAAAAGCGGATCGTCACCGGTTTTCAGGACGGGACGGTGCTGATGCTCGACGACCAGTTCCGGCGCCGGGATTCGCTCCGGTTTGCCAGTGCCGTTTCCGATGTCGTGCGGCAGGATGGCCGTTGGTATTTTTCTGAAATGGGCCGGCTCAATCCCAGCGACATCTTCAAGGGCGCCGTCTGGTCGTTTGCCGGCGATTTTATGGACAAAACCCAGCTGACGGACAAGCTGAATCGCCCGGCGGAAATCCAGTGGGCCGACATTACCGGCGACCGGAAACCCGAACTGATCCTCTGCGAATTCGGGCACCAACTGGGCAGTTTTTCCTGGTTTGGAAACGAAGGCAAAGAGCGCCACACCCTGATCAACGTACCGGGCGCCCGGACCGCCAAAGTCACCGACCTCGACGGCGACGGCCTGCAGGACCTGGTGGTGCTTTTTGCGCAGGGCAACGAATGCGTCCGCTGGTTCAGGAACGAAGGCGACGGCAATTTTTCCCAACAGGAACTGCTGCGGTTCCCCTCCGTCCACGGCTCCAGCTACCTCGAACTGGCGGACATGAACAACGACGGCTACGACGATATCATCATCGCCAACGGCGACAACGCCGATTACTCGGTGGTTTTCAAGCCCTGGCACGGCGTCACCATTTACCTCAACGACGGCAAAATGCATTTCACCCAGGCCTGGTTCTACCCCATGAACGGCGCCTCCAAGACCCTCACCCGCGACTTCGACGGCGACGGCGACCCAGACATTGCCGCCATGTCCTTCTTCCCGGACCTGCAGCGCGTCCCGGAGGAGAGTTTCCTGTATTTCGAAAATCGGGGCAACCTCCGATTCGACGTCTACGGCTCCCCGAAAACCGCCGTCGGCCGCTGGCTCGTCATGGATGCCGCCGACCTCAACGCCGACGGAAAAGAAGACCTCCTGCTGGGCTCCTGCGTCACGGCCATGCGCCTGGCGGGCACCGAGGTCTACGCCCGGGAGTGGGTGGATGGGAATGTGTCGGTGTTGGGGTTGATCGGCCGGTAGATTTGGGAGACGATAGGGTTTGCGAAACTTCAAAAGTTTCGTAAACCTGGAAGCCCTGAAACCCACCCCTGAGTATTTTCCCACTACTCAAAATCAGGAATTGACATTTAAAGCTGATGGCGTCTGACGTGTTAGTTAACAGGAGAGCGGAACGGGCTCTAAAAGAAAAGCGGATTGTGAAACCGGCGGTTGCCGAAAGGCTGCTTCTTTAACCTTTCTACTTTAACCTTTAACCTTGTTTAATTGTTATCTTTGGATCCAAACCAGTGCACATGAGTACGCTTCAAAAAATTGAATTGCTGTTGCCCAAAATGACCCGGGAAGAAAAAGCCCTGTTGTTGCAATGGATGGTGAGTGAACTGAGCGGAGTCTTTCCCGGTATTGAAAAGACCCCCGGCGTTTGCGGTGGAGATGCCAGGATTACGCGTACCCGGATCCCTGTTTGGTCGCTGGTCAGTTCTCAAAAAAGCGGAATGAGCGATCAGGAATTGCTCAGTCAATATTCCACCCTGACCGCTGACGACTTGCGGAATGCCTGGAATTATTATCGGGCCAATCGGGAAGAAGTGGAGAACCAGATTCACGAAAATGAGGTGGCTTGAAGATGGCAAGACTTTATTCCAATGAAAATTTTTATCGGGCTGTTTGTGAACACTTGCGAGAGTTGGGCCATGATGTCCCTACTTCTATGGATGCCGGAAACGCCAATCAGAGCATTCCGGATGAAGAAGTTTTAGCTTTTGCTGCCAGGGAAAACAGGGTATTGATCACATTGAACAGAAAAGATTTTATCAAACTCCACCGTAAAACTCCCGAACATGCGGGTATTATTGTATGTACCCATGACCGCGATTTATTGGCTTTAGCTGATCGGATCCATCAAGCCATTCTTCATGAAAATGGCGAATTAGCCAAGAAATTAATAAGAGTTAACAGGACTAATGCTTGAAAATAAGAATTTACCTCAAAGCCGCCCGCGAATTTCAGGTTTGCGAAACTTCAAAAGTTTCGTAAACCTGGACGACGCAAGCCACCAACCCGCAAGGCCGCCACATAAAATTCTGCAACGGGGTTGAAATCCATTCCACCCATTTTAAATGGTCGCGATCTGGAATCGACCGGCACAAAATCGCCCATCCGGAGCCATCAGATACCGGCCCTACAGGCCGGAAACCCGATATCCAACCGATAGCTACCGATATGGCGGACCTGACGGCCTGCGCCGGTGTTTTCAAGGCAAGGGCGTCCCGAAATCTTTAACCTCGGTCTCGCAGTAAGGGGCGCCGAAAAAACGACTGTCAGGGCTGGAGAAACGGAACGATAAGCCTGAAAGGCTTAAATCCCTCTAGTGGCGCGAAATTTAAGTAGCACCGTAGTTTCGGGAGGCTATTTTTTCGACAGGCAAGGCGCGAGAAGGGAGCATAGCGGGACTCTGTGACCGACCTGTCCGCCGTACTTAGGTACTAAGGCAGGCGTGGCGAGCAACGCAGCATGTCGGAAAAAGAGGCCGCGAAACTTGTGTGGTATCTAGATTTCGCGCAACTAGCCGTCGGTGAACTCAGCATTTTGTGTAAACCGGATTTTTAACACGCGCAGCGTGATGAAAATCAAAATCTTAGCGTCTTTGCGTCTTTGCGCGAGAATTATTTTGCACAACCTCCCCGCCGCTGCCATTTGTCCTCTTTAACTTTTATCCTTTATCCTTTATCCTTTAACCTTTAACCTTAAATTCCCCCCCAATCATACCCCTTAAACCGCACCCGCCACCCCGCCAGATCCTGGCCAAGTACGCTTTCAAGCGCCTTCCGAACACCCCGCATCCCGCCGAAATCGCCCTGGTACCACAACAGCAACCGGGTGGTGTGCGCTTCCTTTTTTTCAGGGTACAGGTCCGTTTCACTTTCCAGAAAAGACTGCGTGGCCAGGTCAAGCTGCCGGTCCAGTTTGTCCGGCGAATAGAAGGCGATGGGCGGACAGCTCCGGGCGCCGCAGTTGAGCGCGAAATGGATGCGCGGGTCGATGCGGGCAACGGCCAGCCGGCGGAGCAGTTTTGGGGCAAACGGGTAGGGGAGGTACCCCAACGACCATTTCCAGCGGTTGCGGCGCAGGATGCCGTGCTCGATATCGTCGAGGCTGAAGTCGCGGCCGGCGATGCGGATGGCTTTTTGTTTGAAAATATCGGGTCGCTGCAGGCCTTTCTCGTGGCGTAAGATCAGGAAATACGCGTTGTAGGCGTTGATCCAGAAGGCGAGTTTGCGGGTGCCGTCGCGCAGCGTTTCGGTCAGTTGCCGGAACGGGGTTTCCGCCAGTGCACGCACCAGCGCTTCAGTGGGCCGGCCGGTCTTGGCGGCGTAGAGCAGTTTTTCGGATTGGTCGTTCAGGTTCATAGGGTATTTGTAAGTCTAACAGTCTTCAGTCTTCAGTTGGCAGTCTATCCCCAGGAAAGAACTGCCAACTGCCGACTGCCAACTGCCAACTGATCGCTTATCGCAATAACAGCAACTTCCGCGCCCGCACCCCGTTCACCCGCAGGAAATACATCCCGCGCGGCAAACCGGAAACGTCCAGCCCGGCTTTGCCGGATTCGAACCTGCGCGCGCCCATGACCGGCCTGCCCGTCAGGTCCAGCACCTCTACCGCAATCGGCCCGGCGTTGTCCCATTCCAGGGTCACCTGGTCGGCGGCCGGATTGGGGTATACCTTTAGCCGGGCATGGTCCGCCACATCCGCTGTCGGCAGGATATTGCTGCAGAAAGTGGAGTCCGGACTGGTTTCGATCCAGCCTTTACCCGACAGGTCCTTGCCGGCGAAACCCGGGAAATCGGCCGGGTACCGGGTCATTTCAAAGGTGATGTTGTCGTTCGGAACCAGCGTAGCGCCCTGTGGGGCGGGCTGACCGTTCTTCAGGGGCACCTTGTATTCCCAGACGATCTCCTGATCCGGGGTCAGCTCAAACGCATAACCCGTACGGCCGACTTGAATGAGGTAGTTGCCGTTGGGCAGGTACTGGATGCTCGACAGGCCGTTGGAGTTCATCAGCGTGGAATCCACCGGGTGTTTGATGGTCTCGTCGTAGGTGACGGGCAAAAAGGCGCCGTCCGACATCGGGTAGTTGCCTTTGTACATGTCGAACGTGTTGGCGATGATGTTGGCAACGGAATAATTCGCGCCGTACCGGTTGTTGAAGACGGCGATCTTGCCGTAATTGGGGTCGAAAATGTCCACATCCGTGATCCAGTGGGCGTTGTGCTGGAAGAACAGCGTCTGCGGGGCCGCTACTCCGTAAACCGCCGGATTGCCCCAGCGGTACATCAGGTCGCCGCCCTTACCGCTGGCGCCACCGGAATGGCCGGCCGCTTCCTCCGAAGACGTCGACCGGTCAATGATCCAGATCTCGCTGAAGGTCGGTACGCCAAACAGCACCTGATCCAGATCCGGGTTGTAGTCGACAGCGTTGCCGTGCATCCAGTCCGGATTCCCGTTGCTGGTATCGTAGTTGAAATCGATCAGTTCCGGGTGGTCGGCAATGACGCCGTAGTTGCCCTTCGTCGCGTCAAAATCCTGGATGAGGTGGTCCCAGGTATGCCATTCCCACGTGATGGAATCGTTGGCGGGGTTGATCTCGAACAGGTAATCGGGCCAGATCTCGTTCTGCGGCAGCAGCATGGAGTCGCGGCCGGCCTGGATGGCCTCTTCGCGGGTCTTCTTCTCCCAGGCGATGAGGATGAGGTTGCCGTCGGGTTTGACCACGAAGCTGTGGTGTAAGCGCCGTTCGGCGTTGTTCAGCGTATAGCTCCATTCCACGTTGTTGTCCCAGTCGCGGATCTCGATGGTGGCGCCGCCGCCGCCGGCCCAGATGGGGTCGTTACTGATGTTGTCGGGCCGTATGGCGACTACCAGGCGGCCGTCGGGCAGGAGGGCGACTTTATTGCCCGGGCGCAGGTCCGCGGCCGAGGTCCAGGAGTTGACGATCTCCCCGCAGTTGTCCAGCAGGTAAACAGTGGATTGGTTATGCGGAAAGATCAGGTTGTATCCGTCGAAGGCCTGTTGCGGTTGGTAGGAAAGCAACCCCACCGTGTTCTGGGCGGCCAATGCGGCTGCCATCAGGAAAAGCGTAGCAGATAGTAAGCGTTTTTTCATATGCGTAAAGTCAGATTAATTGATTTTGATGGCTTTTTGAATAAAAGCACGGTCGCGGGCCTGGTTGAACACCCGGATGATATACAGGCCTGCAGGCCAACCGGCCGTATCGATGGCCGTCAGGTTGCCGGTGGCTGTTTCGGAATGCATAAGGCGGCCGGCGGCGTCAAAGATCGCCATTTGGAGCGGTTGGACGGTCGTGTTTTCTATCTCCAATTGGTCGCCGAACGGGTTTCCCACCAGTGAAACGCCTGCCAGTTCCCTGGGCTCATTGCCTGTACCGACCGGCCCGCCCGGGTAAAGCGTGCAGCTGTACGGCCATGGACTGAGCTCCACGGGATCGCCCGGCGTCAGGTCGCGGCCGGTGAAAGCCGGGTAATCTTCCCGGTACCGGGTCGCCCGGAAAGTATCGTTCTGATAGGGCGTCTGGCCCTGTTTGACGGGCGAATTGCCGGACACGGGGTTGATGTAATCCCAGACGATCTGCCGGGAACCGGTGATCTCAAAGAAATGCCCTTGTTTGCCGTTACAGATCAGGATATTTCCCTCCGCCAGGGCTTGCGCGCCCGAAATGTTGGCGGAATAAAAACCGGGCGCGGTAAAGGCCCAATCCACCGTATCGGGACCGAAGCGCTGCCCGGGTTCCAGGGTGTAAAGCCCGGATTCCGCAACCGGCGGCGTCCAGATGTCCACCGAGGAGAAATTCCCGCCGGGGCGGCCGAGGCCGTTGTTGAAGACCATGAGCTTGCCGAAATGCGGGTGGGTTTCTTCCAGGATCCAGGTGACGTTGTGGGGGCCCCAAAGCGTTTGGTCGCTTTCGGTACCCCGATGATAAACAGCCGGATTGCCCCACCGGTAGAGCAGGTCGCCGCCTTTGCCGGAATTGCCGCCGGAATGGCCCGCCGCTTCGGCCGTGGTGGTACTGTGGTCGATGATCCAGACCTCGTGCAGGTGGCGGCTGGTGACCGCGATCTGGTCGAGGATAGGGTTATAATCGATGGCATTGAGGTGGACCCAGTCGACGTTGGTGGAACCGGTCACTTCATTCGGGGCGTTGAGGTCGACCAGTTCAGGGTGGGCCGATATGTCGCCGTAGTTGGCCTTGGCCGGGTCCGCATCCTGGATCAGGTGGTCCCACAAATGCCATTCCCATACGGTGTTGATCTGGTTGGCGCCGACCATCTCAATCTCGACGATCTTCTCGGGCCAGAGCCCGCCGCCTGCAACACGGTCAGGAGCTCGTCCGGCGGCAATGGCGGCTTCCATCGACTTCCTTTCCCAGGCGATCAGCAGGATATGGCCGTTGGGCAGGGGTTCGATGTCGTGATGGAGGTGAAAGTCGTCGCCGGCATAGTCATACGACCAGATCAGGTCGCCGCCCCAGTTGAACAGTTCCAGCCTGCCCGAAAACCCGCCTACGTTGAAATTGCCGCTGATCTCGGCCGTGCGCAGGAGGTTGCCGTTTTCCAGAAGATAGGTCGCTGTATTGGTCGGATAGTTGCTCGTCCAGGTATTCACCACATACCCGCAATTGTCGATGAGGTAGGTGATGCGGCTGTTCGACCACAGCGTATACCCGTTCACCGCCAGCCAGTTGTTGGTCAATAATCCGACCGTTTGCTGTGCGGTTGCCGGTCCGGCGCTCAGGATCAGGCAGAAAAAAAGGAAGCGTTTTATCATATCCGTGCAGTTGACCAGGCAAAAATAACCCGATCGGTCAAAATATGGGAATGATTGGGGCTTTGGCCGCCCGATCGGTCATTTGCCTGACGCCGCCACTAGGCCATGCTGTGCCCAAGCGCGGACAGGATTGGCAAGCTGCCGGCCGGCTGGTCGTACTTACCCAATTGTTTAAATAGATTAAATAAAATTATAATATTTATTAATTAATTGATTTTCATCGCATTAATTGAATCCAATGTTAAGTTTTTGGTTTGCAATGAAAACTTAACATTAAATCAATGTAAAAAATTTGTTAACAACCTAATTTTGCACCCAGATCATTCATTTATCCATATACAATCCGAATTTATGAAGAAATTGAGCAATAAACTCCTGGAAAACCATCCGGAACTGGCTGAAATGATGCAGGACCTCAAAGCCAAAAAAACGGCGCTCTCCGAAATCAAAAAGCAAAAAAGCACCCTGGAAGAAGAGGTGAAAACAGCCAAGGTTGAGCTTAAGAAGCAGCTCAAAACCCTGTCAAAAGTGAAGAAAAAGCCGGTTGCCGCCAAGGTGGAAACCCCGGCGCCCGTTGCTAAAAAGAAACCTTCTGCCGCCAGGGCCAAAGCGCCGGCAGCGCGGCCGGGAAGGAAAACGACCAGTGCAAAAGTCGAGGCATGAATCAAATCATATAGCCGAGACTACTATGTGGCTTGACCGGATTCCTGCCCGGGTTGCGCAATGATGGCATTTTTGTCGCAGCCAGGACTTCAGCGCAGGGATCGGTCAACCATATTTGCAGTCATGTTATTTGAAAATTAAACAAATTGCCGACATGACTCAAAAACCACTGCTTGCCGCTTTATTCCTTTTTTCGATCGCTTTCCACGCTTCGGCGCAATTGCCTGAAAAAGCCGAAGACATTTCTCCCCTCCTGATCGGAGAAACCTTCCCCGATGAAAAACTGGTAAACCTCAAGGGAGACGGCGTTTCCATACTGGACCTCGTCAAGGAGAAACCCACCGTCGTCATCTTCTACCGCGGCGGCTGGTGTCCGTTCTGCAACCGCCACCTGGCTGAGATCGGCCAGCGCGAGGAAGAGATCCTGAACCTGGGTTATCAGGTGCTGGCCGTCAGCCCCGACAATGCCGAAAAACTCCGCGAAACAGCCGACAAAAATGAGCTCAAATACCGCCTCTTTTCCGACGAAGGCGGCGCGCTGGCCAAAGCCGTCGGCATCGCCTTTGACGCCCCCGGCATCGTTAAACCCCGGCTGAAAAACTATTCCGACGGCAAAAACACCGGCTACCTCCCCGTTCCGTCGGTCTTCGTCCTCAACACCAAAGGCGAGATCCTCTTCGAATATATCGACCCCAACTACAAACAACGCATCGGCGGGGATTTGCTGCTGGCGGTGTTGACCGCATTGAAGGGGGAGGGGTGATGCTGCCCGCCGTCGCTTGGGGTTTTGGCGGGCGGGGGATGCTGGATGCTTGCTGCTGGCACGCTGAGGCGTGCTGGATGCTTGATGCTGGATGCTTGATGCTGGATACTTGCTGCTGCCACGCCGCGGCGTGGTGGATACTTGAAATCGGATGCTTGATCCTGGTGGTCGCCCGCCGTTGCTATGGTCGATTCAACCCTGAGCGATCATATGCCGGCCCTACAGGCCGGAATCAAATATTCAAACCGCGTGCTGCCGATATTGCGGACCTGACGGCCCGCGTTGTTTAACCTTGGCCTGGCGGATCTGACGGCCCGCACGGTTGTAATAATAGGATGTGGGAATATTGGCGCATACGACGGAAAATCTTCCGGCTCTACGGACACCCGACCTACGACTTATCCTTCGACTACGCTCAGGAGATCCCCACTTACAACTTACAACTTACGACTTACAACTTACGACTTACAACTTACCTAATTCTTCCTCACTTCCAAAATCAACGTATCGCTGCTCACGCCGGTAAAAACCCCCAGCCCGTTGTCCACATTGCTGGGCGGCTCGGTGATGGATTGGGAGGTGGCATTTGAGGTTTCGTAGAGCGCTGCGTACTCCGGATTCACCCGGTAAACGATGACCTGGTGGGTGCCGAACTGGCGGATCTCCCGCCGGGGGTCGATGCTGTAATAATCCGTAGTCTCGGGCTTGCTGATGAAGGTGAACCGGCGGTTCATCAGTTCGCCGGTACCGAAGATCTCATTGACATATTCCGGGTTATCTTCTATGTTTTTGACGACCACATAAAAATAATCGCCGTTCGGGTTGCTCCAGGTTACCTCTACCGGGTCGGGCAGGTCGCCGAAATTGCCGGGGAATGAGCCTGCGGAGATCTTGGTCAGGTAGATCTCGTCGGTGGAAATGGCCGCTTCCTGCTTTTCCGGGATGTACGTCTGCGCGCTGATCGTTCGTCCTTCCCATTCAAAGGACAGGGCGTAGGTTTTTCCGCTTTCCACCTTCCAGCCGGGGGCGCTGTAGACCCCGTTGCCGTCGAATTGCAGGACCTGGCTGATCTGATCGTCCGAAAGGGTGATGAGCAGGTCGTTCAGGGTCTGGGTTACGGTATCGGCGTTCGTGTAGGAATTGGACAGCGTCACCAGGATGGAATCCACGGGTTGGCCGGCGTACAGATAACCCTGAATGACCGGGGTGCCGGTTGTCGTGGTGGTAACCGATTCCGGTTCGCAGGCCCAGAAGATCGTCGCGATGAAGAAGAGTAGGTATATGCGCTTCATGATTTTTATTTTAAAGTCCAGTTGAAGAAAAGGCTCGGCGTCAGGCTCAGCAGCGATACGTTGGTTTCCAGCAGTTCGCCTTCCACGATATCGTATTCCTTGTACCAGACATTCCTGCGGTTGTAGAGGTTAAAGATCGACAGGCCCAGGTTGGCTTTCGTCCGGCCCAGGTGAAAATCGTAGGTTGCGGAGATATCGAACCGGTGGTAATCCGGCAGGCGCAGGGCGTTTTTGCCGCTCACCTCGAAGAAGTCGGCCGTACTGCCGTCCAGCAATTGGAGCTGGTAGTAGCCGGTCGGCGCGGTGTAGGGCTTGCCGGTGGCGTAGATGAACGTCGCGCCGAAGGTGAACCGCTCGTTCAGGCGATAATTCCCTACGACCTTCAATTCGTGGGTCTGGTCCTGATTGGCGTAGAAGGGATCGTCGCCGAAGGCCGCGAAGTTGTACCTGACCTCCGAAAGGGTATAACCGACCCACCCGCTGAGGCGCCCGGTTTTCTTTTGCAGCAACAGCTCCATCCCTTTGGCCTTGCCGTCGCCGGTATAGAAGAACTCCTCGTAATTGAGCGTCCGGTCGGGGCCGAATCCCACGGGCACGAACCGGGTGGTATACTCTGTCAGGCCTTCCAGGTTCTTGTAGTAGAATTCCAGGTCGACCAGGTATTTCGGCGTTTCGTATGCCGCGCCGGCGATGTAGTGCTCTGCGGAGCTGATCGGTGCGCGTTCATCATCGGCCAACAACCAGAAATCGCGGCTGCCTTGTTGGATATCTTCCCGGACCACCCGTGTAGCAAACTGGTTGTACAGTCCCCAGGCGCCCTTGAGCTTGAATTTATCGGTCAGCAGCCAGCTCAGCGAGGCCCTCGGTTCAAGGTAAAATTTGCCGGTTACGCCGTAATGGGTGGTTCGCAGACCGCCTTTCAGAATAAGCTTTTCCGCCAGCACCAGGCGATCCTGCAAATAAAATGCGTGGGTCCGGCCTTTGTCCGCCCGGTTCAGGATATCCAGCGTATCATTCTGGGTATACCGGTAGACAATATCCTGGTAGGTGGATTGCAAGCCGAACTCGATCTGGTTGTTCTTCCCGGTTTTCCATTCGTTGTCGAGTTTGAGGGTATAATCCTGGAGGTTGTTGTATTCATAATTGCCGTTGGACACGGTAAAGGACGAATCGGACCGCGTGATGTTCGTGACGTCGCCCCGGTCGCGCTCGCTGTAGTAGTTGGAGTACGACAGGTTGGCGTTGCTGTAAAAGGTATCGCTCCACCGGCGCGACCACTTGCCGCTCGTGCCCCAGTTGCCCCATTTGGTGAGGTCGGTGCTGGTGCGCTGGAAGTTGAAATCGAGGTTTTGGCCGAATCGCCTGAACAGGTTGTCGTCGGCATCGCGGGAATTATCCAGGTTGTCCTGTCCGTTGAACATGCTGAACGACAGGATATCCTTGCTGTTGGGCCGGTAAGTGGCCTTGGCGTTGAGGTCGTAGAAAAAGGAATTGGGCCGCACGTTCTGGCGCGCAAACCCGCCCGGAGGGCCGCCCTGCGGGGCTTCCGGGGTATTCTGGTTGTTCTGGGTAAACGAGTCGAAGAGGTTGCCGTAGAAATTGCTCTGGAAGGACCTGCGACCCGCCACCAGAAAGGACCCTTTTTTCTTGTCGAAAGGCGCCTCCGCAAAGGCGTTGATGCTGAGCAGGCTCAGTCCGAAACCGGTATTGAACTGTTCGGTGTTGCCGTCCTTGCCCGTCAGGTCGACCACACTGGAGATCCGGCCGCCGTACTTGGCATCGAACCCGCCCTTGTACAGCTGCACATCCTTGATGGCATTGGCGTTGAAGGCGCTGAAAAAGCCGAACAGGTGATCGACATGATAGACCGTGAATCCGTCAAACAGCACCAGGTTCTGATCCGGCGTACCGCCCCTGACGTACAACCCCGAGGAACTTTCGTTCGACCCGCTGATACCCGGCAGCAATTGCAGCGACCGGAAAATATCCTTTTCCCCGAAGCTCGGCAGGGTAGCCATAGCCAGCGGAGAAATGGTCATTTTGCTGATCCCGGTTGAAGCCTTCAACAGTTTTTCTTCTTCCTCCGCCACAACCACCACCTCGGCCAGTTGCTGGCTCATATCCTGCATCTCGATCAGCAGTTTTTCCATGTTCATCCCGGGCTGGAGCCGGAAATAGCGGGTGTGGTATCCC
>WBZL01004324.1_pt1 | contig 12405 bp, 10 predicted proteins | sample 5204291 | NCBI WGS metagenome assembly WBZL01 (sample SAMN12344345, study PRJNA552823) | activated sludge metagenome | biome: Activated sludge suspended growth; feature: Nitrification reactor; material: Wastewater; isolation source: activated sludge from nitrification reactor of wastewater...
GATACCGGTCCGCGTCGGATTCAGCCCAACGCCTTCGAGAGTGATCTCCGAACCGTCAAGGCCGGCCGCCGCTACCAGAAAGAACGCCGCCGACGAAATGTCGCCGGGCACGCCGAATGATCTTGCCGAGAGCGTTTGCCCGCCTCGAATCGAGATCGCTCCCTCAGACGTCGTGTCGATCTCGGCGCCAAACCAGCGCAGCATCCGCTCGGTATGATCGCGGGTCGGTGCGGGTTCGTGAACGGTGGTCGTGCCCGAGGCTCCGAGTCCGGCCAAAAGCAGACATGATTTGACCTGAGCTGACGCGATGCGCAGCCGGTGTTCGATCCCGGTCAGCGGCCGTCCGGCGGCAATGACGAGCGGTGCTTTCCCGTCGGCCGACTCGATCGTCGCCCCCATTTCCTGCAGCGGATCGATGACGCGGCCCATCGGCCGTGACGACAGCGATTCGTCGCCAGTAAGCGTGGCTCCGACCTGACGGCCGGCCAGAACACCGGTCAACAGACGCATCGTCGTGCCGCTGTTTCCGCAATCGAGCGGCATCAGCGGCGGCGTAAAAGGCCCGCCGGCAATGGTCACGTCCGAACCCGACCGCGTAATGTCGATCCCGAGCGAACTCAGGCACGACAGTGTCGAACCGCAGTCAGCGCTAGCCGCGAAATTGCTTATTTCAGAAACTCCGTTTGCCATCGCCGCGATCATTGCGGCCCGGTGCGAAATTGACTTGTCACCGGGAAGGCGTAGCGAACCCGACAGCTTTTTGGCAGGATGAACGATCATTGCTATCATTTTAAGCGGAAACGAGAGCGTTTGTCTTGACAGGCGGCGGTTTCAGCCATTAACGTACTGAACATATATTTATTGTGACTGAGAACGTGCAGATTACATTGCCCAGCCGGATCGAATCCGTTGATGAAGCCGCCGCGGGTGCCGAGCGCTTTGCCAAAGAGGCCGGCCTTGCCGACGATATGATCTTTGCGATCGACCTCGCGGTCCGGGAATCGGTCGCCAATGCCGTCAAACACGGTAATAAGTTTGACGAGTCAAAATCGGTCGAAATAACGCTCGCCGGAACGGCCGACGCGATCGAGATCAAGGTGCGGGATCACGGGACCGGCTTTCGGCCGGAGGATATACCGGACCCGACCGACCGCGAAAATCTGCTCAAGGCGAATGGCCGCGGAATACTATTTATGCGGTCGTTCATGGACGAGGTCGAGTGGACCAACGCCGACGGCGGCGGTTTGGTCGTAACGATGTTGAAAAAGCGATAAATACGGGTCGCTACGTGGACTTTTACTTGAATGTTGGTCTAAAATCAGCTTTCAATCATTTCAAAGTTAAGAACAGGAGATAAAAATGGCAGATATCATAATTACTGAACGGCAAGCGGGTGATGTGACGATCCTCGACCTCGACGGAAAGGTCACGATCGGTGAGGGAAGCGTCGCTCTCCGCGGAGCCATTCGCAGGGTTTTGGGCGAAGGCAAAACGAAATTGCTTTTGAATTTGGGCCATGTCGGCTACATCGATTCGAGCGGTATCGGCGAGTTGGTATCGAGCTTTACGGCGGTGAACAAAGAGGGCGGCACGCTCAAGCTCTTGAATCTGACCGAAAAGATCCAGGACCTGCTGGCCATCACCAAGTTGTTGACCGTTTTCGACGTTTACGAGAACGAAGCTGACGCACTCGCCAGTTTCTAGTTAATAACGGCTCCGTTTTTAACGGCACAATGGGATAAAGGATGAACGTTGTTTCTCCTTTATCCTTTGTTTTATTATGTTGCCGTGCATCCCGGAGCGAAATATATTCATCTTTTTTTATTGGGCCGCAGACAGTCTGACCGATCGGTACTTTTTAACGCCGGGCCACGAAGTAAATGCGAAAGATCTTACTACTCATATTAGTTGCCGTTTTTGCGGCGGTTGGTTTTGGCCAAAATCCTCCGGCCGTGATGGACGTCTCGAATTACGGCGTCAAGATCGACCCCGACAAGCGCCTGCTCGTCGTACTAGCGGCTCTCGAGATGGCGCGGACTAAGAACGACGCCGGCCAGGATGTGAAACTGATCAACACGGCATTGTCCGAAAAAGGGTCGCTGTTCAGGGAACGGCTGATGCAGGACATGGCCGGGATGAACGAAGATCTGCGTCAGCGTATCTCGGTCTTTGTGACCCAGTATAAGAAGCGCCGCCCGAACGCCACCGATGCCGAGATCGTCTCGCCATTTATCTCGATGGCGTACACCCTCTCGCCGGCACCGGAAATGGCCGACCCGGCTTACACGGCCGATCTGCCCGGAACGCTGCTCGACGTGCTCGATTTTGCCCCGCTCGCACGCGAATTCTACCGCCGGTCGGGCATCAGCGGAAAGCTCGATGAATACGTCCGGGATTATCAGGCCGAGGCCGACCGAACCCTCAGATCATCGACCCGCGAAATGGTCAGCGACCTGCTGAACTATATGCATACGCGGCCCGAGATCTATTATTCAGAAAAAGTAAAGATCGAGACCCAGAAGGCCAAAAGCAAATCGACCGTACTGCAAAAGGTCGAAACGCGTGATTACGAAAGGCGCTTTTTCGTCGTGCCGGAGATGCTCGCTCCGGCCGGCAATATCATCTTTTTGAACGTCAAGGACGACTATTACCTCGTCCTGCCGCCGGACAAGGACCTCAGCAACACCGACGCCCGCCGGGCCTTTCTGCAATTTGTCATCGATCCGCTCGTGCTGAAGCAGTCTAAGGACATCGCACTGATCCGCGAACAAATTAAACTGCTGCTCGATGAGCGACGAAAGTCAGATCCGTCCATTTCGCCGGATGTGTTCCTGACCGTCTCGCGTTCGCTGGTTTCGGCCATCGACGCCCGCCAGATCGAATTTACGCGTTCGCAGATCGCCACGGCTCAGGCGCGTGAAAAGATCGGCACCATGAAGACCGACCCGGAAAAGCGGGCCGTGTCGGCCGAACTCGAACGGCAAAAGTCGATCCTGGCGGACGAAACAGCACTGATGCTCTCGGAGGCGTACGAGCATGGAGCCGTGATGGCGTTTTATTTTGCCGATCAGTTAAAGGGCACCGAGGATTCGGGATTTGATATCGCGTCGTCGCTGCGTGAGATGATCGCGACCTTTGACGCGTCAAAGGAAGGCGACCGTCTGGCCCGCAACGCCGAGGCGAAAAAACGAGCCCTGGCCGCCCGTGAATTGCGGCGAAAGAGCCCGGTCGCCGTTGAGACGGCACCGGACAATCCCGTTACCCGGCGTCTGCTCGAGATCCAAAAGATGATCACCGCCCGCGACCTCGCCGGTGCCGGAGCCGAGCTCAAGAAACTTGCCGCCGAAAACCCGTCCGAACCGCGGATCTACTATTCGATCGGCCGTGTTGCCAGCCTTTCGGCGGAGGGCGTCACCGACCCCGACGTTCAGGCCCAAAAACTGCTCGACGCCAAGGTCGCGTACAGCAACGTTCTCAGGACGGCCAAGCCGACCACCGACAAGGCTCTTTTGTCGCTGACGTATGTCGCGCTTGCCCGGATCTATGAATTTGCGGGCGAGAATGCCTACGCCGTGCAGCTTTACGACAAGGCTATCGAGCTCGACGACATACCGGGCGGTGCGTTTCGCGACGCTCTGGCCGGCAAGCAGAACTTGCTCAAAAAGCAGTAGATCCGTCGATTCCTTGAATCTTACGTCAAATCTGTTACCGTCTAATCGATGCAGGAAGATAAATTTCGCAGCGGCTATGCCGCGTTTGTCGGCCGGCCCAACGCGGGCAAATCTACGCTCTTGAACCGCCTCGTCGGCGAAAAGATCGCCGCCGTTTCGAACAAACCGCAAACCACCAGGCACCGTATTCAGGGCATCGTCAACATCGACGGCGGCCAGATAGTCTTTGTCGACACGCCCGGCGTACACAAGCCCGGCCATCTGCTCAATCGCCGAATGATGTCGGCCGTCCACGACGCCATTCTCTCGGTTGACGTCCTCGTACTGATGCGCGACGCGAGCGTTTCGACCGGCAACGGCGACCGGTTTGTGCTCGAATTAGTAAAGCAGGCCGCGAAACCTACGGTTCTGGTGCTCAACAAAATAGATAAGATTCGCGACAAGTCGACGCTGCTGCCGCTGATCGATATGTACTCCAAGGAGTACGATTTTGCCGAGATCATTCCCGTATCCGCACTCAAGGGTGACGCGGTCGATAATCTGCTCCGGCAGATCGTCAAGCACCTGCCCGAGGGCGAACCGATCTTTGGCGAAGACGAGATGACCGATCAGCCGTTACGTTCGATCGTCGCCGAGATGGTCCGGGAAAAGATACTGTTATCAACGGGCGAAGAGATCCCTTACGTGACCGCGGTCGTCACCGAGCTCTATGATGACACCGACCCTAACGTGCTCCGCGTCTTTTGCGCGATCTACGTCGAAAAGCCCTCGCAAAAGAAGATAGTCATCGGCAAGCAAGGTGCGCGTATCAAGGACATCGGAACCCGTGCCCGAGTCGATATCGAAAATTTGGTAGGCCGCCAGGTGTATCTGAAGCTCTTTGTAAAGGTCGACGAGGACTGGCGCAACCGCGAAGCCTCGCTGGATGAGATCGGACTCGAAAAAAGCCGATAGTGCCTGCCGTCAGAGCCGGGATCTTTCGCTTAAAATCAAAATGAACAACAACAAAAAGCTCTGGTTCGCTGTCGACATCGAGGCCGATGCCGCGGCAACCGAGGCGATCGAATTTGCGTTGAACGAACTCGGCGCCCTCGGGACCGAGATCGACAGCTTTCTCAAACCGACCGACAAACCGATGCGTGTGTCGGGCTATTTTGAAACGCTGCCGACCGACGGTGAGATCCGTGATGCGGTATCTGACGCGTTGACGATATACGGATTCGAGCCCGCGGCGTCAGCGAGCATCGGAACGCGCAGCGTCGAACAGACCGATTGGCTCGCCGAATGGAAGAAATATTGGCGGCCGACCGTCATCGGCAGATTCATCATCGCTCCGCCGTGGGAACCGATCGACGACGATCAGCGTATCGTGATCCGGATCGAGCCGAATATGGCGTTCGGCACCGGAACGCACGAAACGACGCAGTTGTGTCTCGACGTGATCGGCAGCGAACTCGCACCCGATGAGAGCTTTCTAGACGTCGGGACCGGGACCGGCATTTTGGCGATCGCCGCCGCAAAGATCGGCGATCGGAGCATCACGGCGTGCGATATCGACGAAGATTCGGTCAAGATCGCTATTGAGAATGCCGCCGCGAACGATGCCGCCGGGATCGAGTTTTTTACCGGTGAGATCGACGAAACGGCCGATGTATACGACTTTGTCTGCGCCAATCTGACGATCGACGTCATTTTACCGTTGCTCGACCTTCTGCTGGCAAAGTCGGGCCGCAGCCTGTTGCTTTCGGGTATCCTTGCCGCTCAGTCGGATATGATCACTGATGCTCTGGATCATCGCGGAATTTCCAATTATTCGATAGCGTCGGCGGGCGAATGGATATCGGTCACCGTTAGACGGGGCTAGGGCTTTTTGGCGGGAATGGCGGCCGGGATATCGCCGTCATCGGTGATCGTGACCAGCGGCTGACGTATCTTCGGCTGCAGACGCGGGGCCGCCCCGGATAGAACGGGCGGTGTTTTCGGCCCGCTCAGCGGTTTGGGCGACAGCGGATCGGTCCGCTTAAGTATGGTGCCGCCGCGTCCGGCCGTCCAGACATTTTTGTCGCCGCGGTAAACGATCGCCTGCAGCACCTTTCCGGTAATGTTCGGCTGGACCTGCCACGAACGCCCGGCGTCCTCGGTCACTAGGACTGTTCCGAGTTCGCCGACCGCGACCGCGCCATCCTTGCCAAATGCCTGTACGGCGAACAGGTTTGACCGCGTCGGCGATTCCTGGTCCTTCCAGGTCTGGCCGCCGTCGACGGTGCCGAGAATGACGCCGCCCGCACCGACGGCAAAACCGATCCTGGCGTCAAAAAAGCTGACAGCGTACAGGTTTTCGCGGAGGTTGGTCTTGACCTTTGACCACGTCAGGCCGCCGTCATTGGTGGTCAGGATCGTGCCGACATCACCGACAGCGACGCCGTTCTTTTCGTCAAAAAAGCGAACGTCCTCGAGCCAGAGCCGCGTGCCGGATTCGAACTGTTCCCAGTATGCACCGGCTGAATCGGTCCTCAGCACCATGCCGTTGGCTCCGACGGCAAAACCGATCTTGTCCGTCACAAAGTTGACGGCGAGCAGGTCTTCGGTAACGTTTGAAACGCCCTTGCCCCAACTCGCTCCGCCGTTGATAGTGCGGAGGATCGTGCCCTTGTCGCCGACTGCCCAGCCCTTCTGCCCGTCGTAAAAGTGAATGGCGTTGAGGTTTTCGCCGGTGCCCGAAAATACGGGCAGCCAATACCGCCCGGCATCGTTGGTCAGCCAGATCCGGCCCTTTGATCCGACGGCGACGCCGAGTTCATCGTCGAGAAACGCGAGGTCATTGACATCCTCGCGGCCGCCCTCGCTCAGACGCTGCCAGCTCGATCCGCCGTCGTCGGTGCGCAGGATGAGGCCGCTCTCACCGACCGCCCAACCCGTAAAACTATCGGCAAAAAAGGTCGCGACGAGCTTCGGGTTGGTCCTGATGTTAAATGGCAGCCACGTCGTGCCGCCGTCGCCGGTCAGCCAGACGAGCCCATTGGCGTCGGTGATCGAGCCGGTCTTTTCAGTCGAAAAGTTGACCGACAGCAGGTCGGCCCGGCTGTAAATGTTGACGAGGTTCCACGTCGCTCCCGAATCGTTCGACCGTGCGATGCAGCCGCCGTAACCGGCAACTATCAGCGAATTTACCGACGTGTAGGCGACGCCCGAGACCACGGCACCGCTGCACGGGCCGGTGACGGTCCAGTTTGCTCCGCCGTCGTTGGTAAAAAGTACCGTTCCGCCGAGCCCGACCGCGGCGGCATGATCGGCGTCAAATGCCGCGACCTTGAGAATATGTTCCTTGGTATCGACGGCCTGCGTCCGCCATGTGAGCCCGCCGTCGGTGGTCTTCAGTATCCGGCCGTACGTGCCGGTGATCCATCCGGTCTTAGCGTCTGCCCCGGCAAACGCGATGCTGTAAAGGTGATCGCGGGCGTCGACGGCTACGCGGTTCCAGTCCTTGCCGCCATTTGTCGTCATCACGATCGTGCCGCGCGACCCGACCGCGATCGCGTTCTCGGCGTCACGCGTCCAAACGCCTGAAAATGTAACGTCGGTCGGAGCGTCCTGCCGCTCCCAGCGAAAGCCGCCGTCGCGCGTACGAAGGATAGTGTTGTCAGACCCGACAGCAAATCCGTGAAGCTTGTCTTTGGCAAAGTGGATCGAATAGAGCGGATTGCCCTGCGGCAGAGGGTTTTGCCAGACCCAGCCGAGCCCGGACCGCTGCGCCTGAACGAACGACACAATAAGAAGTATCAGTACCGCGGAGACGCAAAGACGCAGAGACAGGAATTCCACCCTCGGATGAGCTCGGAAAAGCCTGGTCAAAGCAAAAGACGGCGCATCTTTGCTTTTCTCCGATCTGTGTTTATCCGTGTTCATCTGTGGTTAATACTTCTCTTAGATCTCCTGGATACCGAGCTCGACGACAGCGTCTTCTAACAATGCCTGGTCAACATAACCGAGTTCCGCCATCTTGCGCGCCATCGAATCAGCGACTTCCTGAACGTCGTGGCCGTTGTGGCCCTTGACCCATTTCCACGTGATCTGATGCCGTTTCGCGGCGGCGTCGAGTCGTTTCCACCAGTCGTGGTTGGTCTTTCGCTTCCAGGTGCCGCCCATCGTCTCGACCACGTAGCGGGAATCCGACATCAGTGTCACCTTGCACGGCTCTTTGAGCTTTTCGAGTCCGATGGCGGCGGCCGCGATCTCGGCCTGCTGATTGGTCGCGTTGCCGAGAAACTCTCCGACCGCCTTCCAAAAGCCGTGAAACCCGAGCACGGCGACAGCCGCGGCACGAGGATTTCCCTTGCCGTTGCCGAGACTCGATCCGTCGCAGACTATGGTGACTTGTTTCATGATCTGATCATCCAACCGCAATTACATTGTCCACATAGCTGTCAAACGTTTCATCATGCGAGATCACAAACAGTTGATCAAAATTAGTGATCCGGCTGATCTGCATCGCGAGGTTTTCGCGGCGTTCGGCGTCCATATTGGTCGTCGGCTCATCAAAAAATGCGATCCTGATATCGGTCAGTTGCTTTAACAGTGCCAATCTGACCGACAACGCCGCGGCCATCTGCTCGCCGCCCGACAAACTTTGGAACGGACGCTCGTAACCGTCTTCCTCAAGCATTATGGCGTAATCTTCGCCCCATTTCAGCGTGCGTTCGGCATTTCCCGTGATCTCGCGAAACAGCAGGTTCGCCTCGAGCGAAACATGGTAAACGTAATTGCGGGCGACACGCGGTGCCGCTTCTTTGAGTGTGTCGCGGATGAAAGCGGTTGCCTCGGCGACCTTTTCGAGCCGCTCTTTTTCCTTGAATTCGCCCGCCAGCGACCGGCGTAAATCAGTAAATCGCTTTAGCTCGGCGTCGAGTGAGCTTTCGCGTTGGCGAGCTGCAGCAAGCGTCGCGGCAGCCTGAGCATGGCCGCGTTCGGCTTGGAGGAGTTCGGCCCGCCGCTTCGACTGGAGTTCGCTGTCAAAACCGATTGACGCCTCGGACAATCGGATCTCCGCCTCGGAGCGTCGCTTATCGGCCTCGCTCAGGTCCGCAGCAGCGGCGTCGAGGTTCTGCGAACGCTCGCCAAGTGCCTCGGCCTCGGCCTCGTTCGCGACAAATGTTCGGTGAGCGTCGGCCGTCGCATCGCGTTCGGCCGCGGCCGCGTCCCATTGACGGTCGAGATCCGCGTAAGATTCGAGCTTTTCGACCGTGATGTTGCGGTCATTTTCCAAACGCTCGAGATTGCTCTCGATCGCCGAAAGCTGGTCCCGCAGTTCCTGTTCGCGGGCGGCCGCCGATTCGAGAAATTTGATCTTTGCCCGCGGATCGTCCAGTGCCGCAAGCCTTGATTCGGCCTCGGCCAGGTCCTTTTCAGCCGTTTCGAGCATCTCCGAACGGCTGACCAGCTCGGCCTTTTCCGCGTTCAGGCGCGAACCTTCTTCGGTAAGTTCGGCGAGCCGCCGCTTCAGCGTTTCGACGGTTGAAAGTTGCCCGGCGGCCTCGCGGGCCGACCTCAGCGACCCGACGACCGAGCGATGTTCGGTCTCGAGTTGATCGATCTGCGAACGCAGTTCGGTAAACTGGCTCGACACAAAACTCTCAAGTGTCTGGCCCGGCTGCAGGTTCAGGCACTTTTGCGAAAGTATCGGGCACAGGCCGCTTTTGATCTCCTGCTGAAATTGCTCATCGCGTTTGAGCGAGGCCCGAAGTGCGGCGATCTCGTGCAGTAGTTTGACGTCCCTCGACTCCAGTTCGGCGAGTTGTGACGCCTCGGCGGAGCTCGCTTCGGCGGCCCGAAGGCGTTCGTTCGCCTCCTTATAGCCGTCACGCATCCGGCGGAGCTTGTCATCCAGGCTGTCGATCTGCGAGCGGGCCGAGCGTGCCGCTGCCGCGGTTTCGCGAAGCCCGCGGACATCTGCCTCGATCCGGTCCTGATCGGCCGCCAGCGGCCGGAGGTCCGCGATCTCGCGGTGAGCTTTTTCGACCGACTCCAGGTTTTCGGTGAGGCGTTTGCTGTCGGCCCTCACGTTCGCGACCGCGGTCTCGGTCGCCGCAAGTTCGGCACGGAGTTTATCGCGTTCGCCGCGTTCGCGTTCGAGTTCGCGAAGTCGGCCTAACATCTCGGTGTGCTTGTCGGAGAGCGGTTTAGCGGCAGCGGCCTTTTCGGCGGCGGCGGCTGAACTCCTGACCGAGTTCTCCAATTGGCCGAACACCAGACGGGCCCGTTCGCTCTCGGCCGCTGCCTTTTCATACGCCGATCTGAGCTCGGCGATACCGCGTTCCCGGGCGTCCAAAGCCTCCACCTCCGCCCGCAGCGTGTTCAGGCCCTCGGCCGTGTCCTCGATCTCTTTCGCGAGGTGAGCGATCTGATCGGCAAGGGAGCGATGTTCAGTTTCAACTGATTCCGAACGCGAAAGCTCGCCTTCGGCCCTCGCGATGCCCTCCCGAGCGGCCGCTACCTGCGTGTCGATAAAACGCGAGGTCTCACGCAACTTCTCGGCCGCCTGACGATACTCCTCGACCTTTAACAAACGGTCGAAAGCCGTCTTGCGTTCGGGGCCGCCGTCGAGAAAGATGGCCGTAAATGTCCCCTGCGGGACGCCGATCGCCTGTTTGTAAAGCGAACGCAGATCCGTGCCGGGCTCGAGCCCCAGATGCTGCCACAGAAATCTGAAGACCTCTTCCTTTTTTTCCGCGATCCGCATCTGCAGACGCGGATCTGTCACATAATATCCCGAACCGGTGTCGCGATAGACGCTGTACTCGCGTTCATCAAGGCCGCTCTCGAATGTGACCCTAACGGTGCCTTTTTTGGCACCGCGGCGTACAAACTCCTCTTTCTTATAGTCGAGAAAATCGAACAGGGCCCAGGCGATCGCCTCGATTATCGTCGTCTTGCCGGCGCCGTTCTCGCCCGTGATGGCGGTCGTGCCTTTGGCAAAATCGAATGTCGATGACGCGTGAGATTTGATATTCTCAAGCTCGAGCCTGGAGATCTGCATAAGGGAAAGGGATTTTGTTTTCCAGATAGATTCTAATTGAAACGATGCTAAAGAAAAAGAATCGGGCGCAAATACCGATCAGTCGTTTATCATGATATTTATCTCTTTGGCCTATTTACGAATATGAAGATCGAAAACGGCGAAACAGCGTTGATAGTACTCCACAGCCCGCGGGAAAAGCTGATCGGTATCGTGAACGAGATCGGTGCGGCCGGCATCCACATTCGGGCGATCGACCTCGGGTATTTTGACGATTGGGTGCGGTCGATCGCGGCCGGTGAAGAGCATTTGCCGATGACCGACTATTTTTTCCCGATGTGGCGTGTTGAGCGTTTGACCCGCGATGAGTCCGGACACGGTATGGCGTCGATGACCGAGCAATTCAATCAGCGGACGGGCAAGGAACTGGGCGAGTTTTGAGCCGGCTAGGGTTTTCTGATCGTGATACTGCCGTTGTTGGTGGTTATGCGGAGCATCGCGTCGCCGCTGCCGATGCGGCCGACGGTGCTCTTGACCGGGCCTTCGCTGATATTTTCGGTAAGCGGCGTGATCGGCAGTTCTGACTTGAACGCCCCGAATCCGTAGCTGGCCGAAACGGTGCTGGACGTATCGGTCGGCAGCGTCAGACGGATCGCCCCGTTTGACGTGCCGAAGCTGTACGAACCGCCATTGAGCAGCGAGCCGCTGTAACTGACCGAACCCGAGATCGAGTTGACCTCCAACTGGCGGTGAGCGATATTCTCCAGCGAGATCGCTCCGCCGTAGGTCTTGGCGCGAAAGATATCGCCGATATCGCTGGGGCCCGCCTCAAACACGACGATGTTGCCCGTCGTACTGTCGAGCGACATCGCCCCGGACGAATTTTCGACCGCTATTCCGCCCTGCCCGCCTGAGACTGTGACGCCCTCGGTCACGTTTCTGACAAAGGTATTGCCGCCGATTATTTTTACGCTGGCCTTGCGGACGCCGTCGATGGTGGACGTGACTTCCTGGCCCTTGACGTTGACCGACGCGTTGACGGGAATGTCGATCTCGATATCGCCGCCGCGGATGCACTCGGAACGCGGAGCGGCCTTATTGCGGCCGCTGAACGCGTTGATCATGACCCAGACCGGATCACCGGACCGCGGGCTGGTCTGCTGGGTCTTGAATTCAAAATTGCTGCCGTCCTGAACGTAAACCCTTAGTTCATTGCGGTTCCAGCCGTTCACTTTCAGTGTGCCTTCGGTTACGCAGAGCGAAAGGTTGATCGACGGATCGACCTTGATCGACCGCTCGAAAGACTCGCCGGGCATGGGAGGCATATCGGCCTTTGCGATCGGACGCGGGGCTGGAGCGGCGGGCGGGGCAACGACCGTCTGGCCGGCGGCGGCCTGCGAAAACGCAAGCGCCAACGCGGCGAGGACAAACCCGTATTTCAATTTACTGCCTGATCCAGTCATTCACGTTCAGTGCTGAGGGCCTAGCGGAGGCTCGCAACCAACTCCTCTTTCTGCGATACCGAATTCAGCAGATCTATCTTGTTCTGGTAAGACGAGTAAAGCACCTGTTTGGCTGTCTCGTTCCTCGGGTTCCGTTTTACCTCGTTACGCATTTTCGCGATGGCGTCATTGACGACCGCCATATCCCGCTCGTAGGCGATGCGTTCGCCGGGACGCATTACAGTGTCTTTGGCTGATTCGACCGAACGCGAAAGGCTGG
>WBZL01004329.1_pt1 | contig 12393 bp, 9 predicted proteins | sample 5204291 | NCBI WGS metagenome assembly WBZL01 (sample SAMN12344345, study PRJNA552823) | activated sludge metagenome | biome: Activated sludge suspended growth; feature: Nitrification reactor; material: Wastewater; isolation source: activated sludge from nitrification reactor of wastewater treatment...
GGATGCTGTCCCCAGACGTCCACGCTTTTGGCGTGGCGGGCTGAGCTACACCCCGAAAATTCAAGTTTGATTGAGGTGCCCCCCAGACGTCCACGCTACAAGCGTGGCGGGCTGAGCTACACCCCGCACCGATCGCCAAAGCCATAGCGACGGCGGTAAAAAATCTCGGCTCAGAAGTAAAGGAACGATCTGATTGTCAATCAATCTACCACTCATCGAATACTCAAATCCTCAGTTCCTCGATTCCTCACCAAAGGTGGGTGTTACTGGATTCGAACCAGTGACCTCCGCCCTGTCAAGGCGGCGCTCTAAACCAACTGAGCTAAACACCCGATTGTCTGCTCCCAAAATCCCTTCGGATTTTTTTAAAGCGGACGCAAAAGTACAAACTTTGCGTTTATTCCGCAATGGGAGCGGACAATTTTTTCTATTCTACTTTAAAGGTCGCATCATCAAGGCCTTTGTTGATCTCTACGCTCTCCACTTCAAAGACCAGCGGGAACGGCGCCATGCCCACTACCGTCATCTTGTGCGGGTACTTGATGCCGTCTACTTCGCGGTAATCCGTCCAGTCGTTGGTGATCGGGCCGTTTTCCGTTTTTTCCACCTCCCGGATCTTGAAGCCGGTTTTGGTATCGTAGTATTCGGTCTTGGTCGTACCTTTGGGGGTGGTCACATCGATGCGGTAGGCCTGAGCGCCTTCTATGGGCTCGGCGCCTTTCAATTCCAGCTTGTAGCCTTCCTCGCCGTATTTGGTTTCCGGAAAGATCATCGCCTGCTCTTTGAGGCTCTCAGCGTCTTCACCAGTCACTTTTTCCGATTGCGGCCCTTGGGAAACCACGCCTTTTTCGCCGTCGAACTTGGTTTCGCTTACCGTGAAACCGCCGGCGCTGACCAGAATATGCAGCTTGCCGGGCGATTTCTGGGCAACGGTCATTTTCAGCGCCTGGCCCTGGATCGAAGACCCTGCCGTGACCGTCACATCCTTGACCGAGGCCAGCTTCTCGCGGCCCCCGATGGCGTTGAGGTAGTTGTCGATCACGTCGGCCGCCGTCAGGTCGGTCGGGATGACGCTGCCTTTCATGTCGACGGGGTTGCCGTAGTTATCGAAGTACTTGATCTCGCCGGAAGTGGCAAACGGCTTCAGTTTTTCGGCAACGTCGTCCTTGCTGCCGACCACCACGATATGGGCGCGATCGGGCGTGATGTATTTTTTGGCGGCAGCCTGCACTTCGGCTGCCGTTACGGCCTGCAGGCGCTTCAGGTAGGTGCTGTAATAGTCCTTCGGCAGCTTGTACCTGAAGGTGTTCAGCGCAAAATTCGCGATGGTTTGCGGGCGCTCCATGCTGCGGGCAAAAGAACCTGCGATCACGTTTTTGGCCTGGTTCAATTCTTCGTCCGCCACTTTTTCGTCCCGGATGCGGTTCAGTTCGTACAGGAACTGCACGATCGCGCTGTCTGTCACCTCGTTGCGGACGCTGGCGCTGGCGCTGAAAGAGCCCACATACCGGTCGGGAGAAAGGCTGGAATACGCACCGTACGTATACGCCTTGTCTTCGCGGATATTCTTGTACAAACGGCCGGAAGAGCCGGAACCGAGGATGGCGTTCATCACCGTGGCGGCGGTACCGTCAGTGTCGCCGGTTTTCAGGGCCACCGGATAAGTGATGTTCACAACGGATTGTACGGCGCCGGCTTTGTTGACAAAGTCCACTTCCGTCTTTTCCGGGGCCTCGGGCATAGCGTATTCTTCCATTTTGACGTCGCCCGTTTTCCAGCCGCCGAAGTATTTCTCGGCCAGCTTTTTGGCGTCGTCAAACTTTATGTCGCCCACGATGACCAGGTACGCGATATTGGGTTTGAAATACGTATTGTAGAAGGCCTTGCAGTCGTCAAGCGTCAGGTTCTTGACCGTTTCTTCGGTCGTGATCTCGCCGTACGGGTGGTCCTTGCCGTAGCGCAGCACCTGGGTCACGTTCCCGGAAATGGCGTTGGGATCGTCCTTGTTGGTGGCGAGATTGGACAGGTACTGCCGCTTGTATTTCGTGAACTCCTCCTCCGAAAAAGCCGGATTGAACAGCACGTCGGTCATGATGGCCAGCAGCTTGTCCTTGTGTTTGGTCAGGGAAGCGCCGAATACGCCGCCCGCGCTCGAGCTGAGGGTAGCGCCGATGAAATCGATGGCCTCGTCGATCTGGGCCTTCGAGCGGGAAGTGGTGCCGGTGGCAAGCAGGTCGCCCGCAAATTCGGCAGCGCCCGCCTTGTCCCCTTCCTTGATCATCGGAAGATCCAGCGTGACCTGGAAGGAGACCCGCGGCAGTTTGTGATTCTCGACCACGATCACCGTCAGGCCGTTTTTCAGGGCTACCGACTGGTATTGGCCCAGTTCAATGGGCCGGGCCGCCCCTGCCGCCGGAGCGGACTTTCGGAAATCATCCTGCGCCTGAAGTCCCTGTACCAGGACCACAAAAGCCAGGAGCAAAATATATTGAATGCGTCGCATTATGTTTGTTTTTTATGGTTTAACTTGAATTTCAACTCGAAAAAACAGCTTACCGATCCCTCCTTTCATCCGGGCCTGGCAATCTGCCTTCTCAGATCAACAAATCAACAGATCAACCTCGATTCCTCCTCCGACCGCCGTAGCCTTGGCGAAGGTGGTAATTCCTCGATTCCTCGATTCCTCGATTCCTCGATTCCTCATATTTAAGGTTGCGTCGGCTTGGGCATATAATACAGCACTACCCGGTTGTTCTTGTTGAAGTATTTCTTGGCCGCGGCGCGGATATCTTCCTTGGTTACGGCCAGGTAGCGGTCCAGTTCGGTATTGATGAGGTTGGCGTCGCCGAAATACATTTCGTAGTTGGCGAGGCTCTCCGCGATACCGGCAACGGTCGAGTTGGACGAGATAAAGTCGTTCTCCACCTGATTGCGCAGTTTCTGGAACTCGTCATCGGAGATCAGGTCCTTCTGCACTTTTCCGATTTCGGCGTCCATGGCGGCTTCAAGGTCGGCGGGAGAAACACCCATATTGGTGATGCCGAAAGCGATGGACAGGCCCGGGTCTTCCATGGATATCGGGAAGTTGCCGACGAACAGGGCTTTTTGCTGATCGTCGACCAACGCCCGGTACAGGCGGGAGCTTTGCCCTTGCGACAGCAACTGGCCCAACATGCTCACGGCGTAGAAATCCTTGGTGCCTTGCGCCGGGATGCGATAAGCCTGAATGACGGCGGGCAGCTGGATATTGTCCAGTACCGTGTCGCGGATCTCTTTGGTCAATTCCGGTTCAACCACATTGGGGCGGTAGACCGGCTTTTTGCTCGTCGGAATATTGCCGAAGTATTTTTTGATCCAGGCTTTGGCCTGCTCGATGTCAATGTCGCCGGCGATGGACAGGATGGCGTTGTTCGGCACGTAGAAATCGTGATAGAAATTCACGTAATCCTCTTCCTTGGCGGCTTCCAGGTGCTCCATCGATCCGATGATCGGCCAGTGGTAGGGGTGCTTCTGGAAGGCGCGTTTGAAGACTTGTTCCAGAATGGTTCCGTAAGGCTGGTTATCGATCCGCTGGCGGCGTTCTTCCTTCACCACCTGGCGCTGGGTCTCAACGCCCTTGATGTCGACTTTGGCGTGCAGCATGCGCTCGGATTCCAGCCAGAGCCCCAGCTCCAGTTGGTTGGAAGGCATGATCTCGTAATAGTAGGTGCGGTCCCAGGAGGTATTGGCATTGAGGGTGCCGCCGGCCTGGGTCACATACTTGTCGTATTCCCCGCGACCGATATTGTCCGAACCTTCAAACAGCAGGTGTTCAAAAAAGTGGGCGAAACCGGTGCGGTCGGGCTTTTCGTTCTTCGATCCTACATGGTACATGACCGAAATGGCAACGATCGGGGTACTTTTGTCCTGGTGGAGCAGAACTTTCAAACCGTTATCCAATTCGTATTCCGTGAACTGGATCCGGTTCATTTGCGCCTGGGTTTGCAACAATCCGAGGCTGAATAAAACGATCAAAAAAAGCTTACTTCTCATAGAATTTTTGATTATTCTTGATTAAGGAGTGCGAATATCCGTAAATAGACCATGAAATTACAACGGCAGACGTCAAAAATGGTTGGTGAATAGACAAATGAGTCCTTTTTTCCGAAAAAAGCAAAAGCCGACCCCCGCTTAGAGGCCGGCTTTTGCCGTTATTGAAGGTAGCGACGCAAGATTTTGCGTCGCTATGGTCGTAAGTCGTAAGTTATAAGTCGTAAGTCGTAAGTGATAAGTCGTAAGTCATAAGTGATAAGTCCTAAGGCAGGGTTTCTCCTTAACACCGGCAGAGCGACGGCGGGCAGCATCCACTACGCCGGGGCGTGGCAGCATCCAGTCCCCAGCATCCAGCTACACCAGTCACCAGTCCCCAGTATCCAGTCACCAGCATCCAGTCCCCAGTCCCCAGCATCCTCCGTCCGCCATAGCCCTAAGGCGACGGCGGGCCGCATCTAGCATCCAGTATCTAGCATCCAGTATCTAGCATCCAGTATCTAGCATCCACCACGCCTCGGCGTGGCAGCATCCAGCTACACCACCTTATCCGCACAAGACGAGCTCGCAAACGCGTCAGGTTTGGCCTTGAATACAAAGCCCATCCCCAGGATATACCCCATGGCTTCCTTCAGCGCGGTATTCGACTGGAAATGCGGGTCCGTATTGATGTCGGCGTGAACTTCCAGTTCGACATCATGAGCGTCCAGCAGATCGCAGAGGGCATAGGCTACCTCTACCGACCGGGCTACTTCAGAGATCATGCGTTCGCGGAGGCTCATCTGCTTTTCCAGCCGTTGGTTGCTGATGAACATGAAACCTCCTTTCTTTTCCCGGAGGAAAACGATAACGGTGGCAAATTCGATCACACCGCTTCGAACCTGGGAATCGGAACCGATGCAAACTTTCAGGCGGTGGCCGGCGGCCGTTTCCCGAAGGATAGCTTCTTCCACCGCTTGTTTGAGCGGCTGCTCGATCCGTTGGCCATTAAGTCTTCTCCAGTTCATGATAATAATAATTTTGCGAAAATTAGATATTTCTGCTAAAAATTCTATCAAATAGCGGAAATTTAAAACAATCTTAAACGAAATTTAACATCCTGTAAACCGGCCGATGGCGCTAAAAAGTTCCTGAAATGGTTTGCTCTGGTAAAATTATTATCTTTGCATCCAGTTCATAAAAAACCGATGCTTTGAACACTGACCTGAAGTCCATTAACCTTTACCTCCCTTGCTCATGAAAACTTTTCAAGAAAAACTTGAAACGCTGCGACCGGGTTTGATCGCTCTGGCAGGCGTTCCTTTCGACGAATATTCCTCATTCCTTAAAGGCCCGGCACTGGCGCCGGAAAAGATCAGGGAGGCCTTCCATTCCCCTGCGGGCAATTATTACGCGGAAGGCGGCATAAAACTGTTTCCAAATCCGCAGATCATGGATCTCGGCGATATGGAGATTAAGGAATACCTTGATATAGAGGAACGGATCAACGAGATCCTGCTGGCCGGGGCTAATGTTTTCTCCCTCGGCGGTGACCATTCGGTGACCTATCCCATCATAAAAGGCCATGCGCGGCACTACGACCGCCTCAATATCCTCCAACTGGATGCCCACGGGGATCTGTACGAGGAATTCGACAATAACCGGTATTCACACGCCAGCACCTTCGCCAGGATCATGGAGGAAGGCCTTGTCCAGCGTTTGATCCAGATCGGTGTCCGCACCCTGTCCGAAGAACAGCGCGAAACCGCCAAGAAATACGGCGTAGAGATCATTGAGATGAAATCCTGGCGGTCGGATAAAAAGCTCAACCTGAGCGGCCCGCTCTACCTTTCGCTCGACCTCGACGTCCTCGATCCCGCTTTCGCCCCCGGCGTAGGCCACTACGAACCCGGCGGCATGAACACCCGCGACCTGATCGACCTCATCCATCGGATCGACGTGCCGCTCATCGGCGCCGATATCGTGGAATACAACCCCAACCGGGATTTCAACGGCATGACCGCCGCGGTTGCCGCCCGCCTGATGAAGGAAATCCTGACGGTGATGTTGAAGGAGGTCCGGTGAGTATCGTTGTTTATGGTTGTTGATAATTGTTTATGGTTGTTTATGGTTGTTGATGGTTGTTTATGGTTGTTTATGGTTGTTGCGGGCGATTGACTACCGTGAACAATCATAAACCAAAACAAACAATCATGAACCAAAATAAACCAAAATAAACCAAAATAAACCAAAATAAACAACGCCCCAAAACCCAAGGCCGCGATCGCAATATATTTTAACCGCCTCAATCCGGAGTATCTCCCAGCGTCCTGGCCAGGTGCTCCCGGAACAGCGAAAACCGGTATAAATTCCCATGCCTGCCCCGCTTGATGACCACAAACTCGTCTTCTGGTTTCAACAGGGGTTTCAGCCCGACGGCGCTGCGCAGCGGAACCAGCTCGTCCCAGGTGCCGTGATAGACCACCACTTTGCACCGGATATCGCACAAAAAACGGTCATTCGGAAATTTAAACCTGAATTCAACCGGCAACCACATAAAGGGCAGCCGTTTCCGGAACGCACTGGTGATGTTGTCAAACGGCGTTTCCAGGATCAGCAGCTCGGGTTCATGCCGGGTTGCCAGACTGGATGCCACCGCCGACCCCAGCGAGCGGCCGTAAAAGATCACCCGCTCCGGCCTGAATTCCGCCATACCCCAATGGAATACCTTTTCAGCGTCGTCGTAGAAGGCCTGTTCCGATAACTTGCCGCGGCTCTTGCCGTAAAGCCGGTAATCGGGCATCAACACGTCATATCCCAGGTCGGTGAGCCGTACCGCGTATTTGCCCCAGCGGTGCAGGTTGTCGGCGTTGCCGTGAAAATAAAGGATCAACCCCCGGCTTGGTCCGCCGGTAGACGGGAAGTAAAGCGCGTTCAGCTCCGCATGCTCATCCACCTGTATGAAATGCTCTTCAAATGGTTGATTGAAATGAAACCGGTAACGCTTCCCCAGCGGCAACGGCTGGAAGAGGATGTATTTTTGGAACAAATAGATCCCAAAATGCGCAATCAGAAATAACGCGGCGGCTAAACCCAGGTACAGCATTTATTAGTGGTCAGATGTCAGATGTCAGTTGTCAGTTGTCAGTGGTCAGTGGTCAGTTAGGGAACTGAGCGAAATCCCGTAGCGGAATAAAACCTTATGTCGCCTTGTTTACCCTCTCTCACCCCCTCACCCTCTCACCCTCTCACCCCCTCACCCCCTCACCCTCTCTCCCTCTCAAAACCCCCCTGGTCTCCGTCCCTCAAAATCCGTTCGCTCCTGGAACGCCTGAGCGACCGCCACAATTGTACCTTCATCAAAAAGTTTCCCGGTAAAGGTAATGCTGGTGGGTTTGCCGTCCCGGAAGCCGTCGGGAACGGTGATGGAAGGATGCCCGGTATAATTGGTAATGGCCAGGCTTGCGCTTGCAAAGGACGGATTGACATACAGATCGATCCCTTCGAAGACCTTGGCCATGTTTTCGATCAATTTGGCGCGCAGCCGGTTGGCGCGAATGTATTCAACGGCCGGGATGAATCGCGCCTGCCGGAAAACGTTCGGCCAGGCCCGCTTGATCTGCCTGACCAGCAGGTCGTCCCTGCCGCTTCGGGTGAGGTCGTCAAAGGCTGCCGCGGCTTCCGCATCCAGGATGAACCCGATGTCCCCCATATTGGGCAACTCGATCGGGACCAGCTCGTAACCCATATCCCGCAGGGTTTGAAGGGCCGTAGAATCCTGGCTGTGAAACGGATAATTCCGGTCGAAGGCCGTTTTGAGGTAGCCGATCTTGAGTTTTCGGTTGTTTTTCCAATTCGTCTGGTAGTTAAAAGCGGCATCGATCACCGATTGGTCTTTCAGGTCGGGTCCGGCGATCGCCTGGAGCACCATGGCGCAATCCTCGGCCGACCGGCAAATGGGGCCGATCTTGTCCAGCGACCAGCATAAGGCCATCGCACCTGCCCTGCTCACGCGGCCGAACGTGGGCCGCAGTCCGGTCACCCCGCAAACTGTGGAAGGCGAAACAATGGACCCCAGCGTTTCCGTCCCGATAGCAAACGGCAACAACCCGGCCGAAACCGAGCTGGCAGACCCCGCCGAAGAACCGCTTGAACCGGTGGAGGGGTCCCAGGGGTTGCGGGTCATGCCGCCGTACCAGACATCACCCCAGGCCAGTGCGCCCATCGTGAGCTTGGCCGCCAGCACGGCGCCGGCATCTTCGAGTTTGGTGATCACCGTCGCGTCGTAATCCAACATTTGGTCCTTATAGGGCATAGCGCCCCAGGTGGTCTTGTAGTCTTTTTGGGCCAGCAGGTCCTTGGCGCCGTATGGGATGCCGTGCAGCGGCCCCCGGAATTTTCCCTGGGCGATTTCCCGGTCGGCCCGTTTGGCTTGTTCGCGGGCCAGGTCTTCGGTCAGGGTGATCACGCAATGCAGTTGCGGGTCGAATTTTTTCAAACGCGCCAGGAAAAATTCGGTCAGCTCCAGGGAAGTGATCTTTTTGGACCGCAACAGCGCGCCGAGTTGCGCAACGGTATAGAAGGCCAGGTCGTCCTTGTTGGCCGGCATTTTCACCTGCCCGGGGTCGGTGAACACAACGGTTTCCTGCTTTTGAACGGGTTGAAATCCCGCTGGAAACGGCCTGAAAACTAGGGCCGGCGAATCCGAATTGGCCAGTTCCTTGTTCCGGTTATCCCGGTAATCGTTTCTGAAATCCTCCAGGCCGTCGATCAGGGAGTCGACTTCGGCATGGGTGAAGTCCAGGTCCATGATCTTGGCGGCTGCCTGGACGTCGTAATCCGTGATCTTGCTTTCCCACCAACGGCCGGTAAAGGCGCCTGTGAAGAAAACGGTCAGCAGGAGCAGGATGGGTTTGAAATACTTTTTCACGGTTTTTGAATTTAAGGACAGCGATAAAAGAATGCGCAATTTAACAAAAACAATCGCTGGATTGCAAATGTGACCCGGGGTCAAATCAGCGTCCAAAGATCGCTTGAATAGTTCGGGCTATGCCCTATATTTGCGCCACTTTTTAAACAACAAGGAATGAAACCGGAAATCAAGGTCTTTAAGTTTGGAGGAGCTTCACTCAAAGATGTCGAAGGAATTAAAAACGTAGCTTCCATCCTTCAGGGATATAAGGATGAACGGTTGGTGATCGTTGTTTCGGCTATCGGCAAAACCACCGATGCCCTGGAAAAAGTGGTCGGAGCGCACTATAATCGTACCGGCGAAGCCTACGCTTTGCTGAACCTGGTCAAGCAGCACCATTTCGGGATCTGTCAGGATCTGTTTGATCAGGACGACGAGGTTTTCGCCGCGGTCAATGATACCTTTGTTGAAATCGAATGGGTGCTGGAAGAGGAACCGCATGAGAACTACGATTTCATGTACGATCAGATCGTGTCGGTCGGCGAATTGTTGTCGAGCCGCATTGTAAATGCCTATCTCAATAAAATGGGGATGACCACCCAGTGGCTGGATGCCCGCGACGTCATCCTGACAGACGATATTTACCGCGAAGGCTGGGTCCAGTGGGAGGTCACCGAAGAACGCGCCGAACGGCTGGTAAAACCCCTGCTGAAGGACCAATGTTTCGTGCTGACCCAGGGCTTTATCGGCAGCACTACCGAGAATTTTACCACTACGCTCGGCCGGGAAGGATCGGATTATACCGCTGCAATATTCTCCTATTGCCTCGATGCCGACAGCATGACCATCTGGAAGGACGTGCCCGGCGTGCTGACCGCTGATCCCCGGAAATTCGAAAATGTGATCAAACTCGACCGGCTTTCCTACAAAGAAGCCATCGAAATGACGTACTACGGCGCTAAGGTGATCCACCCCAAAACCATCAAACCGCTGCAAAACAAGAGCATTCCCTTGTTTGTGAAATCCTTCAAGGAACCCAAAGCCGAAGGCACCTTCATTTCCAGCGAAGTAGAGGACAACTACCCGCCGATGGTGGCCGTGGAACAAAACCAGGCCTTACTGCATATTTCCACCCGGGATTTCTCATTCGTGGCCGAACACCATATGAGCTACCTCTTCAAACTGATCGCCGAATTGCGGCTCCAGGTGAATATGATGCAAAATACCGCCATCAGCTTCGTAGTCTGTTTCAACGATACCGATGATAAGGTCGACCGCTTTATCGAAATGATCACCAAGGAATTCAAGGTGATCCTGGACCGCAACCTGGAATTGATCACCGTCCGCCACTACACCCGCGAATTGCTGGACATGCTGCGCGAAGGCAAGATCGTCATGCTGGAAGAACATATCCAGCGTACCGTCCAGATGGTGGTCAAAGACGTACCCGTGATGAAGCGGAAAGCGGGTTAGTAGCAGCGCAAAATTTTCCGCCGCACAGATAAGCCCTGCAGCAGCCGGATTCTTAAGCCCGCAGGGATTGAGAAGCCTACAGTACCCTGCAGCAGCCGGATTCTTAAGCCCGCAGGGATTGAGAAGCCACTGTGTGGCGGGCTGCACCGGGATCAGGCATCAGCTCCCCCTTCCTTCATCCAAAACGGCGCCACGGCAAACCACAACAGGAAACCGGCGAACATGAGCTGTTTATGGGTCGCAAATTCGATCTTGCCGGTAAAGACGAGGATCGCCGGGATCAGGGTAAGCGCCAGTCCCGTTATTGCCAATATAGCGAGCAGTATTTTCATGGTAGTCAATGTAAAGGTCTGAAATCAAATCAACAAATCAACCTCCGGCGGCCGTAGCCTCGGGGAAGGGGGCAAATCAACAAACATCACCCCTTCGCCGCTTTTCCGGGTTGCAATATATAACTCAGTCCGATATACAACAGGACCGCCACAAACCAGCCGGGCAGCCCCAGGAAGAAGATCTCAATGCCCAGCGCCTTGTTGATGGCCAGGCAGGTGCCCAGGGTCAGAAACCAGGTCAGGGCGGCTGCCCAGTTCCACCGCATTTGCGACAATTCGGCCAGGTTGCTCTTCAGCCCGATCCTGGGGAATACCCAGAAATCGATGAATATGATGGCGCCCATCGGCATGAGCAAAAGGCCGTATAAGGCCACGAAATCTAGCAGCCGCATGACCAGGGCCGGGAAGCAGGCCGCTGTCGTGGTGATCAGCCCTACGATCAGGGTGACCTTCCAGGTTTTGGATTTCGGCATAATCGCCTGAATGGCCAGGCCGGCGCGGTAAATGGTGGGGTTGGCGGTCGTCCAGCCCGCAATGATCACGCAGGCCGCTCCGGCAACGCCCGCCGCGTAATAAGCGATCGGGCCGGGTGCGAATTCGGCGCTGTTCTGGTTTTTTTGCAGGAAAACGGCGTACAGGATCCCGGAGGCCAACCATGCGAAATAATGGCCCACAAACATGCCGCCGGCCGAAGCAAGCCCGGCATTGGCCTTTTTGGCGTACCGCAGTACCGACATGTCCGCCATTCCGATATGCATGGCCATATTGCAAAACCAGGCGAAGAACATGACATGCCAGAATGTGAATTTCGATTGTCCTTGCTGTGGAATCCCCGTCCAGATCTTTTCATTGGCCACCTGCCAGAAATCGCCTGCCTTGGTGAGCCCCAGTTCGGGCAATACGGCGATGGCCGCCGCCAGGAATACCAGGATCATCCAGGGCGCCGCCAGGTTGGCTACCCGCGAAACCTGGTTATACCCCAGGGTGGCGATCAGCGTGGTCACAAAGCCGACCACCAGCACGATCAGCACCCACGAGAAACTGTGCGGCAGCCAGTCATCGAGTTTGGCCATCGGCAGGTTGAACGGTATGCCTACGGCCGTGGCTGAAACCGCGATCATGGAGCCAGCAAGAAAGCAGAACATCAGGGCATTGACCAGGTTGTACAACGTGGTCAGGTTGCGGCCGCAGATCTTTTCCAGCTTGTAATAAAGCGTGATCCTTTCGCGTACCGCAATGGGTGCGCACAGGAAAGCCCAGCTGAGCACAGCCAGGATATTGCCGGCCAGGAGACCGAAGATCAGGTCGCCCGCTGCCACACCGTGCGCAACGAACAGCGGCCCGATGACGAATTCGGTTCCTGCCGTATGCTCCCCGGCATACATGCCCAGGAAGCTGCGCCAACGCTTGAATTTGGATGCGGGTACCCGTTCCTTTTCGAATTCCTGCACCTCTTCCAGGCGTGCGCTGAGTTTGTCTAGTATCATGTTTAAAGTCAGTTGGTTGTGTAGCGGCAACCCTTGTGGTTGCCGCGTTTAAATCAGATATTGCGATGCAAAGTTGTAAGTTGTAAGTTGTAAGTCGTAAGTTGTAAGTCGTAAGGTATTGTGTTTCGATCCAAGAAAAATCGAGAAAAATTTTACCTTTATGATCCAGTGAGAAGAGGCT
>WBZL01004333.1_pt1 | contig 12388 bp, 8 predicted proteins | sample 5204291 | NCBI WGS metagenome assembly WBZL01 (sample SAMN12344345, study PRJNA552823) | activated sludge metagenome | biome: Activated sludge suspended growth; feature: Nitrification reactor; material: Wastewater; isolation source: activated sludge from nitrification reactor of wastewater treatment...
CCGCCATAACCACGCAGCTGCTGATACAGCCGCACCTGTTCGGCGGTGAGGATGCGCGTCTGGTCGAGGTGGGCCTGCAGGCGCTCGCCGCGCAGCCGCGCCTGCGCCTGCGCCACGCGCGACAGCGCCTGGTCCAGTTGCCCGGGTGTCGCGGTCCGGTCCGCGAACAGCCGGTCGAGCTCACGTTCCGCACCGATGAACTGCTCACCCGCGGCGACGGCGGCGCTCTTCATCCGTTGGTACAGGTCCTGGGTCTCGCGCCGTTGCGCCTCGGTCAGCGCCAGGCGGTCGGCCAGCTCGAGCACGTGCAGCGGGCCGGGGTAGCCGTTCAGCTCTGCCGCCAGCGCCAGGCTCATGCCACGGCCCTTGCGGATGCCGTCGATGTCGGCGGCGGACAGCGCCTTGATGTCGCGCGACTCCATGCCGACGTAGTGCGAGTGGGTGGCGCATCCGGACAGGGCCAGGACGGCCAGGGCAAGACCAAGAGTGGTGATCGGGTGCATGAGCGTCTCGAGAGGTGGGAGCAGCGGCCGGCGCAGCGACGACCTGTGGGTGGACGGCCGATGGGGCGCAGGATAGGCAGGGTGGGCCTTGCGGGCAAGACGAGGCCTGCCGGAGTCGGCCCCGCCGCATCGCCGGCGTTGCCACGTGCGCAGTGCCCGCCGGCGCCAGGGCGGACCGTTGTCTGTTGTCGGCGGCCGATTCGTGCCGACGATCCTGTACCGATACGCGGCCCGGCCCCGGGGTCGCACCGGTCGCCTCACCCCCCTGCCACCTTGGCCCGGTGCCCCTGGTCGATCAACCACTGCAGCACGCGTTCGCGGTGGTCGCCCTGGATCTCGACGACGCCGTCCTTCACCGTGCCGCCGCTGCCACAGGCGGCGCGCAGCTGCTGGCCCAGGCTGGACAGCGACGCGGCATCCAGCGGCAGGCCGCGCACCAGCGTCACGGTCTTGCCGCCGCGGCCCTTGCTCTGGCGGCTGACGCGGGCAATGCCGTCGCCCGCGGGCACCGTGCCGGCGCCCTGGGCGCAGCGGCAGCCGGTCAGCGGCAGCCGGCACGCGGGGCACATCCGGCCGCCCTCGGTGGAGTAGACCAGGCCGCCGGTGCCGGCGTGGCGCATCGATGGCATCGTGGGGTTTCCCTGAGGATCGCGCATCCTAACGGCTGGACCGCCCGTGCGAAGATGCCCGGGCCGTCGTTTCTCCCTCGTGCGCCCGCTCCGCGTGCCGCAGCTGAAGGCCACCCGTTGCCATGAACCTGAACACCGTCGAGATCAAGGCCTTCGTGCCGGCGCGCGACTTCGAGCTGTCGCAGCGCTTCTACCAGGCCGTCGGATTCGAGAGGCGCTTTGCCGACGACGACCTGGCCTACTTCTGCGCCGGCGACTGCAGCTTCCTGCTGCAGCGCTTCCACGTCGAGGACCACACCCGGAACTTCGTGATGCACCTGCTGGTGGAGAACGTCGACGACTGGCACCGCCACGTGGTCGAGCAGGACATCGCCGGCCGCTTCGGCGTCAAGGTCGGCGAGCCGACCAACCAGCCCTGGGCGATGCGCGATTTCGCGCTGTTCGACCCCAGCGGCGTGCTGTGGCTGGTGGCGCAGAACCTGCCGCGCGACGGGGCTGTCGCCTCGTCGGCCGACCACTGACCGTGCCGGGAGAAGCGGCATGACGCTGCCCGCGCACGCCCAGGTGGTCATCGTCGGCGGTGGCATCGCCGGCTGCTCCACCGCCTACCACCTGACGACGCTCGGCATCACCGACGTGCTGCTGCTCGAGCAGGGCCGCCTGACCAGCGGCACCACCTGGCACGCCGCCGGCCTGATCGGCCAGATGCGGCCCAACCGCAACATGACGCGCATGTCGGCCTACGGCATCGAGCTGTACAGCACGCTCGAGGCCCGGACCGGCCTGGCCACCGGCTGGAAGCGCTGCGGCAGCGTCAACGTGGCGCGCACGCCCGAGCGCATGCAGGTCCTGCGCAAGCAGGCGGCGCTGGCGCGCAGCTTCGGCGTCGAGGTCGAGCTGATCTCGCCCCGCCAGGCCGGTGACCTGTACCCGGTGATGCGCACCGACGACCTGCAGGGCGCGATCTGGATCCCCGGCGACGGCAAGGCCAACCCGGCCGACCTGTGCATGAGCCTGGCCAAGGGCGCGCGCCTGGGCGGCGCCAGGCTGCTCGAAGGCATCGAGGTCACCGACGTGGTGACGCGGCCGGGTGCCGGCGGGCCGCGCGTGGCCGGCGTGCGGGTGGTGCAGCAGGGCGAGCCGGCCGAGCTGCGCTGCGAGACGCTGGTGATCGCCGCCGGACAGTGGTCGCTCCAGTTCGGCGCGCGCATCGGCGTCAACGTTCCACTCTACCCGGCAGAGCACTTCTACATCGTCACCGACCGCATCGAGGGCGTGCACCCGATGCTGCCCGTGATGCGCGACCCCGACGGCTTCATCTATTACAAGGAGGAGGTCGGTGGCCTGCTGATGGGCGGCTTCGAGCCGGTGGCCAAGCCCTGGCGCGTCGACCCCATCCCCAGCAGCTTCCAGTTCCAGCTGCTCGACGAGGACTGGGACCAGTTCGAGATCCTGATGACCAACGCCATCCACCGCACGCCGTGCCTGGAGACCGCGAAGGTCAAGATGCTGCTCAACGGGCCGGAGAGCTTCACGCCCGACGGCAACTTCATCCTCGGCGAGGCGCCGGCGCTGCGCGGCTGCTTCGTCTGCGCCGGCTTCAACTCGGCGGGCATCGCCAACAGCGGTGGTGCGGGGCGGCTGACGGCGGAGTGGATCGCCGCCGGCGAGGCGCCCAGCGACCTGTGGGACGTGGACATCCGCCGCTTCGGCGACTTCACGGCCAACCGCCGCGCGCTGGCCGAGCGCACCGGCGAGACGCTGGGCCTGCACTACGCGATGCGCTGGCCGCGCCAGGAGCTGCAGACCGCGCGGCCGCTGCGCACCTCGCCGCTGTACGACCTGCTGGCGGACCGGAACGCCGAGTTCGGGTCGAAGAACGGCTGGGAGCGCGCCAACTACTTCCGGCCCGACGGGGCGGCGCGGCCGGACGACGGCCTGGGCCGGCCGGGCTGGCTGCCGTGGGTCATCGACGAGATGCGTGCCACGCGCGAGGCGGTGGCCGTCTACGACCAGACCAGCTTCGGCAAGCTGCTGCTGCAGGGCCGCGACACGCTGGCGCTGCTGCAGCGCGTGTGCGCCAACCAGATCGACGTGCCCGTGGGCCGGATGGTCTACACCGCGATGCTCAATGCGCGCGGCGGGTTCGAGAGCGACTGCACGGTGCTGCGCCTGGGCGCCGAGCGCTTCCTGGTGGTCACGGGTTCGGCGCAGCCGGTGCGTGACGCCGACTGGATCGGCCGCGCGCTGCGCGACGGCGAGTTCGTCACGCTCACCGACGTCGGTCCGATGTGGAGCGTGCTGTCGGTGATGGGCCCGCGCTCGCGCGAACTGCTGGCGCGCGTCAGCCCCGACGACCTGTCGCCGGCCGGTCTGGCCTTCAGCCACACGAAGGAGATCGACCTCGGACACGCCCGCGTGCGCGCGGCGCGCATGAGTTACGTCGGGGGCCCGGGCTTCGAGCTCTACGTGCCGGTGGAGATGGCGCGCCACGTCTACCGGGCGTTGCACGAGGCCGGCGCCGACCTGGGCCTGGCCGGCGGCGCCGGCCGCCTGCGCGGGCTGGTCGATGCGGGCTACTACGCGCTGGACGCGCTGCGCATCGAGGCCGGGCGTCGCGCCTGGGGGGCCGAGCTCGGGCCCGACGAGACGCCCTTCGAGGCTGGCCTGCTGGCCGGCGTGAAGCTCGACAAGGGCTGCGATTTCATCGGCCGCGACGCCTTGCGGGCCCTGCAGGACCAGCCGCTGCGCAAGAAGCTGCTGACGGTGGTGTTCGATGCCCCCGAGCCCTATGCCTGGGGTGGCGAGACGCTGTCGATCGACGGCCTGCCGGTGGGCGAGCTCGGCTCGGTGGGCTGGAGCCTGAAGGCCGGAGCCTGCGTGGGGCTCGGCTACGCGCGGGGCGAAGCGGCGCAGCGCGTGCATCAGGGCACGCCGGTCAGCGTGGACCTGTGGGGCGAGCCGGTCGCGGCACGGGCCTGGGATCACTGGCCACCGCGCTGAGCGTGTGAAGGCCTGCCCGCACGGGGGCGCGCGGGCGTTCCCTCTGGAGGTCGCGACGGACGCGGCGCCGCCCCTGCGACACCGACCGGACCGCCCGCGAGGGCCCGCTCCGCACTCGACCCGAGTGTCGCGGCGCGGTCCCTGCTCTATGCTCCCCGGGGCATGCCGGACCCGCCGCCTCCCGACGAACCCTGCGCCGATCGCCTGGCGGCTCGACCCACCGCGTTCTCGGTCGACCTGTACCGCCAGTTGCGCGTCCTGGCGCGCTACCGGCTGCGCGACGGCGGGCGCAACACCTTGCTCGACACCACCGCGCTGGTGCACGAGGCCTTCCTGCGCATGGGCGGCGCACGCGCCGGCCACGACGAGCGGCGCCAGCTGCTGGCCTATGCCAGCCAGACCATGCGCTCGGTGATCGTCGACGCCGCACGGCGCCGCCAGGCCCTGCGCCGGGGCGGCGAGGCCTGCATCGTCACGCTCACCGACGGCCTGGCCGAGCGGGTGCCGGCGGCCGCCGACCAGATCATGCAGGTGCACGAGGCGCTGCTCGAACTGGCCGGCGTCGATCCGCGCCTGGCCCGGGTGGTGGAGATGCGCTTCTTCGCCGGCTTGTCGGATGCCGAGATCGCCCACGCGCTGGACCTGTCCGAGCGCACGGTGCGTCGCGACTGGGACAAGGCCCGGCTGCTGCTGGCGCGTGCGCTGCGGGCTTGAGCGGGCAGGGGACCGCACGCCATGTCGGCCCTGGGCTTCGACGTCGCCGACTGGCCGCGCATCAGTGCACTGCTGGACCAGGCGCTGGCCCTGCCGGTGCCCGATCGTGCCGGATGGCTGGCGGCCCTGAGCGGCGACGACGCCCGGCTGCGCGACACGCTGGCCGAGCTGTTGCGTGGCGATGCCAGCACCGATCCCGAGCTGCCGCGGCTCGAGCCCGACGAGCCCGAGCCCTGGCACGTCGGCGACGTGGTCGGCCCGTACCGCCTGCTGCGGCTGCTGGGGCAGGGCGGCATGGGCAGCGTGTGGCTGGCGCAGCGCGCAGACGGCACGCTGCAGCGACCGGTGGCCTTGAAGCTGCCGCGCAGCGCCTGGGCACGTCCTGGCCTTGCGGAGCGCATGGCGCGCGAGCGCGACCTGCTGGCTGCGCTGTCGCACCCGCACATCGCCCAGCTCTACGACGCCGGGCTCACCGCGCAGGGGCAGCCCTACCTGGCGCTGGAGCTGGTCAGCGGCCTGCCGATCGACCAGTACGCGCGCCGGCAGGGGCTGGACGTGGCGGCGCGACTGCGCCTGTTCCTGCAGGCCGCCGACGCGGTGGCGCATGCGCATGCGCAGCTCATCGTGCACCGCGACCTCAAGCCGTCCAATCTGCTGGTGGATGCGCAGGGCCGCGTCAAGCTGCTGGACTTCGGCATCGCCAAGTTGCTGGGCGAAGCCGGCTCACCCGACTCGACGCTGACGCGCGAGGGCGTGCGGCCGATGACCCCCGAGTACGCGTCGCCCGAGCAGGTGGCCGGCGCACCGGTGGACACGCGTTCGGACGTCTACGCGCTGGGCGTGCTGCTGTACGAGCTGCTGTGCGACGAGCGGCCGCACCGCGCGCGGCGCCCGACCGCCGGCGCGGTGGAGGACGCCATCCTGCACGGCGAGATCGCCCGGCCCAGCACCGTGGCCCCGCCCGCGCGCCGCCGGGCGCTGCGCGGCGACCTCGACACCGTGCTGCTCAAGGCGTTGAAGAAGTCGCCCGACGAGCGCTACGCCACCGTGCGCGCGCTGGCCGACGACATCCAGCGCCACCTCGATCACCGCCTGGTGCTGGCACGTCCGGACAGCGTGGGCTACGTGCTGCGCCGGCTGGTGGCGCGGCACCGCGTGGTCTTCGGCATCGCCGCGGCGGCCCTCGTGGCCGTGCTGGGCGGTGCCGGTGCCGCGCTGTGGCAGGCCCACCGCGCCGACCTGGAGCGCCAGCGTGCCGGCGACGTCAAGGACTTCGTCACCCGGCTGCTGCGCGACGCCAGCCCGTATCACGGGGGCGACCCGTCGAAGGTCTCGATGCTGCAGCTGCTGCGCCAGGCCCGCATGCAGGTGGAGCAGGCGCCCGGCATGCAGCCCGAGGTGCGCGCCGAGCTGCGCAGCGTGATCGGCGAAGCCCTGATGAGCTTCGGCGACGTCGAAGGCGCCGCCACGCTGATCGAGGCCGCGGCGCGCGAGGCCGGACAGGCCCTCGGCGAGCGCCACGTCGAGTCGCTGCGCGCGCAGCTTCTGCAGCTGCAGATCCATCGGCTGCAGGGCCGCAGCGCCGAGCTGCAGGCGGGGCTCGACCGGCTGATGCCCTTGCTGCGGGAGCGTGCGGCGGTCGATGCCGAACCGCTGATCCTGGGCCTGGAGAACCGCGCGATGCTGGCCTTCGACCGCGGGCAGGGTGCGCAGGCCGAAGCCGCCGCGCGCGAGGCCGCCGACCTGGCCGAGGCCCGTCTCCCGGTCCACCACCCCGAGCGCATCGCCACCCAGACGATGCTGTCGATGGCCTACCGCGCGGCGGGCAAGCACGTGCTGTCGCGCGACGCCGCGACGCGCGCGCTGCTGGGCTTCGACGCGCTGTACGGCACGCAGCCGCACCCCCGGCGCACCGAGGCGCTGGTGCTGCGCGGGCGTGCCCGTGCCGAGCTCGGCGAGCTGGCCGAGGGGGTGCGCGACATCCTCGACGGGCTGACGGGCCTGGAGCGCGTGGTCGGCAGCGGCAACATCAGCGCGGCGTTCATCCGGCAGAACGTGCTGCCCTACCTGCTGGACCTGGGTCGGCTGGCCGATGCCGAGGAGCTGGGGCGCGAGGCGCTGCGCGTGGTGGCCCTGCACATGCCGCCCGAGGCCTATGCGCATGCCGGCACCGCGGCCTCGCTGGGGGCGGTGCGCGTCGCCCGCGGTCGCTTCGACGAGGCCGTGGCCGTGCTGGCGCCCGCCACGGCGGCGCTGGCCCAGGCGCTGCCCCCGGGCCACGCTCTGCGCACGGAGGCCGAGACCTGGCTGGTCCTGGCGTGGGAGGGGGCCGGACGGCTGGACGAGGCCGGTGCGCTGATCGAGCGCCTGCGCCCGCTGGCCGCCGACCCGCAGACCGCGCCGCACCATGTGCTGCGCATCGCGCGGGGCGAGGCCGCCTGGCGCCTGGCCCAAGGCCAGTCGGAGGTGGCGGTGCACCGGCTGCAGGCGGCGCTCGGCGTGGCGCCCGCCACCGCGCGGGCCGAGCGCGAGCACCTGCGCCTGCGGGCCCTGCTGGGCGAAGCCCTGTGGCGCCAGGGCGCACAGGCCGACGCGGCGCAGGCCTGGCGCCAGGTGCTGGCCGATGCCGGCCGGCTGGAGGCCGTGCCGACGCCGACCCAGGCGGAGGCGCTGGCGGGGCTGGCCGAGCAGGCCTGGGCCGCGGGCGACGCGGCCGCCGCGGCGTCCGGGCTGCAGCGCGCCGCCGAGATCTGGCGGGTCCATGCGCCCGACGGGCCGCAGGCCGCGCGGGTGCAGGGCCTGCTGGCGCAGGCCAGGGCCGGCAGGCCGGCGCCGCCATCGGTGCCAGCGCCGGCGCCGCGGTCGGTGCCACCGCGGGCGGCGTCAGGAGCCGGACCCCCCCAGTCTCGGGGCGCGTGACCGGATCGTCGGCCGCGCCGCGTCCGTTCAGGCGCATTCACCGTTCACCTCAGGAGTCGACCCGATGTTCTCGTTTCCCACGCACCGATCCGCCCGTGCCGCCGCGCGCGGCCTGGCCCTGGTGGCGGGCGTACTGGCCACGCTGAGCTTGCAGCCCGCCCGCGCGCAGGCGCCCATCAACGGCTGCGCCGGCACCGACGCGGGCACGCTGGCCCAGTGCCACTACCGGTCGCCACAGCCCAGCTACACGCCGGCGGTCGTGGATCTCGTCCTCCAGGATCCCGCGCGCGGCGACCACGTGGTGCCCATCCGCGTGCGCTACCCGGTCGGGGCCACCGGCGCGCGGCCGGTCGTCATCTGGAACCACGGCGGCGGCACCACCGGTCAGGACGTCCAGGCGTCGCAGCAGCTGGGCACCTACGTCACGCGAGGCCAGCAAAGCAGCGTGCGTCGCAGCGAGAGCTTCGCACGCGCCGGATACGTGGTCATCCACATCGGGCGCCTGCCGCCGTCCGTGGTGCGAGGCAGTCAGGTCACGCCCACGGTCCTGGGAAGCGACCAGATGCGCGACTGTGTCCGGGCCGGGGTCATCGCCGCCGTCGACGCGGACAACCCGAATGCGAACGTCGTCGCCTCGTGCGCCGTGTTCATCGGCTGGCACCTGTGGGGCCCGCGCAACGTGGCCTTCGTGGCCAGCATCCTGCAGCACTACCGGGTGGGCATGCTGCCCGGCTTCGAGGGCACGCTGGACCGCGAGAAGATCATCGTCGGCGGCTGGTCGGGTGGCAGCGCCTCGGGCCTGAACATCGCCGGCGCGTATCAGCAATGGAGCAACGGCGAGGCCACGCTGCGTCTGGACCCGGTGTCCGTTCCCGGCGTGGCGGCCTTCTTCCTCGACTCGCCACGTGGCCCCGCCTATGCCGGCTACAGCTCGGGTTTCCAGGAAGACAGCTCGTTCGGCATCGGCAGCCTGCCTCTGCTGATCAACACCGCGCGTGGCGACCGGGGGCCTGGCGGCGAGCCGGTGGCGGTGCGCAACGTGCACTTCTTCGGGGCCGCCAAGGGCGACAAGGTGATGTCGTACAGCTGGACGCCGACGATCGACGGTGGGCCCAACCACGGCACGATGGACATCAACGACAGCCTCGACGAGGCCACCGACGAGCCCGCCGGCGGCTGCAACACGGCACTGCGCGAGGAGCACTGCGCGGCGCTCGAGATGCTCGGCGTGGCCTTCCTCGATGCCAAGGTGCGTGGCATCCGGGAGGCGCAGGACTGGCTGGCCTCGGGCAACTTCAAGGTGCTGACGCGCGACCGCATCGAGCTGTACCGGCGCTGATCGCCCCCGCGCGTCGCGTGGCGCGCCGCGCGGGTGTCGCGGCAAACGGCGGCTGTGCCTACACTGTGACATGGTCGACGCCGACAAGGTGCCGGTCGCCGAATTGGGCGACCTGATCCACGTGGACGAGCCGCTGCCTTTCCGCGTGCACGACGCGCAGGGCCGCCTGCTGCTCAACGTCGGTCAGGTGTTGGCCAGCGCCCGGCAGCTCGAGGCCCTGGTGGAGCGCGGCGCCTGGGTCGAGCGCGGACACGTCGAGGAGTGCCGTCGGCGGCTGCACCCCGAGTCGGCCATGGCCCGGCCGGCGGTGGTGCGCCAGCGCTCGCTGTTCGACCTGTGGGAACACGCGTTGTGGGACCTGGACGCCGTGGTCCGGCCCCTCAGCCAGGGCCGGGGCGTCGCGGCCGACTTGCAGGCGCATGTGGAGCATGTCGACGCGCTGATCGAGCGCGACGCCGACATCGCGTTGTTCATGGCCGTGCGGCAGGAGGACCGGCGCTTCGCGCTGTACCCGCTGGCCCATTCGCTGCACGCCGCCGTGCTGGTGCACGTCACCACCCGTCAGCTCGGCTGGCCGGTGCCGCGGCGCCACGCCCTGCTCGGCGCTGCGCTGACGATGAACGTGTCGATGCTCGAGCTGCAGGCCCACATGGCCGAGCAGGACACGCCGCCGAGCGCGCGGCAGCTCGATGCGATCCGCGCCCACCCCGGCCAGTCCATGCAGCTGCTGCACGCGGCCGGCATCCACGACGCGACCTGGCTCACCGCGGTGGCCCAGCACCACGAGCACCCCGATGGCGGCGGCTACCCCCAGGGTCTGAAGGTCCTCGGCGACGACGCGCACCTGCTGCGCATCGCCGATGTCTACATGGCCAAGCTCACACCGCGCGCCACGCGGGCGCCGCTGCTGCCGCAGGTGGCGGCGCGCCAGCTGTTCCAGCAGGAGCCGGGCTCGGCGGTGGCGATGGCGCTGATCAAGGCCATCGGTGTGCATCCGCCGGGCAGCCTGGTGACCCTCAAGAGCGGCGAGGTGGCCGTGGTGGCGCGCCGCGCGCCGTCGGGCCCGGCGCCGCAGGTGTGCACGCTGAGCGACACGCACGGCAAGCCGAGCGTCAACTCCCGTCTGGTGGACAGCCACGATCCGGCCCATGCGATCGCCGGCGCGCTGACCGACACGACGGGCTACCCGCGGGTGCTGCCCGAACGCGTGTACGGCTTCGTGCCGGCCTGAGAGCGGGGCCAGACCGGCCTCACGCTTGCGAGGCGGAGGCGGGCCCGTCGTCGCACGCTCCGGGCCGGGGTGTCGCTCGGGCAGCTGCGCGTCGGGCGCGCGCGACGGCGGCACACCGGCCGGTGTTCAGGCCGGCACCGCGTGGCGTCCGGCCCGGCTGCGGGCGATGATGGTCTTCATGATCTGCTCGGTGCCGTCGCCGATCTGGAACCCCAGCAGGTCGCGCAGGCGCTGTTCCATCGGCCCGCGGTCGTAGCCGCCGTGGCCGTGCGACAGCAGGCACTGGTGCACGGTGTCGTAGGCGAGCTTCGGCGCCCACCACTTGCACATCGCCGCCTCGGCGCTGTGCGGCAGACCGCGGTCCTTGAGCCACAGGGCCTGCAGGCACAGCAGCCGCGCAGCCTCGAGCTGCGTGTCGAATGCCGCCAGCGGATGCGACACCCCCTGGAAGGCCGCCAAGGGCTGGCCGAAGGCTTCGCGCTGCGTCACGTAGGACCAGGTCTCGTCGAGCGCCGCGCGGGCCACCGCCAGCACCTGCAGGCCGATGAGGGCGCGCGAGAAGTCGAAGCCCTGCATCACCTGCACGAAGCCCTTGTTCTCGGCGCCCAGGCGGTGGTCGGCCGGCACGCGCACGTTCTCGAAGAACAACGAGCCGCGGCCGATGGCGCGCTGGCCATGGCAGTCGAAGCGGCTGCGCGTGAGCCCGGGCAGGTCGGTGGGCACCAGCAGCGCGGTGACGCCGTGCGCGCCCGACTCCGGCGTGCCGGTGCGGCCGAAGACGACCACGGCATCGGCCTGGTCGGCGGCCGAGATCGAGGTCTTCTCGCCGTTGATGACGTAGTGCCCGCCGGCGCGCTCGACGCGCAGGCGCAGGTTGGCGGCGTCCGAGCCGCCGCGCGGCTCGGTCAGCGCGATGGCCACCAGCGCCTCGCCCGCCAGCATGCGGGCCAGCCAGGGCCGCACCACCGCCGGCTCGCCGTGCGCCGACAGGATCTGCGCGTTCAGCGACGCCAGCAGGTTGATGTACGACAGCGACAGGTCGGCGCGGGCGATCTCCTCGTGGATCACGCCGGCGGCCAGGCTGGGCAGGCCTTGCCCGCCGAAGGATTCGGGCAGTTCGGGGGCGATGAAGCCGAGCGTGCCCATCTCACGGGCCAGGGCGCGGTCCAGCGTGCGCGTGCGGTCGCGCTCCTGGAAGCCCGGCGCGACGCGCTCGGTGGCAAAGCGCCGCACGTGACCGGCCAGGGCCTGCAGCTCGTCGTCGAGGTAGGGATTCATGGCAGGTCTCGTCGCGGGGTACGCCGGTTCAGCCAGCCATCGTCAGGCCGCCGCTGACGCTGAGCACCTGGCCGGTGACGTAGGCGGCATCGTCGCTGGCGAAGAACAGGATCGCGCCGGGCAGGTCGTCGGGCTGGCCGATGCGGCCGAGCGGGATGGCCCGCGTGAAGGCCTCGACCAGCTTCTCCGGATTGCCGGCCCCCTGCTTGTAGCCTTCGAACAGCGCGGTCTCGGTGGGTCCGGGGCAGACCACGTTGACGGTGATGCCGTGGCGGGCGTGCTCGCGCGCCAGGGTCTTGGACAGGGCCACCAGGCCGCCCTTGCAGGCCGCGTAGACGGCCTCGCCCGACGAGCCCACGCGCGCGGCGTCGGAGGCGATGTTGACCACCCGGCCGGCTCGCCGCTGTGCCATGCCGGGCAGCACCGCGTGGTGCATGTGCAGCGCGCCGGTCAGGTTGATGGCGATCAGGCGCTGCCAGTCGGCCGGCTGGGTCTTGGTGAAGGGCTTGAAGACGTCCCAGCCGGCGTTGTTGACGAGCACCGCCACCGGGCCGAAGGCGGCTTCGGCGGCGGCCACGGCGGCATCGACGCTGGCCCGGTCGGTGATGTCGCAGGCGAAGGCCTGGGCCTGCCCGCCGGATTCGCGGATCGTGGCGGCCACGCGCTCGCCGGCGGCGGCGTCGAGGTCGAGCACGGCGACGCGTGCGCCCTCGCCCGCGAAGCGGCGGCAGGTGGCGCTGCCGATGCCGCCCCCGCCGCCGGTGACGATGAC
>WBZL01004334.1_pt1 | contig 12382 bp, 8 predicted proteins | sample 5204291 | NCBI WGS metagenome assembly WBZL01 (sample SAMN12344345, study PRJNA552823) | activated sludge metagenome | biome: Activated sludge suspended growth; feature: Nitrification reactor; material: Wastewater; isolation source: activated sludge from nitrification reactor of wastewater treatment...
GCACTGCCACAACGACCTGGGCATGGCCGTGGCCAACTCGCTGGCCGGCGTCCGCATCGGCGGGGCCCGCCAGATCGAGTGCACGATCAACGGCCTCGGCGAGCGGGCTGGCAATTGCTCGCTCGAGGAGGTGGTGATGGCCGTACGCACCCGCCGCGACTACTTCGGGCTGGAACTCGGCATCGACACGACGCAGATCGTCCCGGCGTCGCGGATGGTCAGCCAGACCACCGGGTTCGTGGTCCAGCCCAACAAGGCCGTGGTGGGAGCCAACGCGTTCGCCCATGCCTCCGGCATCCACCAGGACGGCGTGTTGAAGGCCCGCGACACCTACGAGATCATGCGCGCCGAGGACGTGGGCTGGAGCGCCAACAAGATCGTGCTGGGCAAGCTCTCGGGCCGCAACGCCTTCAAGCAGCGGCTGCAGGAGCTCGGCATCGAGATGGAGTCCGAGGCCGACATCAATGCGGCCTTCGCGAGGTTCAAGGACCTGGCCGATCGCAAGAGCGAGATCTTCGACGAGGACATCATCGCGCTGGTCGGCGACGAGAGCGTGACGAGCGAGACCGAGCATTACCGCCTGCTGGCGCTGTCCCAACGTTCGGAGACAGGCGAGCGGCCGCACGCGAAGATTGCGTTTGCCGCCGGATCCGTCGAGCATCACGCCGAGAGCGACGGCAACGGTCCGGTCGATGCCAGCCTGAAGGCCATCGAGTCCAAGGTGCAAAGCGGAGCCGAGCTGATGCTGTACTCCGTCAACGCCATCACGTCGGGCAGCACCGAGTCGCAGGGCGAGGTCACGGTCCGCCTGTCGCATGCGGGGCGTGTGGTCAACGGCGTGGGTGCCGACCCCGACATCGTGGTGGCTTCCGCGAAAGCCTACCTATCGGCGTTGAACAAGCTCCATGGCAACGCCGATCGGGTGGCCGCTCAGGGCTGAAGATCTGCCGCCTTGCGACCGAAAGGCCAAAAAGCGCTTGAAATTCTGGTTGCAAGTGTTTGATTTGCCTGTCTTTCTCGTGTAGCCTCGCGGCCGATCACGACAAGGGCAGGCAGCGAGATGCAGCACGCGAGACCCCACGGCGGTAGGTGGACCTCCCTTCTGGCGACACTGGCGGCGGCCTTGTTGCTGGCCATCCCGATGCAACCGGCCGACGCGCGACCTACCAAGGCTTCGGCGTCGCGCCCGGCGGCCAAGGCTGCCACGGCCAAGAGCCCGCGGATCCAGCGGTCCAAGGCAAGCGCGCGCCGGGCCACCCGGGTGGTGGTGCCGCATCGTCCCTCGGTGGGTGAGGTGCAGGGGCTGCGTGCCACGGACGACCCGCTGGAGCTGAAGTCCAGCGTCGCCCTGGTGGTCGATCAGGAGACCAACCAGGTCCTGCTGTCCAAGAACCCGCAGGCGGTGCTGCCCATCGCGTCGATCACCAAGCTGATGACGGCGGTGGTCATCGCCGACGCCCAACTGGACCTGCACGACCGCGTGACGGTCACGCAGGACGACGTCGACACCGAGATGGGCAGCCGGTCGCGCCTCAAGGTGGGCACCGAGCTGACGCGGGGCGAACTGTTGCACCTGGCGCTGATGTCCTCCGAGAACCGGGCCGCCCACGCGCTCGGTCGTTCGTTTCCCGGCGGCATGTCCGACTTCGTCGCGCGCATGAATGCCAAGGCCCGGGAACTTGGCATGACCGACACCCGCTATGTCGAGCCGACCGGCCTGTCGAGTGACAACCGCTCCAGCGCACGCGATCTGACCTTGCTGGTCAAGACGGCCTACCAGTACCCGTTGCTGCGCGAGCTGTCGACCTCGCCGGAGGCGGTGTTTCCGGTCGGCAGCCGCCAGGTACAGTTCCGCAACACCAATGGCCTGGTGCGCAACCCGGAGTGGGACATCGGCCTGCAGAAGACCGGCTACATCGCCGCCGCCGGTCGCTGCCTCGTGATGCAGGCCGAGCTGGCCGGCCGCAAGCTCATCATGGTGCTGCTGGATTCGGCCGGCAAGTACTCGCGGATCGGTGACGCCGAGCGCATCCGCAGCTGGCTGAGCCGCAGCGGTCCTCAGGAATCCGTCATCGTGCGCTGAAGGCGTCCGCCCGGCACGGCGGGCAGCCGGCGCGAGCCGGGCTGATCGTCTGGGTCGGCCGCGCGGGCCCGGATCAGCCCGCCCGATGGCCCAGCGCGGCCGAGATCTGTTGCGCCGTCGCGCGCACCTTTTCGAGCCAGCCTTCCTCCAGCCGGTCGGCGGGCGCCGACACCGACAGGCCGGCGATGAGCTGGCCCTGGTCGTCGTAGACGCCTGCCGCCATGCAGCGCACGCCCAGCTCCAGCTCCTCGTCGTCCCGGGCGTAGCCATGGGCGCGCACATTCGCGAGTTCGCGCTCCAGGCGCGGCAGCTCGGTGATGCTGTTGCGGGTGTGCCCGGTCAGCCCCGTGCGGGTCGCATAGGCGCGCACGCGCTGGGGGTCGTCGGCAGCCAGGAACAGCTTGCCCACGGAGGTCAGGTGCAAGGGCGCGCGTCCGCCCACGGCGCGAACCACCTGCATGCCCGACCGTTCGCTGTAGGTGCGCTCGACATAGACGATCTCGTCGCCCTGCCGCATCGACAGGTTGACGGGCTGGTGGGTCAGCTTGTGCAACTCGCGCATCGGGCCGGTGGCGGCTTCCCGGACATCGAGTCGTGCCTTGACGAGATTGCCCAGCTCGAGCAACCGCATGCCGAGCCGGTAGGTGCCGGCTTGCGGGCGGTCCACGTAGCGACCGATGGACAAGTCATTGAGGATGCGGTGCGCGGTGGACGGGTGCAGTCCGGTGCGCTCGGAGATCTCCTTCAGCGAGATCGGGTCGGGCTGGGCAGCCAGGGTGTCGAGGATCGCGAAACTGCGCTCGAGGACCTGGATGGTGGGGGTCAGCTGGGACTTGGTGGACATGACGGCAATGCGGTCAGCACTCGTATTCTGCATCGTGGAAGCGCAGATGCCATCGTGAAATCATGTGGCGATCCTTCCCGACGGTCATCTCCTCAGGCCGCAACGGCCCGCGCCGGCCGCAGCAGGTCGACCGCCGCTTCGCCGGCCCGCACCGCACCTTCGAGGGTTGCCGGATAGGGGCCCTGCACGTAGTCACCGGCGGCCACGAGAGCCGGTGCAATGCGGGCGGGAGGGCGCTGCAGGCCCGGGGTGCAGCGAAACGTGGCCCGCCGCTCGGCCAGTACCGCTCGCACCGCGAGAGGGTTGCCATCGCCGTCGGGTGCCAAGGCGGCGCGCGCCTGGCTCAGCGTGGCCGCCGCGATCGCCGGAGCCCCGCGCGCCACCCACTCGGCTGCGCCGGAAATCACGAAGGCCCAACGGCCCTCGCCGGTGCCGAGCTGACCAAGGTCGAAGGCAAACTGTGCGGGGGCCTCGGGGCCGTCCATCAGCGCCACCATGGGGGCGGCCAGCCGGCGGCCCGGTGCTGCCACGTGCACCGTGACGATCGGCTCGTAGGCCAGTCCGGCGGCCATCGCCGACCAGGCGGGTGCCCATCGGGCCGTCAACCGGGCGGCCTGACCGGCCGGACAGGCCAGAACCGCCTGATCGAACTCCTCTCCCTCGACCTGCCATCGGTCACCGATGGGCTGCAAGATCGACACGCGCGTGCCGAATCGCACCCGCGCACCGTGCGAGACCAGCCACGCGCAGGCAGGCTCGGCCAGGCAGCGGCTGAGTGGCCAGCGTGGGAGCAGGGCATCGGCGTCGCCAGGGCGGCCGAACAAGGCGTCACGCATCACGCGCAACAAGACCTCGGCGCTGGCCTCGCGGGCCGGCGTGTTCAGGGCCGCCACGCACAAGGGCTCGATCAGCAGGCGCTTGGCGGCGGGTGGCCAATCGGCGGTCAGCTGGGCGACGGTCAGGTCGGGTGCACAGCGGAAGCCTTGCCGCCACCACCCCATGGCATGGCGCAGGACCACCAGGCGCTCCGGCCAGGTCCAGCCGCGAAACCCGAGCAGGGCGCGTGCGAAGGCCAGGGGTGCAGGGCCTCCGCCGATCTCCAGGCCCCGGCCATCGGCAAACTTCAGGGCCAGTGGTCGCCGGTCGAAGGCCCGGTCGACCGGAACGCCGACGTCCGACATCAATGCCAGCGTGCGGTGATAGGCGCCGATCAGGATGTGCTGGCCGTTGTCGAACGAGCCATCGGGTTCCGACCAGGACCGCGCGCGGCCGCCGGCATGCCGGGCCAGCTCGAACAACGTCACCGCCCAGCCTCGCTGGGAGGCCCTGACGGCTGCGGCCAGACCGGCCCAGCCGGCGCCGACCACCGCCAGCCGCGCGCTCACCGGTGCATGCCCCGAGCGGCGCGCCGCCCGTCCGGCACTCGCCGGCGCGCTTGCCGTCTCACCGCCCCTGCCAATGGGTCCTCGCGGCGATCCAGAGCTTGCGCAGGGGTGTGAGCGACGTGCGCTGATGCAACACCTGGAAGTCCTGCGACTCGATCTCGCGCAACAGGGTGCGGTAGATGTTGGCCATCATCAGGCCGGGTCGCTGGCTCGTCCGGTCGGCCGCCGGCAGCAACGCGATCGCTTCGTCGTACGTGGCGTGGGCCCGCTGGGCCTGGTGTCGCATCAGCGCCCGGTAGGGCTCGCCATAGGCATAGGGGGGTTCGCGACGCAGGAGGTCGCCGACCTTGACCTCGAACTGCTTCAGCTCGGACAACGGCAGATAGACCCGGCCGCGCCGCGCGTCGTCGCCGACGTCGCGGATGATGTTGGTCAGCTGCATCGCCAGGCCCAGGCGGTGCGCGAACTGGATCGTCGCTTCCTGGGTGCGCCCGAAGATGTTGGCCGCGACCTCGCCGACGATCCCGGCCACCAGGTGGCAGTAGTGCTGCAGGCCGGGAAAGTCGAGAAAGCGGTTCTGGTCCAGGTCGATCTGACAGCCATCGATGACCGCCGCGAGGTGGTCGGCACGGATGCCGAAGGCGGCGCAATGGGGCTGCAGGGCTTGTGTCACCGGGTGCGAAGGCTGACCCTCGAACAGGCGAACCACTTCGGTCCGCCACCATTGCAGCTTGGTCCGCGCGACCGACGGATCGCTGGTCTCGTCGACCACGTCGTCGACCTCGCGGCAGAAGGCGTAGAACGCGGTGATCGCGGCGCGGCGCGGTGGTGGCAGGAACAGGAAGGCGTAGTAGAACGACGACCCGCTGCGCGCCGCCTTGTCCTGCACGTACTGCTGGGGCGTCACGGTCGCGCTCCGAACGGCATGCGCCCGCAACGCCAGGCCAGCAGGGGCACGTCGCTCGCCCGCAGGCGGGGCCGATGGTGCAGGCAATCCCAACCGTTGGCCTCGATCTTGTCGAGGATGCGCAGCCCCCCTTGGACCACGGCGCGCAGTTCCCAACCCGCGCGGCCGGGAACCGCCAGGGCCAGCGGCGCGCCGCTGAGCATCAGCGTGCGTGCCCAGGTGCACAGCGAGCGCACCAGGTCGCGCCAGGGCTGCGGCAGGGGTTCGGGTGGCAGGGTGGCTGCGTCGATGCCGTGCCGCATCAGGTCCTTGGTGGGCAGGTAATTGCGATCGCGGCGCAGGTCCACGCCCAGGTCCTGCCAGAAGTTGATCAGCTGCAGGGCGCTGCACACGTCATCCGACATGGCCTGGGCGCGCGGGTCGTGAATCCCATAGAGGTGCAGCAGCAGGCGACCCACCGGGTTGGCCGAACGTTCGCAGTAGCGCAGCAGCGCGTCGCGGTCAGGGTAGGGCGGGCTGTTCACGTCCTGCACGAAAGCATCCAGCAGCGCTTCGAAGGGCTGGATGGGGAGGGCATGCCGGCGGATTGCATCGCCGAGTGGGCCGAACACCCAGCGCCACGTCGGCAGCACGGGTTGGCGGGCGAAGGTGCGATGCAGCTCCTGACGGTAGGCCGCCAGGGCGTCCAGGCGGTCGGCCGGCGCGACATCGCCTTCGTCGGCCAGGTCGTCGGCGGTGCGTGCGAAATGGTAGATCGCGGCGACGGCCGGACGCAGCGGCGCCGGGCACAACCACGACGCGACGGGAAAGTTCTCATAGTGACCGATTGCCACGCCGCGATTGTCGCGGCAGGTCTCGGAGGGTTCCGGCCGCGTTGACACGGATCATTCGGTTTTCTATATTACTGACCAGTCAGTCAGTAATTCGTCACCGGTCCCGTGGTCTCGAACCCTGCAGGGCCCGCTCACGGAGAGATGCAGCCATGCAAGTTCCCGGGAACTCGACGGCCCCACACCGGCTGTGGGTCGGCATCATTTCAGCCGGCTCGATGCTCGTGCTGGCCGCCTGCGGCCCTCGCGCGTCCGAGCCTGAACCGGTGCGAGCCGTCCGGACCCAGGTCGTCGAGGCGGGCACGCCAGCCCGTTACGACGAGTTGGCGGCAGAGATCAAGGCACGCACCGAGTCGAGACTGGCATTCCGGGTGGCCGGACGGTTGCAGAGCCGGCCGGCCGAGCTGGGCCAGGCGGTGCGTTCCGGCGAGGTGCTGGCGCGGCTCGACCCCCAGGACCTTCGACTGGGTCAGGATGCCGCTCTGGCCGCGCTGCGAGCCGCGTCGGCCAGTCATGACGGTGCCGATGCCGACCTTCGGCGGTACCGCGAGCTGATGAACCAGGGCTTCATCAGTGCGGCCGAACTCGAGCGGCGTGAGATTGCGGCGCGCGTGGCCAGGGCTCAGTGGGACCAGGCTCGTGCCGCCGCTGAAGTGCAGGGCAACCAGGCGGTCTACACGACCCTGTCGGCACCGGCCGATGGGGTGGTCACCGCCATCGAGGCGGAGCCGGGCACGGTTCTGGCTGCTGGCACGCCGGTGCTGCGCGTGGCGTGGGCGGGGCCGCGCGACGCCGTCTTCGCGGTGCCCGAGGATGCGGTGGCGGTGTGGCGGTCCCGGCTGGGCAGACCGGGTGTGCTGGAGGTGCGGGCTGGCGCGGCGAAGGACTGGTCGCCCGCTGTCCTGCGCGAGATCTCGGCATCGGCCGATCCGGCGACGCGGACCTACCTGGCCAAGGCCGACGTGGGCCGGCCGGACGTCGCGCTCGGGCAGAGCGCCCGCATCCGCGTGGCCCTGCCCAGCGACGCCAGCGGCGTCCGGCTGCCGCTCGCTGCCGTGACCGAACGGGGCGGCCACAGCATGGTCTGGGTCGTCGAGGGCAGCCCGATGGTCGTCCATGCGCGCAAGGTCACGCTGGCCGACCCGGCGGCCGACCAGGCCGTGGTGAGTGACGGGCTGAAGCCTGGCGAGCGTGTCGTGGTTGCCGGCGTGCACGTGCTGACCGAGGGACAGGCGGTCAAGCTCTGGCAGCCGGGTGCGATGGCCGTGGCTGGCGGAAACAAGCCGCGACCCGCCACGCAGCCGCGCTGAGGACTCGCCGGCCATGCCCATGCAGCTCGACACACCGGCGCCGGACGCGCCGGGCACCAGGCCCCGCAGCGGATTCAATCTGTCGCGCTGGGCACTCGACCATCCCGCGCTCAGCGGCTACCTGCTGGTGGTGCTGATGGTGCTCGGCGTCGCGGCCTACTTCCAGCTCGGGCAGGACGAGGACCCGCCGTTCACCTTCCGGGCCATAGTCGTCCAGGCCGCGTGGCCCGGCGCCACGGCCGCCGAGGTGGCCGACCAGGTGACCTCGCGCATCGAGAAGGCGCTCCAGGAGGTGCCCTTCGCGGATCGGATCCGCAGCTTCACGCGCCCCGGCGAATCGGTGACGATCTTCCAGGTCAAGGAGTCCACCCCACCCAAGGAGGTCGCCTCGGTCTTCTACCAGGCTCGCAAGCGCGTCGGCGACATGCGGCAGACCTTGCCAGCCGGCGTGATCGGACCGGCCTTCAACGACGACTTCGGAGATGTCTATGGGTCCATCTATGCGCTCTCGGCCGATGGCTTTTCCCAGGACGAGCTGCGCCAGCACGCCGAGATGGTGCGCGACCGCTTCCTGCAGGTGCCGGACGTCGCTCGCGTGCAGCTGTTCGGCGTGCAACCGGAGCGCGTGTATGTCGAGTTCTCGCAGCGTCGGCTGGATCAGCTGGGGCTGGACCTGCAGCAGTTGGCCGCCCAGGTCGGCGCGCGCAACGCGGTCGAGACCGCAGGGGCGCTCGACACCGCGGGCACCAGCCTGGTGATCCGCGTCGGCGGCAGCTTCCGCGACGTCGAGGACCTGCGCAGCCTGCCGATCCGAAGCACCGACCCCGCCACCGGGCGCGCGGCCCAGTACAAGCTGGGTGACGTGGCGCGCATCGAGCGACGGTCGACGGATCCGCCGACCACCCTGGTCCGCCACAACGGCCGGCAGGTCATCGCGGTGGGCATCGCGATGGCCAAGGGTGGCGACATCATCGAGCTGGGTCGTGGCCTGCGTGACGCGTCCCGGGGACTGCGCAACCGGTTGCCCGCGGGCATCGAGCTGGAACAGGTGCAGGACCAGCCACGGGCGGTGACGCAATCGGTCGACGAATTCGTCGGCGTGCTGCTCGAGGCGCTGGTGATCGTGCTGGCCGTGAGCTTCGTCAGCCTCGGGCTGCACCTGCGCCCCTTGCGCATCGACATGCGCCCCGGGCTGGTCGTCGCGGTGACGATCCCGCTGGTGCTGGCGATCACCTTCGTGGCGATGTACTACTGGGGCATCGGCCTGCACAAGATCTCGCTGGGCTCGCTGATCATCGCGCTGGGGCTGCTGGTCGACGACGCCATCATCGCGGTCGAGATGATGGTGCGAAAGATCGAGGAGGGCCACGACAAGCGCCAGGCCGCCACCTTCGCCTACGAAGTGACCGCGCTGCCGATGCTCACCGGGACGCTGATCACTGCCGCCGGCTTTCTGCCCATCGGCCTGGCCCGCTCGACGACCGGCGAATACACCTTCGCGATCTTCGCCGTGACCAGCGTGGCGCTGGTCATCTCGTGGGTCGCTTCGGTGTACTTCGTGCCGCACCTGGGCTATCGGTTGCTGCGCTCACACCGGCAGGCGACCGTCCAGCCCCAGGAGCTGTTCGACACCCCGTTCTACAGCCGGTTCCGCAGCCTGGTCCAGGCCTGCGTCCGCCACCGCTGGTTGACCATCGGCGCGACGGCCCTGTTGTTCGGCGCGGGTCTGTTCGGCATGACTCGCGTCCAGCAGCAGTTCTTCCCCGACTCGTCGCGTCCCGAGATCCTCGTCGACCTCTGGCTGCCGGAAGGGTCGACGATCGAGGAGTCCGACGAGGTGGCCCGCCGCTTCGAGACGCGCATGCTGCGCGAACCGGGCCTGCAGTCGGTCACCACCTGGGTGGGGGGCGGTGTTCCGCGCTTCTACCTGCCGCTGGACGTGGTGTTCGACACCCGCAATGTCAGCCAGGCCATCCTGTTGCCGAAGGATCTGGGCACGCGCGATGCCCTGCGGTCCCGTCTGCCGACCATCCTGGCCGAGGAGTTCCCCGAGGTGCGCGGCCGCGTCAAGCTGCTGCCCAATGGCCCGCCGGTGCCGTATCCGGTGCAGTTCCGCCTGCGCGGCGACGATCCCCTGGTGCTTCGGGCGTGGGCCGAGAAGGCCAAGGACATCCTGCGCGCCCACCCGCATGCCCGCAACGTCAACGACAACTGGAACGAGCGGGTCAAGGCGCTGCGCCTGGACATCGACCAGGACAAGGCGCGGGCGCTAGGTGTGTCCAGCCAGTCCGTCGCCCAGGCGATGCGCATGCGCTTCAGCGGCACGACGGTCGGCCAGTTCCGCGATGGCGACCGGCTGCTGGACATCGTGCTGCGCCACCCCACCGACGAGCGCCGCGCGGCGGACGACTTGCGCAACGCCTACGTACCCACGGCATCGGGACGCCGCATCCCGCTGGCCCAGCTGGCGACGCCGCGCCTGGGCTGGGAGGACGGCTTGATGTGGCGGGAAGGTCGGCGCTACGCCATCACCATCCAGGCCGACGTCGGCGACGGCGTCCAAGGACCCACGGTCAGCGGCCAGGTCTGGCCGCAGCTGTCCGCCCTGGCCGCAGGCATGCCCGAGGGCTATGGCATCGACGTGGCCGGCGCGGCCGAGGAGAGCAGCCGTGGTCAGAAGTCGATCGCCGTGGGGCTGCCGGCCATGCTCTTCATCATCTTCACGCTGCTGATGCTGCAGCTGCAGAGTGTCAGCCGGGCCGTGCTGGTGTTCCTGACCGGTCCGCTGGGCGTGGCCGGCGTCGCAATGGCCTTGCTGGCGCTCGACCGGCCGTTCGGGTTCGTCGCCTTGCTGGGCGTCATCGCATTGACGGGCATGATCATGCGCAACGCCGTGATCCTGATCGACCAGATCGAGCAGGATCGAGCGCGTGGCGTGCCGGCCTGGGATGCGATCGTGGAGGCGGCGGTGCGCCGATTCCGTCCCATCGTGCTGACGGCCGCTGCCGCGGTGCTGGCGATGATCCCCTTGTCGCGCAGCGTGTTCTGGGGACCGATGGCGGTGGCCATCATGGGCGGGCTGATCGTTGCCACCGCGCTGACCCTGCTCAGCCTGCCGGCCATGTATGCCGCCTGGTTTAGGGTCCGACGCGAGGGCGGCGGGGTCCGCGGATAGAATTCGCGGTTTCCCCGGCCGAGGCTCAGCGCCTGGAACGGGGTGCGGATTCAACTGCTTCCACCCAGGCGCGGGTGGCGAAATTGGTAGACGCACCAGGTTTAGGTCCTGACGCCTTCACGGGCGTGCCGGTTCGAGTCCGGCCCCGCGCACCATCACCGAGAACCCACTGCATTCCATCATGGCCGTCAACGTCGAAACCCTCGAGAAACTGGAACGCCGGATCACGCTGTCGCTAGCTGCCACCGACATCAACTCGGAGGTCGAGAGCCGCCTCAAGCGCTTGTCGCGCACGGTGCGAGCCGACGGCTTCCGACCGGGCAAGGTGCCGATGTCGGTGGTTGCGCAGCGCTACGGCTACTCGGTGCAGTACGAGGTGATGAACGACCGCGTCGGACAGGCCTTCGCCGATGCGGCCAGCCAGGCGCAGCTGCGCGTGGCCGGTGCGCCGCGCATCACCCAGAAGGACGACGCCCCCGAGGGCCAGATGATCTTCGATGCCACCTTCGAGGTGTACCCGGACGTGCGCATCGGCGAGCTGGCCGGCCTGGAGGTCGAGCGCATCGCCACCGAGGTCACCGAGGCGGCCATCGACCGCACCGTCGAGATCCTGCGCAAGCAGCGTCGCACCTTCGGCCTGCGGCCGGCCGACCAGGGTGTGCAAGAGGGTGACCGCGTGACGATCGACTTCGAAGGCAAGATCGACGGCGAGCCCTTTGCCGGCGGCAAGGCCGAGGCCTTCCAGTTCATCGTCGGTGAGGGCCAGATGCTCGAGCAGTTCGACCGGGCCGTGCGAGGCATGAAGGTCGGCGAGTCGAAGACCTTCCCGCTTCAGTTCCCGGCCGATTACCACGGCAAGGATGTTGCCGGCAAGGAGGCCGACTTCCTGGTCACCGTGAAGAAGGCCGAAGCCCAGCACCTGCCGGAGGTCAACGAGGCGTTCGCCAAGCAGCTGGGCATCAAGGACGCCACCGTGGAGGGGCTGCGCGCCGACGTGCGCAAGAACCTCGACCGCGAGGTGCGCTTCCGCGTGCAGGCGCGCAACAAGGCGGCGGTGATGGACGCACTGGTCAAGGTCTCCGAGCTGGACCTGCCCAAGGCCCTGGTCGGCAACGAAGTCGAGCGCATGATCGAGGCGGCCCGCGCCGATCTCAAGGAGCGCGGAGTCAAGGATGCGGACAAGGCGCCGATCCCGGCCGACATGTTCCAGCCGCAGGCCGAGCGCCGCGTGCGCCTGGGCCTGGTGGTGGCCGAACTGGTGCGCGCCAACAACCTGCAGGCCAAGCCCGAGCAACTGCAGGCGCACATCGAAGAGCTCAGCCAGAGTTACGAGAAGCCGGCCGAGGTGGTGCGCTGGTACCTGGGTGACCGGCAACGCATGGCCGAGGTCGAAGCCGTGGTGATCGAGAACAACGTGACCCGCTTCGTGCTCGACAAGGCCAAGGTCGTCGACAAGGTGGTTCCGTTCGACGAGCTCATGGTGGCGTCCTGAGCGCCGATAATCGTTCCGGAGCAACGATCGAACGCGCAGCAAGGACCCCCATGAGCGTGCAGGACATCCAGGGCTTGGGCATGGTGCCCATCGTCATCGAGCAGTCGGGGCGGGGCGAGCGCGCCTACGACATCTACAGCCGGCTGCTGCGCGAGCGCATCGTCTTCCTGGTCGGCCCGGTCAACGACGCCACGGCCAACCTGGTGGTCGCGCAGCTGCTGTTCCTGGAGAGCGAGAACCCCGACAAGGACATCTCGCTGTACATCAACTCGCCCGGCGGCAGCGTCACGGCCGGCATGTCGATCTACGACACCATGCAGTTCATCAAGCCCGATGTCTCGACCATGTGCCTGGGC
>WBZL01004335.1_pt1 | contig 12380 bp, 11 predicted proteins | sample 5204291 | NCBI WGS metagenome assembly WBZL01 (sample SAMN12344345, study PRJNA552823) | activated sludge metagenome | biome: Activated sludge suspended growth; feature: Nitrification reactor; material: Wastewater; isolation source: activated sludge from nitrification reactor of wastewater...
CCGGCGCTAAATAGTTATTTGCATCTTTGCCAAGTGTTACTACTAACTCAAGTTTATCCGACTTGCAATGAGCCCCAACCTGACGATGTGCTTCAGCTGTAATTTCACCTAATTCATTCATATTTCCGAGCAGAGCTATACGTTGTTGAGCTGGTGTCGAGTATAGTGCATCGAGCGCTGCCTTAACGGCAACTGGGCTTGCGTTATAGGTATCGTCAATAATTACCGAGTCTTTAATGCCGTCAAGGACGTTCATGCGTCCAGGAGGGTTATTATAATTATTAATTGCCTGCTCGATTTTAGTCACAGATAAGCCTAATTTATGAGCTACAACGGAAGCTAGAGCTAGAGCTGTTAAACTATGCTCACCCAACATATGAGTCTCGCTTTCAACCATAAATTTGCCGTCTTTTGATTTGACATTTAATTTCAACCGACCTAGATTAGTTCGCTGGCTTGTTAATAAATAATTGTTCAACTTACTTTTGCCTACAGTTTCAAAAATAGCACTTGGCTCTAAAAATTCGGCAATATATTTTTGATCAACTAAGTCCATGTTAATAATTGTTTGTTTTGAAAATTTTACAAGACTAAGTTCTTCTTTTGCTACAGTGTCAATGTCTTTTAAAAACTCCATATGTTCGTCGGCCACGGCAGTTATAACTGCAATGTCGGGCTGACCTAGTAGACTAAATTGATTCATTTCTCCAATATGATCAATTCCGTACTCTAAAACTACTACTTCGTACTGATAGCCGTCTTTGAGTATTTTTTGACCAACTAACCAAGCCTTGAACCAGCCGAAAATATTATATATGCTAGGTAACCTTTGGCCAGTTACTACGAACGGTACGCTTAAAGGCACGTTATAGTTACCCTTTTCGTATTGGACCTTATAATCTTCAGATAAAAATTTGGCAATTGCTAGTTTTGTGCTAGTTTTGCCGACGCTACCAGCTACCGCAACTACAGTTGGGTTATATTTATTTATTATTTTGGCAGCTTGCTTCAAAAATATTTTGGTTAGGAGTCGTCTAGCTGCACGTTTCATTTACGAGCCTTTTTACTGTTGTGATGCGAATGCGTTTTGGAGTTCTTCAAGGGATAATTTTATTGAAGTTGGTTTGGCGGGTGGAACAATGAAACTAGTTCTCTGATAAACATCTTGGGCACTTTCACTATCTTGAGCGTTTTGTACTTTCACGATTTTTTTAGTATATGGGTCGACAAAAACTGTTATAGGTAAGAATGAATCACTACTTGGAGCCGAAAGTTTTGCTGCTGATTCTTCCATGCTAATAGATTGTAGGTACGTCTGAAAAATTGGTATATATTCTTTTAGGTTGAGAGAGAGCTTGTATTTGTATAACTTCTTACCCGCCTCTTTGTAGTTAGTATCGACCGTTTGAATTTTTACTGCTTTTGACGACTCTAATTTGTTCATAATTTCGTCTGCTTGCTGAGCAGTTAAGCCACCACTCATAAGTGGACTACCAAATAGAGCGTTCTCTAAAAATTGAGCTGGTTGTTGTTCTGATGCTTTATTTTCTGCCCAACGACCTAAAATCTTTTGAGTAGCATTATTACTGTTTTGGTTTTGAACGTTAATGTAGCGTATGTAGTCAGCTTCTTTTGAGCCAACGCCCTCAGTCTCAACAATGTTCACAGAATCACCAGCATTATTTTGAAGTTTAACGTAGTCACGGCTAACTGGTGAGTCTGGGTTTTCGAACGATACTTCAGTTACTTGGACTTGTTTTGACTTTCCTTCCTCTACAGTTTTACTTCTGTAAATAGACTGTTCGTTAAGCTGATTGGACAAAGCCTCACTAAGTACCTCTTGACTTGTGGGTGGCTTATTGGTTGTCAGTAAGGCGAACAACACAATTCCAAATACAATAGTTGCTAAAAATGCAGGCCAAAAAGGGCTGCTAGATAATGTCTCTCGTTTTTGCTTCATGAATACTATTTTACCTTAAAAAAGAAATTAAACCCTAATGTTTGATGATTATTTAAATTTTACTAAATATCTGCTGATAAAAAGCTTAAGCTAATTCATGTGGTGGAGCATAGGAGACTCGAACTCCTGACCTCTTCGCTGCCAGCGAAGCGCTCTAGCCAACTGAGCTAATGCCCCACGTAGGTTATGTAAACTTTTGACTTCCTAATTGTAAAGCTTCGAGGCGCTCGTTGCTAGAGCGCTTCTTGAAGCGCTATTTTTTAGCCGCAGGCGCTCCAACTGAGCTAATGCCCCACGTAGGTTATGTAAACTTTTGACTTCCTAATTGTAAAGCCTCTAGGCGCTCGTTGCTAGAGCGCTTCTTGAAGCGCTATTTTTTAGCCGCAGGCGCTCCAACTGAGCTAATGCCCCACAATTATAAAAACTTTAGGCTTATAGGAACCAATATCTTGGCCAAAATTATTATAACAAAAGGATGAAAATATTTTTAATTATACTTCCTCTAAATGGTCTGGTGAAATAAGACGAGCTAAAATTATAATGAATGAGCCTATTAGCATGGCACTAAATAAAGTTAAGGTATCGTTAACTCCTAAGTAATGAATAAAGGCTAAAGCTAAAAGGAACGTAGCTAAGCCAAAACTAGAAAAACTTTCGAATTCAGCAATAAACAACATTTTATTGCTACTTTTTTTAATCTGTCTGTAAAATAAAACACTATAAGAAACTTCAAACAATCCTCTGGTGATGATGCCAACAATAGTCAGTAAAAATGCACCAGGTAGGCTAAAAATACTGATTAAACGAAGAATATAAACCAGTAAAGTACCGCCAATAGCTCCATCTAAAATTAGCCTGGCTTTGTCTATGTCGTCGGACAATTTTCCAATAATTAAATTTAAAACAAGGCTCAAACTAAGCCCCAGAGCTAGTACAAAACCAATATTTTTATATGTAAAGTAATTTATGACTACTAGAGTAAGAGGCCAAACAACTGCAGTAATGGCATAGTCAACCATATTGGCGACACCAGACACATAAACTGGCCAATGAGTTTTTAAACTAATCTTTTTATATTTAATGTTTTTAGCATGTTTTGGCCAAGTGACCTTCAGTCTTAAAACCAAAATACTAGCGAAGGCTAAAAATATTGCTGCCAATAAAAAGTTGTATTGTAAACCAAAAAACCCAGCTATTAGACCGCCAATTAAAATTGCAGTTATAGCAGACAAAGAAGAAGCATCGTATTGCAAGCCAACTTGAGTGCCAATGTCTCGCTTTTTCTGGGAAGCACTAAATAAATATACATAGCTGGAAGTAACGATGGCTAATAAGACTCCTTCGACTGCTGCTAAAGCAATGACTACTAATGGGTATTCATTAAAGGCTACAAAACCCACATAAACCAAGCCCAGTAAAAGCAGACTAAGGGCAAAAAAGGGTCTGACGTTTCTTTTTCTTGTAATGCTCAGAGCGTAAGGCAGCCTTGTTATGCCATTGAATGTGGACTGAACCGCCAGCAGTAACAAGACAAAACCTAAGTTGCCAGTAACGCTGTAAAAATAAAGGGGTGAGTACACCGCCATTAAGCCAAAGGCAAATTGCCTAAAACTCCAAATAACTAACACTGACCGCCACATTTTGTCGGCAAAAAGTAGCTGGTATTCCCTAATTATTTTATTCATTAATGAGTTTTAAAAACTGCTGTTCGTCTATTATTTTTGTACCAAATTTTTCCGCTTTTGCGAGTTTAGAGCTACCGACTGAACCGCCAGCTACTAAATATGTCGTACCTTTGCCAACCGAACTCTGAAAGGTACCCCCTTCACTCCTGATCACATCAGCAGCGGCTTCTCTACTCATATTACTTAAACTGCCAGTTATAACAAAGCTGATTCCCCGTAATTTACCTAATTTATTTTCTTTTATGCTTTTAGGCTTTACGCCTTTACTAGCAAACTTAGTTAGTAATTTTTCATTTTCTGGGTCTGAAAACCAGGTAATTATTGACTCGGCGACAGTGACGCCAACCCCATCAACAGTTTGCAAATCCTCTAAGCTGGCCTTCTTTATGGCTTCGAAGGTTTTGAATTTATTAGCTATATCTATGGCTGTTTGGCTGCCGACCTGTCTTATTCCAAGGGCGAATAAGAACTTGGCTAACTGAGGCTGTTTTTTACTAGCTATGCTGGCTACTAGTTTTTCGGCACTAATTTTTGCAAATCTATCTAAATTTATTAGTTGGTCAACATTAATGCTGTAAAGATCGGCCGAGTCGTTAATGATTCCGTTGTCAAGTAAGGCTTGAACGTTTTTTTCACCCAGACCATCAATATCCATTGCCCCTTTGCTGGCAAAATGTTGAATGTGTCTCAGTGTCCTTGCTGGGCAATTCTTGTTAATACACCTCGAGACAACTTCACCTTTAGGTTTGACTAGTGGCTCCGAGCATTCTGGGCAAAATTTAGGCATTTTAAAGTCTTTCTCAGTACCATCTCTTAGCTCAGCTATTGGGCCTATAACTTCTGGGATAATATCGCCGGCTTTATGAATAATGACCGTGTCACCTATTTTTACCCCTTTTCTAGCCAGTTCATCTTCATTATGGAGTGTCGCCATTTGAACAGTTGACCCAGCAACTACAACTGGCTCTAAAATTGCCACAGGGGTTGCCGCTCCAGTCCGCCCAATGCTTATAAAAATGTCTCTCAGTTTAGTGGTTGCTTGCTCAGCCGGGTACTTAAAGGCGACTGCGCCTCTTGGGTTCTTACCAACCACTCCTAAAGATCTGTAAAGCTCTCGGCTGTTAATTCTAAACACTAAACCATCGGTATTGAACGGTAAGTCATGCCTTTTTTGCTCCCACTTAGTTGCAAATTTTTCTAGTTCAGCTACTGCTTTTAACTTAGTAGCCTGTTTGTTAACTAGTAGTCCAAGTTGGCTAAGCCTTTGGTAGGCCTCTTGCCAAGTTTCTATACCTCGGCCGTTGTCTAGAAGGTCATATGCCCGAAAATAGAGCTTTCTAGTAGCTGTAACAGCAGGGTCAAGTTGCCTTATAGTACCAGCTGCTAAGTTACGAGGGTTAGCATACGTTTTTTGACCAGCACGAGTAAGTGCTTCGTTAATTTCGGCAAAGTCTTGTTTATACATGACAATTTCGCCTCTAATCTCTAGCCGACCTTTAGCACTAAAATGCTGATTATTGAGCTTGAGGGGCACGCTTTTTATTGTTTTGACATTACTAGTGACAACTTCGCCGACGTAGCCGTCTCCTCTAGTAATGGCTGTTTTTAAATTGCCGTCTTCATAAATTAAGGCACATCCCAAACCGTCCATTTTAATATCTACCCAAAAATCTGCTTCTAAGACTGCCGGGTTCAGTTTGCCAATCCGCTCCAGCCATTTATTAACTTCGCTAAAACTAAAAACATCATTAAGACTAAGCATTCGTTCTGAATGCTCGGCTTTTTCAAAACTAGCAAGTGGCTTCGAACCAACCCGCTGAGTTGGAGAATATTCTAAAATTTGATTCGGATTCTCAGCTTCAAACTGTTTCAACTCGGCCATTAAGGAGTCGTAAACACTGTCTTCAACGCTTGGCGCATCTAGGGCATAATACTCATAAGCGTATTTCTGAAGGGTATCTACCAAGGTTTTATATCGGCTAAAGCTAATCGCCATCTACTAAGCCTCGGTAAATATTGAACATAAAAACATGAGCAACACCGAAGTAAATAAACAGTAAAATAAATAGCCAATAAGGGGTTACTTTAGGTAAAATTAGAGCAAACAGCAAAAGTAGTGGCACAAAAACAATGACGCTCAAAATTAGAAAACCAATAACCTGAATGGTTATGTTAAACCGATGGCCTCTAGTAAGCGCGCCTGCTTGCTTTAAAGCATAAATCGGCCTAATGCTAGGTAGGGTTATTATATAAAAGCTTGGCCAATATTTGGCGAATAACCAAATACTTAAAAGAGAAAGACTAAAAAACGAGCCATAAACTAACAAATAGTCGGTAGTAGAGCTAGCAAACGCTATCCCGGCCGACAAAATAGTCGTACCAATGCTTATCGGGACCAAAAAAAGGATTAAAATTATACATAGTAAAAAAGCTGGCACTAACTGTGCGGTACCCTCGTAATAAGCTTGATAAACTTTGACTTTATCTAGTTTTCGAATTTTTCTTAAGGCCCAAATAAAAGCTAAGCTACCTACCAAAAACAGCATAAATTGGACAAATGTACTAGCTTGATCACCAGATACAAAAGAAACTGCTTGACTCAAGCTGTCAGCAACTTTAGTGATTGTGTCTGGGTTTTTCTCAGACGCTAGTACCCCAGTTGTAGTTTGAGAAGTCAACTGTGGAATAACAAAGTTAAGTCCAATGACCGCAGTGGCGTAGGACAAAGCGTACACGCTGATTACTGCAACTAGTGGTTTCCAAAAAACGAATATATCTTCCTTGGTTTGGTGCAAATTTTTCCATAAAAACGGTATTTTTCTAACTTGCTTAGTTGTTTTCTTATTTTTGTTTTGAGGGCGTTTTTTCATAGCAATGTTAACCTAGACTTTACTTCCCATTTCTCGTAGCCGTTTAATACGATCGTCAATTGGTGGATGTGTACTAAAAAGACCAGACAAAGAACCGCTTTTTAAAGGGTTAGCAAAAAATAAATGAGCCGTCGAGGCGCTTTGTTTTTGCATAGTTGAGCCACTATCACGTATTTTTTCAAGTGCACTAGCCAGTCCTTCTGGGTAACGAGTAGTCAAGGCGCCAGTGGCATCTGCAAGGTATTCGCGTTTACGAGATATAGACAATTGAATAATGGTTGCAATAAGTGGCGCCAAAATTAAAGCGACAATACCTATAACCATAACTATTGGGTTGTTACCGGCTGGGGAATCATCGTCTCCACCTAAGGCATTACCCCAAAACATCCATCTTAAAATGGTGTCGCTTATTATGGAGACAGCAGCCACTAAGCCAAAAGCAATCATTGAAACTCTAATGTCATAATTTTTAACATGACCAAGTTCATGCGCAAAGACACCTTCTAGCTCGGTATCGGTCATAATGTCGAGTATGCCAGTCGTAGCTGCCACGGCGGCATTTTTTGGGTTCCTGCCAGTAGCAAAGGCGTTTGGGGCTGGATCATCTACAATATAAACCCTGGGCATAGGTAGGCCTTCGGTAATGCTTAAGATCTCTACAATTCGCCACAGTCTAGGGTTGTCCTTTTTTTCTATTTGACGTGCTTTATTTATGCTCAGAGCCAGCTTGTCAGAAGCAAAATAGGTCCAAAGAGCATAGCCTGTGGCAAAAACAAGTGAAAAGGCAGTTATAAACCAATCTTGAAAATAATATCCTACCCCGAAAGCAATTAAAGAGACCAAAGCGAAGAAACCGAACATAAGTAGTACGGTTTTTCGTTTGTTTGCTTCAATTTCGGAATACATTTTTATTAAAAATTTGTTTAGTTAATGTTAAAACTTAACTTCAACTGGGCTTTGAACGGCTTCGTTTTCGGTTTCATCTAGCTCGAAGAACTCTCGCTGGGTAAAACCTAACATACCAGCGAATAGATTGTTAGGAAAAACTTGAATCTTGGTGTTTAGTTCTCTGACCGAACCATTGTAGAAGCGCCTAGAGGCCTGGATTTTATCTTCTGTGTCTACAAGCTCTTCTTGAAGGTGCTTAAAGTTTTCGTTGGCTTTTAGGTCTGGGTAAGCTTCGGCAACAGCAAAAACACTTTTAAGCGCATCTGTTAGCATGTTTTCTGCTTTAGCTGTTTCGGCAGGGCCTTGAGCGCCAATAGCGTTAGCTCGAGCTTCAGTAACTTTCTGGAAAACACCACTTTCATGCTTAGCGTAACCTTGAACGGTGTTAACTAGGTTCGGTATAAGGTCGTACCTTCTTTTTAGCTGTACGGTTATGTCACTCCAGGCTTCATCTACCCGAATTTTTAATTTAACTAGGCCATTATATGTAGCAATCAGGAAAATGGCGCCTAGCACCACTACACCCAAAACTATCCACAGTGCAATCATTTAAACTCCTTTATTGTTTGGTAAGTACTATTATACAGTTTTATAATTATGCTTTAAAGCTATATTTACTTGAATATACATGCTTTATTAACTATAATTTTACAAGTTGCAAATTATGCGGGTGTAGCTCAGTTGTTTAGAGCGCTTCCTTGCCAAGGAAGAGGTCGAGAGTTAGAGTCTCTTCACCCGCACCAACGATAGAACCGTCCTTTTGTGGCGGTTTTTTCGTTGGTATTGGTCAACAAACTATCTGATTCTCAGCCTCTGAGCTCGAGAGTGAGAAATGCCGTTGGCATTTAGCAAGGAAAACTTCTCTTGCAAACTTGTTTGCATAGACGAAGTTTCGGGTCCGCGCTGGCGTGGATGAGTCTCTTCATCCTATTGCAAGCATATCATTTTTAAAACAACCACTTGCTATACTAGTTACATGTCTAAGCAGAAGCTAATAATTTTACGAGGCTACCCTGGCTCTGGCAAAACAACTGTTGGTAAACAGCTTGAAAATCGTGGATTAGGCAAGTTTATTGACCATAACGCCATACTTACTTTTGTTACTCAAATTGCTGGTAACGATGATGGCATATACGACCAAATTGCCCACTTAGAAATTGCCATATGCGCTAAACTTATCAGTGAAGGCCGGACTGTCATTGTAGCCCGAGGGTTCAGTAAGCTAAGTAGTCTGTTACCCTATGAGCAAATAGCTAAAGAGGCTGGCGTACAAAGTATTATCATTAAACTTAACGTTTCCCAAAAAGAGCTAGCAAACAGAGTTACTGCACCAGCCCGCAAGCTCGACTTTAACCCTACTATTAATGAGCATGAGCTACGTAAGTGGGTTACTAATAATCCGCTAGAGAGCAAAATGGGTGAAATAATTATAGACAACCAGAAACCTTTAAATAAAGTCCTCAGTGAAATTAAACAAGCAATATCATAATAGGCCTTTAGTATGTGGAGGAACATTTAGACTCGTAGTGTTTTCGGGTAATTTGATCTGCGACAAATGATACTACTTAAGGCTCTTTTTGCTAATATATAGCTATGCTTAAACAAATGTTGCTAAATAGTAAAAGATTCCACATACAACAAAAAGATTTGCCGGTGCTAATTCATGGTGATAGTGGTATAGGGGCATCCCTTTTTTCGGTTAGCCTAGTCAGCGACCTACATAAACAAGGTTTAGATGTACTTTTTCTATCAGGTTATTCTGGGGCTCGTAATGAGTTTGAAGAACAGACAGGAGCTAATGGAGTTTTTATTGATTCTAATTTTAGCAATGCAACAAATATTGCTAGCAAAAAAGTTATTTTTATACCAAGCGAACAACCCGAGTTACTAGTAGGACTGCTAGACAGGCTAAACGATGCACCAGAACGAGTCGTATTTTTTAAAAATTTTGAGTTGTTTGAAGAGCCGATTTTTTTGCGTATAAAAAGCTTGCCCAACTTAGTTTTGATGGGAAATTTAGACAAATGTTCTCACGCTGACCAAATTGTCACTAAAAACTGGCAAACAAAAATATTCTTTTCGGCTCCTAAACAAATAATTGATATAAAATTACCCCCCTTAGAAAAATATCAGGGTTACCTAGAGTCTACCGCGCAAAACGGTATTGTAAGTTTAAAACAGTAAATTGAAGTATATGTTTTACTGAATATATATAAATTAAACTGTTTTAATTTTCCGTAAAATAGGTGTGTAAGATTAGTTGCTAAGTAATTACAGCAATAGAAGCTTGAAATATATAAAGTTAAGTTATTAAGCATAGTTAGGCGGTTTCCTGAACGGCCAGCTATGCACTAAAAGCACTGATATTTTTGCATGAACCGAGACCTCAAAGATTATTTATTGGCGAGATGTTTAGCTTTTAAATAACTCGAGCGATCGGGAGCAGAAAGACTACCGATAAGTAAAATGATTGGCAGGTTCAGCAGCAAACTGAGTATCTTCTTTGGGACTACTGAATTTTTCTTTTCCCCAATCGTACACGTCTGCACCTACAACTATTCCTGCCACCAAACCAACAAATGATCCTAATGACTGCCAAGTCATTTCGTAACCCGACATTTCCATAATAGCGGTGTATTTTTCCATAATTTATATCCTCTTAGCTTTATAGTTTTATTCGCTTGAGAGACATATAAATAACAAAAGAACAGTAGTGCCTTTTTGCTGGCGCAGCATAGCAATAACATTGTTTTGTTATTTATTTTTACCTCTACTACTATTTTACTCCTTACTGTCAACCATGAAAACCAAAACTAAGCAAAATTTATTTTGTGGTTGTAAAACATAGTTAAGTACCTTAATATTATTAAAGCTATGAGTAGACAACAAAAAATCGATGCACTTATGAAGGCTTTTTTACAGCTCAAGAGGTCTATGAATAAACAAATGGTAGAAGCCGATAAATGCACGGCCACTCCCGTTCAAACCGAAATATTGTCAATAATTGCTAGTCGACACACCATTAAAGCTGTTGATCTAGCTAAGAAGCTGAACACATCTGCTAGCGCCATAACCCAACACGTAAACCAACTTGAAGAATCGGGCTTTATTAAAAAAACCGAGTCTAGCGAAGATAAGCGCCAAACAATAATTTCATTAACTAGCGCCGGAAAGCACGTTATAGATATAAAGCAACAGCTTATGCGCAATAGAGTTGAAGGTTTAGTAGATTCGCTAACTAACGACGAACTAGATGAATTTGTAAAATTAAGTAAGAAAATAGCAGAAAGTTAGGTAAAAATGTTACACCAAATAACCAAAAAACAAAAAATACTAGTCATGGTCGCTGTCATGGCTGGCTTATTTTTAGCAGCACTGGACCAATCTATAGTCGGGACTGCCCTGCCTAAAATTGTTAGCCAGTTTAATGGCTTGTCAGAACTAAGCTGGGTTGTAACTGCCTATTTGCTCGCCTCGACCATTACTGTACCGATTAGCGGTAAACTTTCTGATATATTTGGCCGAAGGAAGATGCTTTTAAGTGGAATTACTATTTTTCTAGCAGGTTCTATGCTTGCTGGTTTATCTTGGAGCATGACTTCATTAATTTTATTTAGAGCCATCCAAGGTGTGGGCGGTGGTGTTCTGTTTGCCAACACATTTGCTGTTATAGGTGACTTATTTGCCCCTGCAGAAAGAGCCAAGTGGCAAGGTTTTATAGGTGCAGTTTTTGGTATATCATCTGTTATTGGGCCACTCCTGGGTGGCTTTTTAACCGACCAAGCTTCGTGGCGATGGACTTTTTACATAAATATTCCGGTGGGCATTGTTGCCTTTGTTCTAATTTATCGCTTTTTACCAACTATTATTGCTGACAAAACCAATAAAAAAATAGATTACGGTGGCGCTGCCTTGCTCGCTGGCGGTTTAGGCTCTTTACTGCTCGCTTTAAGCTGGGGTGGAACAAAGTATGCCTGGGGTTCGGCTACCATTATTGCGCTCTTCGGGCTAGCCTTTGTTGGCCTAAGTCTTTTCACTTGGTGGGAATCTAAACATGAAGACCCAATTATTCCTTTAAGCATGTTCCAAAACGAAATATTTAGAGTTTCGGTTGTAATGCTCTTTTTTGTAGGTATGGCTATGTTCGGAGCTATCATTTACTTGCCGTTATTTGCACAAATTGTACAGGGTGCCTCGGCTACTAACTCTGGCATAATTTTATTGCCGTTAGTGTTTTCTTTAGCACTAACTAGTATTATTTCTGGACAGATTATATCTAGAACTGGTCGCTACAAGTATATTGCCATTTTCGGAACTTTCTTGACGACCCTTTCTTTGTTCTGGATGTCTACCCTAAAAGCAGACAGTAGCCACTTGGCGATGATTATTAGAATGATTCCGCTTGGAATTGGGCTCGGTATAATAATGCCCCTCTTTAACCTGGTTATTCAAAATGCGTTCCCACAAAAAATGCTAGGTGTTGCCAGCTCGTCTTCGCAACTGTTCAGAGGCATAGGCTCAGTGGTTGGTGTTGCCGTAATGGGTACTTACTTAAACCATAAACTAACAACCAAAATCGGTGACCTTAGCCAGTTTTCTTTCCTAGACAGCATAAAACAAGCCGGACAATCATTTAAACTAGATGCTAATACTTTAGAGCAACTAATTTCTAAAGATGGCCAGGCAAGGATTTTGGCTGGTATTGCTAAGCTTCCCGACCAAATACAACCTGTGGCATTAGCCTCATTTAATTCGTTTGTTGAAATGTCAAAAAATATATTGTCAGAGTCAATAACCAGTGTCTTTTTCTTAGCAGCCTGTATATTAATAATTGCTTGTGTCGTGGTCTTTTTCTTAAAAGAAATACCACTTCGTAAAACCAACGACACCCGCCACGCTGAAATGTAGTTAGTCGAT
>WBZL01004336.1_pt1 | contig 12379 bp, 10 predicted proteins | sample 5204291 | NCBI WGS metagenome assembly WBZL01 (sample SAMN12344345, study PRJNA552823) | activated sludge metagenome | biome: Activated sludge suspended growth; feature: Nitrification reactor; material: Wastewater; isolation source: activated sludge from nitrification reactor of wastewater...
GCTGGTCGGTTCGGGACTGGGCGGGGAGGACTCGATTGCCATTCTCAAGCTGCTCGAGCGCCTGTCCGGCGGCGAGGGCGACACCTGATGCGGCTCGGGTTCATCGGTCTCGGGGTGATGGGCCGGCCGATGGCGCTGCATCTGCTGCAGGCCGGGCATCAGGTTGCGGTCTGGGCACGGCGTTCCGCGTCCTGCGAGCCCCTGCTGGCGGCTGGAGCACTGCACTGCGCATCGGCGGCGGCCGTCGCCGGATACGCCGAGGTGGTATTCACGATGGTCACCGCCGGTACCGATGTCGAGCACCTGACGCTCAGCGCGGATGGCCTGCTGGCGGGATTCGCTCCGGGTTCGATCCTGGTGGACATGAGCACCATCGCGCCGCAAACGGCACGCTCGCTGGCCGAGCGTCTGTCCCGCTCAGGCGTCGACATGCTCGACGCGCCGGTTTCCGGTGGTGAGCAGGGAGCGATCGCGGCGACGCTGGCGATCATGGTCGGCGGCAAGGCAGCGGTGCTCGAACGAGTGCGTCCCCTGTTCGCACTGCTCGGCAGATCGGTCGTGCATGTCGGCGAGCACGGCGCCGGACAAGTCGCCAAGGTGTGCAATCAGATGCTGATGGTCGCGGCGATTCAGGCCGTGGCCGAGGCGCTGCACCTGAGCCGCGCCGCCGGTGCCGATCCGGCCAGGGTGCGACAGGCGCTGGCTGGCGGTTCGGCTGGCAGCCGGGTGCTGGAAGTGATGGGCGGGAGAATGGTCGATCGGGATTTCGTTGCCGGGGTCGAGGCTCGCCTGCATCACAAGGATTACCGCATCGTCATCGGCGAAGCCTATCGTCTTGGAATTCCCCTGCCGGTTGCCGCGCAGGTCGATCAGCAACTCAATGCCCTGATGGCAATGGGCTGGGGGCGTGCGGATACGGCGTCGTTATTGCGGGTTCTGGAAGCCGGCGGCCAGTGCTCATGAGAAGCTGTCTGGCGATCGTGTCGATCGCCCTGTTGAGCGCTTGTGCCGGCCTCGGAGGCTTTTCACAAAAGCCCGAGGTCAGCGTTGCCGGCCTGAATCTGGTGCAACTGGGCCTGTTCGAACAACGTTTCTTGCTCAAACTGCGAATCCAGAATCCGAACGATGTGGAATTGCCGATCAATGGGCTGAACTTCGAGATCGAGCTCAATGGGCAAGCGTTCATCAAGGGCCTGTCGGACAAGGCGGTCAGCGTCCCGCGCTTTGGCGAAGCGGTACTCGAGGTGATGGCCAGCAGTACGCTGGGCAGCGCCCTGAAACAGCTCCGCGACTTGCAGAAGGGCGGCCGGGAGCGGGTCGACTACCGGATCGTCGGGCGCATCAACGTGTCCGGTTTAGGCAATGTGCCCTTCGAACGGCGCGGCGATCTGCAGATGCCGGCGGTCGACCATTCACCCCGGAAGTCGCTACCTCCCGGTTCGGACCGGACCTGACGAATGTGAAAATCGCGTCAGCGACTCACGATCGGTCGGAGGCGCCCGGAAAAATCATGACCATTAGCGCAGGGAAATGATCACCTTGTCCCACCCGGAACCTTCGTCCTCGCCCTTTTCGTCGCGTTGACAGGCCAGTGCCGCCAGCCGCGCTTCCAGTGCCGTAATCGATTCTCCCGTCAACTGAAACTTGCGGCGGTCAATGCCACAGCGGCGTTCCGCCATCCCGGCTGGTGGGCCAGAATTCGTTTGCCGGCGATCTACGCTTGTCTGCGCACGCATGCTTAACTCCTTGGAAACATCCCTGGACAGGAGGCTTTCGCTGCTTTCGGCAACGCAGTCCATGGACCCTGCCGGTGGCCATTATCCGGAATACCTACTTTCGATGTCAATGCGTAAAGTGCCTCTGCGCGCCCCGATGATTGTCTGTAACTAATTAAGTTAATGATATTTTTGGTCATTGGCCGAAGCCTGGGCGCTGGCTGCCGGCGTCCTCTGAGGCGGCTGCGAGCCGTTCGGTAGCCGGCCGAATGCAGGTGCTCCCGGGCTCTGGCACCAGTTTCAATCCTGCCGGCAGGGACTCGCCGAAAGCGCGGCGTTGGTCGGCCTTGTCGAGTTCGACGACGCTTTGCACCTGCCTGATCCAGGTGGCGCTGGCATTGATCGCCGCCAGGCGCGCGAGAACCACGCTGCGGATGTCGTCCGGCAGGTCGCGCGCACGATCACCGGTCCGGCGGGCGATTTGCGTTGCCGCGAAAGCGGCGGGTTCGACCTTTTTCCAGTCCAGCGCCAGCAGGGATTGCAGCCAGCGGCTGGCAACCTCCGCCGGGATGACCTGGTGAGCGCTGCCATAGAGCGATTGGCGAGCGCCGATACGGCCGATTGCCCACCAGCCGAGTGTTTTCTCCGGGCTCTTGCGCAAGCGTTCGAGCAGCCATTCACCGACTTCGAGCTTGCATTCAACAGGTAGTCGTTCCAGCGAGGCGACAAGGCGCAGCATGTCGTCGTGACTGCCGGCGATGGTCGCGGCGAGGCGACTGCGGCTCTTCGTCGGCTCGGCACGTAGCCAGGGACCGAGTTCGGCCAGGAGCTGGTTCTGGACGGCAGCCGGCAGGCCGCCCGCCGCGCGTCGCCAGAGGATCCACCATTCCGACCAGTTCTGGCTCTCGTTCACATACTGGATTCCCTGCGGGAACAAGTCGCAGAGTTGCTCGACCCGCCACTCGTCGAGCGCGTAGCCGAGGCCGGGGCGTAGGCAGAAACCGGCCAGATTGAGCCACAGGCGTTCGTGTTCCGGCGACCGCCGGCGGCGCCGCGCGCGCTGCAACAGGACATCGAAGAGGGCGCGCAGCAGCGGCATCTCCCAGTCCTCGCGCTTGCCGAGCAGATGCTCGATCTGGCCGCGCAGGCGACGCACCTCCTTGTTGTCGAGCGCTTGCGAACTGGCCCCGAAAATGCGCTCGATACATTGCACTGCGTCAGCGAAACGTGCCGGCAGGACTGTCGACGACACCGCGGTATGGCCATCGTCGCCACGCAACTGAAATTCGAGCAACCAGCGGCGGGCGGCATCGTCAACACCGACGCAGTGGATTTCAAGGGTGCCGACCTCGGTCATGGCGGTGCTCAGTTGTACCCGCACTTCGCGCTGATTGCTGCCAGCGAGCGCCTGTACGACCGTGGCGATGGGCGGCAGGCGAACGAAATCATCGTCGTCGAGCAAGGTGATTTCGCCCGGCCGATAAGCATTGTCGGCAACCGACGACGCGAGGTGAAATCGTACCGGCTGGCCGAGGCGTAAACTGAAGATGCGTTCGGGCAGCCGGATTTCGTGGCCTTCTTCCGTACCGCGCGGCAGCAGGCAGATGCCGCGCCGCTGCTGTCCCTGCTCATCGAGAAGCAGAAAGTAACTGCGTGCCGATCCGCCACCGATTCGCCGACCCTGTTCCTGACGGATCAGCGCGTAGGCTACCGCACCACGGGCCACGGCGACATCAGGGTTATCATTGTGCAGCAGGCGCAACGCCGCGCCGCGCCATTCGCCAAGGGTGTCCTGCAGACGTTCGGCAAGGGCATCGGCACGGAATACGCCGCCGTTGAACAGCAGCGTATCCGGTACCGGCAGGCCGGGTTCGCCGTTTGGGTCGGCGGTGTCGCCGAGTGCCTGGCGCGCAGCCTGCGCGTGTCGTCTGAGGAAGGCGGCGACATGGCGTGTAATCGCCGGGTCGGCGGGGTAGGGCAGCCCAAATTCGACGATCGCAGCATGTCGCTGCTGAACGGGCGCATCGGGCGGCACGCGCGGGAAGAAGCCGTCGACAATCACTTGCAGGACTTCATCGCGCTTCAGTTCGACCGTTCGTGCGCCGCCGATCAGACGCGAACCGCCGCCGAGCAAGGTCAGTTGTACCGCCTCGGAGGCGCCGGCGGCCAGGAGCTGTTCCTTGGCCACCCGGCAGCGCGCCGTCAGTTGCGAAAAGCGCGGCGCTGACAGGCGGCCTTCGCTGGCTGGCAAGCGCGACTCGACGAGGTGGGCGAGCGCGAGATCCATATTGTCACCGCCGAGCATCAGGTGGTCGCCGACACCAATGCGGGTGAGTACCGGCTGGCCGTCCTGGATGGCCACCTGGATCAGTGTCAGATCGGTGGTGCCGCCGCCGACGTCGCAGACCATCAGCAGCCGCGTTGCCGCAAGTTCTTCGGCAAGACTCTGCTGGTGACGGAACAGCCAGTCGTAGAAAGCCGCTTGTGGTTCCTCGAGCAGGCGAAGATTGGCCAGGCCGGCTTGCCGCGCGGCTTCGATGGTCAGTGCGCGCGCACCTTCGTCAAAGGAGGCTGGGACGGTCAGAATCACCTGCTGCTGTTCGAGTGGCGCTTTGGGAAAACGGTGCTGCCAGGCGGCCCGAACATGCGCAAGATAGCTCGCGCTGGCCAGCACCGGCGAGACCTTGGCGACCTCCTCTGCGGCACCCCAAGGCAGAATCGGCGCCAGGCGATCGACCGCGGCGTGTGACAGCCAGCTCTTGGCGCTGGCGACCAGCCGACCGGGAACCTGCGCCCCGAGATCGAGTGCCAGCCGGCCGGTGACCACCGGCGCGCCGCCTTCCCCGTTTACCCACGGCAGTTGCAGATCACCCGGGCTGATTTCCCCGGCTGCCGGATGAAAACGCACCGACGGCAGCAACGGCCGCGCGGCCACCTGGCCGGGACCGACCAGTTGCTCGATCTCGAACAGCTCGACTTGCCGCTTGCCGGGCGCGCTGTAAGCGACGACCGTGTTGCTGGTTCCCAGATCGATTCCGACGATGTATGGTTTTCTCATGGTCTTTATGGCTTCTTTCAGGGCAGCACCCTGCCATCGCGACTGATCACCCGCTGGTGGCTGTAATCGGCGGCCGCCGGTCGGTTGACGGTACCGCGCGCCAGCAGGTAATCGACGAAGGTTTGCGTGTAGTTGAGATAGGTGTTCACGCTGTGGCCGGCCTGATGGATCCTGCCGAGCGTCGTATAACCGTCGCTGCCGGTAGCGAGGTAATCGCTGGTCACCAGGGTATAGCTGCCGTGTGGATCGATTGCCTGCCAGGTTTCGCTGCCCTTGCGCTGCACCTCGATGGCACTGAAGCGGCGGCCACGCGGCTGCGAAAGATCGAGCTGCCAGCGCAGGCCGGCGGCGTAGGGGTGGGAGCCGTCCGATCCGCCCCGGTCGAGGTAGTTGCCGACGGCATCTTCGAGCACCTCCACGATCTGGCTGCCACTGAGCTGCAGTTCGAAAAGCACGTTGCTGTAAGGCAGCACCGTGTAGGCGGTGTTGAAACTGACTTCGCCCTGCGGCAGCGCGCCGCGGATGCCGCCACCGTTCTGCAGGGCGATGTCGGCGAGCCTGCTCGCCTGCCGGTAAGCGATGGCGACGGCCTGTGCGATGTCGCTGCCGCGCGCCAGGGTGTTGGCCTGTTCGCAGCCGGCGACGCCACTGCTGCGGTTGGTCGATTCGCCGGGTACGCGCACCAGGCACAGCGATTCGCTGGCGATACCGATCTGCTGTTTTTTCAGGTCTTCGAGGCGGTCGGCAAAGCGGGCGAGGGTGGCTTGTGCGGGTGGGTCGGCGGTGACCACGCGCGCGCCGCCGGGTCCCTGCAACGCGTTGACGATGCGTGCGCGCGTGGCCGCGTCGACGGCAACGAAAGTGCCACTGGCATCCTTCTGCCGGAAATCGTCGCCGATCGGCAGAGTCACCTCGCCGCGACAGCTCTCGACGCGTCCTTGCGCATCGAAGCGAACCTGCAGCAGGCCGAAAGCCTTGGCGTATTCCCAGGCCTGGCCGATACAGACGGGGTCGCCGTCGCGGTTGCGGACGACCGTCGGGTAGGGGCCGGACGAAGCGTCGATTCCGATCGCCGAAAAATCGCCGAGCAAGGTATGCGAGTCGCCACCGATGATCACGTCCACTTCGCTGAGCTGCGCGGCCATCGCCAGGTCGGCTGCGTAGCCCTGGTGGGTAAGCAGAATGATGTGGCGGATGCCCTGCGCACGCAGTCGGTCGATGTATTTTTGCGCACTGGCGACCTCGTCTGCGAAGCGCGTGCTCGCTAGCGGTCGCGAGGAATTCATCGTCTTGCCGCGCACCTCGATGCCGATGATGCCGACGGTGACGTTGCCGAATGACTTGAGCAGATAGGGGTTCAGATAATCATGGGCGGCGACCGGCGAGAGCGGGGTGCCGATCGCCGCTTCGACATTGGCGGCGAGAACGGTGGTCCGGCAGGGGCCGCTGCGCAAGTCATCGAGAAAGCGCTGCAGGCCGGCGTCGCCTTCGTCGAACTCGTGGTTGCCGAGTTCGAAAGCATCGAAGCAGACGCTGTTCATCAGCGCCGCATCGGCCTCCCCCTGGTAAAGGGTATGGTAGAGGGTGCCGGTGATCGCATCGCCGGCATGCAGCTTCAACAGGTTCGGCAGACCCTGGCTGGTTTTGAACAGTGTCGTCAGACGCGGGAAACCGCCGGCCTCGACGCGCGTCGACACGCCGTCGAGGCTGATCTCGAAGTCTGGAATGGCATCGAGGTGCGAATGGTGGTCGTTGATGTGCGCGATATGGATTTCGAGGGCGCTGGTCGGGAGTGGGGCGGAAAGCGGTGCAGTCTGGCAGGCACATAAGGAAAGTGCCAGGGCGAGCAGGCTGGCCGAGCAGGAGATCAGCATTGGGCGCATGCGGGCGGCTCCGGGGGCAGGTTGAGCGAGTGGGCGAGTGTCGCATACACCGGCGCACCGCAGCAATGCGCTAGCCATCGCCAGATGAGCTGGCAGCAGGGGTCCTGCGCGGCATTTGAGAATGCTATTGAAGCTGCTAGACTGGATTTTGGTCTGCCAACGAGGGTAGCCATCGATCGTTGTTTCCGGTGCCAGCATGCACCACTTTTTGAGGAGTGAAGGACATGGGTTTGTTTGATTTCGTCAAGGAAGCAGGCGAGAAGCTTTTTCATGCCAAGGATACCGAAGCGGCATCGGCCGAACTGGCCGGTGCTCCCGATGACGAAGCAGCCAAGGCGCGCCTCGACGAGCTGAACCGTACCGCAGCGGACGCGATCGAGGCCTACATCAACACCCAGAACCTGCCGGTGACCGGCCTGACGGTCACTTTTGACGGCGCAAGCGGAACGGCGACGGTCTTCGGAGTCGCCGGCGACCAGACCAGCAAGGAGAAAATCCTCCTCTGCTGCGGCAACGTTACCGGTGTATCGCAGGTCAACGACATGCTGTCGGTTGATCAGAGCGAACCCGAAGCGACCTTCTACACCGTCGTCGCCGGCGACAATCTGTCGAAGATCGCCAAACGGCACTACGACAACGCCAACAAGTACCCGCTGATCTTCGAAGCCAACAAGCCGATGTTGACTCACCCGGACAAAATCTATCCCGGACAGGTGCTGCGCATTCCCCCGGAGTAATTTCAGATGGCCTGACTACCGGGCCAGAGCGTGCAGTCCTTGATAACCGACATAGAAGCCGACCAGCAGGATCAGCATGCCCGAGAAGTAGGGTGCCTTGCGGGCGAACTCCCCGAAGCCGCCCCAGCGCGTGACAACATGTTTCACGCTCAAGGCCGCCAGGGCGCCTGAAGCCACCATCGTCAGCGCCAGCCCGATGCTGAAGCACATGACCAAGGCTGCTCCGAGTGCGACCTCTTTCAGTTGCAGGCACAGCAACAGCACGGTGATCGAGGCGGGACAAGGAATCAGTCCGCCGGTCAGTCCAAAGACGATGATCTGGCCGGTCGTCACTTCCCGGTTGGCGAAGCGGCGGCGAATGTCGTTGGCGTGGGCCAGTTCGTGCGGGTCCTGATAGCCCGGTGCGGAGACATCCAGTCCCTCGTAGTCCTGGATCGCATGGTGGTGGTCGTGCTCGTGCTCGACGTACTCGACATCATAGTCGTGGCTGTGATGCGCATGCCCCAGGCGAAGGCGGGCAACGAATTCGTGCGGCTCCGGAATCTCCTGCTCGGACTCGACGAAACCGTCGCGCTGCACGAAGGTGAAGGCCTGGCGACTGCCGTCGGCACGTTCCGTCTCGACCCTCACCTGGTCGGCTGCCCAGATCTGACCGTGCCGGCTCTCGCTGAACAAGCGGAAGCGCGGCGGCACACCCTCCTCAAACACTTCCAGCCGAACTACCCCGTGGCCGGTGTCGATGCGCCGGGTCTCGTCATGGTGGTGACCGTGCTCGTCGTGGTCGTGTGTTGCATGCTGTTGCCGCCAGGTCCGCCACATCATCCACAGCGCAACGCCGACGATGAGCACGGCGGACGCTAGCTGGAAGTAGGATTCAGTCACCTCGGCGTTCCAGTGACGTCCGAAGTACAAGCCTGCCAGAGCGACCGCCCACACCACGGCGGTATGAGAAATCGTCGCCGACAAGCCCAACAGAACGGCCTGAGTGACCGTGCCGCGAATGGCGACGATGAAGGCAGCCATCATGGTCTTGGAATGGCCGGGTTCGAGACCGTGCAGCGCCCCGAGCAGGATGGCGCTGGGGACGAACAGCCAGGCGTTGCCCTGCTGCAACAGGGCAGAAAATTCGGTCATGAAGTTTCCTTACAGGTACTTGGTGATGGCCTTGAACTCGCGGATGGTGTCGTCAGCGCTTTGGGTACCTTCGCGAACCGCCTGTTCAAGACAATGGTCGATGTGGTCATGGACCAGGGCTTTTTTTGCACTGCCAATCGCGCTCTCGACTGCCTGGAGCTGTTGTGCGACCTCCAGACAAGGGCGCTGCCCTTCGAGCATGGCGAGGATGCTCTTGAGGTGGCCTTCGGCCCGCTTGAGCCGCTTGATGATTTCGGGGTGTGAGGTGTGTGTCGTCATCGCTTCATATCCTATCCTGGGGGATAGGATATCATGTCCGGCGAGACGCTTTTGCAGTTTCTTCGGACGATCAGTCTGTCGGAGTCAGGTCCAGGAGACGGCGTCGGAAGGCCAAGGTATCGCGATCAGGATGGCTACCGGCAGCGATATCGCGGAAAGCGAGCGAATCGTGGGTCGCCTGCTCCAGTTTCTGGCTGGAGAAGATACCCGTGGCCTAGCTAGACCTGGAAACGACCGACCAACTCGTGCATCTCGGTCGCCAGACGCTTCATTTCTGCCGATGCGCCGGTCGTTTCGCCTGTCGAGGCGGTATTGGCCTCGCTCGTCGACACGATTCTTGCCACCTGCTGGGCAATCAACTCGCTGGCAGTGCTTTGTTCCTTGAGCGCGTTGGCGATGTCCGACGATACGTCAACGACCCGGATCGCTCCCTCGCGAATCTGGACGATCGATTCTCCTGCCTGACGGGCACCTTCGGCATTGCTGTTCACCTGCCCCACCAGCTGCCGCATATCATCCAGTGCGCGCTGCGTCTCTTCCTGGATTGCGCCAATGACCACGGAAATCTCCTTCGTTGCGGTTGTTGTCCGCTCTGCGAGTTTGCGCACCTCGTTCGCCACGACCGCGAAACCGCGTCCCTGCTCACCAGCCCGGGCGGCTTCAATGGCGGCATTGAGCGCCAGCAGGTTGGTCTGATCGGCAATTTCCTTGATCACCTCGGCAGTGCTGCCGATCTGGTCCGTCCGCTTACCCAATCCTTCCAGGGTGTGTGACGCGCTCTGCACGGTTTCGGCCATGGCCACCATGTCACAGACAGTCTTCTCGATCACCTGTCCACCGTTCACGGCCGTAGCCAGGGCCTGTCGCGCGATTTCCTGGGCGGTGGCAGAGGAATTGGCAACATGGGTGATGCTGACCGACATCTCTTCCACTGTCGCGGCGATCGACGACGTGGCATCGTTCTGTTGCCCGGTTGCTGCTGCCAGATGCCCGACCGATTGTGCCAGCTCAACGGAAGCGCCAGCCACATGGTCGCCAGTGTCCCGCATCCGCCTGACCACTGCCTGAAACTCGTCGAGAAGAGAATTCACACTCGATGCCACCTGCGCCATCTCGCTCTTTCCGGAAATCGGGATACGCCGGCTGAGGTCAAGCGATTCCCTGATCTTCGCGGTGGTTTCCTGGACAATTGCCATCTGCCCGGAGATCTGTCGCACCGTGACCACCACCACCGCGCCGGACAGGAGGAGGGCGATCGCCATCAATGCGATCAGAAGTCTGCGTGAGGATGCCAGCGACGCTTCCAGGGCGATCAATTGGTGCTCAAGATGATCGGTTTCGCTTTTTTCGAAAGTGGCCACCACCTTGGCGATGCTTTCCGTGGCCGCTCTGTCCCGGCCCTTGACCGCGACATCGACCTTCTTGCCAGCCTGGGGATCGTTCTTGGCAAAACTGCCAAGCGCCGTTTTGTAGGTGCTGCCGAGGTCAGCGTGATCCTGGATGAGCTTTTCGATGTCGGCGATCAGCCCCGCGTTCTCCGGATGGGTCTTGAGGGTGCCGAGCGCGGTTTTCAGCCGTTCCTGAACGACCTTTTCCTTTTCCAGGAACGCTTTTTCATATCGAGAAAATTCCTGTTCCTGGTTACCGCGGATGAGAATGTTTTTCCATTCCTGCACCTGCGTCTTGAACGCGACTGCAGCGGTCTGGATGTCGATCAGGGTTCCGATACCCTGGCGTATGTCGACCAAGTTAGCCCGTAGTTGGGTGTTGAAGCGGGATAACTCGAAAATACCGACGCCGCTGGCGATGACCATGCTGCCGACGGCAATCATACCGAGGATCAGGACTCGGGCCTGGATCGTGAAATTGTGCATGCAGACCTTGTTTTCGCTGGAAATGGTTGATCTGAGCGCAATATCATCACGCTTACAGGCCTTTGACAAGCGCTTTTCAGGTGCAGCGCGCCAGCGGCGGAGATGGTGTGTTGCTGGCGAGATTGCGTCGGCAGCGCTTTGGTGTATTCTGAGGTCATCAATCATCCCAGGAGGCAGCATGAGCATGCCGGCGACGACCTTGCAGAGCACGACCGCCGATCGACCGTTCACCGTTGACCGTTCGCTGCTGATCCGGCGCCTGCGCGAGGTGCTGCCGGCACAGGCGCTGCTATTCGAGGAAGAAGACCTGCGGCCGTATGACTGCGATGGACTCACCGCCTTTCGGCAGTTGCCCCTTCTGGTCGCCTTGCCGGAGGACGAGGCGCAGGTGCAGGCGATTCTCCGGATCTGTCATGGGCTGCGCGTGCCGGTGGTGGCGCGCGGCGCCGCCACCGGTCTGTCGGGTGGCGCCACGCCGCATCCGGATGGCGTGCTGGTCGCGCTCGCCAAGCTCAAGAAGATCATCAGCGTCGACCCCGTATCGCGGACTGCGGTGGTCCAGCCCGGTGTGCGCAATCTGGCGGTGTCCGAGGCAGCGGCGCCCTACGGTCTCCATTATGCTCCCGACCCCTCGTCGCAGATCGCCTGCACGATCGGTGGCAATGTCGCCGAGAACTCGGGGGGCGTGCATTGTCTGAAATATGGACTGACCGTCCATAATGTGCTGCGCGTGCGCGGCCTAAGCATCGAAGGCGAGATCGTCGAGTTCGGCAGCGCGGCCCTCGATGCGCCTGGTTACGACCTGCTGGCGCTGCTCAACGGTTCGGAAGGTCTGCTGGCGCTGATCACCGAGGTCACCGTCAAGCTGACCCCCAAGCCCGAACTGGCACAGGTGGTGATCGCCTCGTTTGCCGACGTGCGGCGGGCCGGCGACGCGGTGGCCAGCATCATTGCCGCCGGCATCATTCCGGCCGGTCTCGAAATGATGGACAGGAGAGCCATTCTGGCTGTCGAACCCTACGCCAACGCCGGCTACGACATGGAAGCCGAAGCGATCCTGCTCTGCGAATCCGACGGCACGCCCGAAGAAGTCGCCGAGGAAATCGGGCGGATGACGGCGGTGCTCGAAATGAGCGGTGCTGCCGGGCTTCGCGTTTCGCAGAATGAAGCCGAGCGGCTCAGGTTCTGGGCCGGGCGCAAGGCGGCGTTTCCAGCGGTCGGTCGCCTGACCCCCGACTATCTGTGCATGGATGGCACGATTCCGAGGAAGCATCTGGCCGATATGCTCGAAGCGATCGCCGCTCTTTCCGCGAAGTACGCGCTGCGTTGTGCCAACGTCTTTCACGCCGGCGACGGCAATCTGCACCCGCTGATCATGTACGACGCCAACCAGCCGGGAGAACTCGAGCGGGCGATGGCCTTTGGTGCCGAGATCCTCGAACTGTCGGTGCGTTTCGGTGGCACCATCACCGGTGAACACGGGGTGGGCATCGAGAAAATCGATCTCATGGCCGAGCAGTTCACGCTCGCCGAGATCGGTGCTTTCCATCGCCTCAAGGCAGCTTTCGACGAACATGGCCTGCTCAATCCCGGCAAGGGTGTACCGACGCTGGCGCGCTGCCGGGAATACACGCTGGCGCGCGTCGGCGGCGAGCAAAATACAATGAACTCGATGAACTCTTCGCGGCAGTGATGGATT
>WBZL01004337.1_pt1 | contig 12376 bp, 12 predicted proteins | sample 5204291 | NCBI WGS metagenome assembly WBZL01 (sample SAMN12344345, study PRJNA552823) | activated sludge metagenome | biome: Activated sludge suspended growth; feature: Nitrification reactor; material: Wastewater; isolation source: activated sludge from nitrification reactor of wastewater...
TCGACCTCTACGCGCTGACCTCGGCGCCCTACGCGGGCACGCTCACCTTCGCCCGGCGGCCCTTCGACCGCACCGCCGCCGGCGCCGACGTGGCCGTGCTCGGCATCCCGTTCGACATGGGCACGACCTACCGGCCGGGCGCTCGCTTCGGGCCGAGGGCCGTGCGCGAGCAGTCGGTCTACGTCGGCCAGTACCCGTGGGGTCACTGGCCCTGGTCGTTCAACCTCTACGACGAGTTCCGCGTGGACAGCTCGGGGCGCGTGCTCGCCTACCTCGAGATCGAGGGCCAGGACGTGGGGGGCCTGCTGGTCGAGCGCGGCCTGGTGGTCGTGTACACCCGCTATCCGTTCTCGCGCGAGGCGATCTACCAGGGCGCCGAGGCCGAGGTCCGCTCCGAGCGGCGAGGCCTGTGGGGCAACCCCAAGGCCGTCGAGCGCGTCAACGGCTGGCAGGCGGCGTGGCAGGCCGCCCGCTCCGCCGCCGAGGGGGGCTCGTGATCCGCGTCCTGTTCTCGCTGCTGCGGCGAGTGGTCGTCACCAAGCGCAGCCAGGCGCTCAAGGTGGTGGTGCTGGCCGTGCTGCTCGTCGCGTTCTCGTCGTCGGGCTTCATGTACTTCGAGCAGGCCGAGAAGCCCGATCTCGCGTGGGGCGACGCGCTGTGGTGGTCGATCGTGACCATGGCCACGGTGGGCTACGGTGACTTCTTCCCGGTCACCACCGGGGGGCGCTACCTCATCGGCATCCCCACCATGGTGTTCGGCATCAGCATCCTGGGGTACCTGCTCTCCACGCTGGCCACCTTCCTCATCGAAGAGCGCTCCAAGGAGCTCAAGGGCATGAGCGAGCTCGTCGTCCGCGATCACATCCTCCTCATCCACTTCCCGGGCACCGCGCGGGTGCAGGCGGTGCTCGCCGAGCTGCGCAACGACCCCAAGACCAAGCACGCCCCCGTGGTGCTCGTCGACGCGGTGCTCGAGGAGCTGCCCGAGGTGCTCGCCGACGCCGGGCTGCGGTTCGTGCGAGGCGACGCCTCCAAGGAGAGCACGCTCGAGCGCGCGTGCTTCCGCCACGCCCAGTTCGCCATCGTGCTCTCGCGCAACCCCAACGACCCCAGCACCGACAACGCCAACCTCGCCGCGGCGCTCACGCTCGAGCACCTCCACCCGGGCATCTTCACGGTGGCCGAGTGCATCGACCCCGAGCGCGTGGAGCTGCTCTACAAGGCGGGCTGCGACGCGGTGGTGTGCCTGACGGCGCTGGCCACCAACCTCGTGGTCCACGAGCTGCTCGACCCGGGCGTGCAGCGGGTGATCGGCGAGGCTACCAACAACCTCTCGGGGCAGAGCTTCTACATGGTCACGGTGGCGCGCGCCGGCGCGGCCACCTACGCGACGGCTCGCCACGCGCTCGAGGAGCGCGGCTGCGCGGCGCTGGGCCTCGAGCACGGCAGCAAGGTGGTGCTCAACCCGGCGCCCGCCACCAAGCTCCACGACGGCGATCGGGTGGTCTGCATCGCGCCCCACCGCCCCGCTCCGCTGTCGCTCTAGTCACCGCGGCCCGTCGTCGGCCGCCGCGGTGGCCGGCGGCTCGATCACGTCGACGTCGATCACCACCCCGCGCGGGCCTCGTGGGTCGAGCCCATCCAGGCCCAGGCCCAGCTCGGTGGGCAGCGATTGCACCGCGAAGCGCCGCGCGAGCCGTCGATGGAGCACGTCGGCCACCCAGCGTCGCGTCCAGGGCACCAGCAGCACGAGGCCCGTCACGTCGGTCAGCACGCCGGGCGTCACGAGGAGCACGCCGCCCACCAGCACCAGCAGGCTCGAGATCACCCCCTCCTGGGGGACCTCGCCGCGGGCCATCGCCTCTTGCCAGCGCCGCAGCACGCGGGCGCCCTCGCGCTTGGCCAGCCATGCGCCGGCCAGGCCCGTCCCCAGCACGAGCGCGATCGTGGCGCCCGCGCCCATGCGCTCGCCCAGGTGGATGAGCAGGTACAGCTCCACCACCGGGACCACCGTGAACAGGAGCAGGAGCTTGCCGAGCACCCCGGCAGCCTAGCAGCCTCGAACCAGCCCCGATGCGGGCTCAGCGCGCAGGCCCTGGAAAGCGCGATCTTCGCCGCTTCGAAATCACCTCGGTTCCCTTGCCGGCCCCAGGTGCCGGGGATATAGTTGACCGGTCGGATAAGAATCATGCGCGCGACGCACGAGATCGAGGCCACCGGAGGCGAGCATGGGTCGCTGTAGCGACGCACGCGATCGCCTGCTGGCCACGGCGTCGCGGCTCGTCCACGAGCGCGGCTACACGGCCGTCAGCGTCAACGACATCTGCGAGGAAGCGGGCCTCAAGAAGGGCAGCTTCTATCACTTCTTCCCCTCCAAGCACGCGCTGGTGCTGGCCACGCTCGAGCGGTTCTCCGAGTACCAGGAGCTCCGCGTCCAGGCGGCCATCCAGAGCGCCACCTCGGCGCGCGAGCAGCTGGTGGGCATGCTGACCGGCCTCTACCACGGCTTCCAGGCGGCCCGTCGCGCCTATGGCGCGGCCCACGGCTGCGCGCTGGGCAACCTGGCCCAGGAGATGGCCCACCGCGATCCCGAGCTGCGGGCGGCCCTGGGCACCATCTTCAAGCAGTGGCAGGCGCGCCTGGCCATGTTCCTCGAGCACGCGCACCGGCGCGGCGATCTCGAGGTGCGCAACGCGAGCGGCGCGGCCGAGGCCATCGTGGCGTACCTCCAGGGAGCCACCCTGCTGGCCAAGGCCACCGACGATCCCGACGTGTTCCTGCGCCTGGCCCACGGGGCCGTGGCGCTCGCCGAGGCCTCGCTGCCCAAGGCCGAGGTACCCGCCGCCGAGGCCACCCCCGTCGGGGACGCGGCCTATGGCGAGGATCAGTGCTGCGACCCGTCGTCGACCTGTCAGGTCCGCGGCGCCTTGTCGTAGCTTTTTTCTAGGCCTGAAACTTTACCGACCAGTCAACTATCGAAGGCTCGCTCTCGAGCGAGCGCCTTGGCCCCCGCCGAGAGCACCCCGAAGGGTGGTGAACCATGACCGACCTCCACGCCCAATTCGCTGCCTCCACCGCCGCCTCCCGCTCGCGGATCAAGCCCGGCGAGCTCCATCGCCTCATGGAGGCCTATGTGGATGGCGACGAGCGAGCGTTTCCGGCCCTCCACGCGGCGCTCGAGCCACGGCTGCGCTCGCGGCTCGGCCGGCTGGTCCGCGACGCCGCCGTCGTCGACGATCTCGTGCAGCTCACGTTCCTGCGCGCCCACGCGGCGCGCGATCGCTTCGCCTCGCTGCCCGAGCGGGCCGATCGTGCGGTGGAGGGCTGGTACCTCGCGATCGCACGCAACGTGGCGCTCGATCACCTGCGGCACAGCTACCGCCGCGATCGCCGGCACGAGACGCTCGCGGCCAAGGGCGACGTGTCGGGCATGGGCGTGCCCGAGGCCGAGCCCAACGCCGAGGAGCTGCAGCTCTCGCTCGAGCGCGGGGACGAGCTTGCCCGTCGCGTGCGCGAGGCCATCGACCAGCTCCCGCCCAGCCAGCGCGAGGTGGTCCAGCTCCACAAGCTGCGCGGCATGAGCATGGCCGACATCGCCGATCGGCTCGGCGTGCGGCCCGGGGCCCTGCGCGTGCGAGCCCATCGCGCGTACAAGGCGTTGGCCAGCCTGTTGCCCTCGGCTGGCGGTCACGCCTCGGCGCCCTTCTCGGCGTAACCCCGCGCGGCGGATTCGCGTATCCTCCGAGCCGGTGACGCCTGCGGCACACTCCTCCAGCACGGGCATGCGTCGCGGCGAGCCCCCGGTCCAGCTCGGCCGCTACACGCTCCTGCACAAGCTCGCCACCGGAGGCATGGCCGAGATCTACCTCGCCAAGACCTCGGGCATCGAGGGCTTCGAGAAGATCGTGGTGCTCAAGCGGATCCTGCCGCACCTGTCGGCGAACGAGCTGTTCGTCAGCATGTTCCTCGACGAGGCGCGGGTGGCCGCCAACCTCGAGCACCCCAACATCGTCAACGTCTACGACATCGGCAAGGCGGGTGAGGACTACTTCTTCACCATGGCCTACCTCCACGGCGAGGACCTCAGCAACGTGCTGCGCGAGGCGGCCCGGGCCGGGCGCGGCATCCCGCTCGAGCTGGCGCTCTACATCGTGCAGGGCGTGTGCGCGGGCCTGCACTACGCCCACGAGCAGATGGCGCTCGACGGCACGCCGCTCGGCATCGTGCACCGCGACGTCTCGACCACCAACGTGCTCGTCACGTACGACGGCGGGATCAAGCTGCTCGACTTCGGCATCGCCAAGGCGGCCAACCAGTCGAAGATGACGCAGGTGGGGGTGCGCAAGGGCAAGGCCTCGTACATGTCGCCCGAGCAGTGCCGCGCCGAGCCGCTCGATCGCCGCAGCGACATCTTCGCCATCGGCATCCTCCTGTGGGAGCTGTCGACGATGCGGGGCCTCTTCCGCGCCGACAACGAGCTCGCGGTGATGAGCCTCATCGTGCACAACGACGCGCCGCGGCCGTCGTCGATGGTCGAGGGCTACCCGCCCGAGCTCGAGGCCATCGTGATGAAGGCGCTGGCCCGCGATCGCGACGAGCGCTACGCCACCGCGCGCGCGCTGCAGGACGACCTCGAGGCGTTCGTGCGCGAGTATCGGCTGGGCACCACCGCCGGCGAGCTGGCCACCATGATGCGCGAGCTGTTCGGGCCCAAGCCGCTGCCGTGGGCCCCTGGCGGCCTGCTCGCGCAGCTCGGCGTGCCGCTCGGGCCCACGCCCGAGCCCTCTGCCACCGGCGCGGGCCAGGGCAGCGGCATCACGGGCACCGAGCTGCACCCCTCGCGGCCGTCTACCTCGGTGGGGTTCGTGCCCGCCCCCGCGCCGACGCCGGCCCGCACGGCCCCGCCCTCGCGCGCGCCCCTCGTGGCCGCGGCGGTGGGCGTGGGGGCGCTCGCAATCGCCGGGGCCACGTGGCTCGCGCTGCGCAGCAACGACGACGCGGGCGCGCCCGCGGGCCCGGTGGCGTCTGGAGAAGCGGCTAGCACGAAGGCCTCGGGTCCCGCCGAGGCCGGCGACGGGCCGCCCGCCGCCGCCCGCGGCCCGTGCCCCGAGGGCATGGTGCTCGTGGAGGGCGGCAGCTTCTTCATGGGGGTGGACTCGCCCGACCCGCTGCTCGCGTCCGCGTCACCCAGCCACAAGGTCGACGTGGGCTCGTTCTGCCTCGATCGCCACGAGGTCACCGTCACCGAGTTCCACCGCTGCTCCGATCCGGGTGAGTGCAAGCGCCCGTTCCTCAAGAGCCACTGGGCCGATCCCTCCGAAGAGGGCCGGGCCGAGGCTGCCGCGTTCGCGTCGCTGTGCAACGACGGGCGCGAGGGCGTGGGCGACCACCCCATCAACTGCGTCACGTGGGCGCAGGCCGACGCGTTCTGTCGCTTTCGCGGCGGGCGGCTGCCCACCGAGGCCGAGTGGGAGCGAGCGGCACGGGGCGGCGACGGGCGAGCGTTCCCGTGGGGCAGCGAGCCGCCGGGGCCCGAGCGGCTCAACGCGTGCGGCAGCGAGTGCCTGGCGTGGTTCCGCTTCTCGAAGATCGGCCTCGACGCGGGCATGTTCAACGCCAGCGACGCGCACGTGGAGACCTCGCCGGTGGGGGCGTTCCCCCGGGGCCAGGGCCAGGGTGGGCTCGACGATCTCGCGGGCAACGTGGCCGAGTGGACGTCCGATCCGTTCACCGCCTACCCCGGCGGCACGCTGTCGCCGCTCGTGCCCGAGGGCGCGCGCGTGGTCCGAGGGGCGTCGCTGCACGGCACGAGCGTGGCCGAGGTCGACCCTGCGTATCGGCGGGCGGTGCCCGAGGGCTTCCACCCGCACGACGTGGGCTTCCGCTGCGCCGCCGATCCGGTGCCGTAGCGCCCGGTCGCGGCACCGCGAGCGCGTCGTCGCGCTCGGCAGCGGCCCGTGGACCGGGGATCGATCTTCGCGACGAGAAATCGCCGGCCCCGGGCGCAGAGTGGCGCTACCCTGCACCGCGAAGGCACGCCGGCCCGATGCGGCCAAGTGTTCACCGGCGGTGCTCTTGGTCATCCTCCCTACCTTCACGGGCACGAAGGAAAGCCGCACGAAATGGAAATCCAGCTCTGCACGCCCCAAGCGACCTACATCATCGTCGAGCGCGTCTACACGGTGCACACCACGTATAGCCCCGGCTGGGGGTGGCGCAAGATCACGCGGCACGTCGCCCAGACCTGCAACGTGGAAGACATGCTCTACAACGGCCAACGCGTCGACGGGATCCCGTCGCCGTGGCAGTACCTGATGGACGCGCTGGGCTTCGGCGAGATCACCACGCGGCCCACCGGTGAGCGCAACGTCGTGCTCGTCTACGCAGGCTTCGAGGACCTCATCCGCCCGCTGCCCGAGGATCTCCACAAGCCCCAGCTGCCCGAGTTCCCGTTCCAGGAGTATCGGCTCCCGCAGGTCAGCCCGTTCATCTACGGCACCGATCCCATCCCCGAGGTGCGGCTGTTCAACGATCCCAGCGTCCCCTTCGTGGCGCAGGGGGGCAACGGGGCGCCCACCGCCATGGCCATCTATCACGGCGACACGGGCCGTCGCGAGCTCGTCGATTCGAGCCAGCTCCAGATCATGCTCCAGCAGCTGCGACGCTGAGCAGGGGCCGCGGCGCCTCCTCAGCAGCGCGGGGCCACGTGCTCGCCGTCGACGTCGGCGTCGACGGGAGTCACTGCCGACAGGCGCACCACCACCTGGGCCTCGCTCACCTCGACGAGCTCGGCGGTGCCTTCGATCGTGCCGCCGCCGAACGTGCACCCCACGCCCTCGTCGAACGTGCCCGTGAAGGCGGCGGTGGCCATGAGCTGCTCGAAGAGATCGTAGGTGCCGGGCACCTGCAGCTCGGGCGGGACGAGCATGGTGACCGACCAGTAGTCGCCACACTCGAGCACGGCATGGGGGTCGGCGCAGTCGTCGGGGCCAGTGGAGACCTGCACCACCAGCGTGTCGGGCGAGGGCTCGTCGCCCGTCCCGCCCGTCCCGCCGCCGCCCGAGTCGGCGCCGCTCGTGCCCGAGCCGTCGTCGAAGCTCGCGAGCCACACGTCGTAGCGCATGGCCCAGGCGTGGGGTGGGCGAGGCGGAGGCTCGGTGGCGCTCGTCTCGCTGCTCTCGCCGTCGGACGAGCCCGAGACGCTGGTGGCGACGGTGGTGGCGACGGTGGTGGTGCTGGTGCTGGTGCTGGCGCTGGTGCCGTCGGGGGGCAGCTCGCCCAGCGGCGTGGCGAGCACGCAGCCGAGCGACGCGAGCGGAGCCAGGGCGAGCGCGCGCACCTCGAACGTCCGATCACGGCGCGCAGGCGCGCTGCATCTTGGGTAGGAGCGGCGAGCTGGGCATGGTCGCCTCGGCGCGCGCGCGGGTGGCTTGGGCATCGGCCTTGCGACCGGCGGCGCAGAGCGCCTTGATCTCGAGCAGCGTGCGGAGGTCGGCGAGCGGCGAGGCCGGGAAGCGGGCGTGGTGCTCGGCGATCCGTGCGAGCGCGGCCGTGGCGTCGCCGGCCGTCAACGACGTGCGGGCCTCGGTGAGCAGCGCCGTCCCGTCGTCGAGGCCCTCGCCGTCGGCGGGTGGGGTCGCGGGGCGGCGTGCTCGTGTCGATGCCGGCGCTGCGGGGGAGGGCTCCTGCGCTGCCCCGTGCTCCGCCGAAGGGTCGACCGCGGGCGGGTCGCTCGCGGGGCTCGAGGCGTCGTTGCTCGCCGGTGGGGTGGGGTCGAGCGCGGGCCGGGGCCGGGGCGACGCCTCGTCGCTGGCGTGCACGACCACTCGCTCGTGCGCGGGCTCGGGGCCGCGGCCGAGGTACGACCCACCCACCGCGGCCAGGCCCAGCACCGCCGCGCCCGCGAGCGCCAGCTTCCACGCGGCGACCGTGCTCGCGCCCAGGGTCGCCGCCGCGTGCCCGCCACCGAGCGCCAGCTTGGGGACGAGCGCCACCCAGCAGCGCTTGGCGGCGCCCTTGGGGGCGCGCGTCTGCTCGCGCAGGTCGGCCAGCGCGGGCTCGAGATCGTCGCCGGGGTAGCGCGCCTCCCAGCCCGCGCGCAGCTCCTCGCGGGCCAGGCGAATGCGCGAGTACACCGTGTTGGGGTTGGTCCCCGCGGCCTTGGCGATCTCGGGCGCGCTCCAGCCCTCGAGCTCGCTGAGCACGAACGCCTCGCGCTTGCGCACGTCGAGCCGATCGAGCAGCGCGGCGGCGGTCAAGAGCGAGTCGCGATCGGCATGGGGCAGGTTGCGGCGGCCGGGCACCCAACCGAGCGCGTCGAGCTTGCGGCGGCTGCGTTGCTCGCCCCGCCGGTGCCGCGCCGCCACGCGGCGTGCGATCTGGAACAGCCAGCTCCGGGCCGCGCGTGGGGACTCGAGCGCATCGAGCCGGCGATGCACGATCACCCACACCTCCTGGGCCGCGTCCTCGATGGCGGCCGGCGGCACGCCCAGGCGGCGGAGCACCGACCAGGTGAAGCGGAAGTGGTGGCGGTAGAGGTCGTCGAAGTCGGGGACCTCCTCGCGCGCGCACGCCGGTGCCTCCGCCGAGCGGAGGGGCGCGGCTTCGCGGGTGGCGAGCGTGCTCATCGGGTCTGCCATGTCCTGGTGCCCGGCTGGGGGCCGATCCTTCACGGCGCCGGGCAGGAAGTCTCGCGCGTCCCGCAATTACTCGGAATGATGAGCGAATTCTGTGCCGCCGGCGGGCTAGCGCGAGGCCTTCTGGTCGGTGCCCACGAGCTGGGCCCGGGCCAGCACGTGGCCGGCCATCGCGGCTTCGAGCGCGGCCTTGGTGGGTTGCTCGAGCCCCAGCACTACGTCGAGCGCGTAGAGGGTGTGGACGTAGCGGTGGCGACCGATCGGCGGGCACGGCCCGCCGTACTCGGCCTTGCCCAGTCGTTGGTGCCCGTGCGCGCGCCCGCGGGCAGTGCCACCGAGGCGCCCTCGGGTAGCGACGTCACCGTGGGCGGGATGTCGAGCACCACCCAGTGCACCCACACCCGCTTGGGGCGGGCAGGGTCGGGCGCGTCGGGGTCGTCGATGACCAGCGCCAGGCTGCATGACGCGACCAGGCCCAGGGCGACGGCGCGCAGCGAGGGCGACACGCTCCAGTATACGCCGCCTCGACGTGCGCGGGGGCGGCCTGGCCCCGGCAATGCCTGCGCTAGCGCGGCGCAGCGCGCAGCTCGATCCCCAGCAGGCCCCGCACGCCGACCGCCGACGGCGCGTGGATCGTCTCGGGGGAGGCCGGCGCCGCAGGATCGATCAGCTCGAAGCGCGGGAAGACGATGGGCACGAACGGCTGCGCGCCCACCCACAGCGCCACGCCCGGCCGCGGCTGCCAGCGCAGCGCCACCTCGGCCTGGGCCGCGAGCCACGGGCGGTGGCGGGTGAGCGCGCGCGGATCGATCGCGTCGGCCCGCACCGCACCGAGCTCGAGGCCGCCGCACAGCGCCGCCGCGAGCGGTCGACGGGGCACCACCGCGCAGGTGCGTGCCGCCACGAGCCCCAGGTGGATGCGCGCCCGTGCGTGCGGGCTCTCGGCCACGCGCCCCACCCAGTACTGGCCCTCGAGCTCCGCGCGCAGCCGCGGGCGACCGAGCGCCACCCCGAGCGCCGCCCCGCCCGTGCCGCGGGGGATCGCCCCGAGCTCACCCCCCGCGCGGGCGCGGATCCACGGGCGCATGGGCTCGCGGGGCGGCGCCGCGGTGGAGCGATCGGCCCGGGAGAGGAGGGAGGGCTTGGCGCTGGCGGCCTCGGCGGGGTCTGGCTCGGCGGGGTCTGGCTCGGCGGGCTCCGGCTCGGCGGGCTCGACGGGCTCCGGCTCCGGCTCGACGGGCTCCGGCTCCGGCTCCTCGGGCTCGGGGACCAGCAGCGCATCGGCAACGGCCGGGTCGATGATCACGGCGGCCACGAGCGCGGCCGTGTCCGCGAGCGCGGCACAGCGGCTCGCTCGCAGCTCTCGCTCGTCGAGCACGTCGCCGTTGCGCACCCGCAGGTGCAGCACGAACGCCTCGCCCTCGGGGCGCACGACGGCCGCGACGTCGAGCTCGCCGGGGGCGAGCGGGCGGCGCAGCAGGTCCTCGATGCGCCGGCGCACGGCCGTGGCGTCGGAGCACGATGCGGGCGCGTCCCACGACACCCCCGGTTCGCTGGGCGCTGCGGCACGGAGGGCCAAGGCCAGGCCCAGCAGGCTCGCGAGCATGCGCGCGGAGCATAACGCACGAGGGCGGCGGCGGCCGTCGGCGCGCGCGATTGCGCGGGGCTCCCGGTCGCCGGGCGCGGATCTTCCGGTCGGGCGCGTGAAGGATTGGCCCGCACCCGGGCACCGAAGGAAGGTGAGCCCTCGCGGGGGCTCGGACTAGGCCTTGAACATGAACATGAAGTGGATGCGTGAGGGGTTGTTGCTCTCGTGGATGTGCGGGCCCGTGGTGCTGGGCTGCGACCCGATGATCCAAGAGGGCGACGTGATCGATGACGACGACGACGCGATCGAAGGCGAGGACGACGACGAGGACGACGAGCCCGGCGAGGACCAGCCCGGCGGTGGTGGTGGTGAGCCCGACCCCGGGCACGACGGCGGCGTGGAAGAGCCGCCGGGCACCCTGACCGCGTTCGCGATCCGCCACGGCGATCTGTTCGACGTGGAGGTGGGCGACGAGGGCGGTGATTCCGGCGGCGGCGGTGGGGGGCCCGAGATCGATCCCGACTCCCTCTACGTGACGATCACCAACGGCGCCGCGCGCTGCGAGGACCCGTTCGCCGCCAACGCGTGCGGCTCGATGTGGTCGGTGAGCTTCACCCTCCCGCCGGCGCTGCAGCAGCCGGGGGTCTACGCGCTGTGGCCCGACCTGAGCGGCGGCTTCACCGTGACGGGCGAGCCCTACCCCGAGGGTGACTGCGCGTGGGGAGGCGGCACGCTCGAGGGGACGATCGAGATCGTGGAGATCGCCGACGGCGTGGTGCGGGGATCGATCCGCGACGCATGGGCGCCCGACTTCGATCCCAACGTCGCGTTCGAAGCCGATCGGTGCGGGTAGCGAGCGCTCGCACCTGCGGGCGTCGGAGGGCGTCGATCATGTCACCGACATCGATCGACGCCCTCGCAGCTTCGAGGTTGACATCCATCGACCGTCGCGTAGTCTGGCTCATCGAGAGGTCTACGATGGCTCGCATCCATGCACAGCAGCACGCTCGTCGGTTCGCGTACGCGCTCGCGTACGTGGGCACGTCGCATGCGTCCGTGCACGGCAGTCGAGCCTCGTCGTCGACGCGGTAGCCGAGCACGGCTCGGGCATGCGGCAGGTGCTGCAGCCACGCGTGCTGCGGGCGCGTCGACGCGCGCCGAGATCGATGCTCCGGGCGGCCCCGTCACCCCGTGACGGGCCCGCTCGTGGCTCCGTGGAGGGTCCCGTGGCGGGATGGCCGAGCGGCAAGGCACCGGCGTGCGACGCCGAGGCCTGGCAGAGCCAGCGTGGGTTCGATTCCCGCTCCCTCCGCTCGTTCTTGGCGCCGCGCCGACCATGGCTGACGGGGAGGCAGGCGCGGTAGCATGGCCTCGCATGCCCTCGCGCCCGCTCGCGCTCGCGCTCTCGCTCTCGTGGACCTTCGCCTGCGACGCGTCCCGGCCGGCGCCGGCCCGCAAGGGCGACGACCCACCGGCGACCCCCGCGAAGGCCGAGCCCAAGGCCGCGAAGGCCGAGGATCCGCACGAGAGCCCCAAGCTGACCGCGCCGCCCGAGGGCACGGTGGCGATCGGTCGGGTGTACGTGCAGACGTGCGCGGCCCCGACGGCGGGCGGCGGCGCGAAGGCGGGCGCGCCGGCGCCGTGCCCCGCGCTGCTGCAAGACGCCGGCGTCGCCCACTGCAAGGCGCTCGCGCTCGGGGGGCTCTTGTGGCGGCTGCCCACCCTCGAGGAGCTCGAGTCGTGGCGGGGCAACCCCGCGCTCGTCGGCTTCGACGTGTTCCACTGGAGCGGCACGACGTGGGACGAGGACCCCGCGCAGATCTGGATCTACGACCCCGGCTCGGGCGCCAAGACGACCGCCAAGCCCGACCGCAAGCCGTTCACCATCCGCTGCGTGGCGTAGGCCGCGGCCACCTCTGCTACCAATGCAGGGGTCATGCACCCGTGCTCTCGTTCCTGCGCGGCGGCCCTCGCCGTCGGGCTCCTGGCGTGTCGCCCGGCCGAGCCGCCGAAGGCCCCGCCCCCTATCGACGCTACGGCGTCGGTGCGCCCGCTCGCCGCGCCTGCGTCGGTGTGGTCGGCGCTGCCCAGCACCGTGCGCTGGCCGGCGGGCGCGCTGGCCATCGCGCTGCCGCCGGGCGAGCCCGCGCCG
>WBZL01004338.1_pt1 | contig 12373 bp, 10 predicted proteins | sample 5204291 | NCBI WGS metagenome assembly WBZL01 (sample SAMN12344345, study PRJNA552823) | activated sludge metagenome | biome: Activated sludge suspended growth; feature: Nitrification reactor; material: Wastewater; isolation source: activated sludge from nitrification reactor of wastewater...
GTGAGGAAAAAGGCCTCTGGGGCAGCGAATACTACAGCGATCATCCCTTCTACCCGCTCGATAAAACCAGTGTGAACCTGAATACCGATATGGTGGGACGTATCGACACCGAACGCAAGACGGCCGACAGCCTGAACTATGTTTACGTGATCGGACACGACAAGCTGAGCAGCGAACTGCCCATCATCAACGAAGGCGTGAATAACAAGTATACCCAACTGGTGCTCGATTATAAATTCGACGACCCGGCTGATCCGAACCGCATTTACTTCCGCAGCGACCATTATAATTTCGCCCGCAAGGGAGTGCCGATCTTATTCTTCTATGATGGTATGCTGAAATCCGATTATCACCAGCCTGGCGATACGGTTGACAAGATCTACTGGGACCTGTACGAAAAACGCGTTAAGATGATCTTCCACACCGCCTGGGAAATGGCGAACCGCGACAGCATGCTTAAACGTGATACGCCGCTGAATATGGGAAGCCGCTAACCCCCCATCCCCTGAAGGGGAGAATGAAATCATATATACAAACGAGAAAGCCGCTTACTAGTAAGCGGCTTTCTGTTTTTGAATGTCAAATAAACCCTCAGCACCCCTTCAGGGGATGGGGGTTACCACCCGAGTATCCACGCGAAGATCAGCGGCGCCACGATCGTTGCGTCGCTCTCTACAATGAATTTGGGAGTATGAATATCCAGTTTGCCCCAGGTGATCTTTTCGTTGGGCACCGCGCCGGAATAGGAACCGTACGATGTGGTTGAATCGCTGATCTGGCAGAAATAACTCCAGAACGGCACATCGTGCCATTCCAGGTCCTGGTACATCATCGGCACCACGCAGATCGGGAAGTCGCCGGCGATACCACCACCGATCTGGAAGAAGCCCACGCCCTTGCCGGACGAATTGTTCCGGTACCAGTCGGCCAGCCACACCATATACTCGATACCGCTCTTCATGGTGCTTGCTTTAAGTTCATTTTTGATCACGTAAGAAGCGAAGATATTTCCCATGGTGCTGTCTTCCCATCCCGGAACCACGATCGGCAGGTTCTTTTGCGCCGCGGCCAGCATCCAGCTGTTCTTCGGGTCGATCTCGTAGTATTGCTCCAGGTCGCCGCTGAGCAGCATTTTGTACATATACTCGTGCGGGAAATAACGTTCGCCCTTATCATCGGCGTCTTTCCAAACCTTGTGAATATGTTTCTGCAGCCGGCGAAAGGCTTCTTCTTCGGGGATGCAGGTATCGGTAACACGGTTGTAATGATTTTCGAGCAGGTCCCATTCTTCCTGCGGACTCAGGTCGCGGTAATTGGGAACACGCTTGTAATGGCTGTGCGCCACGAGGTTCATGATATCCTCTTCGAGGTTGGCGCCCGTGCAACTGATGATGCTCACTTTATCCTGGCGGATCATCTCGGCCAGGCTGAGGCCGAGTTCGGCGGTACTCATAGCGCCGGCGAGGGTGATCATCATTTTACCACCTTCATCCAGGTGCGTAACATATCCTTTGGCAGCATCCATCAGGGCCGCCGCGTTGAAGTGGCGGTAGTGATGCTCAATGTACTGGGAAACAGGTCCTTTGCTCATAATGTATTGTCACCCTGAGTTTACGAAGGGTATCGGGGGCGAAGGTAGATTTTTTGGGGGATTTTAAAAGTAGAAATAGAACGAAATGAAATATCGTCACCGGCTGCTGCTTCCAGCGCCAGCCGGATTAGTAAGGTATTGCCAACACCGGATTCACAGCAGTACCGTTGCTGAACAAAGCTGTACTGCAAACAGTGGCTGTTCTTGCTCTTACATTGCCCTGATAGCTACCAGGGCTTTTCATTTTTTGTCAAGCCGAAAAGAAAGAAATACTCCCACTCCTCCGCTCGTAAGGCCAATCTCCCCGTTCGGAACATTTGAGTTCGGTTGTTCCCGATCCTTCGTATCGTTGCCAATCACTAAAGGAAATCAGCCATGAATGCAGTCTGTAAAAAACTCGTAGCCTTTTTGCTATTTGTCACAACCGTCAGCCTGTCTTACGGGCAAACGCAACCATCTATAAAATATGGCGACAACAAAGAGGCAGGCGGCTTTAAAAAAGTCAATGGCATACGCATGTATTACGAGATCTACGGAACCGGGAGGCCTTTAATTTTCCTGCACGGTAACGGAGGTTCCATCAGGAGTGCAAGGGGTAAGATCGAATATTTCAAACAGTTCTACAGGGTGATCGCCATAGATAGCCGGGGGCACGGCAAATCGATCGACACCACCACAAAAGAACTCACGTATGTACAGATGGCTGACGACATCAGCGTGCTGCTCGACTCGCTGAACATCGACAGCGCATTTATTTCCGGCCAAAGCGACGGAGGTATCCTCGGCCTGTTGCTTGCCATCCATCACCCCAATAAGGTAGCCAGGCTGGCCACTTATGGCGCCAATATGTTCCCGGGAAAAAAGGCTGTGGTTGATGAAGTTGACGACCTCGTATTGGATACCCTGAAAGTAACCACAAACTTCAACACCCGGAGGCTTTATTCGTTAATGGCCTACCAGCCTCACATCACAGAGAAGGAACTGCAACAGATCAAATGCCCGGTACTGATCATGTCGGGCGACAGGGATGTCATCCGGCTGGAGCATTCTATTAAGCTGTTCAACAACATACCCAACTCAAATCTCTTCGTAATGCCGGGAGCCACACATTTCGGGTCGGTTGAAAAACCCGAACTATTCAACCTGGTATTAGCTGATTTTCTGAACCGTCCGTTTTCAAAAGTATCCACCGTTGACCTGATCACCGGTAAGCATTAATTATCCCGGCCAGGGCGCTTGCATTTTTTTATTGTAACCAGTATCTTGTTTCAATAAACCCCAACATATGCCCGACAACTGGCCCATTCCTAAATTCCAATTCCAGGTCATCATCGATGGCGAGCATACTTCGTTTACAGAAGTCACCGGGTTGAGCGCAGAGACCCAGGTGATCGAATACCGGCACGGCAACAGCCCGACCTTCTCTACCATTAAAATGCCCGGCATAGCGAAAAACGGAAATGTTACCCTGAAAAAAGGCGTGTTCGCAAAGGACAGCAAATTCTGGAGTTGGTACAACGATATAAAAATGAATACGATCCGGCGAAAAGAAGTGGTCATTAACCTGCTTGATGAAAAGGGGGCCGTTGCCATGAGCTGGAAGCTCGCCAATGCCTGGCCAAGTAAATTAACCGGAACCGACCTGAAGGCCGATGGAAACGAAGTAGCGGTCGAATCGATCGAACTCGTTCACGAAGGAATCGTGATCGAAAACAAATAACCTCAGTTTTTGCTGTTTTGTTTACGCACCAGCACCTGCATCTCGGAACCCTGCCCGATGGCTTGTGGCTCCCGCAGTACACCGTGGATGGAAGCTGCCCGCTCCCGGATACTCAGTAATCCTGCTTCTTTTTTTGCATGAGCCGTTGTAAAGCCGGCGCCGCTGTCGATAAAGCGGATGCGGATCGAATCCACCGCGTCTTCCATGCGGATGCGGATCGCACCCGCTTCACTGTGATCAAGCACATACAGTAAGGCATCCTGGCTGATGCGGAAAAAATCGACCTGCATTTCGTGGCTCAGTAATTTTTCATCGTAACCAGGTTCATATACGCAGGGAATATTGTTGAGGATGGAGAACTCATTGCAGAGCCAGCCCATGGTGGTATGAAGGCCGAAATCGTCGAGCATCTGCGGACTGATAGCAAATGCAAGCCGCTGGATCGTTTTGATAAGCTGGCGCGAAACCACCGAAGCATGCTCAACACGTTCCTTCACATGCTGCGGAAGACCGGGCTCCTGGTCGGCCAGCCAGCCGATATCCATATTGATCACCGAAAGCAACTGCGCCAGTTCTTCGTGCAGTTCGTAGGCGATATGCTTCTTATCCTTTTCAATGACCTTCTTGAAATGCGTGGCCAGGCTCTTGTATTTATTATACTCGTCCTCTACCTGTTTTTCAACCTCCTTGCGCAGGGTGATGTCTTTGGCGATGGCAAGCACATATTCATTTTCGGGCAGGTATACCGATGTCCACTCCAGCCACAACGTCTTTCCGTCTTTGGTCACATAGCGGTTGACAAAATCATGCAGCACGTTACCACTAAAGAGCTCCTCCCTTCGTTCCCCTGTGCGTTCCACATCATCCGGGTGAATGAATGTAAAGATGTGATTGCTGTATAATTCTTCTTCGCTGTAACCAAGTTTGCGCAATACCGCCGGGTTCACCTTTTTCAGGTATCCGTCTTTACCGGCAATACAAACCAGGTGGGGCGTTATTTCGAGGAAGGTCTTGAGGTCGATCGACAGATTTTCCATAGTACTGCTTGCCTACTGGTAAAACAGGCTTTTATCCGGGATTGTTGTTGGGTATGCTTGAACAATTGTCGCCAGGCGTATCGCCGCTGATGGTTTCAGTTCGTTCCCTAAAAATAGAGCAATTCAAAGAAAAAACGACAACTCATTCACATAACCGATTAAATACATACTTTTTGGAGCATATGTTCGTTATTACGGGCACTGAAAAACCCTATTTTATGAAACAATTGCTACTAGCATCCCTGCTTTGCACCTCCTCCCTGATTTTTGCCCAGCAACGCACAGGCAACCTCACCATCTTCTCGGAGGATGGAGACAAGTTTTACCTGATCCTGAACGGCGAAAAACAAAACGAACAACCGCAGAGCAACCTCCGGGTGGAAGAACTGCCCCAGCCTTATTACAATGCCCGGATCGTTTTCGCCGATCCGAATATTGCGCCGGTATCGAAGAATAACCTGATGATCGCCGACGTGGACAATAAAATGATGGATGTTACCTATAAGATCCGGAAAGACAAGACCGGCAAGGCCAAACTAAATTATTTTTCATCGATCGAGGTAGAGCCCAACTACATTCCACCCTCCGGCGTTTGCGTATACCGCTATGGCATGCCTTCGCAGGTACGCATCAGCAATGGCACGGTACTCACCACCACAACCACCACCACGACCGGTGAATCGGTTTCCGCCAACGTGAACATGAACGGAATGGGCATCGGCATGAATGTTACCATCAACGACCCGCTGATGCAAACCACCACCACGACGACCACAACAACCACCACCTCATCGGGCAGTAACCATTCCGACAACAGGCCTTCGCCGCCAAAAGAGCGTGGCTGCAACGGATGGCCCATGAACAGCTCCGACTTTAACGCGGCGCTAAAAACGATTGGCAACAGCAGCTTCGACGAAACCAAGGTAAGCACCGCCAAGGCCATCCTGTCGAAAAACTGCGTATCGGCCGAACAGGTGATCAAACTTTGCAATCTTTTCAGCTTCGAAGATTCTAAACTGACCATCGCGAAATATGCCTACAGGTACACAACCGATAAGAAAAACTATTTCAAGGTGAACGATGTATTTTCTTTCTCCTCCAGCAAGGAAGAACTCAACCGCTTCGTTTCGGGAGAAGACAGCGACCAATAGCTTACTAACCCAGATTCATATAAGGCGTGGTTCCGGAAAAAGGGGTCACGCTTTTTTATTGACCGTTGTTACCCTTTCCGGGCAACCCGGTATCTGCAAAATCTTCGTACATTTAATGTCAACCTCCTCTTATGCGTACGTTGTTTTTTTGGCTGGCCATTCTGTCTTTCCAGGTTTCTCTTGCACAAACCACCATCCAGCGTGATCCACAGATTGAAAAAATGGTGAAAGAGGTTTCGGCCGATTCGCTTAAAAGTTATATCAGCACCCTCGTAGGTTTCGGCACCCGCAATACCCTCAGTACACAAACCGATCCCAGGCGGGGCATCGGCGCCGCACGCAACTGGGTGCTGGCTAAATTCAATGAATTCGCCCGGCAATCGGGCGGTCGCCTGACCGCCTTCATCGATACGGTTACCCTGCAGCCCGACGGCAGGCGGGTGGATGCTCCCACCCTGCTCGGCAATGTTGTAGCTACGCTCAAGGGTACCGACCCGAACGATAAGCGCATCTTTCTCATCAGCGGTCACCTCGATAACATGCGCAGCAATGTCATGGACCGAACCGGCGATGCGCCCGGCGCCGATGATGATGGCAGCGGAACAGCCGCCGTTATGGAATGCGCCCGGGTGATGAGCAGGCAATCCTTCCCGGCCACCATCATTTTTGTGGCCGTAAGCGGGGAAGAACAGGGACTGCTGGGCGCCAGCTTCATGAGTGAGAAGGCGAAGAAGGAAGGCTGGAACATTGAAGCCGTGCTCAACAACGACATCATGGGCAGCAACAACAGCAATGAAACAAACATCATCACCAATACCCGGGTGCGGGTGTTCAGTGAAGGACTGCCGGCTTACGAAACCGAAAAAAACGCCGTGAACATCCGCAACCTCGGACTGGAGAACGACGGCAAATCGAGGCAACTGGCCCGGTACGTGAAAGAGACGGGCGAACGATACATCGACAACCTCGAAGTGGTGCTTATCTACCGCAACGACCGTTTCCTCCGTGGCGGCGATCATACCCCATACGTACAACGGGGATTTGCAGCCGTACGCATCACCGAGATGAACGAGAATTATACACGCCAGCACCAGGACGTACGCACCGAAAACGGCATCCGCTACGGCGACCTGGAAGAGCACATCGACTACGAATACCTGCGTAAGAACACGGCCATGAATCTCTGCAACCTCGCTAACCTCGCCAAATCACCCGCCATGCCGGATTCGGTCAAAATGGATGTGAAAAAATTAAGCAACAGCACTTATCTTTATTGGAAAGCGCCGGCGGTGGGAAAGCTCAAAGGATATTATGTGCTGATCCGGGAAACCACCAGCGCCTTCTGGCAAAAGAAATTTTTTACGGCAGATACGGAAATACGCCTGCCTTACTCTAAGGATAATTATTTCTTCGCTGTGCAATCGGTGAATGATACGGGTAATGAAAGTCTGCCGGTAGTACCCGGGATCGGGCGATAGCCTTACTCGCCCTGATACCCTTCCCAGTATCCTCTTTTATAACCGGGACCTGGTTCCCGTTAACGCACAAAACCATGAAAGAAGACGCAAGACACTGGCATGCGGTATACACAAAGCCCCGTTGGGAAAAGAAAGTAGCCTTGCTGATGGAAGAGCAGGGGATTGAACACTACTGTCCGCTTAATAAAGTAATAAAGCAATGGAGCGACCGGAAGAAAACGGTGATGGAACCCTTGTTCAAATCCTATATTTTCGTGCGGGTGCCCGAAAAAAGCAAATGGGACCTGATGAAGATTCCCGGGGTGCTCAACTATGTATATTATATGGGTAAGCCGGCCCGGATCAAACACAGTGAGATCGAGAAGATCCGGAGGTTCCTGTTCGAATTCAAATCGGTGGAGGTGGTGGAGAACAGCATGCCGGTTAACTCGCACGTTCGGGTAAAACAGGGGCTGATGATGGATTACCATGGCATCCTGCTGGAAGTACGCGGCAAGAAAGCCAGCGTGCGTATCGACAGCATGGGCCTGCAGCTTACCGCTTTCTTCGACAAGAGCAACCTGGAATTGCTGGAAGGGAAAAAGACCTAGCATCTTCCTTTACCGGCAAAGCGGCGCCTTATTATTCACCAGCCGGTATTTGTTTAGTATAAACCGTACCTGTTCTTAAATTTAAATCGGATCATGTTTCACTTTTTCAAAAAGAAAAAGACCGTCGCGGAAACGTACGATCATTTACCCGTAACGACCGATATCCATTCGCATATCCTACCGGGTATCGACGATGGTTCGCCCGACATGCAAACTTCACTCGAACTTATCCATGGCATGCAGCAACTGGGCATCCGCCGCTTCATTGCCACCCCGCACATCATCGGCGACATGTACCGCAATACCCCGCAGACCATCCAGGCCGCCCTGGGAGAAACCCGTGCTGCCTGCAAAAAAGCGGGGATCGATGTACAACTGGATGCAGCGGCTGAATATATGATCGACGATCATTTCCTGGAATTGCTGAAGAATAAATCGCCCCTGCTGACCCTGCACAAAAACATACTGTTGACCGAGATCTCGTATTCAACGCCCCCGGTGAACATTGAACGCATCGCCGCTACCATCCTGGAGCAGGGATACAAACCTGTACTGGCGCATCCCGAACGTTATCATTTCTATCACCACAATCCCGATATCTACCAGCACCTGAAAACGATGGGCTTCATCCTGCAGGTGAACCTGCTTTCGCTTACCGGTTATTATGGTAAGAGCGTGAAAAAAGCCGCTGCCTTCATTCTGCAAAAGAATCTCGCCGACCTGGTCGGCACCGACCTGCACCACAAGTACCACCTGGAAGCTTTTAACGAAGCGAAGAACCGGGCCATCATGCATGAAATGCTGGAAGGCCGGACCTATAACGACCTGGAATCGCTCGCCAACCTGAAATAAGTATCTTTATTTACAAAGCCCGAAACAACCAACCGGATGCGATCTATTTTCTGCTTCATATTGCTCCTGCTGTTCAGCCAGGTACATGCGCAAACCTTTTACATCAGTGCAACCGGCAGCGATGCGGTTGGAAACGGTTCGGCCAACAGCCCCTGGCGAACACTGGCAAAAGCATGCAATACCGTTACACAGGCCGGCAGCATCATCCATGTAAAAGCCGGGATTTATACCGAAACCGAACAGGCTCAACTGGCGCCGGGTGTAAGCATTGAGGGAGAAGACAGTTCATCGGTGATCCGCAGCGCCATCCGCGACGACTGGAAAGAGATTCTCTCGCTGCGCTCGGAAGAAGGCACGAATGGTAACCAGCATATCGCCAATATAGTGTTTGATGGACAGGACCTTTCCACCTTCTGGGCTGTTTATGTTGGTGGCCGAAGCCATGTCAGCATCCACGACTGTCGCTTTCTGAATTTCAAAGACCGGGGTGTGATCTTTTCGGGCCGCAACGACGATAAGGCCGAAGCGCCCGCAGTATATGCAAAAGGAAATCGTTTCTTTAATAACATCCTGCTGAATTGCGCCGCATACAACACACCCAACGGAGTGTATGGCCGGGGATGTTTGAACATCGGCGGACAGGACAGTATGCTGATCTACAACAACAGGATGCAGCAGAACCAGCGCCCCAACGGGTACAACGGGTACCTGATCAAGTATCACAATGATGGTTACCTGAAAGACGTGAAGATCTTCAACAACACACTTATCAAAATACCTTTTGCCGGCAATTACGGTGGCGACAATGGCTGGGATTTCGCGATCGAATGCTGGAACGTGGAAGGAGGTATGGAGATCTATGGCAATACCATCCAGGGCGCCATCGACATCGTTACCACAACGCGTGGCATGTATAAATACGGGGTGTGGATACACGACAACAGGATCGGGCAACCGGTATTGAACAGCCATTTCGAGAGCGGGATCATCTTTGAGGTATCCAACGAATCGGTGATCGTTGAAAACAACACCCTGCAAAAAATTTCCGGGGGTATACTCTTCTATCCCCAGGAGAATACCGTACTCAGCGATATCATCATCCGCAACAACCGCTTCGAGCAAATCGGCCGGCAGTCAGGTAACGGCAACAATGGAAACGGTATACACATCAGCGCCGGTTCCCTGCACGGCAATACCAACCGGTATACCCTTTCGAACCTGCTCGTACAAAACAACCGCTTCATCGCCGCGGAAAACAACGCTCCCTTTTACGGCATCGAGATCACCGGCGCCGCGGCAGCGAACGGCATTCACATAAAGAAGAACACCATCCAGGGATTTACAGCGGCCTGGCTGGTTGCCAACCCCGCCAATGTGATCGACAGCCTGGTGCTCGAAGAGAATATCCTTTCCGGCAACGGCCATGGCAACGAACCGTTATTCATGGTGGGTGCTCCGGCACACCTGCTCAGTAACAAGAACAGCAAATCGGGCGCTGCGCCACCGGGTGCAGGATTCAATATCCGGGAGCAGGTACTGCGCCCCATCTATTACGAAGCCAGGTCCATCAACCCCATGCAGGCCATCGCTTTGTTATCCCTGTTGCTTTTTCTTCTTTTTGCCCGGAAAGAGATCAAGTACGCATTCCCCGCCATCGGTTTATATGCGGGCCTTTCCGCTCTTACAAGTTACCTGGATGAACAGGTTGGGCAGGCATTGTTATATGGAAGTCTGTTCATCCCCGCCGTATATGGCTGGATCGCCTGGCGAAAGCGGGATCGCAAAGGACACCGTGTAGTACGGATCGGTTATTCATCGGGCAAAGCATTACAAATGCAGCTGGCCGGCTTCGGTATCGCATACGTGCTGTTGTTTGTTGCCTTCCGGATGGCGGACCATTATTTTACGACCGGCATCATTCCCTGGATCGACGCATTCTTTTTTGCGGCCTTGTTGACCGCAACAGGCACGATGTGTTTTAAACGGATGGAATGCTGGTATTGGATCGCCGGCGCCTGTGCAGCCGGGATCGCCTCTTACCTGATGAAACATTACCTGTTCAACAGCTGCTACTATGCCCTGTTGCTGATCGTATCCGTATGGGCTTTCTTTAAATGGAAGAAACGCATGACCCGGGTTCGGGTATGAACCAACAGGAGTTTATCCCAGTTTTTTCAGGTGATCGGCAACACGCAGGCTGAACGCCACGCAGGTAAGTGTGGGGTTTACGGCGCCGCCTGTGGTGAAACAGGATGATCCGGCCACATACAGGTTGTCGATTCCATGAATTTTGCAGTTGGCATCCACAACGCCCTTTTTCGGGTCTTCATGCATGCGGGTGGTTCCCATATGGTGCCAGCCACCACTGGTATAATCCGGCAGTTGCGGATCATTATCGAGAAGGAAATCAGCTATTTTCACCCTGCCAAGCCGTGCTGCGCCGATCTGCTGCCCGAGGAGTTTATTGATGGTGAACACGGTTTTCTTATCCATGGGAGACAGGGCCCAGTGCAGGTTGGCCCGGGGTACACCCAATTCGTCTTTCTCTTCGCTCAGCACCACGCGGGAATCGGGGTTGGGTTGTTGTTCGGACCGGGTATATAAACCATAGGATTGATAGAACCCTTTGGTAAAAAGTTTTTGAATATAGTTCCGCTTATCGAGATTAGAGTATTTATGGAAGGTATCGAGCGCCTTACGCGGATCCTCCTGCGACCATATCTTAACCGATGGAATCGCGTTCTTCGCCAGGGCCAGGGGCATCAGGGATATGGAACAGTTCATCACCTGCAGCTCCCGTTGTTTTTCCGGAGAGATGGCCAGCTCGGCCCTGATCTTGGTCTTATCATCCATTTTGTAGAACAACAACGGATCATTGTGATTGAGCCAGAGCTCACCGGTCTTCAATTCGGTATGCTCCATAAAATAGCGTCCAACGAGGTCGTTGTCGTTCCCGAGTCCACGCGGCGCCTGTTTATTGGAAGCCAGCAAGAGCCTCGAGGTTTGGATAGAGCAACAGGCCAGCACATAACGCTTTGCCTTTACGGTATGTTCCTTACCCGCGTAATTCTTGATGGTAACCTGCGTGATGGAATTTACATTTTCAGTAGCGACAATATCAACCACATTTGCGTAGGTATATAAATGTACATTCTTCGCGTTCACGACCGCGTCGCGGTACTTGGTGCCAAAGCGGGTGGGCGGACTGAAATGCCAGAGCTTACTCCACAATTTGTTTTCTTCCACCGGCAATAACTTGTAGGCGGCATTCTGCTTCAGCCAGTATTCGGCCTCCCATTCAAACGGGCCCAGGTCGAGTATTTCATGCGCCTTGGGGTAAAAAGGAGATATATCTTTCAGGGTGATGGGCCATCCGCTGTTCTCGACCCAATCGCGTTTTTCAAAATCGATCTCATCAAACGTTGAACACATACCACCCCAATGGCCGGTGCTTCCTCCAAAATAATGGAGGCGGCTTGCCTTCATGGGATAATACGGGTGCCCGGTGATCTTCCCGTTATACAATTCCTGCACCCGGTCGTCGTACTCCATACCGCCCCCTTCCAGGAGCACTACTTTGAGAGCCGTATTCTCCAGGCTAAGCGCCATGCTGATACCAGCGGCGCCGGCACCGATGATGCAAATATCCCCTTCGATGAGGGTATTGTTGTCGAGTTGTCGGGCATCAATATGCATAACAGGTAGAATTCACGTTTGTCAGGTTAAAGAAAATAAAGCGCATTGGCGTGCTTCGGTTACGGAGATCACCCAGCCCTTCAGGATGAGTATCCGCGATGTGTTGAAATCTTCCAGGGTCTTTTTCTCTAAAAGTAAGGCAACGGCTTCCTTATCGGATGAAGAAACCTGTTTCCCGGAAGCATCGGAAAGCAGTAATTGCTCCAGCTTGGCTTTATCGCTTTCTGCAGGCGTTTCCTTACGGTATTGCATTCCAAT
>WBZL01004340.1_pt1 | contig 12366 bp, 16 predicted proteins | sample 5204291 | NCBI WGS metagenome assembly WBZL01 (sample SAMN12344345, study PRJNA552823) | activated sludge metagenome | biome: Activated sludge suspended growth; feature: Nitrification reactor; material: Wastewater; isolation source: activated sludge from nitrification reactor of wastewater...
GTGAGCCGGGCCGTCGGGTGACGCGCCGACCCGGGTCAGCCCATCTGGCTCGTCTTGGTCGGCTGCACCTTCACGACCACGCGGTGGTCGGTCGGCTGGTGCCACGGGTAGACGTCCTGGCCCATGTACTTCTTCGCCATCGAGTTGATGAACGCGTTGCCCGGATCGTCGACGATCTCGACGACCGTGCCACGGATCTCGAGGTAGCGGTACGGGTTGGTGGAGTCGACGATCGACAGGGCGACGGCCGGGTTGGCCTGCAGGTTGCGGTACTTCTGACGGCCGGTGGTCTGGCTGAACAGCACGTGCGTGCCATCCCAGCCGAACCAGACCGGGTTGTTCTGCGGCAGACCGTCGGGTCCGATGGTGGCGACGTGCGCGAGGGCGGTGGTCTCGAGGAGGTCGGCGTGCGATGCGGGGATGCTCATGGGGCCAGTCAACCGCCACCCGGTCGGATTGCATTCCCCGGCGGCGTGTGCCGTCGCCAGCCGTCGACCACGTCGACGATGTCCGGGAAGGTGTCGACGAACGCGTCGACCCGGTAGGGCGCGAAGTCGTCGCGGGTGCGGACGGCGCTCTGCAGGCACGCGATGAACCGCATGCCGGCCCCGATCGATGCCGCGGCGTCACCGGGCGAGTCGCCGACGTATACGCAGCCCGACGGCTCGATCTCGTGTGCGGCGAACAGGGCGTCGAAGGCCCGGGGGTCGGGCTTCAGGTGCGAGATGTTGTCGGCGTGGAACACCGCGGTCACCCGATCGGCCAGTGCGTGGTCGTCGGCCAGCAAGTGGGCGACCTCGGTGAGGGTGCGTGACGTGAGCAGCATCACCTGCAGGCCGGCGGCGACGAGCCGGTCGATCGCCGCCAGGTTCTCGTCGGCGATCACGTCGAGGCGGCCGTCGCGTACCGCCTCGGCGAGCAGCGGTTCGTACGCGGCGGCGAAGGCCGTCAGGTCGATGCCGGGTGAGCGCAGGGCGATCGCCTCGTGCAACGGCAATCCCCACGAGGCCTGATGGACCTCGCGGGTCATCGGCGAGCGGCCCATCGACTGCAGCACGGAGTTCTCGAGCTCGAAGCACGCCGCCTCCGTCAGACACAGCGTGTCGTCGACGTCGAGCACCACCGCGGAGACCACCCGGTCACGGTACTGCGGGGTGTTCCGCCCGGCTCAGCCGTCGGCGAGCCCGGTTCCGTCCACGATGTCGTCGGGGCTGTCGTCCGGGCTGTCGTCCGTGCTGTCGAACGACGAGGCGAGGACGGTGCTGATCTCGAGCCTGCGCAGCAGGAAGGTGCGCTCGTCGAGGCGTTTGCGACGCATCCAACTGGTGACCTCGTCGTCGCATTTGCTCGCGTTGCACGCCCGGCAGGCCGGCACGACGTTGTCGAGGGTGTAGCGGCCGCCGCGGGCGATGGCCAGCACGCAATCACGCTGCAGCGCGCGGTCCTGCGCCCCGCAGTACGCGCAACCACCCCATGCCGCCCGGAGCGCAGCCCACTGCGACGTGGTGAGGTCGTGCTCGACCCGGGCCATCCGCCGCGTGCGCCGCCTGGCCGCCCTGGCTCGCCGGGTCCTGCTCACCGCCACGGCCGCAGCGTAGGGCCGACGCACCCGACGGTCGGGGCATGCCCGAGGCTGTCTGCGACACCCCTAGTTCGTGACCTGGACGTAACCGTTGACGAAGTTGTTGTCGTTCAAGTTGGCGTCGGTGATCGCGCACACGCCGACCTCCCACGTGCCCGGACCGGGCACCACGGTGCCCGTGACCGCGTACGACACGCGTACGGTCGAGACTTCGACCACCGAGTAGTCGGCGCCGTTGAACCCTGTCAGGGCGTCGGCCGTGCCGCTGGTCCGGTAGCACAGGTCGAGTTGGGCCGTCGCTGCCCCGGTGTTCACGCCGATCGGGACCATGGCCGAGCCCGTCATCCGCTGGCCGGCTGCGACGGTGACCGTGGTCGTCGGTCCCATGAACGTGTAGCTGCCGGAGACGAACAGCGTGTTCATGTAGCCGGTGAATCGAGCAGTCGACACCACGCCGGTCGGCCCCGCCGGACCGGTCGGCCCCGCCGGACCGGTCGGCCCCGCCGGACCGGTCTGACCACCCGAGGCGTCGGCCGGGAGGAAGTAGCCGGTGATGTCGGCGATCAGATCGACGCTCCCACTGCTGGCGAAGAAGCTGATCCGACCGGTCGACCCGAGCGACGAGTTCACCGAGTTCGGCGTCGGCGCCTGCCCGGCGAGCCAGTTCAGTGATGACGACAACGGCCGGGGCGAATCGGCTGGCCACGTGGTCAGGAACCCGTTCGACGTCGGATTGGTGGACGTGACGTTCATGTTGACCGCGGTGGCGTTCGACGGCACGGTGCAGTTGCCGTTGGTCCCGTGCACCTGGATCGTGTAGGTCTCGCCGCCGACCAGCGGTGTGCTGCGGGGGCCGACGACCGTGTCGGGCCGCGTGTCGACGATGCGGCACGGCGTGATCGACACGAACGTGCTCGGGCTCGAGTCGGCGGCCATCGTCAGCGCGAGGCCGCCTCCCCCGATCGAGACAGCGACCGCGGCGCCGACGGCCGCGTATCGGCTGCGCCACAGGTGGTTCGGCACGGCCCGCCGGCGTCGTGGCGTGGCGGACCGTCGTCCCTCAACATCCAGGTGCATGGACGCACTATCGGCTCCTGCGGCCGCCGTCTTGATCGATTCTTGACGGTTGAAGCATCGGGAATCCGGACCGAGTCGAGCGTCGAGAACGGAGAGGAGATCGCCCGACCGGAAGACGCAGAACGGACGACGAGACTCGAACTCGCGCACCAGACGTTGCGCGGCGTGTCCGCGATCGGCGGCGAGCTGACTCCATCTCGGGTCAGACGTCGGGTCGCTCTCGAGAGCGATGACGTTGTGCCCTGGTCGCCGACACGTCGGTGGATCACGTTGGCGTTGACCGAAGGTCGGTCGGGTCGAGGCTCGACAGGCGGTGGAGCGCCGCAGGTCGATTCGAGACCTGGAGTCTCAAGGAGGGACGTCATGCCTCGCGCTGCTGGGGATCGCTACACCTGTGAGAAGTGCGGTGCCGTTCTCGTGTACGAGGTGGCATGTCCGTGTCCTGCCGACAAGCCACACGTCGAGATCTGCTGCGGTCAGCAGATGGCGAAGGTGCCGGAGAAGTAGTCCGGAGCCGATCGAGCGTTCGCCGTCCCCGACGGTGGATCGGACATCGTGGATGGTGGCCGGTGCGTACCCATCCGGGCCACGCACCGGTCGCCCCATGTCAGGGCACCTCGCACGGCACGGCGCGTCGCTCGGGACCTTTGTCACGATACGGGGTGGGGTAGGAACCCGAAGCCCTCGTCGTGGGACCTCGTTGGTGGAAACCGATGAGAAGGGGGACCGAGCGATGAAGTACCGGACACTGGCGATGATCGCGTGTTCAGCCCTGGTGGTACCGCTGGTGTCGTGCGGTGACGACGAGTCGTCGACGGACAGCACCGCAGCGACGACCGACGCACCGGCGACGACCGACGCAGCCGCGACGACCGACGCAGCCGCGACGACCGACGCAGCCGCGACGACGGAGGTCGCGCTGGCCGGCACGCTGACGGTGATGGCGCCGGGGCCGTTCAAGGGGCTGTTGGAGGCCGCGACGGCCGAGTTCGAGGCGGCCCATCCAGACGTGACGGTCGAGCTGAACCTGGGGCACGTGCCGACGCTGCTCACGCAACTCGAGGAGGGCGTGGTCGCCGATGTGCTGATCACCCCGGATGCCGGCACGATGGGACAGGCGGGCACGAAGGGCCTGACCGCCGGTGATCCCTCCGTGTTCGCGAAGGTCCCGATGGCGTTGGTCGTCCCGGCAGGGAACCCTGCTGGCGTCGTCGATGTCGCAGCGTTGGCAGACGAAGCGCTCCGAGTCGGTGTGTGCGCGGCTGAGCTCCCGTGCGGCAAGTTGGCCGATCAGCTGGCGGGCAAGGCCGGAATCGTGATCAGCGCTGACACGCTCGAGACCGGTGGATCGCCCGGCGTCGTCACGAAGGCCTCCACCGGCGAGATCGATGTCGGCCTGGTGTTCTCGACCGACATCGCCGCCGGCGGCGACAAGGTGGCCAAGGTCGCGATCGCCGACGACGTCAACGTCGCGTCGGATGCCTCGGTGGCGGTGTTGCAGGTGACCGATGATGCCGACATCGCGGCAGCTTTCATCGAGTACCTCACGTCCGAGGCCGGGCTCGCGCTCGCGACGGGCAAGGGCTTCCTGGCGCCGTGAGATGACGAGCGCATCGAACCCCCGGGTGCGGACGCCCCGGGGGTTCGGCGCGCTCGGAATCGCCGCCGCGTTGTTCCTGGCGCTGCCGGTGCTCGGGCTCGTCATCCGTGCGCCGTGGAGCGCGATGGGTGAACGGCTGTCCCGGCCGGGCGTCGGTGACGCGTTGCGACTCTCGGCGCTGTGCGCCACGGCGTCGACACTGGCGGCGCTGGCGTTGGGCATCCCGCTCGGTTGGTTGCTCGCCAACGATCGCCTGCCGGGACGTTCCCTGCTGCGAGCGATCGTGCTGGTGCCGTTGCTCCTGCCTCCGTTGGTGAGTGGGATCGGGCTGTTGTCCGTCCTCGGCCGGCGGGGCATGGCCGGCCGTTGGCTCGATCGCTGGTTCGGCTTCACGCTCCCGTTCAGCACCACCGGCGTGATCGTGGCCGTGACCTTCGTGGCGATGCCGTTCGTGGTGATCACGATGGAGAGCGGGTTCCGCTCGGTCGATCGGCGTCTCCTGGGTGCGGCGGCCACCATGGGCGCCGGACCCGGACCGGCGACCCGCACGATCACGTTGCCGCTCGTCGCGCCGTCGCTCGCTGCGAGCGCTGCGCTCGCATGGGCACGATCGCTCGGCGAGTTCGGTGCCACCGTCACGTTCGCAGGGAATCTGCCGGACCGGACCCAGACCCTGCCACTCGCCACGTTCCTCGCACTCGAGACCGACCTCGACCAGGCGATCCTGCTGAGCATGCTCCTGCTCGGTCCCACCGTGGTCGTGCTGGCGCTGCTGCGCAACCGATGGAGGCCGACACTGTGAGCCTGTCGTTCTCCGGGTCGGTCGAGTTGGGCCGCTTCACGCTCGAGGCCGACTTCGGCTGCGAGCCGGGCGAGACCATCGCGCTCGTCGGCCCGAACGGCTCCGGCAAGTCGACCGCGCTCACCACCATGGCAGGACTGCGACGTCTGTCCACCGGATCACTCGCCGCCGACGGCACGACCTTCGACGACACCCGTGCGTGGGTATCCCCCGAGCAGCGACGTCTCGGGATGGTGTTCCAGGACATCCTGCTCTTCCCCCACCTGAGCGTGCTCGACAACGTCGCCTACGGTCCGCGTCGCAGCGGCCGTCCGGCCGCCCAGGCACGCTCCGTCGCGCTGCAGCTCCTCGAGCGGTTCGGAGTCGCCGACCTCGCCCACGTACGCCCGAGAACGCTGTCCGGCGGACAGGCACAGCGGGTCGCGCTCGCCCGCGCACTCGCGTGCGAGCCGCGTCTCCTGCTGCTCGACGAACCCCTGAGCGCGCTCGACGCCGAGACGCGATTGCAGGTGCGCTGCGAACTGCATCGAGCCCTCGAAGGCTTCGACGGCTACGCCTTCCTGGTGGCGCACGACGTCGTCGACGTCCTGGTCCTCGCGGATCGGGTCGTGGTGTTCGAACAGGGACGCATCGCCCAGATCAGCACCCCCACCGAACTCGAACGTCACCCCCGCACTCGATACGCCGCAGCCCTGGTCGGCACGAACCTGCTGCGCGGCCGGCGACGCGGGGCGGTGATCGAGTTGGGTGACGGGGTGACCGTCGCGGCCGGCCGGGACGGGACCGATGGCCCGGTCGACATCGTCGTGTCGCCGCGACGCGTGACCGTTTCCGCCCACGATGACACCGAGCAGCCGGCCGGCACCTGGGTCGGCACGATCGCGGGAATGGAGGCCGCCGGGGACGACGTCCACATTCGCGTCGGCGCTCCCGTTGCCATCTCCGCGCGGGCGAGCATCGAGTCACTGCGAGACCTCCACCTCGCGCCGGGCGCGCGTGTCGACGTCCGCATCGACCCGTCCGGCGTCTCGGTCTTCGACGACACGTCGATCTTCCTTCCTCCCCCGCGCTCGGGAGGAGCACCGTGACCAACCCCACCACCGCGTCGGGCGAGCGCTGGCGATCGGCGCTCGCCCGCTGGACCATCCCGGACCAGGTGCTCGACCGAGCGCCGGAGAGCCCACATCTCATCCCGCCACGGCTCTTCCTCCCCGAACACCAGACCTGCTCGCCGGCAGCGATTCGCTTCGTCCGCGACGCGCTCGAAGCTGGTGGGACGTTGCTCGACATCGGCTGCGGATGTGGTGCATCGAGCCTTCCCTTCGCGGGCAGGACGGCAAAGATCACCGGCGTCGACGCGAGCGATGCGATGCTCGCCGAGTTCCGTGCGCAGGCATCGTTTCGCCAGGTCGCACACGACGTCGTCCACGGCCGGTGGCCGGACGTCGCGTCGGAAGTCGCCGCGCACACCGTCGTCACCGCGCATCACGTGATCTACAACGTCGGGGAGATCGAAGCCTTCCTCCTCCGTCTCACCGATCACGCCCGGGTGCGCGTCGTCATGGAGGTCACACGCACCCACCCCCAGAGCGCCCTGAACACCCTGTGGCAGCACTTCCACGGCATCGAGCGCCCGACCGAGCCGACCGCCGCCGACATCTTCGCGGTGCTGCACGAGCTCGGACTCGACCCGACCGTCATCGAAGATCGTCGCGGCGAGCCACGCGAACCGACGCCCCGACGCCTGCCGGTCGAGTTCGCCCGCAGACGGCTCTGCCTCGACGCAACCCGTGACGAGGAGATCGACCAACTGCTCCCTCGCGACCACACGGCGCCACCTCGAGACGTCGTCTGCATCACCTGGCCGACGAGCTGACAGGGCCGATCAGGGATGGGTGCCAGCATGCGTTCTCCGGGAGACCTTTCGTCCACCGCAGGATGACGCAGCGATACAGCGATACAGCAGCCCGGAGCCCCAAAACGCAGATCGGCGGCTCCCGAAGGAGCCGTCGATCACTCAGAGCGGATGACGAGACTCGAACTCGCGACCCTCACCTTGGCAAGGCGATGGTCAACGTCCAGGATGTCGTGAACTGCGACGATGTCCGTGCAGTCGTCCGAGGATTCCAGGATTCGCAGGGTTTCCGTACGGATTGCAGAGCGCGATCTACTACGCCGTCGGGCCCCGAACCTCTGATTGATGCGTGTACGCTATCAACATGCAGGACACGGCTGAGCTCGTCAGAGGGGCACGCGAGCAGCGCGGGCTCAGCCAGCGCGCGCTCGCCGAGCGTGCCGGGGTCGAGCAATCGACGATTGCGCGAATTGAGCTGGGCGAGGCCGACCCCGCGTTTTCCACGGTGGTGCGACTCCTCGACGCCGCCGGGTTCCGGCTCCCCGATCCTGAGCCGGCGATCCCGACGCTTGCCGAAGCGGCGACCGGCGACGAGGGCATCGACTGGACGATGCTTCGCTCCGTCACCGACCTCGCCGAGCGAGATCCTTCGTCGGTTCGTCTCCTGATCGGGGGCGAGCCACCACCGACGACCGACACCGTCGCCCGAACCATCCTGGCCGCCGTTGCGGCGCACCTCGCCGACGAAGCTCGGATCAGGGTCCCGACCTGGGCACGCCGAACACCAGCTCTCGATCACCCATGGCATCCGGACGGAACGCCCCGGATGGTCCGCCAGACGATCGCAGAGACGCCGCCGGCGATCGCTCGTTACAACGTCTGGATCCGGGCGTCCGCACTGCACCGGAAGCGCACATGACCGGCGCTGGCCGCCCGCTCGGCTGGTCCGAGATCGAGGCCTACCTGGCCGAGGTCGGTGCCGAACTCGAGCGCCGAGGCCTGGCTCGCAGCATCGTGGTCGTCGGCGGCGCCTACGTCGCGGCCAGAGGCGCCCGTACCTCGACCACGGATGTCGACACCGTCGACGAACTCGACGACGAATTCCGCGAAGCCATCGCTGTTGTCGCCGAACGGCACGGACTCGAACCCGACTGGCTCAACGATCGAGCTCGGCCCTGGCGACCGACGACGTTCGACACGAGTTCGGGCACGCCCCTGCTTCGGTCCGGCGGCCTCGAGGTCGTCGCTCCACCACCGGATGTCATCGTTCTCATGAAGATCGCTGCGGGCGGGCGCAGCCCCAACGATGCGCTCGACCTGAGATCGCTCTGGCCGGCCACCGGCTTCGTCGACGCGGAGCAAGCCGTCGCTGCGTTCTACGCCGCCTACCCCCATGAAGAACCCGATCCGCACCTCGCCGACTGGATCCGCAGCGTCGTCGTTCGCTGAGCGTTCGGTGACCGCGTGCGGGCGGTCGACAACCAGGGGACAGCAGAGCGGGTCAGGAGACCGGCTGGCCAAGAACGCAGATCGGCGGCTCCCGAAGGAGCCGCCGATCACTCAGAGCGGATGACGAGACTCGAACTCGCGACCCTCACCTTGGCAAAGCGATGGTCAACGTCCAGGATGTCCGTGAACTGCGACGATGTCCGTGCAGTCGTCCGAGGATTCCAGGATTCGCAGGGTTTCCGTACGGATTGCAGAGCGCGATCTACTACGAGGTCTGTTCAGGCAGTGAGGTGAACCCAGTTTGCGTGGCCGATCTCGGCGCCTTCGTCGCCGAGCAGGAGCCACTCCTGCGCTGCGGGAGAGTCGAGCACCTGGCGGAGGCGTAGCAGGCGTTTCCGATCGCTTCCGGCGAACCCAGCGACCAGTTCCGTTGGATCGTCGATGAGGCGGACGAGCAGCGCAACGTCCTGGGCGTGACGATCGCGGTCGCGGCTGTCCGCCGCCCAGGCCGCCGCCTTGAGCACGATCGCACCGTGGAGGTTCGGCGTCGGCACGAGCCCGAAGCGCCCGTCCACGAGCCGCACCTCGACGATGGCCGCACGTCGCAGCGCCTGTGTTCCGCCCTCGATCTGAATGGTGCGCCCGCCCACGGTCCACAGAGCGCTCACCTTCTTCCGGTGATCAGGCGCCAGCAGGTCGACGACCACAGAACCGGCCGCGTCGCCGTCGGAGAAGCGATACGCACGACCGCTTCCATCCAGCCGCACTCGCAGCCCGAGTTCACCCAAGGCAGCCGTGCACGCCTGCAGGTTCGACTGCAGCACTTCCATGTTGGCGAGCACGTCGACATCGCGGGTGACCCGCGGGCAGGCAACGCCGGCCAGCAGCGCGTGAAGCGCAACCATCTGACCACCGACCAGTGACCACTGGGTCGGTTCCAACCTTGCCGCCAGCTCGATGACAAGATCCCAGAGTCGGCGCTGCTCGGCCGTCATCGACGGCATCACCACTTCGCCGAGGAGCTCCATCACGCGTCACCCCGGGCCGCAAGCGTGGCGACGCACCCCGACAGGAACTCGGTGGCCGCCGCACGTACCCGAGCATCCTCGTGCGCGCCGAGGAGCACGGCCGTCACGACACGCTGAACGCTCAAGTCGGCGAGCCGGTCGGCGAGATCGGTCAGCACGACGTGCACGACGACGTTGGCCGACGCGCCCGCAGCACGCGCCCCCAACTCTCTACGAACCCGCACGAGATCGATCGCCGCCAGACCGACATGCACGACCTGGACATCCGCAGCGATAGGCCCCAGATCGCTGTCGATGAGCTGGATCGCCGACTCCGCCGTGACGAAGATGCCAGCGACGTCGGTCAACCGGCCGAGTCGCGACACAGGCACCCGCCATGCCTCCGAGGCCAGCAGCTCCCTCGACCGACGCACCACATCCATCGCCTCGCCGCCGCGCACACTGCGCCGCAGGCGCGACAGTTCGCTGTCCGACAAACCACCGTCGGACCGCCCAGCGAGCAAGAGAAGCGCCGCAAACGCGACCCGTGGCGACCAGGCGCGACCTCGGTCGAGCTCGAGCCGCCGCCGCCGATGCACGCTTCCGGCGTCGACGATCCAGGTGTTGCCGACCCGACGGCCATCGAGCAGACGCCCGCGCAACAGCCGTCGCACCTCGGTGTCCGACACACCCAGCAGGGCGGCCGCATCAGCGGTCGTCACGTCCATGTCACTCCTTGACAGAAATACTCCGCCAGCGGAGCATTTCTGTCAAGTCGATCCCGACGAGGCCGACAGTGTGCACGCGAGAGAGCAACCGCGCTGGCCGGAAAACGCAGATCGGCGGCTCCCGAAGGAGCCGCCGATCACTCAGAGCGGATGACGAGACTCGAACTCGCGACCCTCACCTTGGCAAGGTGATGCTCTACCAACTGAGCCACATCCGCAATGCGTGGAGAGATGATAGCGACCTCTCTCCGACACCGGACAACCCGATCCGGAAAAGCGCTCCGACCAGGCTCAGCCGCGCTGGTCGGCGGGACGCAGATCGACCCGCAGCGTGAGGATCCCGTCCTCGACGGTGCCGACGGCATCGCCGATGATCGCGAAGTCCATGAAGTCGGTGTTCGCCTGGGCGATGAACGCCTGGCGCTCCTCCCCCGCGACGGGCGGGAGCGGGCGCTTGCGGACGGCCGCCGCGCGCTCGCGGAAGCGGGCGATCATCGCGTCGATGTCGAGACCTTGAGCCATGTGCCCACCGTACCGCCGGCGGGTCACTCGCCCGCGTTGGAGCGCACCGAGCGGTCCGGGGCGAGCATCGCGACCGTCTCGTCGGCATCGATCGCGGGCAGCTCGTCCGAGGCGGGTGCACGCATGCCGTCGGGGGCGGCGGGCCGGACCTCGACGGCCTCGTCCGGGGCCTCGACCACCGACTCGTCGACCTCGGCTGCCGCTGCGGCGTCGCCCTCGTCGAGGGCGTCGTCTGCTGACGCTTCGTCCGCTTCGTCCGCTTCGTACACGTCAGCCGCTGCGGCCGCTTCCTCCGCGGCGATCTCCTCGGCCTCGGGATCGGCCGCCGGCTCGCGCAGGTCGTCGAACGAGGGCGGCACGCCGCGGGCGAGCTCACCCAGGTCGACCGGCTCGGGTGGGATGAACAGGTTGCTCGGCACGGCCCCGTCGGGACGATGGTCCTCGATCAGCCGGCGGCGCTCGCCATCGGCCGCCTGGCGCCACTTCCGGTCCCCCATCACCTCGAGCGGCGCCAGCGCCGGCGGTTCGGGCTTCGTGCCTCGCCACCAGCGGATCGTCACCCACGACAGCACCAGTCCGGCCAGCAGCAGCCCGCCGGCAGCGAGGAACACCCGCAGTGCAGCCTCGGATTCGGTGAGCTCGGCGCCGAGCGCGCCCGTACCCGGCCTCAGCATGGGCGCGACAGGGAGCGGCGATCGGGCATCGAGCCATTCTCGCGCACGGGCCGCTGGCGAGCGCGGTCAACCCGGCGAACGGCGCAGGTGACACGGCTCGTGCCAAGATGCCCGGCGTGGAGTTCGTCTGGTTCGCCCTCGCCGTGGCCGTCATGGGCCTGCTCGCGTGGTTGGGGTTCCGCATCGAACCCCACTGGGTGGCCAAGGACCGCACTCGGTTCATCTGCAACGCCCAGCTCATGACCGAACACGGCGAGCCCGTCGGACGGTTCCGCGAGACCAAGATCCTCGTCGAACCCAACGGCGAGATGCTGGTCGACCAACGACGGCGGTTCCGCCGCCACATGAGCGCGTGGCGCGTGGTCGGCGAGAGCGACGACCCGCCCCGCAACCGGGCCGTGTTCCTGCTCCGCGGCCACGACCCCAAGGGCGTCCCCGCGATGCTGGCGGTGCGCGTGCCGGCCAAGAGCCCGATCATCGCCACCTTGCGCGACGCACTCGCCCGTCGGCGCTGACGGCTCCCGCCCGTCGCGCGCGGACCGTCGTCTCAGCCCTTCGACACCTCGTCGAGGAACCGCCCGATCGGCGCACCCACCTGGTCGAACTCGATCAAGAACGCGTCGTGGCCATGAGGCGAGTCGATCTCGAGGTACTCGACCGGGGTGCCCGTCGCGGCCAGGAGATCACGGATCTGACGCTGCTGGTACGCGGGATAGAGCATGTCGCTCCAGATGCCCATCGTGAGCGTCGGCACCCTGATGCGGCCCATCGCCGCCTGCAGCCCGCCACGGCCGCGGCCCACGTCGTGCAGGTCCATCGCCTTGCCGATCGTGAGATAGCTGTTCGTGTCGAACCGCCGGATCAGCTTGTCGCCGTGGTGATCGAGGTAGCGCTCCACCTCGAAGCGTTGCCACATGTCGAGGCGACCGTTGAGCTCGCTGCCGTCGGCCAACTCGCGCCCGAAGCGATCGGTGAACACGTTGTCGCTGCGGAACGTCACCTGCGCCACCATCCGGGCGACGGCCAGCCCTTCGGACGGCCCCTCGCCCGGTAGCGCGTCGTAGTAGTCA
>WBZL01004341.1_pt1 | contig 12365 bp, 7 predicted proteins | sample 5204291 | NCBI WGS metagenome assembly WBZL01 (sample SAMN12344345, study PRJNA552823) | activated sludge metagenome | biome: Activated sludge suspended growth; feature: Nitrification reactor; material: Wastewater; isolation source: activated sludge from nitrification reactor of wastewater treatment...
TGTGGGTACTACGTGCAGCGCCAGGTGGTCTTTGTGTTCGGCGCGGGTGATTACAGCCTGATAGGCGGCCACTTCGGGGAAACGGGCCATCATGTTGGCCAACTGAGTCGGGTGTAGGAACATGCCACGCACTTTGGTGGCTGCGCCAACGCGTCCCAGCCAGCCTTTTAGCCGCCAGCCGCCGCCATCAGTCACCGATTCCGGCAGGATGGCCGACAAATCGCCCACGCCAAAGCGCACCAGGGCGTAATGCCGGTTGAGCAGCGTCACCACGACTTCACCTGTTTCGCCGTGGGGTAGCGGCTGGCCACTGTTGATGTCGCATATTTGGATAATGGTGTTATCGGGGATGCGCCAGCCGGTATAACCGTCGATGTCGTAACCCAAATTGCCGCATTCGGCTGTGCCATAACCCTGGTAGACGGCGATACCGTGGGCGTTTAGCTCTTGTTTGAGCGACGGCGGCAGGGGTTCGGCCAACACAAAGGCTTTGTTGAGCGCCAGTGAGAGGCCTAATTCTTGTGCTTTGTCCAGGAGCGCCTTCAGGTAGCTGGGCAGTCCCACGTAGCCGGATGCGCCAAAGGCGGCCATTGCCTGCACCTGCTGCTCCTGGTTGCCAATGCCGCCGGGGATGACTACGCAGCCTAGGCTGGTTAATCCCTCCTCCAAAGCGGCTCCGGCGGGGGTAAGGTGGTAACCGAAAGCGTTGAGAGCCACGTCGCCGGCGCGAAAACCGGCGGCGGCCAGGGCGCTGCCCCAACGGGCAGCGTCGGGTTTGTGTGGTTCGGGTTCGTTGATGGGGCCGGGTGATTGGAAGACGCGGCGCAGCGCGCCAATGGGTACGGCCAACAGGCCGCCGAAGGGCGGATTCTTTTGTTGCAGTTCGATGAGGTCGTCTTTGCGCAGGACCGGGATGCGGGCCAGTTCGACCACACCCTGAATGTCGGCGGGGGTAAGACCGGCTGCGGCGAGTCGTTTTTGGAAGCCTGGCGCGTGATGGTAAAGGTGGGTGATGGTTTCGTGGAGTGTCTGGTCTAGATCGTTCATGGCGAGTTAAGGAGAGCTAACATCTTTTAGGTGTCAGGAAAGCCAGCGTTTGCGGCGTTTGTAATGTTTGACGTCGCGGTAGCTTTTGCGGGTCCCGACTTCGTTGAGACCCAGGTAAAACTCGCGCACGTCGGCGTTGTCTTTGAGTTGGGCAGGTTCGCCGGTGAGGACGATACGGCCGTTTTCCATAATATACGCATAATCGGCCACATCCAGCGCCAGACGGGCATTCTGTTCTACCAGCAAAATCGTCGTGCCCTGCTCCTGATTGATGCGTTTGATAATCTCAAAAATGCTCATTACCAGCAGCGGGGCCAGCCCTAACGATGGTTCATCGAGCATAATCAGCTTGGGGCGAGCCATCATGGCGCGGCCAATGGCCAGCATTTGCTGCTCGCCGCCGGAAAGATAGCCGGCCGTCTGGCGGCGGCGTTCCTTCAGGCGCGGGAAATATTCGTAGACCATGTCCATGTCGTTTTTGACATTGCCTCGATCTTTGCGCGTGTAGCCGCCGGCCACCAAATTTTGCTCTACGTCCAGATGTTCAAATACGCGGCGGCCTTCCATCACCTGGAAAATGCCGCGCCGTACCACGTTGGCTGCGTCCAGATCGTGGATTTTTTCGCCTTCAAACAAGATCTCGCCGTCGGTGACTTCGCCGTTTTCCGGTTTAAGCAAGCCGGAAATAGCTTTGAGAGTAGTGGATTTGCCCGCGCCGTTGGAGCCGAGCAGCGCCACAATTTTTCCCTGGGGCACTTCCAGTGACATCCCTTTGAGGACGAGGATGACGTCGTTATAGATTACTTCGACATTATTGAGGGCCAGCATGTTTGCTCCAGTTGGGAGTTGGACGTTGTTAGCTGATGGCGGCCCCATCAACTAACAACTGTCCACTAGCAACTATCTGAATTAGCCACCGGCGCTGATGTATTCGGTGAGTTTTTGGTGTACGCCATTTTGTACTTGGTACAGCTGTAATGCTTTATTGCCGCCGTGATCGGTGGCGGTAAAGGTGATGGGTGTTGTCACGCCGCCGGTGCTGTAGTTGCTGAAGGCTTCCAGCGCGGCTTTGATGTTGGGGCCGGTGACATCTTTGCCATCGGCGACGACCTGACGGATGGCATCGACCATAGCGCGCATGGTGGTCCAACCCTGGACGTAGTGCAGGCCGAGTTCATCGAGATTTTTGCCAGCTTTTTCGGTATACGGCCGTATCTCATTCTGAATCAAATCTGCGCCGCTGTTGGGGAAAGCAAATGGGCTGGCGGCAATCACGCCTTCGGCGGCGTCGCCGGCCAATTCCACAAACAGTTCGTCCGAGCACCAGTTCAGGCAGATGATTTGCGTATCCATGCCCAGCCGGGCTACGTCTTTGGTGAGGGTGGCGGCCGGCGAAGACACGTTTTGAATGACTATAAATTCGGCTCCGGCATCCTGAACCTGAGTTAGCTGTGCCGTGAAGTCAGACGTGCCGCCGGGCATCGGAATACCAACCACGGTCATGCCGTTGGCTTCAGCCCAGGCTTTGCCATCTTCCAACGGGGACGTGCCAAAGGGACTGTCGTGGTGCAGCAGGGCGACAGTTGTGGCGCCATGTTCTTTGGCATATTGCAGGGCGATGATGAATTGGTCGGAATAGGAGGTACCGATCAGGAAATTGTAGGGAGCATCGGCCGGATTGGTCAGGGCAGCTGAGTAGGAGGCCGACATGAAGGGAATCTGGTCTTCGCCGACGCGGGTGCGCAGCGCTTCAGTATCGCCGGTGCCCCAGCCCTGGAAGGCGACGATACCTTCGGAGGTGTACTGGCTGTACAGTTGTTCGGCCTGGTCAACGGCGTAGGCGTAGTCTTGGGACATAAACTCGATTTGACGGCCGTCAATTCCCCCATTCTCATTCACGAATTTAACATAATCGCGCACACCATCGGCGTAAGGCGTACTCACATCCGAGGTCGGTCCCGTCAGATCATGAATGCCGCCGATTTTAATCGGTCCGGCAGCCGCATCATCGCCCCCGCCGCCGCCGCAGGCCGTCAAAACCAGGGCGAAAACCAATACAATAAATACCAGGAACGCTTTTCTTTTCATGTGCTTCTTCTCCTCTTCTTCTAAACTGATAAATTAATTTCAGTTTTCAGCATCCAGTGGCAAATCGCGGGTGAACAAATAACTGAAAACTGCCGATAAACAACTAATAACTAAACGGCCACAGGCGAAAATAATCTTTGATATTGCGCCAGATTTTGGCGATGCCTTCCGGCTCGAAGATCAGGAACAAAATGATAACCAGACCAAAAGACCCTTTTTGGATAAAGGGCATAACCGTAGCCATTTGCGGGATGGAACCGCCAAGACTGCTGCCTAGATTGGAGAGAATGGCGGGCAGGAGCGTAATTAAAATCGCCCCATAAATAGAGCCAGACACCGATCCCATCCCGCCAATGATGATCATCGCCAGAACAGAAATGGAAGTTTCGATGGTGAAGCGTTCGTAGTTGACAATGCCGCGATACTGCGCCAGCAAGGCACCGGCTGCGCCAATAATGAACGACGACGTGGCAAAAGCCAGCAGTTTGTAGCGAAATATATTAACACCCATGACTTCGGCGGCGATGTCCTGATCCCGAATGGCGATGAAAGCACGGCCGATTTTGGAGCGAAAAAGATTCACTGCGAACATGATGGTGAGAATGAGAAAAAGCAAAATGATCCAGTAAAAATTAAAGTCGGTGCTCATGCGAATACCAAACAGGCGCGGCGAAGGAATGACCAATGCCTCGACGCCGCCGGTCAGCGGGGACCGCACAATGGCCCATTCAATGATTTGCTGCGCCGCCAGCGTGGCGATGGCCAGATAAAGCCCTTTCAGACGCAGAGAAGGCAGGCCGAAAATGGCGCCAACGGCCGCAGTAACCAGGCTGGCAATTGGGATTGTGAGCCACCAGGGCAGCCCCAGGTGTGTCACCAACAGACCGGAGCCGTAAGCGCCAATCGCCATGAAGCCGCCAGTTCCCAGGCTAATCTGCCCGGTAAATCCGGTGAGGATGTTTAAGCCGATGGCGGCAATGGCAAAGATGCCGACCTGATTTGCCAGCGTCAACTGATAGTTGTTGGCCAGAAATGGGAAGCCCGCAATCAAGACAATGACCACGATGATGCGAATGCGCATGAGCGGCGTAGGCCGCAACCGCATATCTTCTTTGTAAGTGCTGTGAAAAACGCCAGATTCCATAATGTGTACCAGTCTGTGATTCGTAATCCGTGATTCGTGATGGCTGTTCCTTAAATGGGGTACGGATTCCCGCTGCGCTTCTTAGACCCGTTCAATCCGCACTTCGCCAAATAGGCCGTACGGTTTTACCATCAGGATGAGGATCAGGACGATAAAGGGGATGACCGAGGCCAGGCCGAGGTTGGGTGGGGTGTACCCCGCCGTATAAACTTCGAGCAGGCCGATGATAATGCCGCCGATGATTGCGCCGGGAATGGAATTAAGACCGCCGAGGATGACTACCGGGAAGACGCGCAGGCCAAAGCTGGCCAGGGCTACGGCGTTGAGTTCCACAATGTTGGCAACGATAACGCCGGCGAGGGCGGCTACTACGGCCGAAATCGACCAGGCCATGGCAAATACTTTTTTCACGCTGATGCCCATGCTGAGGGCGGCTTGCTGGTCGTCGGCGGTGGCGCGCATGGCGATGCCTTCCTTGGAAAAGCGGAAGAAGAGCATAAACACCACCAAAAGGACGATGACGAGCCCAAGGGCGATCAGCCGATCGGCGGAGATGACGGCGCCGGCAATGGCGATGGGCGCGTCGGGTAGAAAGGAGGGGAAGGCGCGCCCGGTTGTGCCCCAGATGGCGTTGACGATGGCCCTGATGACGCTGGAAAGCCCGATGGTGACCATGATGACCGAGATGATTGGTTCGCCAATCATCGGGCGGAGAATGAAGCGCTCGACGACGATACCGAGGAGTACGGCCGTTCCCATCGTCAGCAGCACTCCCAACGGCCAAAACAAGCCAAACTGCGCCACAAAGGCATAGGTCAGGTATGCGCCCACCATCAAAAAGTCGCCCTGGGCAAAGTTGATGACATCGCTGGCTTTGTAGATGAGGACAAATCCCAGGGCTACCAGAGCCAGCACGGCTCCGTTTGTCAGACCTGTCAGGGTGAGTTGGATGAATTTTTCCATTTAGTCTCCAGTTCCGTTCAACGATTCAATCTTCAATCTTGTCTTGATGATGGCGGAACGGCCGTCCTGATACGTAATCGCCGACTCCACATCCAGGTGATCGTTCTGGCTGTAGAGCGCCGAAATAATGTCGTCGTAACGCTGCGCGACATACGTGCGCCGCACCTTGCGCGTGCGCGTCAGCTCGGCGTCGTCGGCATCCAGTTCCTTGTGCAGCAGCAAAAAGCGCCGAATCCGCGCCGCGTCTGGCAGGTCGGCGTTGGCTGCTTCCACCTGCCGGCGCACCAGAGCATACACTTCCGGTTTCTGCGCCAGATCGGTGTAGGTGGTATAGGCGATCTGATTGTTTTCCGCCCATTTGCCGGCATTGGCCATGTCGATATTGATCATCGCTGTTACAAATGGCCAGTCGCCGCCAAACACCACCGCCTCGCGCACGTAGGGGCTGAATTTCAGCTTGTTTTCGATGAACTGCGGGCTGAATTTTGTGCCGTCGTGCAGCGTCATCACGTCTTTGGCGCGATCAATAACGATCAGGTGGCCGTCTTCATCGAAATAACCGGCGTCGCCGGAGTGCATCCAGCCATCTTTCAGCGATTCGGCCGTGGCTGCTTCATCGCCATAGTACCCGGCAAAAATCGAATCCGATTTCAGCAAAATCTCGCCATTTTCGGCAATCTGTACTTCCGTGCCGATCACCGGCGTGCCGACTGTTTGGAATTTAATGTCGCCATCACGGTGCAGTACGCTGATGCCGCTGGCTTCAGTCTGGCCGTAGATTTGCTTCAGGTTCACGCCCAGAGCGTGGAAAAAGCGGAAAACATCCGGTCCCAGCGCCGCCCCGCCAGTGTAGGCGCGTTTGAGATGGCGCAGCCCCAAATGATCTTTGATCGCCTGAAAGACCAACCAGTTTGCCAGAAAATATTGCCCTTTTAACAATGCAGAGGGGGTTTCTTTGCGGAAACGTAATTCGGCCGTTTGATAGCCTACGCCCATGGCCCAATCATAAAACCGTTTTTTCAGACGGGTGCTGTCTTCCATTTTTACCAGCACCTGGCTGACCATGTTTTCCCAGATGCGCGGCGGGCTAAACATGGAGTGCGGCCCAATTTCGCGGATGTTTTGCTGGGCGGTTTCTGGCGCTTCGGGGAAGTGCAGCGGAAAGCCATTTTGCAGGAAGCAGGCAAAAGACATCATCTGCTCGCCAATCCAGGCCAGCGGCAAAAAGCTGACGAAGCGATCGTCCGGGGTTAACGGGTCCAGCGTCATCAGGTTTTTGCCCATGCTGATGAGGTTGCGATGGCGGATCATGGCCAGTTTGGGGTAGCCGGTCGTGCCAGATGTCGTAGAAAGGATGGCAATGTCTTCCCCTTTGCCGGCCGCAACTTGTTGTTCATACCAGCCGGGATGGGTCTTTTCGTATGCCTCGCCCAGTTTTTCTACGTCGGGGAAAAACATCAGGAAATCTTCGGTGTAATTGCGCAGCCCTTTGGGATCGTAGTAGATGACGCGATGGACGGTTTCTTTTAACTCGTCCCACATTTCCAACACTTTGTCGACCTGTTCCTGGTCTTCAACGACGACAAATTTTACCCGCGCATGGGTGATGATGTAGATCATCTCATTGACGACCGCGTCCTGGTAGATGCCGATGCTTTTGGCTCCGGCGGCCTGGGCAGCGAGTTCGGTCATCACCCATTCCGGCCGATTGTCGCCGATGATGGCTACGGTGCTGTCGGCTTCCAGCCCCATGCTGACCAGTCCCAGGCAGAAGTGGCGTACATGGCGTTCTAATTCGGCCCAGGTCATAGATTTCCAGATGCCGTGGTATTTTTCGCGCAAGGCGATGCGCGCAGCGCCAAATTCTTGGTTTCGTTCGAGGAGGAGTTGTGGAAATGTTTCGCCCATTGTGTCAAGGAGTGGAGATTAGAGATTGGGGATTGGCGACTGATGATGCGGCATCTTCAGTCTGTCATCTCCAGTCTTAAATCTCAGCTATGCGGCAAATTCTTCGCCAAGGTAAGCTTGTACGACTTCCGGGTTTTGTTGAACTTCGTCCGGGGTGCCGTCGCCGATTTTCATGCCAAAGTTAAGGACGACGACGTGGTCGGAAATGTCCATGACGACGCCCATATCGTGTTCGATGATGATGACGCTGACGCCGTGTTCTTCGTTGACATCGAGGATGAAGCGGGCCATGTCTTCTTTTTCTTCGTTGTTCATGCCGGCCATGGGTTCATCGAGTACCAGCAAGCTGGGTTGGACGGCCAGCGCGCGGGCCAGCTCGACGCGCTTTTGTAACCCGTAGGAGAGGGTACCGACGGTTTGTTTGCGAATGGATTCGATTTCGAGCAGGTCGATGATGTCTTCGAGGAAGCGCCGGTTTTCGATTTCTTCTTTTTGGGCGCGGCCCCAAAAGAGGCCGCCGCTGAGGATGTTGGCTTTGAGGTGAATGTGCCGTCCTAACATGATGTTGTCGAGGACGGTCATGTGTTTGAAGAGTTCGATGTTTTGGAAGGAGCGGGCTATGCCCAGTTTGGCGATTTCGTAGGGTTTGAGGCTGGTGATGAGGTATTCACGGCCGTTAAAAAACCGAATGCTCCCCTCTTGTGGATGATACAACCCGCTCACGCAGTTGAGCAGGCTGGTTTTTCCGGCCCCGTTAGGGCCGATGATGGCCGTGATTTCGCTTTGACGCACTTCCAGGGAAACGGCCGTTAACGCCTGCACGCCGCCAAACGCCAGATACAAATCATCTACTATCAGCTGGGTGTCCCCGGGCTGCAGGGGGCTGCTGTTTAAAACGTGATTAAAGCCGCGGGCCATAAACCTTCTCCTCTTCCGTACCCGGCCGACCGCTGCGAGGGCCGCCGCGCGCCGAATGAAGAGTAGTTTACGGATGAGGCGTTAATGAACTGTATACACGGCCGTTAACGGCAAAAACGAAATCGGATGCAAATTGGCCGCAGATACACGCGGAGTTATCCGCGAACATTTGCCTCTCATCCTCCAACTTGCGTTACAAAAACTGAAAACGCGCTTCCAACGGGTCGTGGTCGGAACTGCGCACGGCCGTTACCCCATTCAGCCATTCCGCTTCCGGATACAGCGCGTTAAAGTGCAGCACATCCACGCCCACAAACAGAGCCAACAACGCCGGACTGACCAGAACATGGTCCAGAATTTCATTGCGCTCTTCCCAGATAAACGTGTACTCGTGAATGTCTTGTTTGAGCGGCAGCAAACTGGTTAATGGCGGCTCCGACGGCCGTCCGGCCAGAATGCGCAGCGGTTGGACCACTGCCTCTTCCGGGCCACCGCGCCGCGAGGTATTCAGGTCGCCGGTCACCAAAACCAGGGCTTGCGGGTCACAATCCAGCAGCGAATTGACAAAATCGCGCACCACACGCGCCTGCGCGTTGCGCTGCGCCAGATTCGCCGCCAGCCGCTCCTGTGTTTCGGCCGTAAATTCATCGGGAATGTAGTTGCTTTTGAAGTGATTGTTGATGATGGTCAGGCTACGGCCGTTCACCCGAAACTCGCCTACCAACGGTTCCCGGCCCGGATTGGGACTGCGGGGGCCAAAGGCGGCGGCAACGGCCGCGCCCTCCAGTTGATAAGCCTGCGCCAGTTCCACCCGCCGTTCGTCGTATAAAAAGCCGATCTGGATGCCCCGCCGGTCACTGGTCGATGGCGAGATCGCCCGATAAGCCGCGCCGCTGGCTGCGTTCACGGCGTCGCCCAACCGCTGCAGCACGGTCTCGCTGCTTACCTCCTGCACGGCCAGGATGTGTGGCAGCTTGAGTTCGTGCTGGATGGCCAGACTCAGTTTGGCGAGCTGGATGGGCAGCGACGGCCGTACCCATTCGCCGCCAATACGCACCGTCACATCCTGCCCTTCGTCGAACAAATTGTACAGGTTAAATGTTGTAACGGCCGTGTCCCCTGGCTGCGTGCTTCTCTTACTAATTGGCCGGTAAACCCCATCAGTCATAACAAATCTCCTCAGTTGCAGCCCGGAGACGGGTTGCCCCAAATCTCCAATCTCTAATCTCTAATCTCTCTATTTCCCGCTCCATTCGGCCCCTGCAAATCCAGCCCTGAAATCACCACTGCGCCGGTGCGTTCTCCGGCCGGTTTGCCCTGGGCAATGGTAAGCTCGTCTGACATGCCCAACTCTTCGAAAATGGTGGTTGCTCGAAAATGGCAGTCTACGGCCCATGGCGTCTGCCCGGCGCGGTCATACAGGCGGCGCAGCGCCAGATAAGTGCGCGCCAGATCTGGCCGGGCGCGAATCTCGCGCAGAATGTCGCGGGCGCGCATCAAATCGGTTTCAATTCGCGCCCAGTTCGGCTTTGTGATCCGCATTTCGGCTTCGGCATGGATACGCAGGGAAACGGCCGTGGTCCACAAATCCCCCGTCTTTTCCGCCAACTCACAAGCTTTGGCCGCTGTGCCCAGAGCCGCTTCATACGCCCCCACCTGCGCCTGACACTGCGCCAAAATCATCTGCACCGGATGCACCTGCACCCGATGCTCCACTTCCTCCGCCCATTGCAGCGCCGCCTGAACCTCCGCCGGCCCCTTGTGCGGCTCGTCGCCATACGTCAGGCAGCGCCCGATCACCGAGCGCAGCATAAAAGCGTGAGGGGTCATGCCTTCTTCGCGCCAGACATCGCGCACCGGTTCGGCAATCGCCAGCGCCTGCGCCCACTCGTGCAGTTCCGCATACACAAACGCCAACTGCATCCTGGCCACCACATGGGTCGCGCCGGTCAGATCGGTGCGCGCCAGCCCCAGGCCGCGCTGCGCCGCGTCGATGGCCCGCTGCCACGAACCAACCCGTGCATAAGCCACGCCCAGATAGCCATAAATCACCGGCAAATCCGGCGGCGCAAATTCTCGCTCGGCCAGGTCGATATAGCGCAGCAGGTAGGCGATGGCGTCGTCGTAATTGCTCAGGATGATGCCGGCGCGGGCCAACATGCGCAGCGCGGCAAAACGCAGTTCGGCATCGTCTAGCTCTTCGGCATGGCGCAGGGTGCGGCGGCTGTAAGTATCGGCTGTGGCCGGGTCGCCTTGCAGCCAGAAAATTTGCGCCGAGCGGTGAAAAATGCGTGCCAGACGGCCCATATCGCCCACAGCTTCGGCCGTTCGCTCGGTTTCTTGCAAGAGATGCAAGGCTTTGGTGTGCGCCCCGGTAAAGGCGTAAGCCTGCGCCAACTGCAAATTCAGATCGATACGTTCGATTGGGTCACCCTGGCGCGGCGCGGGAAAACGACCGAGCAGGCCAATCGCCCGCAGGCCAAATTCGCGCGCTTCGGCATAGGAGCGCACACTCAGCGCCCGCTGTCCGGCGCGCGCCAGGTAAGGAAGCGCTTTGGTCGGTTCGGTGCTGAGGTAGTAGTGGTGGGCCAATTGGGCCGGGTCGGCATCCGGGCGGTGTTCGGCCAGGTGGTTGGCAATTTGCAGATGAATCCATTGGCGGCGGGCGCGGCTGAGCTGCTGATAGGCCACCTGGCTGAGCATTTCATGGGTAAAGTCGTAGCCGTTGTGGGTTTCGCGCACCAGGGCGCGATCCAACCATTCATCCAGGGCATTGAGCAGCGTTTCCGTATCCGATTGGCTGACGGCTTGCAGCAGGGCAAAGTCGAATTCGCGCCCAATGGCGGCAGCGACGCCCAATGCGGATCGGTTTTCGTCGCTGAGTTTGTCCAGGCGGGTTTGGATAACAGATTGAATTTGCAGGGGGATGGCGAAATGCGGGCGGTGACCGGCCGCATCGGTGGGCACGGATTGGGTCCAGTCGCCGCCGGCTTCGCGCACGGCGCGAATGGTTTCGATGATGAAGAACGGATTGCCTTCAGTTTCTTCGTAGATGCGCCGCGTGAAGCGAGGGTCCAGGTCTTCTTCTTGGGCGTCCATGAGTTGGCGCACCAGGTCATGGGTTTCGGCTTGGGAAAGACGGGGGAGGGGGCGCACGTCTACCCATTGATGGCGCTGAAGACGGCGCAGCAGGCTGGCGCGTTCGTGGGGCATGTCTTCCAGGCGGGCTGTGCCCACGATGAGCAGTTGGGTTTGCGCGGCGCGTTGGGCGAGGTAGCCGAGGAAGTTCCAGGTGGGCGCATCGGCCCAATGCAGGTTGTCTAGCAGCAAAATCACCGGTTTATGGCGGGCGAGGGCGAAGATGAAATTGCTCAGGCCTTCGATGATGTGGTGGGGGGAACCGGTGTTGGGGGCGAGTAATTCCTGGCCGGGAAAATGGGCCGGCAGATCGGGTATCAGGGGAAGGAGGGGCGAAAGCCAGGGTGGCGGCGGCTGAAAGAGCGACCAGGGGAGGTCGGGGGCGGCGCTGCGCAGCGCCTGGCCCAACGGGCTGTATGGGATCATGGACTCGAATTCGTGGCCACGGCCGCGCAGCAGGTAGATGGGTGTGACGATCTGCTGGAGCCATTCATCGAGGAGGCGGGTTTTGCCGACGCCGGATTCGCCCTGCAGGAAGATGAAGTGTCCGCGGGAGACGGCCGTTTCCGACCACCAGCCAGCCAGCCAGGCCATATCTTCGGCGCGGCCAATGAAGGGCGACGACGGGGGTTGCAGGTTAGGGAGCGGCTGGGGTGGCAGCGAAGGTGTGGCAGAGGGTTGGCTGCGTGGGGCGGCATATTCGCCGGCGATCATGGCTTCGTATACGGCCGTTGTCTCTGCCAATGGTTCCACGCCCAACTCTTCGGCCAGGATGGCCACCAACTGCTGATATTGCTGCGCCACCCGCCCTCGGTTGCCGGCGGCATAATGCAGGCGCATCAGGCGGGTATGGGCAGATTCCAGATAAGGTTCGGCGTTCAGATATCGTTCGGCAGTGACAATGGCTTCGGCGAATTGGCCGGCCGTTTCTTGCTGGTCGCTGAGGCGCAGCAGGCATTCGCGGTAAAGGCGTGCCAGTCGTTCTCGTTCTGGTTCCACCCAGTCGTCATAAATGTCGGCCAGCAGGTCGCCAGTGTAGAGTTGAATGGCCAGGGCCAGGTTTTCGTTGGGCGGCGAGACGGCTTCCTCGAAGGCCGCCACATCTAGCGTCCAATTGGCGGGGGCGTTGAAACGAACCAGGTTGCCTTCGTTGAGGATC
>WBZL01004342.1_pt1 | contig 12361 bp, 9 predicted proteins | sample 5204291 | NCBI WGS metagenome assembly WBZL01 (sample SAMN12344345, study PRJNA552823) | activated sludge metagenome | biome: Activated sludge suspended growth; feature: Nitrification reactor; material: Wastewater; isolation source: activated sludge from nitrification reactor of wastewater treatment...
GATTCACCGGCGAGCCGCTGCGGCTCGACGAGCTTGCGTTCCTGCTGTGGGCCACACAGGGGCTCTCTCGCTCGGGCCGCGGGGAGGTGCTCTCCAAGGAGGGCTGCCCGCTGCGGCCGATCCCCTCGGCGGGGACCCGCAACCCATTCGAGACCTACGTGCTCGCGCGCAACGTGCTGGGGCTCGAGCGCGGCCTGCATCTCTACGCGCCCGTCACCCACGAGCTGCTGCGGATCCGGGAGCACGACGACCTCGTGCACGAGGAGGACCAAGCGCGCGTGTGGGGCAAGGACTGGCCGAGGCACGCCCCCGCCACGCTCGTGTGGACGACGGTGCCGCACCGCGTGGAGTGGCGCTACGGGACGCTCGCCGCCAAGCTCATCGCGCAGGAGAGCGGTCACCTCGGGCAGAACCTCTACCTCGCGGCCGAGGCGCTCGGGCTCGGCACCGCCACGGTCGGGATCTACAAGCAAGACGAGCTCGATCGGCTCCTGCGCCTGCCGGAGGGAGAGGAGCTCGTCGTCTACCTCGCTCCGGTCGGCCGCCCCGACTACGGCCAGGACGTGGCGAGCGAGCGAGCCAGAGGAGCATGATCATGGAGCTGCTCGTCCCACTCTCGCCCGGCGAGCTCGTCGACCGGCTGAGCATCCTCGAGATCAAGGCAGAGCGCATTCCCGCCGGGCCCAAGCGCAGCAACGTGCAGGCCGAGCTCGAGCGGCTGCGCCCGATCGCGGCGGCCGGCATCGCCGACGATCCCGTCGTGGCGCGCGTGCGACACGAGCTGCGTGCGGTCAACGAGCGGCTGTGGGACATCGAGGACGAGATTCGTGCGTGCGACGGGCGGGGAGAATTCGGCCCGGGCTTCATCGCGCTGGCGCGGGCCGTCCACCAGAACAACGACCAGCGTGCCCGCCTCAAGCGCGAGCTCAACGAGCACCTCGGCTCGGCGCTCGTCGAGGAGAAGTCGTACGGGGCCACGAGCCGCGCCGTCGAGGTGCCCGCTCGGTCCCCGGTGCCCGGCCGCGCGCGCGAGGGCGAGCCGCTCCCGCCGCTCCGACCGATGACCGCGGCGCAGCGGGCCGAGCTCGAGGAGAATGGGTTCCTCGTGGTGCGCGGCGTGCTCGAGCCCGAGGCCATCGAGCGCTTGCTGCCCGTCGCCGACCGACTGGTGGAGGGCTTCGACGTCGCCGGCCGCACCGGTGGCAGCGACGACCCGCGGCTGCGGTCCGCCAAGTCGCGCTACGTGGTGCAGCGACGGCCCGGGCTCGTCCAGGAGCCCGAGGTCCTCGCGCTCGTCGCCCACCCCGGCATGCTCTCGCTGCTCGTCCAGCTCTTGTCGCCCAACATCCACCTGCACACCACGGCCCTCATCTACAAGCCCCCCGTGGAGCGCACGCCCGAGGCCGAGCGCGTGCGCGAGTGGCATCGCGACATTGGGATCGTCCACGACCTGGGGCACGGAGGGCTGCCGCGCGTGGGGGTGAAGGTCGGCTACTGCCTGACCGACGTGCTCGCGCCGTGGTCCGGCATGACCCGCTTCGCGCCGGGCAGCCACCGCGTGGGCACGCCGCTCGTGGTCGGTGCGGGACGGGTCGATCCCCCCGGCTGCGTCGATCCGCTGCTGCGGGCCGGGGACGCGGTCCTGTTCGAGAATCGCGTGTACCACACGCTCGTCCCCAACTTCTCCCGCACCACCGCGAAGCTGCTGTTCCTCGGCTACTCGTACTCGTGGATGAAGGCCGACACGTATCTCGCGATGCCCGACGCAGAGCTCCTGTCCAGGGTGGACCCGGTGACCCACCAGCTGCTCGGCGGCAGCAGTCGCGCGATCGTCGAGTGGGGCAAGGCGCAGGGGCTGTACCCGCCGGTGCGGTGGATCGACGATCGAGGAGGGGAGGGCGGCCCATGAGCGCACGCTCGACCCCACGGCCTCCTTGCTTCCCTCGCTCGTCTCGCCGGCTGGGCAGCGGCACGCTCGGCGTGGCCGAGGTCGCTGCGCGGCTGCGCCGGCTCTACGACTGCCACCGCAGCCTCATGCGGGTGCTCGCGGGGTGGATCATCGCGGTCGCGGAGCTCGAGCCCAAGCTGGAGCTCGCGCATCACGTGCATGCGCATGCCGAGGCGGCCGCGCGGCTGCGGCAGAGGCTGATCGAGCTCCGCGTGTCCGAGGCCACGCTCGAGGGCCCCGTGGACGAGGTCGTGCGGCGATGGGAGGGCGAGCTGCTGTGGGCCGCCGACACGGCGGAGCTCGTCGCCGGCACCCACGGGGTGATGGCGACGGCCCTGCTGGTCGCACAGGACGAGCTGGCCGCCGCCACCGATGGGCTCGCCGATCAGCCCACGCTGCGCGCGCTGGCGGTCGTTCGGCTCGAGCTCGCGCCGCTGTGCGAGTGGGGCGAGCGCTGCGTCGAGGCGTTCGTGGACGCCGGCTACGATGCGGGGCGCCTGGAGGCCTGGCGCGAGCACCTGCGCCGGCTCGTGAGCGCCTCGGGCGGGCTGCTGGGGACGGGCGAGCCCGGCGACGCGCCGCCGCTCCGCAGCGCGGCCGGTGGGTTCCGCCGTGCGATCGAGTGCGGGCGAGACGAGCGCTTCTGCGTGTTCCACCACACCCGCGACTATGCTCGCGCCCATGTCAGCGGGGCCACGCTCGCCAGCGAATACGAGCAGGATCGCCTTGCGATGATCCGCACGCAGCGCGACGAGCTCGATGCGATCGAGACGTTCGCCAACGTGCTGTTCGACAAGACGGACGCCTCGTTCGAGGCGCAGCGGCTGCTGGCGCGGCTGGTATGGGATGAGGCCCGCCACGCCGAGCTCGCGCAGCAGGCCCTCGCCGCGCTCGGCCACGATCCATTCGCGGTGCCGTGCGGGATCATCGGCATCAAGGTCCGCTCCCCGCTCTCCCCCGAGCTCGCGTTCGCCCAGATCAGCATCTTCGGCGAGCTCGGCGTGGTGGGCGAGCTGCGACGGCTCCACCACGACGCGCTGCGCCACGGCGACGTCGCCACGGCCCGCATGCTCGACTTCATCCACGCCGACGAGCTGACCCACCTGCGGCGCGGCCGGGCGCTGCTCGAGACCTGGGCCCATGGCGATCTCGCGACGCTCGAGCGGCGCGCCCGGGAAGCGGCGGTGCAGCGGCTGCACGAGGAGGGCGTGGTGGGCGAGGACTACCTCTCGAGCCTGGGGCCGCGCGAGATCGGGCGCCTGCTGGGGGAGTAGCGGCCGCATGCGGATGCCCACGTCGAGCCGAGCCGCGCCCGCCACCGGCTGGTGCGGCAGCCCCGGACACGTCCGAGCCCAGCAGCGGCTCTACGAGCACGCCGAGTGGATCCGCGAGCAGGACGGGCTCCTCTCGCTCGGCCGCTCGCTGCTGGTGCTCGTGCCCCGCTCCGTGGATGCGCTCGCGCTGCTCGTGGAGCGGTTCGGCCGTGTGCTCGTGCTCTGCGAGCCGGAGCACGAGCTCGTGCTCGTCGACGGGCTCCGGGCGCAGGGGTGGCACCCACAGACGCGCTACCGCTTGCACGAGGTCCCCGCGCGCGCCGTGCTCGAGGCGGGGGCTCGCTTCTCACCCGCACGGGTGCTGCCGCCGGGCCACGCGCTGCGCGTGGTCGACGACGCCACCCCCACGCGGGTCGTCGAGGAGATCCAGGCGCTCCACCTCGCCTCGGGCCTCGATCCCCTGTCGGAGTGCTTCCTGCGCGGAGTCGAGGATGCGTGCCGCACGTTCTACCTGCTCGACCCCGAGGGCGAGGTCGTTGGTTGCGGCACCGCGCAGGATCTCGGCCCCGCGCGGGCGGATCGCGACGGCTGGACCCTCGGGCAGAACGTGTGCGTGGGCCCACGGCTGCGCGGCCGGGGCCTCGGCCGCTGGCTCATCCACTGCACCGACATGCTCGGCATCGAGACCTTCGGGGCACACCACGTGTGCTCGGTGGTGGCCCAGGGCGTGGTGGCCAGCGCGAGCATCGGGGCGGAGCTTCCGAGCCGTCAGCGGGTGATCTTCGTCGACACGGCGCGGGTCGAGCGGCCCTGAGTGGCCTCGTAGATCTCGCCGATGTGCTCGCGAAGCAGCGCGCGGATGCGCGAGAGCCTGCTCTTGACCGTCCCCGCGGGGATGCGAAGCTGCGCGGCGATGTCGGCGACCGACTGGTCTTGCCAGTAGTAGCGGCGGAGGAGCTCCCGGAGATCGGGCGACAGGTCCTCGAGCGCTCGCTCGAGCACGACCAGCTCCTCTTGAAGCTCGGCGACGCGCGAGGGCAGCGGGCCGCTCTGGGGGATGGAGGGGCTCCGCGTGAGGGCATGCTCGCGACGGATCGCCTTGCGCGATCGCATCGCCAGCTGGCGCGACGCGATGGCCAGGAGGTAGGTCTTGAAGCTGGCGTCGCCGCGAAAGCAGCGCCGATTCTCCACGCACGCCAGGAACGTGGCCTGTGTCACGTCCTCGAGCTCGTCCGCGCGTCGGTGGCGGAGGAAATCCGTGACCACGGAGACGTAGCGATCGACGAGCCGCTCGCCCGCCCGCCGATCGCCGGCCGTCCATGCGTCCAGCAGCTCGTCATCCGAGGCCTCCGCGTGGGGAAGCTCGGGCGAGGCTCGGTCGATGGGGGCGCTTCGGGACAAGGAGACGTGGGCCGTTCGGCGGTCGCGGGTCGGCCGGCGATGACACGGGTCACGGGGATGTCGGAATCGAGTCTCCAGCGTTGATCGGTCGAAAACGATCACATCGGTGCGGAGGTGGAACGCTTGGACACCCGACTTAGTTGTCGGACGACGCGATTGGTTCGCCGCGAAGTTGGTGGTCCAGACCCGACTCGGTCGCTGCCCCTACCCTCGTGGTCGAGGCCGCGAGGCCGCGAGGCCGCGTGGATTCATGGAGGCGATCGGAGTAGAATCGCTTCGAGACGATCGCGATGCCGTTCGAGATCGTGCCGGACCCGCTCCCATGCCCGAGCACCCACGTGGTGACGAGCCAGCCATGAGCCACGGCCCGGCGATACGCCTCGAGCGGCTCGGCAAGCGGTTCCGCGTCAGCCAGCGCGAGCCGGGGCTGCGGGCGGCCCTGCGGGCGCTGTTCCGGCGCGAGCACGTCGAGGTCGACGCGGTGGTCGACCTGTCGTTCGAGGTGCCCCGGGGCCAGCGCGTGGGCTTCCTCGGCCCCAACGGGGCCGGCAAGACCACCACCCTCAAGATGCTCGCGGGCCTCTTGCACCCCACGAGCGGGCGGGCCGAGGTGCTGGGGCACGAGCCGGCGCGGCGCAGCCACGACTTCCTGCGCAGCATCGCGCTGGTGATGGGGCAGAAGCGGCAGCTGTCGTGGGACCTGCCGGCGCTCGACACCTACGAGCTCAACCGCGTGGTGTTCGACGTGGAGCGGCCGGTGTACGAGCAGCGCCTGGCCGAGCTGGTGGAGCTGCTCGACATCGGCTCTGTGGTCAAGAAGCCGGTCCGCACGCTCTCGCTCGGCGAGCGCATGAAGTGCGAGCTGGTGGCGGCGCTCTTGCACGCGCCGCAGGTGCTGTTCCTCGACGAGCCCACCATCGGGATGGACGTGTCGATGCAGCTGGCCATGCGGGAGTTCGTGCGCGAGCACAACCGCCGCACCGGGGCCACGGTGGTGCTCACCAGCCACTACATGGAAGACGTGGCCGCGCTCTGCGAGCGGATCGTCGTCATCGACGAGGGCCGGCTGCGCTTCGACGGCAGCATCGAGGCGCTGGTGCGCCGCACCCGGCCGCTGCGGCGGGTGAGCGTGCGCGCCGAGGCCCTGCCGCCCGCCGAGGCGCTCGCCGACCTCGGCCAGGTGATCGCCGCCGAGCCCCCGCGCCTGCTACTCGACGTGGCCCCCGATCGCGTGCCCGAGGCCGTGGCGCGCCTGCTCGCGCTGCCGGGCAGCCACGATCTCGAGGTCGCAGACGCGCCGCTCGAGGAGGTGATGCGCGACCTGTTCCAGCGCCAGCGCCGAGGCGAGGCGGGCGAGGCGGGTGCACCGGGCGAGCCGGGCGAGCCGGGCGAGGCGGGCGAGCCGGAGGCCGACGCATGAGGATCCGCGCGGGCCGCCTGCTCGCGGTGGCGGGGGCGCTGTGGCGCCTGGGCATCGCCGAGACGGCGGCCTATCGCGTGTCGCTGCTCATCTGGATCGTCACGGCCATCTTCCCGCTCATCTCGCTGGTGCTGTGGCGCGCGCTGGCCGAGAGCGGCCCCATCGGCGAGTACGACCAGGACGGCTTCGACAGCTACTTCGTGGCCGCGTTCCTGGTGCGCCAGCTCGGCGCCTCGTGGGTGGTGTGGGACCTCGACCGGGCCGTCCGCACCGGCGACCTCAACGCGCTGCTCATGCGCCCGGTCAGCCCCGTGCTGCACTACGTGATGCTCAACATGGCCACCGTGCCCGTGCGCATGGTGCTGGCCGCACCCATCGCCCTCGTGGTGCTGCTCTTCACCGGCGGCATGACCGTGCAGGGCGACCCCATGCTGTGGCCGCTCGTGGTGCTCTCGATCGCGCTCGCGTGGCTGCTCAACTTCACCGTGCAGCTCGTGGTGGGGTGCCTGGCGTTCTGGCTCACCAAGGCGTCGGCGCTGTTCGACATCTGGCTGGGCCTGTTCATCGTGCTGTCGGGCTACTCGGTGCCCACGAGCCTGTTCCCCGCGGGCCTGGCCGAGGTGGCGCGCGTGCTGCCGTTCCACTGCGTGCTCGGGTTCCCGGTGGAGCTCTTGGTGGGGCGCCTGGGCCTGGCGGAGGCCGTGCACGGCCTGGGCCTGCAGGTGCTGTGGATCGCGATCGTGGGCGCGGTCGCGGCAGTGCTGTGGCGGCGTGGCCTGCGGGCCTACGGAGCGTTCGGGGCATGAGCACGGGCGAGGGCACCCACGGCTCCGCGCCGCGCGGGGCGCTGCGACGGAGCCTGCGGCTCGTGGCCGTGCAGCTGCGCATCCGCGTGCTCGCGGCGCTCGAGTACCGCGCCGGCTTCTTCACCAGCGGGGTGCTGAGCCTCTTGTGGAGCCTCGGCGGGGTGATCCCGCTGGTGGTCGCGCTCGACCACCGCCCCGACGTGGCCGGCTGGACCCCGTGGGCGCTCGCGCTGCTCGTGGGCTGCCACATGATCGTCAACGGCCTCTTCGGCGCGCTGGTGCAGCCGGCGCTGTTCGCCGCGATGGAGGACATCCGCACCGGCGCGCTCGACTACCTGCTGCTGCGCCCCGCGAGCGCGCTCCTGTCGTGCCTCGTGGCCGACTTCCAGCCGTGGAGCCTGCTCGAGACGCTCGTGGGTGCGAGCCTCGTGGTGCTCGCCGCCGTCACGCTCGGCCTGAGCCCCTCCCCGCTCGCCGTGCTCACGTTCTTCGTGGTGCTCGGCAGCGGCATCGCGGCCCTCTATGCGCTCGCGGTGCTCATCCTCTGCCTCGCGTTCCAGGCGATGCAGCTGCAGAACCTCGCGTACCTGCTCGAGTCGCTCCTCGACTTCGCACGCTGGCCCATCTCGGTGTTCCGCGGGCCGCTGCGGGCGCTCTTCACGTTCGTGGTGCCGTTCGCGATCATGACGAGCTACCCGCCCATGGCGCTGCTGGGGTGGCTCGAGCCCAGGGCCGCGCTCTCGGCCGTGGCGACGGCGGCGGTGCTCGGGGTGCTCGCAGGCGTGGCGTGGCGCCGGGCGCTGCGGGGGTACACGTCGGCGTCGAGCTGAAGGCGGCGGCGTGGCCTCAGCGATCGGAGCGCCTCGGCGGGAGCTTCATGATGCGGAGATCGGTGTCGTCGAACGCGTTGCACGCGGTGAGCGTCGCGAGCAATTGCTCGAGATCGTCGTAGTCGAGGCGCGCGGCGAGCTCCTGGGCTCGATCCAGCATCCGCGGGTACACGAGGGGATCTTCGGCCCGCGAGAGCCTTCGGAGCGCGCCCAGGTAGTCGGTCCGGTACGACGTGACGATCAAGATGCGGCTCTGCCCGGCCGCGGAGAGCTCGGCGTTCATCATCGCGCGAGCGAGCCGACCGTTGCCGTCCACGAACGGGTGGACCTCGAGGACCATGAACATCACGAAGGCAGCCCGCTGGAACGGGGTACGCAAGGTCTGGAAGATCCGCAGCCCCTCGGCCAGCGTGCCGCGCACGAGCTCGGGTGCCACGAACAGCGTGCTCCCGGCCTGGTTGGACACCGCCTTGAATTCGCCAGGGCGAGCCTCCGGGCGCGCGCGCATGATGGTGGTGTGACGGCGCGCGAGCACGTGCTCGAGGTCGTCGATGTCGTCGAACACGGCCGCCGAGACCCCCATCTCCGTGGGATCGACCAGCAGCTCGAACGTCCCCGCGATGTCGTGGGCGTCCTGGGGACGGCTCGCCGGCACCCGGCCCTCGAACACGATGTCTCGCGCCTCGTCGACGGCGAAGATGGTGCCCTCGATGTAGTTCGAGAAGTACGCGTCGATGAAGGCCAGGTGCTGGAGCTCGTGGCGGAGCAGCGGGGGGCGCGGGCGCGTGGTCGCTGCCCAGCGCTCGCGCAGCTCCTCGGCCAGGCGCTCGAAGAGCCTCACGCGGTCGGGGTCGAAGGGGCGCCCGCGGTGACGAGCCACGGCCACTGGCGCGCTGACCCCCGACGCGCGGGTGCCCAGCAAGGCCCCGACGATCTCGTCGAGCGCGGCCAGTCCGCGCTCCATCCCGAGCCGTGGAGCGAGCGCCCGCGCCTGGTCTCGCAGCTGCTCGAGCCACGCGTCATCGTGGAGCAGCAGCTCTCGCTCGAGCTGCTCCTCGACCTGCTCCCGCGTCAGGGCACGCGAGACGCCCATCGAGCGCCGGGTGTAGTCGAGGTTCTCGAGGTACGCGCGCGCCGGCGATGCCTGGAAGATCTCCATGACCGGCATGTCGCTGGCGAGCGGGCCTGGGCCCTGCTTGATCTTGAGGGTGAGGCCGGGCAGCTCGACCGCTTGGTTCTTGGGACCCGTGAGGAACAGGCTCCCCTCGGCTGGGGCCATCTCGAGCGCAGAGCGATGCGACAGCACGCAGCCCGGAGCGCGGAGGGCCGCGATGGAGATCGCATGGCGACCGACCAGCACCTCGACGGGCGTCCGTAGCTCGGTGCTGTAGAGGCGAGGACCAATCCTGCGCACGAGGCCGCGCTCGACCGCGCTGGAGACGTCTTGTGTGATGGCCGTGCTCGAGAGGAACACGGTCGGCAGCGACGCCACCCAGCGCTCCAGGCGGTCGCCCTTGGCGCGGGGGTGCGCGATCCTCGTCATGGCGGAGCCCTCGACCTATTTTTTCACGAAAATCGAGCGTCGGTAGGTATTTTTCTCCAAAAATAGGAAGCGAGACCGATTTTTTCGAGAAAATTGGGTGCCGTTAGCCGGTGGTCTGGCGACCGGTCGCCGCGCGGCGGCGCCGGAGCAGGCCGAGCACGAGCAGCGACAGCCCGGCCCACGCCGGCGCCCCGCGGCCGCCGCTGGTGCAGCCGCAGCCGCCGTCGCTGCCGCTGCCCCCGTCGGCGCCGGCCGAGTCGGTGTTGCCGGTGCCGTCGCCGTCGCCCGCGGTGCCGTTGCTGCCGGCCGTGTCGTCCACGCCGCCCGCGGTCTCGTCGGCTCCGCCGCTGCCGGTGCCGTCGTCGCCCACCTGGCCCTCCCAGATGCTCGAGCGCACCTGGAAGGTGAAGACCGCGTCGGCGCTGTAGGGGTCGTCGTCGGCCGCGACCACGCGCACGGCGTGGAACTCCTGGTCGGGCATCTCGAAGGCGAGCGCGCTGCCGCTGCCCGCCTCCACGCCGTCGACGAACCAGGTGTACGTGATGGGGTCGCCGTCCGCGTCCTCGGCGGTGGCCGACAGGTCGATCGTCTCGCCCACGTCGGCGAACGGCGCGTAGTCGGCGGGCACGAGCGCGGTCAGCTCGGGCGGGGCGTTGCCGGGCTCGACCATGATGGTGGCCATCGCGATGTCGCGGCGCGCTCCGTCGGTCACCTCGACCGCCGCGACCACCAGGCCCGGGGCCGGGGCCACGTGCTCGGCGTTGGGGCCGGTGGCGTCGTCGAATTCACCGTCGCCGTCGAGGTCCCACGCGTACGCGAGCACGGCGTCGGGATCGAGGTGCGTGGCGGTGGCCGACAGCGCGATGGGCTCGCCCACCAGCGCGGACGCCGGGGCGCTCGCCTGCGCCACGGGGGCCACGCGCAGCGCCAGCGGCTCGTTCTCGGCGCGAACGGCCTCGGCCTGATCGATGACGTCGACGAGGGCCGGGCGCAGCGCCTCGAACGAGCCGCGCGCGGCGTCGACGAACGCCGCCCAGCTCACCTGGGCCGGGGCCTCGAACGCGCCCAGCTCGGCCGCCGCGGCGTCGAGCTGGGCCTCGGAGTACCCAAAGCTCAGCACCACGGCGCGCTCCTCCTCGGTCAGCCCGCTGCCCTCGACGGTGGCCACGAGCCCGGCCACGTCGTGCTCCACGCCGTAGCTGCCCGAGGCCTCGAGCGTGGCCTGCAGGGCGTCGAGCTCGACCAGCATCGCGTCGCCGGCCTCGAGGGCGAGCCCCGCGTAGGCCTGCGTCTTCTCGGCCTGGACCAAGAGCCCGTAGTGGCTGCCCACCTGCTGGGCGCCCTGGAGCTTCTCGACCGTGGGCAGGAGCGCCTGGTAGGCGGCGGCCTGCGTCGACAGCAGCTGCGCCACCTTCGTCTGGCCGGTCGGCAGCGGCGCGCCGGCGAGGGGAGCCCACGGCGCGCCGCTGGCGAGCGCGTCGTCGAAGCGCAGCGCCACCACGTCCTCGAAGTCGGGGTCGGGCGGGTCGGCGACGATGGCCGCGTAGTGGGCCGTGAGCGACTTGGCGATGTTCTCGATGATGGTCGTGCCGATCGAGATCACGGCGCTGTTGTACGAGGTGGCGCAGGGGTGCTCGATGGTGTCGGTGATGCACAGCACGCCCAGGATCGCCGCCGCGACGCCGCCGCCCGTGCCGAGCGCCCCGCCCCAGTCGGCGACGGTGCTCAGGGCGTCGATGATCTGCAGCGCGTACGAGAGCGCGACGAGGGAGTTGGCGTAGGCGATGCCGTCCATCGCCGCCCCCTTGATCGCGGCGACGTCCACCGAGAACACGATGGGGGCGTTGCTGACCGAGAACGCGTTCTCGAGGCGGTAGTCCTCCGCCCCGAAGCCGGTGTTGAACGGGAACTGGTCGATGAAGAGGTCGTACTGCCCGGGCGTGAGCGGGGGCAGCCACACGTACTCGTCGTAGAACGCCCCCGCGCCGCCGCAGCCGAGGATGTAGTTGGCACCGCCGGCGCTCGCGTCGAAGAATGGGTTGGCGGCGCCGGTGGGCGGCACGTAGACGAAGGCCTCCGCGCAGATGCCCCCGGGGGGCACCACGTCGAACTCCCCGGTCACGCACACCGCGTCGCCGGCGTTGTAGACGTCCTGGAAGCCGAAATTGCAGTCCGAGGCGAAGATGGAGATCGCCTGGGCCTGGGCAGGCACGAGCGCCACCCCGAGGGCCAGGAGCGCCGTCGAGGCCGTGGTGATCGAGGTCAAAGTCCTTCGCATGGGCAAGCCAACCTTCCTTGGAGCGGCGCTGGCCCATTGCCCGCGCACCGAACGGCCACCCTATCACGGAGACGTGCGCGACTGCGCGCAATCACGCTGATTGGTACACCTTCACCTACATCTCCGACCCGCGTTCCTGCCGGTTTCTCCGGGTTTGGGATCCGCTTCGCTACGGTGCCCCCCGATGGATGCCGTCGCCTCCCCCCTCGACGCCGCCGCCCGGATCACGCAGCCGTTCGCCGCGGCCGTGCACGAGGACGCACCGCAGCTCGACTCGCGCAAGCTCGTCATCCACTCCAAGCAGTACCGCATCGTGGGCACGCTGGGCGAAGGGGGCATGGGCACGGTGTACCGCGCCTACGACCCACTGCTCGAGCGCGACGTGGCGCTCAAGGTGATGAAGCCCGGGCTGCCGGCGGCCGCACGCCGCTGCTTCCGCGCCGAGGCGCTCTACGGGGCGCGGCTGTGCCACCCGAGCCTGCCGCGGGTGTTCGACTTCGGCGTGCTGCCCGATCGCGGCCTCGAGTGGTTTGCGATGGAGTACCTGCGCGGCAAGGACCTCGAGCGCCTGCTCGCCTCCGCGGGCCGCCGAGGCCTGCGCCTGCCGCTGCCGCTGGTGGGCCAGGTGTTCGCGGGCATCCTCGATGCGCTCGACCACGTGCACCGCCACGGCATCGTGCATCGCGACGTCAAGCCGGCCAACGTGTTCGTGATGCGCGAGCCGGGCCAGGCCGGCGCCCACCCCTGCGCGCGCGTGACCGCCAAGCTCCTCGACTTCGGGGTGGCCTGCGACACGCGCCAGCGCGACGACGAGATCGAGCGCTGCGGCGACCCGCGCTACGTGGCGCCCGAGCAGGTGCT